>Ga0207641_10004626_pt1 | contig 11884 bp, 11 predicted proteins | sample KBSSwiS62_FD_184306 | JGI IMG/M metagenome (GOLD analysis project Ga0207641, IMG submission 184306) | Switchgrass rhizosphere microbial communities from Kellogg Biological Station, Michigan, USA - KBS Switchgrass S6-2 (SPAdes) (version 2) | ecosystem: Host-associated > Plants > Roots >... | reverse complement strand
GTGGACGTAGTTTTACCGTCCAGTTTGATAAATCAAAACCTTTGAATGTAGAATCAGTGCGAAGAGATCTGGAAGTAGCTTTCCAGGAAAGTCCTACCATTAAAACTGTGGGATTAAATAACCAGCTTGATATTACCACTTCATACCTTATAAATGATCCACGTTCAATTGTTGACTCATTGGTAGAAACTCAGTTGTACAATGGATTAAAGAATCATTTGAGTGGTGCAAGCTATCATCAATTTGATACCCAAAACAAACTTGGCTCAAAGAAAGTTTTACCAACAATTTCAGATGATTTGAAAAAAGGCGCAAGAAATGCAACTATATTTTCACTGCTGATCATTGCCCTCTATATTTTTATCCGTTTCCGCGACTGGAGATATTCACTTGGTACTATTGTAGCGTTGCTGCATGACGTATTAGTAACACTTGCGGCGTTCTCATTCCTTAAAAATGTAGTTCCATTCCCACTGGAACTTGACCAGCATTTTATCGCGGCGATACTCACGGTTATCGGTTTCTCAATGAATGATACGGTGATCGTTTTTGACAGGATACGTGAATATAGCGGCACGATGAAAGGGGATACAAAAGAAAATATTATCAACAGGGCCATCAATGATACATTGAGCCGTACGATCATGACGTCGTTAACTGTGTTCCTCACAATTCTTATTCTCTTTATTTTCGGTGGAGAGGTAACAAGAGGTTTTGCGTTCGCGATGTTGATAGGAGTTATTACCGGTACCTATTCATCGATCTTTGTTGCGGCGCCATTGCTTGTTGACCTTGGAAGAGGAAAAGCATTAGGTAAAACTGAAGCCGTTACGACAGTAAATCAAAAATCCACAGCAAAACCGGCGACAATAAAAAGCTAATAAACTTTTTAGAATTATATAAGAAAACCCCTGCTAGCAGGGGTTTTTATTTTGCTAAAAAAAATAATTTAGAATTGTTCAGACTCCAAAGCTGGTTCCACAGCCACAAGTGGTGGCTGCATTAGGGTTTTTGAAAGTAAAGCCCCGATTGTTCAATCCATCCTGCCAATCGATCTCCATACCATAAACATACATTTCATGTGCTGCATTCATGATACAACTGATACCTTCTATTTCAAATGTTTTATCTTTTTCTGTAGGATGATCGAATCCAAGAATATAAGACATGCCTGAACAGCCACCACCCTTTACACCTACTCTGAGCTTCTGAGTTGCATCAAAGTTTTCTTGTTCCATCAGCTTTTTTATTTGCCTGATAGCCCCTTCTGTCATCGTCACTGGCTTGCTCTCTGTTATTACCATTTTTAAATCTATTTAAAAGCAAAAATAAAAAACAAAACCGAGTGCCATTTTCTAATTCCGAAAAGAAAGGCTTTTGCCTGTATTTTTGCTAAGTTTAAACAAATATTATGGATACCCAAACACTAACCCTGATCCTTTCCACTTTTGCTGTGCTACTTTCCATGCTGACTTTTTACTTATTGTACTCAAAACAGGACACAAGAAAAAAAGCCAACCCTGATTTTACTACAAAACCATTGCAGCTACAGGCTTATGAAAGGCTGGTCATTCTTACTGAAAGAGTAGCCTTGCCAAATATTGTAAGCCGTGCCAATCAACCTGGAATTACTGCAAGAGAAATGCAATTGTTAATGCTGGAAAGCATCAAACAGGAATTTGAATACAATAGTTCGCAGCAGATATATGTTAGCCCTGTAGCATGGCAGGCATTAAATAATTTAAAAGAGCAAAACATGCTTATCATAAATCAAATTGCGCAAACATTGCCCGCTGATGCAAGAGGTTTTGATCTTGGTAAAAGAATAATGGAGGTAATAATCGCACAGGATAAAAAGGCACTACACAATATTGTATTGGAAGCATTAAATTATGAAGCAAGGAAGTTGATGAAGTAGGAAGCGTAAAGTTCAAAGTGAAAGCTATGGATGAAAAGAAAAAATATACAGACTCAGGTATTGAAATAAAAGGAACTTACTCAAACATTCAATCTTCAAATTTCAATCTTGAACAGCCCGGAGAGTTTCCATTCACCCGCGGTATACAAGCCGATATGTATCGAGGTAAATTATGGACAATGCGCCAATATGCCGGGTTCAGTACTGCAGAAGAAAGTAATAACCGGTATCATTATTTATTATCACAAGGCGTGAACGGCTTAAGTGTTGCTTTTGATCTTCCAACACAAATAGGTTATGACAGCGATCATGCCCTTGCCGAAGGTGAGGTGGGTAAGGTTGGTGTCGCTATTGATTCACTTGAAGACATGAAGGCTTTGTTTGACAGGATAAAGCTGGAAGACGTTTCTACTTCAATGACAATTAATGCTACAGGATTTATACTTCTTTCACTTTATGTAGCATTAGCAAAACAACAAGGTGCTGATTTGAAAAAAATTACAGGTACTATACAAAATGATATTCTGAAAGAATATGCTGCGAGAGGAACTTATATCTATCCGCCAAAACCTTCTATGCGTATCGTTACTGATATATTTGAATGGTGCAGTCATGAATTACCAAAATGGAATACGATCTCGATCAGCGGTTATCATATTCGTGAAGCAGGAAGTACCGCAGTACAGGAAATTGCTTTTACACTCAGCAATGGAAAAGCTTATGTAAAAGCAGCTTTGGAAAAAAGATTAGATATAAATGTTTTTGGTAAAAGGCTTTCTTTCTTTTTTAATGCACATAATAATTTATTTGAAGAAGTAGCGAAATTCCGTGCAGCAAGAAGAATGTGGGCAAAGATGATGAAGGAACTTGGTGCTACCGATCCAAAAGCAATGATGCTTCGTTTTCATTCGCAAACAGGTGGCAGTACCTTAACGGCGCAGCAACCTTTAAATAATATTTCAAGAGTCACTATTCAAACCTTAGCGGCAGTATTAGGGGGAACACAATCGCTACATACTAACGGATATGATGAAGCATTGAGCTTGCCAACAGAAGAAGCAGCAAGAATTGCATTACGTACACAACAAGTGGTTGCATTCGAAAGTGGCGCACCGGATACTGTTGACCCGCTTGGCGGCAGCTATTTTATCGAATCACTCACTGACGAAGTAGAATTAGCAGCATGGAAGCTAATTGAAAAAATTGACGCCATGGGAGGCAGTGTAAATGCCATTGAAGAGGGTTTTATCCAAAATGAAATTGCACGCAGTGCTTACGATCATCAACGCAAAGTGGAAACGAATGAAAAAATTATTGTTGGTGTAAATAAATTCCAGGCAAAAGAAGGAGCCCCAATTCCTGGTTTTAAAATTGAGGATAGTATTCGGACCTTACAAGTTGAAAAATTAAAAAGATTAAGAGATAACAGGGACAGGGCGAAGGTTGATCAGATCCTGCAGCAACTCAATGATAAGGCTATGAGTGGCGAAAATTTAATGCCAGTAGTAATTGAAGCTGTAGAAAATAAAATTACTCTGGGAGAGATCGCAGATGAATTAAGAAGTGTGTTTGGCGAATACAAATAGGTCATGTTCTATTCAACACTCGTAAATAATATAGGGGAGCTTCAACAGATCCTTGATCTCCAGCAACAAAACCTTCCAAAAAATATTTCTGCTGAAGAACTGAGGTCACAAGGCTTTGTCACATTTCAACATGACCTTGAAATACTTCAGCAATTTCATCAACTGGCGCCAAGTGTAATTGTAAAGGATGATGAAAAAGTTATCGCTTATGCACTTACAGTTGTAAACGAAGCAAGACATATCTTTCCTCCTATGAAGTCTATGTTTGTTTTATTGGAAACCCTGCAATGGAAAGGAAAACCTTTTCACGACTTTCGCTATTATGAAATGGGACAGATCTGTGTGGCCAAAGATCACCGTGGCAAAGGCGTTTTTGAAATGCTCTATCAACAACATAAAAAATCATATAGCCATAAATTTGATCTCCTTGTCACCAAGATCTCTACTAAAAATCATCGTTCATTAAGAGCTCATAAGAAAGTAGGCTTTGAGACCGCCGTTGTGGAAAAAGACGAATTGGATGAATGGGTTACAGTAGTATGGGATTGGAGATGACCACTACATCCACTTGCTTAGAAAGTCATTAAACTCATGTCGCAGGCTGTTCATGATCTGTTCCAATTGTTCATAGCGTTCCTTTAAACTTTCGCCCTGTGTTATGAAGATCGCATCTACATGACCTCCATGGTCCTTTGCATCATTGCTCAGCCCCGTTACATAATTTTTTACCCCATGCCTGAGATCACTTATATTTTTTTGCTGTATGATGAACTGATTTTGGAAATGCTCAACCCCTTTGCTTGCCTCTTCCGAGGTATTTTTTGCAGAAATATCCAGTAGCCGCCTGGTCATCAGGTCCAATTCGTCTCTGTAGAATTCAAGTCCTTTTGCCCAAATGGTATGATCTGTACCAGCTCTTAGTATATTGACGTAACTCATATAAACTTTTACCAAATATATCCTTAGAATAAACTGATATTCCTGATAAAAGTCAAATGATCATATGATAATGAATATTGAGACAGGGGAACCTAAAAAAAATCTAAGGTTATTTTTTCCAACCGTCTTTCAATGTTACCGTCCTGTTGAAGATCATTCCTTCTTCTGAAGAATCCTTATCAAGGCAATAATACCCTTTACGCAAAAACTGGAATCGGTCAATGAACTTTGCGCTTTTGATGGCTTGCTCAGCAAAACCTTTCACCACTTTCAACGAATCAGGATTGATATAATCTTTGAAATTTCCCTCTTCACTTGAAGGGTCTTCTACTTTGAATAAACGATCATATTCTCTTACTTCCACAGTCACTGCATTTGCAACATTTACCCAATGCAATGTTCCTTTTACATGGATACCGGACGTATCGCTGCCGCTTTTACTTTCAGGGATATAAGTACAATGAAGTTCAGTCACAGTCCCTGAAGCATCTTTGATCACTTCATCACATTTAATAATGTAAGCACTCTTCAATCTTACCATTTGCCCAGGCGCCAACCGGAAATATTTCTTTGGTGGGTTCTCCATAAAATCATCCCGTTCTATAAAAATTTCTCTACTGAATGAAATTTCTCTAGCACCTCCGTTCGGATCTTCAGGATTATTATCAGTCTCGAATAGTTCATGTTCACTCGTGTAATTCGTAATCATAACTTTTATCGGATCAAAAACCACCATCCTTCTCAATGCTATTCTATTCAGATGTTCACGAAGACAAAATTCAAGCAGACCAACATCAACAATGTTTTCTCTTTTTGCAATTCCAATTCTATCACAAAACTCCCGAATGCTTTCCGGTGTATATCCACGACGACGAAGACCACTGATCGTTGGCATTCTCGGGTCATCCCACCCGGTAACATAATTTTCATTCACCAGCTGCAGTAGTTTTCTTTTACTCGTAACCGTATAATTGATATTGCGTCTTGCAAATTCATATTGATGCGAGGGATATATCTCCAACTTTTCGATCAGCCAATCATAAAACTCACGATGCGGAACAAACTCTAATGTACAAATTGAGTGAGTGATATTTTCGATCGAATCACTTTGGCCGTGCGCCATATCATACATTGGATAAATGCACCACTTGTCACCCGTACGATGATGATGTGCATGTTTAATGCGATAGATCACCGGGTCACGCATCAGCATATTGATATGCGCCATATCGATCTTTGCCCGCAATGTCCTGGCGCCATCTTCAAACTCGCCAGCTTTCATTCTTGCAAACAGGTCAAGATTTTCTTCAACACTCCTATCACGATACTTACTATTTCTACCGGGCTCTGTAGGCGTACCTTTCATAGCCGCCATTTCCTCACTTGTACTATCATCTACATAAGCCAATCCTTTTTTGATCAGCGTTACCGCAAATTCATACAGCTTATCAAAATAATCACTTGCATACAATTCATTCTTCCACTCAAAACCCAGCCAGCGAATATCATCTTTAATACTATCCACATATTCCACATCTTCTGTCACAGGGTTTGTATCATCAAAACGAAGATTCGTATAACCGGGATATTTTTTTGTCAACCCAAAATTCAAACAAATGCTTGAGGCATGACCGATATGCAAATAACCATTTGGTTCCGGCGGAAAACGGGTAGCGATCTGCGTATACTTGCCAGATTTCAGATCCTCTTCAATGATCTCTTCCAGGAAATTTAAACTCCTTTCTTCTTTTCTTACTTCTTCTGTCATAGGTCGGCAAAGATAATAATTATGAGGTGAGCTTTTATACCTTGATTGAACGTCCCTTGCGACGCTCCTTTCATCTTTCTGTAATTCTATTCATCTTTCCTTATTTTTAGAACTTAAATTATATTCAACGAATGAATTCCGAAGTAGATGTTGTCAGGGATGTTCTAGAGCAAACGGAGATCGCATTTCCCGCATCTTCGTTTATTAAAAGTTTACACCAACAGTATTTGAATCGCGGAGGGCTTAGTAAAAAACAATTGGAGGGCTTGTACCAGATAGCGCAAAAGGTAAATACGATCCCGGTTGGCAAACTATCGACATTAGAAGCGATCATTTTAAAAAAGCCTAACAGGTACAAATCTGACAAACCAGCCCCTGCGCCACTTTATAAAAAAGATGAGGAACTGGGAAAAAAGATTACGGCCATTTTGGAAAAATATCCACAACATAAAAGAGTATTGTTCCTAAAAGCGAAGTATGAGAACAATGAAGTTTTGTCTTCAACAGAAACAGCAGATCTTGGAAAATTTTATAAGCTGCTCAAGTGAGGTTTTATAGGAGATCGCCAAGTCGCTCTGCAGCTTTTTCAAGATTCATGTAAGTGTTTTTCATTGCCAGCTCCATATCATCCATATTTTCATTTATTGGAATAAGACGATCGAAATATTGTCGAGATGATTGGTCAGGAGCAATGGCAACCCGGCCAGCAAATGCGATAACAGGTAATGAAAGTTCTTTAGCTCTTTTTGCCACTCCAAATGGGCCTTTGCCCTGCAAAGTTTGTTTATCAATTGATCCTTCGCCTGTAATAACCATATCTGCTTTCTTTAATTCTTTTTCAAATCCGGTAGCTTCTAAAAAATAATTTATTCCATTTACAAGACGGGCATTTAAAAAAGTATGCAAAGACGCTGCTACCCCTCCTGCTGCACCTCCATGTTTTATAACGGCCATATCGTTTCCTATTTTATTCAAAACAACATCACGAAATTTTGTAAGTCCTTCTTCGAGTAACTCTACATCTTTACCTGATGCACCTTTCTGCGGACCAAAAACCGCAGCAGCTCCATTCGGTCCAAGCAATGGATTTTCCACATCACATAAAATAATTATTTCTGTGTTTGCAATTCTTTTATCGAAGCCTGTTATATCAATTTCTGCAAGCGATGATAAAGATGCGGGCAGATCATTAAGTTCATTTCTTTCTGCATCAAGGAATTTTATTCCTAATGCTTTTAAAATTCCTGTTCCTCCATCAACTGTTGCGCTGCCACCGATACACAAAATGATCTTTATCACACCTTTGTTTAAAGCTTCAATAATTAATTTGCCGGTACCTTGTGTTGTTGTAAGTAAAGGATCGTATTCATCAGCTCTCAATAATCGTAAACCTGATGCGGCTGCCAATTCAATGATAGCTGTTTTATCTTTGTCGATCCACCCAAATGATGAGGATATTTCTCTTTTTAAAGGATCTTTCACGATTACATGGATCAATTGACCACCTAAGTGATCTATTAATAAGCCCGCTGTGCCATCACCGCCATCAGCTACTGGAAAGCATGTTGTAGTACAAGGCAATTTACTTTTATGCAAACCATTGTTGATCGCTTCAGCAACTTTTGCTGCATCAAGACTGTTTTTAAACGCATTGGGAGCGATCAGTATATGCATACGTTTTTATAAAATAATAAGAGATAAAATATAAACTACGATCATTGTCATCGATCCCATCAAAACAGAAGCTATTGAATGTACACGCAACATGGTTCTCACATCAATATCTGAAAATTTTGAGATAACCCAGAAATAAGCATCATTGGAATGTGATATCATCATTGAACCGGCACCCATCGAAAGAACCGTTAGCAACTTTGCATTTTCGGAGTCAAGGCCTAACACAGGTAATAACGGCAAAACAATTGAAGATGCAGTAATAATTGCCACTGTGGAAGATCCTTGTGCTGTTTTAATGAGACAGGTTAACAAAAAAGGAAACCAGATACCCAACATTTTCAGATCAAGATTTTTTTCAAAATGACTACCGATATTAGTGGCAGCTAATACGGCACCAAAAGCACCGCCTGCTCCAATGATCACTAATATGCCTCCCGCCTTTTCCACCGCAGATGATAGTTGAAATGATAAAGAATGCTTTGTGTTCTTTCCAGTTAGAATCGCTAACAATACACCAACAGCAAGAGCAATGGCGGGATCACCAACAATATTAAAAAGATCGGTAAGAAAAGCGGTTTTATTTTTATCAAACACTACAATTGACTTTAATGCCATCAACAAAATGGGAATTACTACCGGCAGAAATGCATAGATCGGTTTTGGTCCTCCTAAGACATCTTCGTTAGTTTCATCAGCAGTTTCAATTTTTGTTTTTGTCTTTCCACCAGCGTACACTGCCCACCAATGACCGATCAGCATGGCAGGGATAGCAATTAAAATTCCACACAAGATCAGTTTTCCAAAATCAACTTCAAGAGTGGCAGCCGCAGCAGTTGCGCCCGGATGTGGCGGCAATAAACAATGAACTGCATACAAGCCCGATGCTAATGAAATACTCATGGTGGCCACTGCCATACCCGTTCTTTTTATAAGTGATCGGTTGATACCGCTTAAAACAATATAACCTGAATCACAGAAAATGGGCAACCCCACAATAAAGCCAGTAATGGACAATGCAAGCGAAGATCGTTTTTGACTTACTAGTTTTAATATTGAAGCTGCCATTACATTGGTGCTTCCATTTTTTTCCAACAAAACGCCGATCGTTGTACCCAGTACAATGATAATAGCCAGTTTAGACATCACATCTCCAAACCCATTTTTGATAAGGGATAATATTTCAGCAAATGGTAATTGTACACCAAGACCTGTAATAAAGCAGGCGATGATCAATGCAAAAAAAGGATGAACTTTGAATTTTACAGTAAGAAGAATGATAAAAATGATCCCGGCTAAGAGAGAAACAAGTACCTGCAAAAAAGATGAATTCATTAGATCCAGTTTTCAATCATTAAATGCCTGGTTAGCTATATCCTAACGGCTCATGCCCCTCTCAGTAACGTCTCAGTTTGAAAAAATTGAACCACATAGGCATATAGGACACGATAGAAACACACATAGTCTATGTGGAACCCTATGTTTCTACTGTTTCTATGTGGTTCAAAAAATATTTCACACAGCCTGGTTCAAACTTAGACGCTATATCTCTCAAATTCAAAAAAAAATAAACCCTTATATTTACAAAAAATATTACCGTATGTCATTATTAAATCAGCAAAAAGGTAAAAAGAAAAACGATAAGAAGAAAAATCAGAATAATCCTGCACCTGGTTCAAAATTCATTCAAAAACCACAGGCAAATACTTTTGTAAGCAAACAGGCTAACACAGGGTCGCAAAGAGGAAGTTAATTTTCGCTTCGCTCAATCATCTGCTTTTACGATCTCTTTTTTTACGTTCAGTTTATAACGCAGCGCTAACTCTTCATTGCAAAAAACATAGAGCCACTCTCCTGTTGCGGTAGTTATGTTATATTTAAGTACAAGTTTTTCGCCGCTTATATTTACAGAAGAGAATTTCGAAAGCTGTACACTGTCCAGGACTGGCGATTCCGAAACAAAAAAATTACTGATCTCTTTCCTCGCTTTTAATTCAATAAGAACGGTATCGCCAACTGATGCATCAATTACACCTTTTGATGGAAAATAACTGCTGACACCTGCCTTGACATAACCCGAATATCGAAACGGGCTTTGGGCAAACTCACGATAAACAGGAGGATCTTTCAGCAATGTCCATTGCGGATCTTCGGGATAATGGTCACGAACGAAATCGGAAGGTGACGCAAGAAAGTAAAAGTCATTAAACTGGCGGATATATTCATTTCCATAACTAACAAAACCGCTGGCCCATGTTACATCAAGCAAATACCATGAGCTGTCAACATATACTGCGTTCCATGCATGATTAACGCCAAATCTCCTGTTTGTATTTGTTCTTGCATAACCATAAATGATCTCTGCTTTTATTCCTGCATGATCACATAATGTTTTAAAAAGCCTTGAATATCCCTCGCAAAAAGCAACCCCTGTATTCAAAACTTTTGCAGCGATCCTTTCGTTTAGTGGGGGTAGTGCAACACTGCTATCATCGGGTTCACTATAAAATGAAAGAGGTTTTTTCTTCCCCCGGCCAAAAGGCATCACATTATAATCGATATGTTCAGTTATCCAACGAAAGATAGCTCTCACTTTTTCACGATCTGTTTTACCAAGCAAAGCAAGTTGCCTTGCTAATTCATCTGCTTTTGTTACAGAGACTGACTCCACCTTGCTGTCAATTGCATAAAAATTAGTTTGACCAACCTGGGAATAAAACCTGAGTGGCAGGAAAAATAATATGGCTAAAAAGAATTTCATTCCAAAACCCTTCTTAAAGTTAAGAAGAGTTTTGGAGTTAAGTTATTGTCTGCAGTTTTAATGATAAACACCCTCTATTTTTGATCGCTTGAATTCTTATTGAACACCTAATTCCCAAATTATCGCCGGCAGGTTCTTATTCTTAAATAAAGCATTATAATTATCGATCGACTTTCTCAAGTCTTTATCATAAACGTTTTTATATTTCACCCATTCCTTATCAAGGTCAGCATTCCTGTTCTTTAATCCCTCTGTCACTCTTGGATCATGAGCATCGGCAAGATTTTTCAAATAGAGAAACTCTACATTTAATTTGCTTGAAAAATTAATTACATCCTGGAAGTTCTTTTGTCTTGTTTCGATCAGGCTTGCTTCCCATTCATCGATCTTCTTTATCAAATCTTTTCCTTTTTCAACCAACTCTTTACTATCCTTCACATCTTTTAGTAAGTCATTAAATGTTTCTACTTGTTTCTTTACTTTTCGCATTGCTATTATGGACTTGTGAATTTCACTAACCTCGCTGGTAATATTGTTCAGGAATTTTTGTTGTTCGTTCCAGTCAGCAGCTGTTACTTTTAAAGCCGGATCCTGTATCACATTCATCTCGGTTTCAGATGAAGTTTCTTTATAAGTGATCTTTGCTTTATATTTTCCCGGAGGCAAACGATAACCGGTATAATCACCATAAACATAAGCTCCTTGTATATCAGGAGAAATATTTTCGCCTTTAAAATTCCACGCAAAACGATTGAGTCCCTTCATAGCTGGAATCACCTGTGCAGGTGGCGGACCCCCGGGATATGGTTTGAACAGGCTATCTTTTTTGTTGGTGTATGTTCTTACTACTTTATTATTTGCATCCATTATCTCAAGCTTCACCACATTAGTATCAGCATTCTCTGGAAAATAATAATCAAGCATCACTCCTTCCACCGGGTTTGCACCATTTGAATTACCCGGATCAAGACCGGGAATATTTGCTGCACCGCTATAACGATAAGTAGTTTTAGGAGTGAACAGCTTTATTTTGTTGACAGCCATTACACCTGCAAATTGTTGCAAGGCTCCAAGATCATCCAGTATCCAGAATGCTCTTCCCGCTGTGGATGCAACAAGATCATTGTCCTTAATGATCAGGTCAGTGACAGGCACAGCCGGGAAATTCAATTGCATTTTGCTCCAGTTTGTTCCCCCATTATAAGAAATATAAAATCCTCTTTCACTTCCGGCATAAA
>Ga0207641_10004623_pt1 | contig 11888 bp, 13 predicted proteins | sample KBSSwiS62_FD_184306 | JGI IMG/M metagenome (GOLD analysis project Ga0207641, IMG submission 184306) | Switchgrass rhizosphere microbial communities from Kellogg Biological Station, Michigan, USA - KBS Switchgrass S6-2 (SPAdes) (version 2) | ecosystem: Host-associated > Plants > Roots >... | reverse complement strand
CTGCCAAAGTTATCAGTGACCGTGAAACTGGTCGTAGCCGCGGTTTCGGTTTTGTTGAAATGGATTCTGATGAAGATGCTAAAAAAGCGATCGCAGGTCTTAACAACAAAGAAGTTGAAGGCAGAGCTATGTCTGTTTCGGTTGCAAAACCAAAAAAGACAGATAATAAAAGATGGTAAGCGAAAAGAGAGCCTAAATTCCAATTCGTCTTATAAATAGTAGTCGGCAAAAGAAAAGTCTGTGGATTTAGTTATTGTTGGCATAGCCGGGAGCTTGCTTTGAAAAGCATTTCGTCCGAAAATAATTTTTATTGAGAACAATTTAATAATCTTGTTCTCAATTTTTTTTGCAATAGCATGAAAGCATCTACTATAAATGAATTGAAACAAGAGCTGGTCAATGCACCAGCTTCAATACTTGTTGAACTTTGCTTGCGGCTGGCAAGATTTAAAAAAGAGAACAAAGAATTATTGACGTATTTGCTTTTTGAAGCTCATGATACACCGGCATATATAAAAGCTGTCAAGGAAGAAATGGCGTTGCAGTTTGCGGATATAAATAAAAGCAATGTTTATTTTGTAAAAAAGACATTACGAAAGATTCTTCGCAGTGTTAAAAAATATATTCGGTACAGCGGCCTGGCGATCGTAGAAGTTGAACTGCTGATCTATTTCTGTGAATCCACCAAAGAGTTGAATATTTCAGTAGATAAAAACCCTGTTCTTTATAATATTTATCAAAATCAACTGAAGAATATAAACAGAGCGTTAAAAGGTTTGCATGAAGACCTGCAGTATGATTATTTGAGAGCAGTAAAGAATTTATAAAACACAAAAAATACTTCAGCTAACTTTAAACCTGATGAATTCCGATGAAATAATTGATAGGACAAAAAAATGGATCATTGATGTGGTTATTGGTTGCAACTTCTGTCCTTTTGCTGCCAAAGTTGTAAAGCAGCAAACCATATTTTATAAGGTAGAAGAGAGCACAGAGATGGAGACATGTCTTGCTTCATTTGTACGCGAAATGGAAAGACTGGATAATGATCCAACAATTGAAACAAGCTTTCTCATTTTCCCAAATGTATTTCAGCAATTCGATGATTATCTTGACCTGGTTTCACTTGCGGAAAAACTGTTAAAAGGAAAGGGCAACGAAGGAATTTACCAGCTTGCAAGTTTTCACCCATTATATCTTTTTGCCAATTCTGATGAGAATGATCCTGCCAATTATACGAATAGGTCTGTCTATCCAATGCTGCATTTGTTAAGAGAAGAAAGTATCGACAAAGCATTAGCAAATTATAAAGACCCGGATAGTATACCAGTTCGTAATATTAATTTCGCAAGCGAAAAAGGGTTGGCTTATATGAAGATGTTGCGGGATTCTTTTTAAAAGGCTAGCCTGATAATTTTTTTTTAAACGCCGTAAATTTTCAATCATGGTAGTTGTGGTTAGGAAAAAAAGGAGAAAAAAATTATTTATCATTCTGCTGCCTTTATTAATAATTGTTGGCGTTCTTGCTTATTACCAACTGTTGTACAAGTCAGAGAGAGTAGATAATGGTGTTGCCAAACTTGAAATTATCTTTGACAAACATAGGGATATTGTGACTTCAGTTAGATTCAGTCCCGGAGATTCGTTGATAGTTACGAGCAGCATTGATAGCACAATTAAGATATGGAAAAGAACAACCGGTGAAATCGTAAAAGAAATAAAACAGCCTTCCGGTATTGCTTATATGGATCTGAGTAGCGATGGAAATTATGTTGTAACGGGTAACTATGATTCCACGGTAAGACTTTGGAGAATAATAGATGGAGTATTAATCAAAGAATTTAAAGGTCATAGTGGCACTGTATGGACAGTGGCTTTCAGTAATGATGGTAAAAAAATTGCGAGTGGTGGCAATGATGGCATTGTAAATATATGGGATGTTGAAACCGGCGATCTTTTGCATAAGTTGCAAGGGCATAAGCGTATTGTATGGTCAGTAAAATTTGATCCCGGAGGAACAAAAGTTGCTTCGTCAAGTTTTGATTTTTCATTTAAACTATGGAATGTTGATGATGGTAAATTAATTTGGGATAATAAAGAACATAAAGAAACTGTAGTGGATATTGCGTTTAGTCATGATGGTAAAATGCTGGCAAGCACAAGCGACGATAAAACAATAAAGCTTTGGAATGTGGCAGAACAAAAACTTATCAGGACAATGAAGGTTGCAGAACATGTGCAGGCGGTTGCGTTCAGTCCAGATGATAACCGATTGATGACAGGAGGAAGGGATAAGCCATTGATCGGTGAATTTCTGCAAGAAATATTTGGGGATTCAAAATTTAATCCCGGCGTATCTGCAAGGCTTTGGGATGTTGAAACCGGTAAGCTTCTTCAAACGTTTACTAAGCATGCAAATGATGTTATGGATGTCGCTTACAGCTATGACGGTAAATGGATAGCAACGGCCAGTGCAGATAAGACAGTCGACTTATGGAAAGTAAATGAATAGGAAGGATATACTGGTTAAATCACAATTTTTCAATATGAAAAAGATCATTTCTTGTGTTTATGCAATTCTGTTTTTGGCAAATGCCTATTCACAACTTTCTGTCAGCATAAGTTGTACTGAAAAGAATCAACCTATTATTGGCAAAGGAAGATTGCTTGTTTATTTTTATAAAAAAGAAAAGCCTGAACCGATCCATAGTATAGAGCCAGATGATCTAAAAGGTACAGGAACCCGGTTTGGAACCGATGTAAAGTGGGATGGGAAAAAACCTATCGATCTTAATAACCTAAATGGCTTCCCCAAAAAAACATTGCAGGACCTTGATACTGGGATATATTATGTACAAGCTATTTATGATATTGATACTACAACTTATAGGGTTTTTACATCGCCAAATATCTACAGTAGTTCAAAAAAAATCGTAATAACAAAAAAAGGGAAAGAAAAAATTGATATTATTCTTGATAAGCAATTTGAAAAAGAATCCTTCAAAGACGGAAAGTTTACCAAATTTGTTTCTGTAAAAAGTAAATTATTAAGTGATTTTTGGAAACGGGATGTTGTGATCACTGCCTGTGTACGACTCCCGCCTTCTTTTGATTCTGCTTCTTCAAAAAAATATCCTGTTTCTTATAACATTGGGGGTTTTGGCACCAGTTGCAAGAATTATGCATACTATGGACCTGATTCGGGCTATATCAATCCTTGGATCAGGAATAAAAAACCTGATATGCTCCAGGTGTTATTAGATAGTGATGCGCCTTTTGGTGACAGTTATCAAATGAATTCAGAGAACAACGGACCTTACATGGATGCTTTGATACAAGAGTTGATACCAGCCATAGAAAAAAGATTTCATGGAGAAGGAACTGCATCGTCTCGTTTTCTTACAGGAGGGTCCACCGGCGGATGGGTTTCATTGGCCTTACAGGTTTTTAATCCCGATTTTTTTAATGGATGCTGGTCATTCTATGGCGATCCTGTTGATTTTAATTTTTTTCAACTGGTGAATGTTTATAAAGACGAGAATGCTTATGTAAATCGGTTTGGAAATTTTAATCCAAGCAAGCGAACAGTTTATGGAGAACCAGTTCTTTCAATAAGGGACGAAGTTTATTTTGAAAACACATTGGGAAAAAATAATAGTTATGTATTCTCGGGTGATCAGTGGGGCTCGTGGAATGCTGTGTATAGTCCTAAGGGAAAAGATGGAAAGCCGACTGCTATCTGGGATCCTCAGACAGGTAAGATCGATACGGCTATTGCGAACTATTGGAAAAAATGGGATCTGAATTTATATATGCAACAAAATTGGAAGGAGATAGGACCTAAACTACAAGGAAAGCTCCACATCTTTATGGGTGATATGGATAATTATTATTTGAACAATGCAATGCGGCTTTTTGAAAAATTTATTACTAAAACTGAAAATCCAAGATCGGATGTAGAACTGGTTTTTGGCCCAATGCAGGGACATGGTTGGGAGCCAGTTAACCGAATTGAGGTTTTGCAAAAGATGAAAGAAAGATTTGACAGCACCAGTAAAAAAGGGTTTTAAGTATTAGTTATTGCCTATGAATATGAAATAGTTTTCGCTTATGTAAACTGCTTGATTGTTTCATTAGACATTGTTATTTTGCTCTTATAAAATTACGTCATGAAAAAACTTATCGTCTTTTTATTATTATTCTCTGTGGTGAAATTTTCATTTTCGCAAGAAAAAGAAAAAGTTGAAAGAGCCTGCATGAATTATATCGAAGGGTTTTATGAAGGCGATACTGCCAAACTTATTGCTGCTTTAAAACCATCGTTACATAAGATCGGTTATTGGAAAAATAAAAACACCGGTGTTTATGATTTTGATGGTCAGATGACATTCCGTGAAGCATTGGATTATGCAAAAAATGTTATGGCAAAAAAGAGCTTTGCAAAACCAGATGCTCCCAAAAAAGTTGAAGTGCTTGATATTGGAAATACAATTGCTTCGGCAAAAGTTACAGCTTGGTGGGGAATAGATTATGTTTTGCTATCCAAACAAAGTGATAAATGGATAATAGAACAAGTATTATGGGAAGGACCTGCGATCAAATGATCTTGTTTATTTTATGAGCCTCATTCTGTATGCATTCATAGCAGTGATGCCTAACTTTTTTATTAAGCGACTATTTACTATTACACCAACCGGTGCGCCGATGACAGGTAACAGTTGAGCCATTTTTGCAAGATCAATATAATCCCGATATTCCTGTTGAAAATTTCTCCAGTCAAATTGATTGATGTCTTCAGGAAGTGAATTGCGTTTAGTTTCCCAATCTGTTATTTTGAGATAGACATTCTTTCTATGTTCATCGCTTGAAAATGCAAGCTCGAAAATATGAAGAATATAAACCCTTTCTTTATAATCATACACATTAAAACCATATAGTGAAGCGATTTCAAACAACAGTTTTAGTTTTATGCCGAGCAGAATAGGAAAATCGGCAAGGCCTAATAAAATACCTCCTGCACCTGTAATGCCGCCTTCAATAGCTGCTGTGTTCCTATATGAATCTATTTTTTTTCTTACCGCATCTTCACGATCCCGCAAACTAAAACCTATTGAAACATGTGACGATGTATGTTTGGCGCCAAACAAAACACCACGTATCATTTGTTTTATCGTGGCCGTAATAGCATTGTGCACCTTCTCAGGTATCCAGCTATTGATCTTTGTCTGCACTTTCTTTGAAAGACTATTTAAAAGGGACGGCCGCTTTAGCATTTTCTTTTGCCATGTTTTTAGTTCAACACTAACCGACTCATCATAAGCATTCATGGGGAAATTATTTAGCCAAAGATAACTTGTTGTAAAACGCTAATTTGTTTTTCGATTTCTTAAATATATTAAAATAAAAGCCGATAATTTTTTATCGGCTTTTTAATTATAAGCTCTTTAATTCTATAAAGTTCTGTATTTAAATTTCTGCCCACCAACAGAAGCTTCATACATTAACCCTCCTTTTGTTTGAGAGAATATCATTACTCCATGCTCGTATTTTATATTAGCAGCAGCCCCTTTTGTTACTGCTACTGCTGACGCTTGTCCCGAAAACTCAATTTTATTTTCTTTGAACCTGTTTAGATCTGCTTCGGTTTCAAAAAAAACGACTTCGCGATAAGCTTGTCCGCCCCATTGAAATCCAATTGAAGCTTGTTTCATACTTGCCATGCCGATCAGTGTTTCTTTATGATAAACGGCACCATTACCGGCGGCACCACCAACTCCTATTGCGCCCTTGCCCACATTTGGAAAAATAACATAGCCATATGCATTGTTAAATAAAGATTGCATCAATGCATCTGCTTTTATAAAGTCTTCTTTAGCAACCTTAGCATCAGCTATGATTTTATCGTCTTTTTCCTCTTTTTGTGCCTGTGTTGTGACGTCCATGAATAATGCTAACATTAAAAATGAAAATGTCAGCGGGAATGATTTTAAGCGTTTCATACTAAATGAGTTTAAAATTTCGGTCATAAATATATAGATGTCGATGGATAATACCATAAAAAAATATGCCAATGTGGATCCTGCGTAACTCTTTACAAAGAAATGAAGAGTGACTGGCACAGTTTTATGTATAATACAAAGATCAAAGTAAATAGGGAGCATGAAATACTTATTCCTCGTAGTTATTGTCATCACGGCTTTTAAATGTAGTCCAAAACTTTCCCCAGATTCAGGGTGGGGCCATCAGGAATGGGTAGTGGTGGAAATGAAAGGTGTGCCGGTACAGCAAAGTGGTGGCCGCAGAGATGCTCATATCAGTTTTGACATTGCGGAAAAAAGATTTTCGGGAAATGGTGGTTGTAACCAGATCAATGGAAATTATAGCTTAGATAAAAGGACGATAAAATTTACAGAAGTGCTTAGTACAAAAATGAGTTGTACTGATATTGAATTTGAAAATACTTTTCTCTCTACCTTTAGCAGCATCGATCACTATGAAGTGAGGGGGAGTGATCTCCTGTTAAAAAAGAATAAAGAAACTCGTCTTGTCTTAAGATCAAGATAAACTTTCGGAGTTTTATTGATATATCCAAAGCACAATTGGCTTTTCCGACTTCCTGATCAGGCCGGAGATCTTGTCAAAAAATTTGTACGATACCATCACGCACCCAAGACTGTTGCAAAGAACCCTTGGATAAATTTCTTCATCCGGAACACAATCATAACCATGTATGACGACTGCTCTCTTATAAGCATTAGAGTTACAGTTATCTAATCCATAAAGCCTGAATGATTTCCCATATTTACCAGTATAAAATTCTCCTACTTTAAATTTCCCAAGGGAGCTACAGCCGCTTTTAGAATCGTTGGAGAATTTTGGATGGGCAAGAAATGTTTCATTACAGCTTCCATGAGCAACAAGTCCTGAATTAATGATCGTATTCTTTTTAAGATCGTAAATAAAAAAGCGATTGCGGCCACTTGGTAAACTCATATCTATCAAAAAACAATATTCGGTCGACATATTATTTTGAATCGCATAGTTATTCACTTTTTTGGTAAGAATATTTATAATCGCAGTATTTTCAGATGCCGGGGATATTTCTTTTTCTTGTTCCTCTTCTTTTACTGGAATAGCTTCATCCTTTGTTTTTTCAATTATTCCGGTTTTAATTTTTTGCTTTTTCTTTTTTGACTTAACAACTTTGGTTTCTTTCTTTACAGCTAATGGTTTATTTTCAAAATTACTTTTCTCCATATCAGAGCATGAGATAGCGAACACTGTTATTGCAGCAATCAGTAAAACGACTTTGTCTTTCAAAGGGATCAGTTTACAGACAAGATAATAGAATGTTTAAGAATTAAACAGGAAAGAATCCTTGTTAAACATTTCAGGAAAGAGTCTGGAATGTGACAAACAATAAGAGTATAAATACGATTGTGTCACGCCGGATTGTGAATGAAATTTTCTACCTTCATCGGGTAATTGAGGATATGAAAAGATTATTAACACTCTTAATTCCCTTATTGATTTATTCCACGGGGTATTCACAAACTTTGAAGTTTGTGAATTTTACAGGTGGTGCAGAATTTTCATCACTTTCGTTTATTACTAATCAAATGATCATTATAAAAATTTCGCAGGATGGCAAAGTGCTTGAATGGGGAAATGAATTGGAGCCAGGTCGCTTTTATTCTGAACCCGGGAAGCTACAACCCTATATGGGAAGAGTGGAATATTATGAAAAACAATTTGATTCAATGCTCAATGGTAAGGTAAAAAACATCGGCATTACCTCAATTTCTTATTATGGATCGACAGAAAAATCGGCGTTGGTCGGAAAAGTAAAATCAATAGGCAATGTTTTGTTTAACTATTATCTCGACCAGGAAAATGAATCGGTGAGAGGGAAATTAAAAACTGCGGGCCTTAAAAATTTTACATATTATTATTCTTATGAGAACGAGGCATACCGGGGTAAATTAAAATCTATTGGCAACAATCAGGTTACTTACTATTCCACATTTGATGATAAATCTATCAAGGGAAAATTAAAAAGTATCGGGCCGGCTACCTTTACCTGGTATACCTCACTCGACCATCAGGGCTACCAGGGCGGTTTAAAATCTGGCCGTCAATATCAAATGATAGAAGGGGTTACTTATATCATATGGTAGCACAATTCAATCACGCATCTTTCTTTGGCTTCTTTATTTGTTGCCCCTGAAAAGATCTTAAAGATTTTTGAACTTTTCCGATCAGCTTATGTAATCTTTTTTCATGCTTCTCCAATATTTTTTTTGTTGCTAATGCTGTACTATCAAAATACCGGTTGGCTTCATTTAAATGAAAATTAAACTGACCAGCCTCTTCATCCAGTCTTTGCAACAATTCCCATAAATTTTCTTTTTTCTTCATATATCTTGAGAAAGAAGCATCAAATTTCAAGCCGGGGCAAGATTTCCAAATATCTGTAGATAAAACTTATTGTTGATCGTATTATTTTTTACTGATCCTGTAAAGATTGCCACTATCTGTAATGGCATAGAGCATACCCTTGAAGTAAGCAACATCTCTAAATCTTTCTTTTTTGTCACCCAGCAATCTTTCTTCGCCGACTACTTTATTATTTTCAATAACAAGCCGTGCAATATGCATGCTGCTAAGTCCGCCGATAAATAAATTATTTTTCCATTCAGGAATATCATTGCCTTTGTAGAAAGTCATTCCGCTTGGAGAAAGCACCGGGTCCCAATAATAAACAGGTTGTTCCATGCCTTCTTTTTGCTGAATGCCCTCCCCAACTTTTTCTCCTGAATATTCAAGTCCGTAAGTAATGATTGGCCAGCCATAATTTTTCCCGGCTCTTATGATATTTACTTCGTCTCCGCCTCTCGGGCCAAATTCTGCTTCCCATAATTCGCCAGTTGCAGGATTGATATCGAGACTTTGTGCATTGCGAAATCCATAAGCAAATATCTCCGGCATGGCATCTTTTTGATTTATGAAAGGATTTCCCGGCGCAGGCTTACCATCTTTTGTTATTTTAAAAATTTTACCAAGCCCGGAATTGAGCCATTGAGCTTGCTTTCTTCCCTCAAGTATTGAGCGTTCCCCGGTGCTTACAAAAAGATTTCCCTCTTTATCAAACACAAGTCTTGAACCATAATGCATACTGCTTTTTAATGGAGGAGTCGCACGAAAAATAACAACGGGGTTTTGAACTTTTGATTCCGCTTCGTTGAGTTCTCCTTTGGCGACCGCCATAAGATTTCCAACACCATTTTTTTCTGAGAATGACCAATAGATCATTTTGTTTTTACTAAAGTTGGGATCTAATGCCACATCAAGCATACCTCCCTGACCGGACGCATCAACTTCCGGAAAACCTGTGATCTTTTTTACAAAAGCTCCATTCGCATCAAGGATCTGCATAGAACCTCTTCTTTCAGTTATTAGAAATCGTCCATCCGGAAAAGGAGTAATGGCCCACGGTAGTCCTAATTTTTCTGCGATCTTATCTACTTTATAAGCTGTTTTTGTTTTTACTCCTGCCACTCTTGTTTGCCCTTCTTTAGCGGGTTTATAATTTGAATTGGGGTTTTGAGTCTCTACCGGTGGATTTTGTGCTGAACATCCAACCGAATAGATAATAAATGCCGTAATGCCTACTATAATTTTTGCTTTCATAATTAGATTTTGATCTCGATTGTAAATTTAGCCATCCTGAACCAAAATACTGGTCCTTTCATAATTTAACTGCCCGTTACTACAAAAGTTATATTTGCTAAAAATCAATACCATGCTGCGCTTTTTAATTGCCTTGATCATTATCACTAATTACATACCGGTGATAGCTCAAAATGATACGCTAAAACAAAAGCCTTTGCGTGTAGTTGTTGTTGGTCTTGTACATGATCATGTAGGCTGGATACTTGGATATCAAAACAAAAAAGACATTGAAGTTGTTGGAATTGCAGAGTCAAATCACTCACTGGCTGAAAAATATTCAAAACGATATGGCTATAGCATGAACATTGTTTATAATACCATGGAGGATGCGATTGAAAAAACAAAACCAGAGGCGGTGCTTGCTTTTAATAGTATTTATGAGCATTTAAAAGTTGTTGAATATTGTGCACCTCGTGGTATTCATGTTATGGTTGAAAAGCCATTAGCTGTAAGCAATGAACATGTAACAAAGATGCTGGCACTGGCAAAAAAGTATAGTATTCATTTGCTTACTAATTATGAAACTACCTGGTATGGAAGCAATGCAAAAGCTTATCAAATAATTAAAGAAGACAAACTGATCGGTGATATCCGCAAAATAGTTTTTCATACGGGTCACCGGGGACCGGTTGAGATCGGTTGCAGCGCTGAATTCCTGCAATGGCTTACTGATCCTGTCTTAAATGGCGGCGGAGCCCTAATTGATTTTGGGTGTTATGGGGCTGATCTTGCAACATGGTTCATGAATGGCGAAACTCCACTAACCGTGACTGCAGTTACTCAACAAATAAAACCTGAGCTATATCCAAAAGTGGATGATGAAGCAACGATCATTCTTACCTATAAAAAGGCGCAGGTGATCATACAGGCGTCATGGAACTGGCCTTTTGGCCGTAAGGACATGCAGGTATATGGAAAAACTGGTTTTGTTTTTTGCAAGGATGGAACAAATATGCAGATAAAAGAAGATGAAAAAAAAGAAGCTCAAACTCTCACAGCATCTGCTTTAAACAATGACCGTAACGATCCCTTTGTTTATTTTGCAAATGTGATTCGCGGTAATATTAAGATGAATAAATATGATCTTTCTTCGGTTGAAACAAATGATATTGTAGTAAAGATCCTTGATGCTGCAAGACGATCTGCTAAGACCGGTAAGACTATAACCTGGAATGAATATTATAAAAAAGTAAAAACTCAAAAGTGATTTATAGAATATTAGTTTGCTTTTGCCTTATTATCTCTCTTTCATCACAAGCGCAAAAGACTAAGCCTTTCCCGGTAATTTTTGACAGCGATATGGGCCCGGACTATGATGATGTGGGAGCTATTACTTTACTACATGCATTTGCTGACAGTGGTTATATTAATATTCTTGCAACAGTTGCCAGTACAAAATATGAGGGAGTAGCAGCAGTATTTAATGTACTGAATACTTATTTTAGAAGACCGGGCCTATTAATTGGCGTTCCAAAATCTAAAGCTTTGGAATTAAAAGACAGTCAGCATTGGACAGACTCACTTCTTTTAAATTATCCGCATAAAATAAAAAAGAATGATGAGGTGTTAAGTGCAATCGAAGTTTATAGAAAGTCATTGGCCTCGCAACCGGATGGATCAGTAACAATAATAACAGTCGGGTTTCTTACAAATCTTGCTGATTTACTTCAATCTGCTCCTGATAAATATTCAAAGCTTACTGGTAAAGAATTAGTGAGGAAAAAAGTAAAGCAATTGGTGTGTATGGCAGGTGGTTTTCCTGCCGGAAATGAATTCAATGTTAGAATGGATGCAGCATCTTCCAAAATTGTTTTTGAAAATTGGGAAACTCCGATATTATTCAGCGGCGTGGAAATAGGGATGAAAATAAAGACCGGTTTACCATTGGTAAATGATCGATCCATTAAAAAAAGCCCTGTAAAAGACGTATTCCGGATCTGTCTCCCGTTGAGCCCGCAGGATAGTGCTGGTAGAATGAGTTGGGATGAAACGGCTGTGCTGATCGCCGTAAAAGGATATAAGCCATGGTGGAATATTCAAACAGGCAAAATAAAAATAGGAGAAGATGGAAGCAATACGTGGGAAAATGGAGCTTCACTTCATAGCTATCTTATAGAATTCAAGTCGCCAATTCTTATCCGGGACCAGATAAATAA
>Ga0207641_10004613_pt1 | contig 11896 bp, 10 predicted proteins | sample KBSSwiS62_FD_184306 | JGI IMG/M metagenome (GOLD analysis project Ga0207641, IMG submission 184306) | Switchgrass rhizosphere microbial communities from Kellogg Biological Station, Michigan, USA - KBS Switchgrass S6-2 (SPAdes) (version 2) | ecosystem: Host-associated > Plants > Roots >... | reverse complement strand
CGCAGGGTCTGACGTTTCTGCGACCGTTGTATCCGCCGCAATACGGCTTGCCCGATGAAGTAACCTTGCGCACATGAGAATGCGCATAAAATTCTGCGGCATCATGCGGGTCGAAGACGCGCTCGCGGCCGCCGCGCTTGGCGTCGATGCGATCGGTCTCGTGATCACGCCACGCAGCAAACGTTGCCTCGCGCCAGTGCGCGCGCGCGAAATCCGCAATGCATTGCCGCCGTTCGTGGCGGTGGTAACGCTGTTCAACAACGACGATCCGGGCTTCGTCGCGGACGCGATCGGCACTGTCGCGCCCGACCTAGTGCAGTTCCATGGCAGCGAAAGCGCGGAAGATTGTGTACGCTATGGCCGTCCCTATCTGAAATCCGTCGCGATGGGCGGCGGCGGCGAGCTTCATTCCGTCGCCGCGGCGCATCCGCAGGCTGCAGGATTCCTGCTCGACAGCCATGCGCAAGGCGGGCAGGGTGGCAGTGGCAAGACGTTCGACTGGTCGCTGGTGCCGAAAGATTTTCCGCGTCCGCTGGTTCTAGCTGGTGGACTGACGCCGGAAAATGTCGCTGCAGCAATCCGCAGCGTGCGGCCGTATGCAGTCGACCTGGCCAGTGGCATCGAATCGGCGCCAGGAATCAAGGATATCGACAAGATGCGGCGTTTCGTCGTCGCCGTGCGGGAATGCGAGAAAGGATAAAAGTGGAAAAAGTACAGGATTTCAACGCCTGGCCGGATGCGCAAGGGCGCTTTGGGCGATACGGCGGAAGCTACGTCGCCGAAACGCTGATGGCACCGCTCGCTGCGCTGACGCAGAGCTATCAGCGCCTGCGCGGCGACCCGGAGTTCATCGCCGAACTCGATCGCGATCTGAAGTATTACGTCGGACGCCCAAGCCCGATCTATCATGCGCAGCGCCTGTCGCAAAAGGTCGGCGGTGCGCAGATCCTGTTAAAGCGCGAAGACCTGAACCACACCGGCGCGCACAAGATCAACAACACGGTCGGCCAGGCGCTCGTCGCCCGGCACATGGGCAAGACGCGCATCATCGCCGAAACCGGTGCCGGCCAGCATGGCGTGGCCAGCGCGACGGTCGCGGCGCGGCTGGGCCTGGAATGCGTGGTTTACATGGGTTCCACCGACATTGCGCGCCAGGCGATCAACGTCTATCGCATGAAGCTGCTCGGCGCGACCGTGGTGCCGGTGACATCCGGCTCGAAGACGCTCAAGGACGCGCTCAATGAAGCGCTGCGCGACTGGGTGACGAACGTCGACAACACGTTCTACATCATCGGTACCGTCGCCGGGCCGCATCCGTATCCGATGATGGTGCGCGATTTCAACGCAGTGGTCGGGCGCGAAGCCCGTGCGCAGATGCTCGAGCAGTTCGGCCGTCTGCCCGATGCGCTGGTTGCCTGTGTCGGCGGCGGCTCGAACGCGATCGGCTTGTTCCACGCCTTCCTCAACGACGCGAACGTGGCGATCCACGGCGCCGAAGCGGCTGGCGAAGGCATCGAGACAGGACATCACGCGGCATCCCTCGCCGCCGGCCGCCCGGGCGTGCTGCACGGCAATCGTACCTATGTGCTATGCGACGACAACGGCCAGATCACCGAAACGCATTCGATTTCCGCGGGACTCGACTACCCCGGCGTCGGCCCCGAACACGCATTCCTCAAGGATTCCGGACGCGCGACATATGCGGGTGTGACCGATGACGAAGCGCTTGCGGCGTTCCACGAACTCGCGCGCTGCGAAGGCATCCTCGCCGCGCTCGAATCGAGCCATGCCGTGGCTTATGGCGTCAAGCTGGCGCGCGAGTTGCCGAAGGACAAGTTGATCCTCGTGAATCTTTCGGGTCGCGGCGACAAGGATGTGCATACGATCGCAGCAAAAGAAGGAATCACGCTGTGAATCGCATCGATGCGCGTTTTGCCGCGCTCAAATCCGCGGGCCGCAAAGGATTGATTCCGTTCGTGACCGCGGGTGATCCCTCACCCGACGGCGTTGTGTCACTGATGCACACGCTCGTCGACGTGGGCGCCGATGCGATCGAACTCGGTGTACCGTTTTCCGACCCGATGGCCGACGGGCCCGTGATCCAGCATGCGAGCGAGCGTGCGCTCGCCAAAGGCGTCGGCTTGCAGCAGATTCTGCGCTGGGTCGGTGAATTCCGCACACAAGATACAAGTACACCGATCGTGCTGATGGGATACCTCAATCCGATCGAGATCTACGGCTACGAACGTTTCGCGCGCGACGCGATCGCCGCGGGCGTGGATGGCGTGCTGCTCGTGGATTGCCCGATCGAAGAGGCCGCGACACTGGACGCTTTGCGCAGTGCAGGACTGCGCCGCATCCTGCTGGCCGCACCGACGACCGCAGACGCGCGCCTCGCGGCCGCCTGCGCGCAGGCCGAAGGTTTCCTGTATTACGTCTCGTTTGCTGGTATCACCGGTGCGGACCGGCTGAACCTGAGCCCGGTGCGTGAACGCGTGGCGGCGATCAAGGCGCGTACACACACGCCGGTCGCGGTCGGGTTCGGTGTGAAGGATGCTGTATCGGCACGCGAAATCGCGGCATTTGCCGACGCCGTTGTGATCGGTAGCGCGCTCGTCGAGCGCCTCGCCGGTGCGGCGACCGTGGAGGCGGCTTGTGCGGCGGCGCGCGCGTTCCTGGCGCCGATCCGTGCGGCGCTGGATTAACATTGGCGCTGCATGTCCACGAAACCTGTGCTTGGCACAGTCCTGCCTTATAATTCCGCGATACCTTTCACGGGCCGTGAAGCGCGCGGGGGAATGAACGCATGGCACGCGATCCGCAACAGGATGCACCTCCGCCGGACGTCGCAGCGCCGGCGCAGACCGGAGACGTCGACGATATGAGTTGGTTGCAAAAACTGATGCCTGCGCGCATTCGCACCGAGGGCACGTCCAAGGGCAAGGTGCCCGAAGGCTTGTGGGAGAAATGCGCAGGCTGCGCGGCCGTGTTGTACCGGCCCGAGTTGGAGCGCAATCTCGAAGTCTGCCCGAAGTGCGGCCATCATCACGCGATCGGCGCACGTGCACGGCTGGCCGCATTGTTCGACGAGGGCAGCGCAGAGGAGCTTTTCGCCGCGCTCGAGCCGGTCGACGTCCTGAAATTCCGCGACTCGAAGAAGTACAAGGATCGCATCGTCGCGGCGCAGAAGCAGACCGGCGAAAAGGATGCGCTGATCGCGATGCGCGGCGCGCTCAAGGCGCACCCGCTCGTGGCCTGCGCATTCGAGTTCGCCTACATGGGCGGCTCGATGGGCTCGGTGGTTGGCGAGAAATTCACGCTCGCCGCCGAACGCGCGCTCGATGAGCGCATCCCACTCGTGTGCTTTTCTGCCACCGGCGGCGCGCGCATGCAGGAAGGTCTGTTCTCGTTGATGCAAATGGCGAAGACCTCGGCCGCACTCGCGCGCCTGCGCAGCGCCGGCGTCCCGTACGTGTCCGTGCTTACGCACCCGACCACCGGCGGGGTTTCAGCCAGCCTCGGCATGCTCGGCGACATCAATATCGGCGAGCCGAAAGCGTTGATCGGGTTCGCCGGCCCGCGCGTGATCGAGCAGACCGTGCGCGAGACCTTGCCGGAAGGCTTCCAACGCTCCGAGTTTCTGCTCGAACACGGCGCGATCGACGCGATCGTCGACCGTCGTGAGATGCGCGACAAGCTCGCCGCGCTGCTGGCGTTGCTGATGCGCGACCCGAAAGCCGCATAGTTCAACCGCGGGATTCGAACTCGCTGCGGAATATCGTATCCGTGGTACCGAACGGCGCGCCGCCGGCGATCCAGTCGAGGATCAGCGCCTGCTCGTCGGCGGACAGCTCCGGCTCGCCGTACGGCATGCGCGAGCCGATCTCCGGCGCGCTGCAGTTGATCTTGTGGAACAGCAGACTCGATTGCGGTTCGTTCGGCACGACGCGCGTGTACGCGGCATTCAGGGAACTCGGATGATTGACGATGTTGACCCACGACACGCCTGGGCATAGGTCCAGTCCCGCCGGCGCGTTTTGCGCATCGTTGGCGGAATCGCAGTCGATGTAGCTGGCGTGGCAGGCGATGCAGTGGCTGTCGAAGATGCCCTGGATCGCCGCCTGGTAACCTATCGTGAACTGCATCGGCACTGCGCCCAGATTGTCGCAACCGCTGACCTGGGCGGAACAAACCGAAGACGCCAGCGCGGCGGCGAGCGCCGCCTGGGCGAGCCGCCGCGCGTGCTTCATCCGAGGAAACCTAGGTAGCTGGCGTTGAAATCGTGCAGGTTGGGGAAAATCGTCCCGAGACCGGTCGAGTCCACGCCCATCCAGCGTGCCAACGTCGCCGCGTATTGTTCCAGGCCGATGCCCGGAATGAACTGGCCGCGCGACAGGTTGCCGGCGTTGTCGAGCGATAGATCAGGGAATTGCGTGAACACGCCACCACCATCGGCATAGAGCTTGCCGCCGAGCACGGCGCCGCCAAGCGCGAACTGGATGCTGCCCCAGCCGTGATCGGAACCGTTGCCGTTCGAGGACAGCGTGCGCCCGAATTCGCTCATCGTGAACGTGGTGACTTCGTTCTGCGCGCCGATCTCACCGAGCGCATTCCAGAACGCGCCCAGCGCTTGCGATACGAGGGTCAGCAGCGCGGCATGATCGGCGTTGCCGGCCGTCATCTCGTTGTCGTGCAGATCGAACCCGCCGAGACGAACGTAGTAGATCTGGCGCGCGGCGTAGTTCTGCGTACGCGAGAGCTTGATCATACGCGCCACGGTGAGCAGCTGGTCGCCCAGATCGTTGTTGAGCGGGAACGGCGTAGTGATCGTGCTGCCGGCGAAACCGGTGTTGAGCAGACTGTAGAGGTCGCGCCCGCGCTGGAAAACCTTTGCATATTCGCCGGCCGCGAGATTGCTGGCGTAGCTGTCGGCGAGCAGCGCGTTGAACGCGGCGTCGCGTCGTGAGGTGTTGCCGGTGCCGCACGCCGCGTCATTGCATACGCCGCTGAGGCTGGTCAGGCCGCTCGATGACAACTGGTACGGGAACACGGTCGAACCGATCTCGACCTTGTTGGCGCCGGCGATCGAGATGCACGGCGAGAGTTGGGTGTTGTTGCCTGGCGGAAACTGCGGCTTCAGCGCGTCGATCGTCGTACCGCACCACCCCAGCGTGTTGTCTTTCGCAGTGCCGACATGCCAGAGGTTTTCCTGGTCGCTGTGCGAGAACAGTTGCGCTGGCCGGTTCGCGGCGCTGGCGTTGTACTCGGTCTTGCTGATCGGCCTGAGCAAGGTGCCGACGTTGACGGCGAACGCGAGCTTCTGGGCGTCGTACAGATCGCGCAGCTCGGGCACCGCCGGATGCAACCCGTAGTTGTTCGAACCGGAGCCACTGGCACCGGTAAGCGAAAGCAACTGCGCGTTGGCCAGCGCGAGGCCATCCGGGTTCGTGTTCGGATCGTAGACGCCGCTTCTCGACGCGACATAGGCGTTGTAGCGCGTCGAGTCGGTCGGTACGAGCAGGTTGAACGCGTCGTTACCGCCGGCCAGGTAGACGCAGACCAGCGCCTTGTAATCACTGAAGCTCGTACCCTGCGCCAGTGCCGTGCCCAGCATGCGCAGTTGCGGGATCAGCGCACCGGCGCCACCGCTGGCGGCAAGGCAGGCCAGTCCACGCAGGAAGCCGCGGCGGTCTTTGCGCATCATCGTCATAGTCATCTCCTAGCGCTGCGCGCCGTATTCGGGCGAGATCGAAATCAGATACACCAGCGACCAGGCTTTCTCGTTCGCCGCGGAGCTGCCGCCGCTGCTGCCGATGTTCGCCAACATGTTGATGAGCGTCGTGCGCATGGCCGGCGACATGCTGCCGTAGAGCATGCGCAGGCTGGCCTCGTCGACCATCGCACCGGGATTGGTAGCGTTCGCGATCAGCGCCGACAAGTCCAGAAGAGGCCGGTCGGTCTTCGGGTTGGCCATGCCCAGATAGGCGCTCGCGCTGAAGCGGTAGAGCGTGTTGGCGGCCGTGTACGTCGTGCTTTCGTTCGTGATTTGGAATTCCGGCGAATACAGGTTCGCATCTGCATAGGTGCCCGGCTGCTGGTAATCCGGCAGATAGAAATTGAACACCGTCGGCGAACTCAGCGGGCGCTGCGCGAAGTTGGTCAATGAAAAACTGGTGCCGGCCATCATCGGCACTTCGCCGTAGGCGTCGGCCGGTTGCGCGTGGGCGTCCCAGGCGCGCCATAGGGCGGTCAGGCGCAACAAGGGTTCGCGCAGCTTGCCGAATTCGGCAGTGGCTGGCGCCGTGCGCGCTTCGCTGTCGGTGAGGATCGCGCGGATGACGGCGCCCAGGTCGCCGCGTTCATGCTCGGGCGCGCCGTTGTCCTCGAACACCTCGGCGGCGCGCTGGATATACGCCGGCGACGGATTGCTCGTCACGAAGCGCTGGATCAGCTGGCGTGAGATGAACGGCGCCACGTTCATGTGTCCGGCAATGATGTCGAGTTCGTCGTTGACGTCGGCGTGGCAGGTCTGGTTCGGCGCGATCGTCAGGCCACCGAGCACGGTCTTGGGCGTTGCCGTCGTGCCGTCGTCGCCGGTGATGTCATGGCGCATGTTCTTGTCGGCCGCGCCGAACAGTTCCGTGCCCCAGCAGGCCATCGGTGAATACGTGCCGGCGTAGGTGATCGCACCGCCGTAGAAGTTCGGCGGATTGGTCGGCGCGTCGCTGTAGGTGAAGCCGGTGAAGACTTTTGCCGTGTGCGTGATCACGGTCTGATCGTATGTGGGTACCGGCACGCCGCCACTCAGCGAGAAATCGAGATTGCGCAGCTCCAGGCCCACGGAAAACAGCTGCATCACTTCGCGCGCGTAGTTCTCGTCCGGTTGAGTCGCCGCGCTGGGTTTCTGGTTGTGGTAGTGGCTCAGGTAACGACCCATCATCGGATGGAACGTCACGTCGCCGAGCAGGCTGCGGTAGCCGCCGAACGCGTCGATGGCGAGCCGGTCATAGTAGTCGGCCATCGCAACGACGTATTGCGATAGCTGGCTCGAGCGGTCGGAGATCACGAAAATCTGGCTCAGCGCCCAAGCCATGCGCTGGCGCAACTGATCCGGAGCATAGGCTGCGACCCAGAACCAGCGATCGTGGCGCTGGGACTGGCCCACGCTTTGCCCGCCCGCGGTGCGCGCGTCGATGACGGCTTCGACATTGGGCCGCTCCAGCGTGGCGGACATGCCGAGTTGTTCATCCAGCCACTCACCGTAGCCGATCGCGTGCAGACGCGCGATCTCGGCCTTGGTGGGTCCGAACGTGGCCTGGGTCAGAAAGCGTGCGGCTTCCGCGTCGCTCGCGGGCGAGTCGGCTGGGGTTTCGAAATGGTTGGCGAATAAATGATCGTAGACACGGGAGTAGGCAGGGGTAGTGCCGAGCAGCCCCGTGAGCGCAATGAAATGGCCAAGACGACACCTGATCTGCATAACGACTCCTCGCAACACCGCGCTACGATAACCAAGTCAGGGCAAGCGTGCCGTGACATCCTGCACAACGTCGAGTGCCTTGTCGCGTTGACATCGGTGGCACACGAATTGCCGTGCCGCGTGCCACTGGCGTGTCACGCAAATCGGCCTATACTGGATTCGCCCATCCCGGGCCCAACATGAGGATCCGTCCACTTTGGCCACGCCCGCAAAAAAAACCAGTCCCAAACCGAAAACCCGTTCCACCCCTGCTGCAGTGAAGGCCGATCCGGTCGAAATCCTGCGCAAGCAAGTTCTCGCCGCCCTGGATGAGCTCAAGGCGAAAGACGTCAAGGAAATCGATGTCCGCGGCAAAACCAGCATTGCCGACGTGCTCATCATCGCCAGCGGCACTTCCACCCGTCACGTCAAATCCCTCGCCGACGAGGTCGTCAGGTTCGTCAAGAAGGCGGGCATGATGCCGCTCGGTGTCGAAGGGCAGCGCGAAGCCGAATGGGTGCTTGTCGACTTGGGCGATATCATCGTGCACGTGATGCTGCCGCGCATCCGTGAGTTCTATGGCCTCGAGCGCCTCTGGACCGTCGGCGACGACGCCATGCCCGTTGCGGCCAACGCGGAATAAGCCGCGCCGACCAGTAGCTCAGGCATGCGCGCGTGGCTGATCGCGGTTGGCGAGCGCATGCCGGCGTGGGTGCAGGAAGGCTACGCCGAATACGCCAAGCGCTTGGCGCGCGAGTTGCCTTTGCAACTTGTGGAAGTTTCCACAAAATCGCGCGACCCGGCGCGCATCACCGCCGATGAAGGTGCGGCGCTGCTCGCCGCTATCCCGAAAGGCGCTCATGTCGTCGCACTCGATGGTCGCGGCAAACCCTGGAGCAGCGAGGAGCTCGCCGCGCAGCTCACGCGCTGGCGCATGCAGGGCAAAGATCTCGCGTTGCTGATCGGCGGCGCTGACGGCCTGGCCCCGGCCGCGCTCGAACGCGCGGATCAGCGCTGGTCGCTCGGACCACTCACACTGCCGCACCCGCTCGTGCGCATCGTCGTCGCCGAGCAACTGTATCGGGCGACGACGCAACTCGCGCATCACCCTTATCACCGGGGTTGATTTTGTTTTTTGAGGGTATTCCCCCAAATCCAGCTAGTATCAAGGTATACAATTTGCTTTAGTCCAGAGTGGCAAGGTTGGCATACCACTCGGGGAGCGATGAACCAGGCTTCCAACGATACCGGCGATTCGTTGCGAATCGCGCAGAAGGCGGCGGTCCTCGCCGCCGGCGTGGGACTTTGTTGCTGGTGGTCGATCGCTTTTACGCGCGGCCCGGATGGCGTGTCGACGCTATGGGCCGCGAGTGGATTGTTATGCGGCGTCCTGCTGACCTCGCCGCGGCGGTGTTGGCCGGCTTACGTCGGCGGCGCGTTCGCAGCGTCCGTATTCGTCAACCTGTTGAACGGTGCCGGTCCGTTCCTGGCCACTGCGCTGAGCGTGGCGAACGTGCTGGACGCGAGCCTGGTTAGCTTGGCCGTTTCGCGCTATGTCGGCGACGTTACCGATCAGATCCACATCAGACGTACCGCCCGCATTGCGATGGCCAGCACGCTCGTCGCCTGCGCGCTATCGGCGCTGCTTGCGGCGACGGTTCTCGCGAGTGCGCGCGAGGGCGAGTTCGTACTGCTGTTCCGCTCCTGGTATCTGTCGCATGTGCTTGGCATGTTGGTATTTGCGAACCTCGTTGTCATCGCGCACGCGGATGGCTGGCACACGCTGGTGACACCAGGGCGGCGCGTTGAACTGGCGCTGACGATCGTGCTGCTGGCTGCGACCTGTCTGGCGATTTTTGCCCCCGGAGGCTATTCGGTGACGTTTCCCGTTTATCCGGTTCTGCTGCTTGCTGTATTCCGGCATGGCCGCATCGGCGCCTTGGTCGGTGTCGCGATCGTCGCGATGATCGCGACAACTGCGACAGTGACTGGCAATGGCCCGTTCATGCGGATACCGATTGCCGGAGCGGTCGATCGCATGCTGCTGTTGCAGTTGTTCATCGTCACTACGTGTCTGTTGGCGCTGCCGGTCGCGATCGTGTTGACCGAGCGTCGCATGCTGACGCGGCGCCTCGCCGAGCGCGAACACCAGTACCGTATGCTGTCCGATTATTCGCACGACCTGGTCATACGCTTCGATGCCGACGGCGTGCGACGCTACATCTCGCCCTCGGTGACCGAGATGCTTGGCTGGACCCGCGAGGACCTGGAGAACCCGCGTTGGGATATCGTACATCCGGAGGATATCGATCGTCTGCTCAAGGCGCTGGCCGAGCTGCGTGCGGACGGCAGCGTCTCCACGGTGCAGTACCGAGTGCGCCACAAGGAAGGGCACTACATCACGATCGAGGCGCACGCCCGCCTCGTGCCGGGCCAGCATCCCGGCGATCCGCCGGACATCATCTATTCCGGCCGTGACGTGACCCGGCGCATCGAGGCCGAACAGGCGCTGGAGCGCAACCAGCGCCGGCTGCGCGCGATCACCGACAACCTGCCGGCGTTCGTGATCCATGTCGACACCCGGGAAAAGTATACATTTGCTAATGCTTACACGGGGCGCGTTCTCGATGTCGACATCGAAACGATGATTGGCCGAACCGTGCGCGAAGTCATGGGCGAGAAGGTCTACGCCGAGATCAAGCCGCACATGGATGCCGCATTCCGCGGCGAAACCGTAACGTTCGAGATCGAACGCGATTTCCAGGGGCGGCATCATCACTACCAGTCGACTTATGTGCCTGACGTCGACGCCTCCGGCGTAGTGCAGGGATTTTACGCTGTCACCTTTGACATCTCGCAGCTCAAGCTCGCCGAGCGCGAATTGGAGCGACTGGCGCGTTACGATTCGCTCACCGGACTGGCCAACCGCCTGCACTTCAAAGAACGCGTCGAGCTGGCGATCTTGCGCCATCAACGCAGTAGTCGGCCGATCGCGCTGCTGTATCTGGACATCGACCATTTCAAGCAGATCAACGACAGTTTCGGGCACGCGGCCGGCGACACGGTGTTGTGCGAGTTCGCGCAGCGTCTCGGCGAAAGCGTGCGCGCCACCGACTTCGCCGCGCGCCTGGGTGGCGATGAATTCGTCGTGCTGATTGAGGACATCGAAGAGTCCGACGCAGCCGAAACCGTGGCGCGCAAGCTGATCGCGCGCATGCGCGAATGCGTCGGGCCGAATGGGCAAGCGCTTTCGGTCACGACGAGCATCGGTATCGCATTCTGTCGCCGTACCGTGGCCAGCCCTGACGCGCTCATGCAGATCGCCGATACCGCGTTGTACGAGGCGAAAGCGGCTGGGCGCAATACCTATCGCATGGCCGGATAGGGCGCTGCCGTATCAGGGTTCGAAACCGTCGATGAAAATCGTTTCCTCGTAGGCGCCTACGTCGATATTGCCGCCGAGCGGATATGCGTGGTCCTCAAGGTCGGAAACAGCATTGCCGCGTTGCGGAGCGGTACTGAAACCCAGCGCCGGTGAATTTCCGGCCAGGTGAAAGTCGCCACCGGCGGCGTTGACGAACCGCGGATTCTTGTTTATCAGGGGATTGAAGTTCGTTTGCGGCGCGCTGCCGCCCAACACACCGTAGTCGTTATTGTCCAGGTCGATATTGATGGTGTCCAGATACGCGCCATACAAGGTGTTGTTCCAGAAGATGTTGTTCGAAAGCTGGGCGTCGAGCGTGCCCTGGGCTACTTCGAGCCCGCCCCAGCCGCCGACGTGCGTGGTCGTGTTCTGCGTAATCGTGTTGGAAACGACCAGCATATGGGTGCCGCCCCTCACATAACCCGCACCGCCAAGGTTATCCGCGCTGTTGCCGAGAATCAGGTTGGACGAGAGCTGCAGGTAGCCGCCGGACACGGCGTACACGCCGCCGTATTCCGTCGCAGAGTGATTACCGCTGATAAGGTTGTGGTGGATGCGGATGCTCCCCGCGCCCAATGGGAGGACGCTCGGGTCGTGGTTCACGCTCAAACCCGCACCGAAGTCCACACTGCTTTCTCCGCGATAGATCGTGAGTTCCTCGACGTCTATATAGCCGTTCTTGCTGGAGAGGTTCAGCACCTGGGTCGCGCCCTGGCCGTCGAGCACCGTCGCTTCTGGATCGAACCCATGAATCATGCAATTGGGCCCTAAAAAATCACCGCGGATGGATAGATTGCCCGTGGCCGCCGTCGAGAGGTAGTGGAACGGCCCATTGCCGGTCTTGTAGGTGATGTTGGCCACCAGATTAAGATCGAGGTCTTCGCCGGCATGCGCGCCGAGGTCGGAGTAATCGGTTAGGGCTTTTTGCAAGTCTTGGGAATTGCTGACGCAGAGTGCCGACGCGCCGTTGGCGAGGATCAGCAAGGCAACACCAACACTGCCCAAGAGCGCGTCGG
>Ga0207641_10004612_pt1 | contig 11896 bp, 1 predicted proteins | sample KBSSwiS62_FD_184306 | JGI IMG/M metagenome (GOLD analysis project Ga0207641, IMG submission 184306) | Switchgrass rhizosphere microbial communities from Kellogg Biological Station, Michigan, USA - KBS Switchgrass S6-2 (SPAdes) (version 2) | ecosystem: Host-associated > Plants > Roots >... | reverse complement strand
CAACTCCCCGTCCGCTACCTCACTCAGGTCTAGCACCGTGAAGGCGCGCCTCAGCAGCTCTGCCTCCAGCCCCACTATCTCCTGCTGCCAGCGCCCGCTCTCATCCTGCTCAAACCGCAACCGCAGCCCATCGTGATGCCGCAACAACTCCCGCACACTGCCCGCTACCACCCTCGCCTCCAGCCGCCGCTGCGCTTGCAACAACACTGACTGGTTGTAGTGATGCCGCTCTTCCCGCGCCTGCCCGAAGAACCATTGCTGGATCGGCGTCAACGCCACCGGTCCCGTCACTAGCCCCTGCTCCGCCACCACTGCCGCCACCGTCCCGGCCACCCCAGCCAACTCCGCTATCGTCTGCTGCTGGAACAGTTGCCGCGTGCTCAACTGCAGCCCCGCCTGCTTCGCCCGCGCCACCACCTGAATACTGATGATCGAGTCGCCGCCCAACTCGAAGAAGTTGTCGTGAATCCCTACCCGCTCCACTCCCAGCACTTCCGCCCAGATGCGGCACAACACTGCCTCGCTGGCCGTCCGCGGCCCCACTAAACTCACCGCCAACTCCGGTCGCACACCCTCCGGCGCCGGTAGCGCCTGCCGGTCCACCTTCCCGCTCGCCAGCCGCGGCAGTTTCTCCAGCATCACGTACTGCCCAGGGATCATGTAGTCCGGCAACTGCTCCTTTAAGAAGCTGCGTAACTCAGTGACGTTAGGCACGGGTTGCTGCTTACTTACGAGGTACGCAACCAACCGCTTCTCACCATGCTCGTCGCCCGTGGCGATGACCACGGCTTCACGCACCGCGTGATGTTCGTAGAGCACCGCTTCGATCTCGCCAGTCTCAACTCTGAAGCCTCTGATCTTGACCTGACTATCATTACGTGCCGCATACTCAATGCGTCCATCCGCTGCAAAGCGCCCGATGTCGCCTGTGCGATAGAGACGTTCTCCGCCCTTCTGATCGAAGGGGTTGGGAATGAATTTCTCCGCTGTCACTTCCGGTTGATCGTTATAACCGCGCGCCAGTCCAATACCGCCAAGATAAAGCTCACCATAAACGCCTACAGGGACGGGATTCAGATTCCTGTCCAGGATATAAACTTGCGCATTGCTAATCGGCGGGCCGATGGAAGGTCGAGCGTCCTTGCCGTCGCACACACCTATCGTTGCGCAAACTGTCGCCTCCGTCGGCCCGTACGCATTGAGGAACAGGCGATCTGTGGTGATCCATCGTTTGACGATTTCGCTTGAAACGAATTCTCCCGCCGAGATTACGGTTCTTAGAAGTGGCAGTTCTGAGGCGGGCAACACAGCCAGTACGGGAGGAGGAAGCGTGACGGCTGTTATCGCCTGCTCTTTCAAAACCGATAACAGTGGCTGGACCGGCATCAGAGAATCCTGCGCCGCCATGACGAGCGTAGCGCCCGCACAAAGGGCCATCGCAATCTCTGAGATCGATGCGTCAAAGCTGATCGAAGCAAATTGCAGGACGCGGCTCTCCGGTCGTATCTCAAACGCTTTAATTTGCGCATCGCTGAGACTGGGCAGCCCGCGATGTGGCACCAACACTCCTTTCGGTTTTCCCGTCGAGCCGGATGTGAAAATTACGTACGCCAGGTTCTCTTCACTCACGCCACTCTCGATGGCGGCGACGCTTTCTTTCTCGATCTCGCTCCACTCCCCGTCCACACTTACAACTCGAGCCCAATGCGCAGGCAACTTGTCCAAAAGCTCCTCTTCGCTGACTACTACCGATACTCCCGCGTCGTCCAGCATCTGCTCGAGCCGCGCCAACGGATACCGTGCATCCAGCGGCACGTATCCCCCGCCTGCTTTCAGAATCCCCAGCAGTCCCACCACTAACCGCTCCCCGCGTTCCAGGCACAAACCCACCCGGACTTCCGCTCCCACTCCCAGCCCACGCAGATACCGCGCCAACTGGTTGCTGCGATGGTCCAACTCGCGATAACTGAACTGTTCTCCACTGCTGTTGATCAGCGCAATGGCCTCCGGTGTTCGACGCGCCTGCTCCATCATCACTTCGTGCAGGCAGTGTGGGCCCGACGGTGCCTGCGCGGTGTCGTTCCATTCATAGACCAGTTGCTGCTCTTCGGCGCTGCTCAATAGCCGGAGTGAGCTGAGCGATTGCTCGGGTTGCCGCACGATGCCTTCGAGCAAGTGTTCGAAGTGGACCATCATCTGGCGGATAAATGACTCGTCGAAAAGGTCTGTGCTGTATTCGACTGAACCAAGTAACCCTCGCGCTGTGTCCATCATTACGAGCGTGATATCGAAATTAGCTTTCGCGGCCTCGATAGCAATCGGGCTTACCGTCAGGCCCTGAAGCTCAAGCGCCGCGCTAAGCGTGTTCTGGTAGACCAGCTTCACTTGAAACAAGGGACTATGACTGAGGCTCCGCTCCGGCCGCAGTTCTTCAACCAACTTTTCAAAAGGCAAATCCTGATTTAAGTATGCGTTTAGAACCGTCTGTCTCACCTGTGCGAGCAGCTCATAAAACGTGGGATCGCCCGACAGATCAGTGCGCATGACCATCTGATTGATGAAGAAGCCAATGAGTGATTCGATTTCCGCGCGATTGCGATTGGCAAAGTCAGTGCCGACGGCAATATCGTTCTGACCTGAATAACGTTGCAGGAGAATCTGAAAACCCGCCAGCAGAGTCATAAACGGCGTCGCCCCTTGCCGGCGACCGAGTGCTCTGATCTTTTCGGACAGTTCCTTTGATAGCGCGAATGTATGGCGCGCACCCTGAAAAGATTGCAACGCCGGGCGCGGCCTGCTGGTGGGTAGTTGTAAAACCGAAAGACCCGCGAGTTGTTTTTTCCAGTAAGAAAGCTGCTGCTCGAACACCTGATCTTTGAGCCATTCGCGCTGCCAGGACGCGAAGTCCGAATATTGAATCGGCAGTTCCGGCAGAGGGGAAGGCTGACCAGCGGCAAACGCACGATAGAGAACTGATAGTTCCTTGACCAGCAATCCCATCGACCAGCCGTCGCTGATGATGTGGTGCATGGTTAGAAACACTACGTGCTCCTGCTCGCCCATGCGCAGCAGTCTGATGCGCAGTAGTGGTCCGCTACCGAGGTCGAAGGAGCGCAGGCCTTCCTCAGCGCTCAGCCTCTTGAGAACGTTGTCCTGCTCGGCCTGCGGCAACTCGCTCAAGTCGAGTATCGGAAGTTTGACTGGTTCCGCGGGAGAAACAACCTGTATGGCCTGTCCGTCGATGGCAGTGAAAGTTGTACGCAGGGATTCATGCCGCCTGACGACTTCGCTGAGACTTTGTTTTAGCGCCCTGACGTCAAGCGGGCCATTCAAGCGCACAGCCTGGCGGACGTTGTAGAATGGATTACCAGGCTCAAGATTATTGAGAAACCAGAGTCGTTGTTGAGCAAAGGAAAGCGGCCGATCTCCTGTCTCCTTTCGGCGCGGTATCGGCGACAACGGCGCTGCTGCCTCGCGGGCCTTTTTCTTCAGCCGCAGCGCGAGCAGCTCCTGCTTTTCAGGAGATAGATTTGTGATACGGCTTGCAACCGAATCGATCTTTACCTGCTCGCTCATTACGATTTTTCTCGCTGAGTCGATTCCATTTCGAGCAACAACTTGACGTCGTCTTCAGAAAGGCTCTCGAGTTCCGTCAGCATCTGTTCTATGTCTTCGTCGCTTTTTGCTTCGCGCCTTTGCCCGATGGTCAGCGCCATGCCGCCCACTGTAGGAGAGTCGAAGATTGTGTTGAAAGGCACTTCTGTCTGAAGCGCTTCGCGCACTTGAGAGATAATCTGCGTGGCCAACATAGAATGACCTCCTAACTGGAAGAAGTCGTCGTTAACGCCGACTCGCTCGATACCCAGGACATCCGCCCAAATCTTTGCCAGCATTTCTTCCAACGGGGTGCGCGGAGCAACATACGTGTGCGCCATGAATTGAGTGAGATCCTCCGGCGCAGGTAGAGCCTGATAGTCAACTTTGCCGTGGTCCGTCTTCGGCAATGAATCCAACACGACGAAAACTGGCATCATGTACAGCGGTAGTCTCTTCTTCAATTTCTTCCGCAACTCACCTGCATCGATCGCGCTTTCGCCGGCAGGCACGACATAGGCTACCAACCTCTTTTCATTCGGCACGTCCTCTCTCAACAACACCACCGCGTCCCTCACGCCCTCCATCTCTCCCAACGCCGCTTCGATCTCTTCCAACTCGATCCGGTGCCCGTGCAGCTTCACTTGTTCGTCACCACGCCCCACGAACTCCAGCAATCCGCCCGCACCGTAACGCACCAGATCTCCCGTCCGGTACAACCGTCCGCCTGCTATCCCGCTCCAGCGATCCGGCACAAAGCGCTCCGCCGTCTGCCGCGCATCTCCCTCATACCCGCGCGCCACTCCGGCTCCACCGATGTACAACTCCCCCGTCACTCCTACCGCTACTAACTCTTCTTCCCCGTCCACCACGTAGACCTGCACGTTCCACAGCGGTTGCCCGATCGCCACTCGCCCGGTGCCGCCCACCTCACCCACTTCCCACTGTGTCGCCGTGATGGTCGTCTCCGTTGGTCCATACACATGCAGGATCCGCACGCTCTCCCCACCTGCCTCCCTCAACCGCCGGACAGTCTCACCCGTTAAACTCTCTCCTCCGCTTATCAGCAGCTTCACTCGCTCCGGTAACCGCCGCCCGCCCGGCGACAGCTCATCGGCCAGGAGAGTTGTGTAAACCGTTACGAAGTGCAGGGCCGTGATTGCATGAAGTTCGCAAAAGTCGAGTAGCTCGCGCGGCGACAACTCGGTGGGATGGCGATGCATGAGCAGCGTCGCACCGGAGCAAAGTGTGGGATAGAGCTCTTCACCAAAGGCATCGAAAGAGGGTGAGAGGAATTGCAACAGTCGATCGGAAGCATCGAGACCAAAGTGATGGACGGCGCACTGCGTAAAGTTGACCAGCGCCGCGTGCGTCACAAGGACGCCCTTCGGTTGGCCCGTCGAACCCGACGTGTAGATCACATACGCCAGATTCTCCCCGCTCACACTGCTCGCAATCGCGGCCACACTTTCCTGCCCTATCTCAGCCCACTCCCCATTCACACTCACCACCGGCACATCGCTTTCGGAAACGAATTGCGGTCCTTCACTCTCAGTCAGAACCAAAATGGCGCGCGAATCTTCGAGCATGTACTTCAGACGCTGATGAGGATAGGTCGGATCGAGCAACACGTATGCTCCTCCAGCCTTCATGATGGCAAAAATACTTACAATGAGATTGACCGAGCGTTCCATGAAGATCGCCACGCGAGTTTCCGACCCTACTCCCAAACTTTGAAGATGGCGAACTAACTTATTGGCCCTCTCATTCAGCTCCGCATAAGTCAGGGTTTCCTTCTCAAAGATCAGGGCCGTGGCCTCGGGCGTGCGCGCAACTTGAGCTTCAAATAGCCGATGAATGCACGAATAGTTTTCACTGCTCTTGTTTTCACCCTGCCCCTGTATCCTCAACTCTTGTATCTCAGCCTCATCAAGCATCGGGATCGCAGAGATTGCGCGTTCGGAATTATCCAATGCGCCTCTTAAGATGTTAACGAAGTGGTGACCGAAACGCTCGACGATCACGGGATCGTGGATAGTGCCGTGATAAGAAACGACTCCGGTTATTCGTTCAGGTTCTTTGTTGAAAATAATGTTGATGCTGTTTCCGACTTCGGGCAGATCGGTGTGAAGCTCTTTGAGCACCAGCGCAATGTCAAAGAGCGCGCCACGTTTTTCTACCGGTGAAAGACCGAGGTCCATGAGCAGGCGACTGAAGGGATAGTGCTGTCGTGTGTACGCGTCGAGCAAAGTCTGCCGGACGTTGAGGAGCAACTGCTTGAAAGTCAGCCGGCCATCGACTTCGTCTATTATGGCTAGTGCGTTTGCTTCCCCGGTGTTATTGGAGTCATTCCGGCGTGCGGGACTGCCGACGACAATGCGATTGTTTCCGGTGTACTTATAGATACAAACTTTCAGAGTCGCCATCAGTGCCGCGTAAAGCAGGAAGGGCTTACCGGCGGTGAGCTTCTCGAGTTTTTGATGCAGCTCACCTGCTAAAACTATCTCCACACTTCCGGAACGCAGATCAGCGCCCGCCGCACCCGAACGTCTCGCAGGCAGGCTCGAAATCGAAGGTCTCTGTGAGAGCTTATCGAGCCAGTAGTCCCTCTCTTCGGACGTATCGTTTACGACTTTTGTGCCGCTTTGTGGCTTCATAACTCGAAGTTGAAGTCGTCGTGCTCCGCCTCATCGCTGAAGTGTCCGACAGGAATGCCGTCATACCTGACTGACAGAAAGTCAAGCAACGTTCGTTCAGCATTCGCCGTAATTTCCTCGAGGATTTCCCGAAAATCAGCCAACTGCCGGGCGATGCTTCCGGTGCTGAAGCGACGGGAATCGTAAATCATCCTGATAGTCAGCTGCGTGCCGGGGCTGAGGACCAGAATCAACGGATAATTGGCGTAGACGTTTGACCAGTTAACGGAATGAAAGGAGCTCAACTCAAGGCTTCTTCCTTGTTCTTTGAAAGAACTCGCTGACGGATGATTATTGAAGACAAAGATACTCTCGAAGAGTTGAAGGCGGTGCGGCACTTCGCTCCAATCATGAATCTGCCCGAGCGGCGCATACTCGTACTCACGCATTTCGGCCTGATGCGCCTGGAGGTTCTTCAGCCAGGACAAAAGCGAGGCATCTCGCGGCAAACGCACACGCACCGGCAGCGTGTTGATGAAGAGCCCGATGATCTGTTCGCTACCAGCTAAATCAGCGGGGCGACCCGATACGGTTACACCGAAGAGCACGTCATTGCTTCCAGTGTAACGGCCCACCAGCAACGCCCACGCGCCTTGCACCAACGAGTGCAAGGTCAATTGATGACGACGTGCCAGCGCGCCCAGCGCCATGGTTGTCTCAACGGAAACTTCACAAGTATTTTCCACGTAATCGCCGCTCACGCCGGAAGAACTGTACTCGCTCAAAGTCAAAGGAGAAGTGAACCCTTTGAGCTCTTCTCGCCAGAACGATTCAGCTCTCGATAAATCCTGTTTTTTCAGCCAGGCGATGTAATCATGGAATTGCCGCGCCGGTTCAAGGCTCGGAGATTGCCCACGCCTGAAAGCGTCGTAACAGGTCAGCACTTCGTTGACGATCAGAGTCCGGCACCATCCATCGAGTATCAAGTGGTGATTGCTCCAAACGATGTGGAAAGAATCTTCGCCGAGCCGGACGAGCAGTACACGTAATAAAGGAGGCTGCGACAGTTTGAATCCGAGAGCCTTGTCGCGTCGCAGCAGCTCCAACATTTTTTCCTGCTGTAGTGCCGCAGCAAGACCGCGCCAGTCCTCGTATTGAAACGCCATTTTGAGGTTGCGGTGGATGATCTGCAGAGGCTCATCCAACTGCTCCCACACGAACGATGTGCGGAGGCTCGCATGTCTATCCAGTACGTGCTGCCACGCTCGTGCAAACGAGTCTGGATCTATATAGCTCCAAACGGCGCAACTTATCTGGACGAAATAAGCTCCGGAGTCAGGATGGCGCAGGCTCTCGAAGAGCATCGCGCGCTGCATCGCCGAGATGGGATAAATGTCTTCAACATCACCACTTTTGGCGACTAACTTATCGAGCTTCGACGCGCTGAGTTTCGCCAGCGGAAAATCCGCCGGTACATAACTTCCTGCTTCACTGGAACAACAATGCTCGACGAGCAAACCCAGCGCTTCGACATAGCCCTGGGCGAGTGCTTCGACCGTCTCGCGCCGTTGAAGGTTTTCGCTGTAGATCCAACTCAGCCAGAGTTGTCCTCCGGCGATATGTGCGTTGACGTCGATGAGGTGCGAGCGCAGCGCGCGCGGACTGCGGTTTGGACCGGCAGACTCCGGGGCGGCGCTGAAAGGCGAGCTCTCCGGCAGTATCCGGTCCAACTGTCCCAGGTAATTGAAACTCAGCTCCGGTGAAGGAAACGACTGCAGGCTGGCGATAATTTTTTCGTCATTGTTCAGATACCGTAATAAGCCCCAACCAATGCCCCGGTTTGACACTTCCCGCAACTGTTCTTTAATGCTCTTGAGCGATTCTCCCGGTTCCTCCGGTTTTTGCAGGCGCAGGTGAAGCGGGAAGTAAGACGTGAACCACCCGACGGTGCGCGACAGATCGAGATCGTCGAAGAGAGGCTCGCGCCCGTGGCCTTCAAGTCCGACGAGCAGCGATCGTTGACCTGTTTGATTCGCGTAAGCTTGCACCAGCGCCGTCAGTAGCACGTCGTTAATCTGTGTGCGATAGAGCGCCGGCACGTCTCTCAGCAGGGCTCGAGTCATTTCCGCCGTTAGACTCACGGTTACATTGCGCGCGGAGCCGACCGAGTTGACACCTCCGGGAAAATCCAGCGGCAGGCTGCCCGCTTCTCGACGTTTCTCCGCCGTCCAGTAGCTGAGCTCACGTTTTGCAGTTTCACTGTTGGCATAGATTGACAGACGTTGCGCCCACAGTTGAAAACTGCTGGTCCGGTGTACGGGTTCGACTACTTTTCCTGCGCTCAATTGTTCGTAAGCCGTGTGCAGGTCTTCGAGCAGGATGCGCCACGACACACCATCAACGGCCAGATGATGAACGACAATTAAAAGACGTCCGGACTGTCCTGCTCCCAAATCCATCAATACGACCCGCAACAATGGACCTTCGCTAAGATTGAAGCTTGCCTGCTGTTCTGCCGCCACTGACTCGATCGCTGCTTCACGATCGTCCGGAGACACTTTCGACAGATCGACGCGTAAAAAAGGGGTACTCTCAGCCGGCGCAGAAGTAATCTGATGCCAACCTGCAAAATCACTGTAGAACCGCAGACGCAACGCATCGTGATGCCGCAGGAGTTGCCGAACAGCTTGTTCCAACAACACTGCGTCGAGCGTCGAGCGCGTCTTCAGCAGCACCGTCTGGTTATAGTGATGCGGATCGATCGGTTGTGTCTCGAAGAAGCGTTTTTGAATAGGCGTGAGTGGAACTGGACCAACCATCGCCGGTTGGTCGACGGTTCTCGACTGGCTCAACCGTGCCATTGGGGCGAGCGCCGCAATCGTCTGATATTGGAAAATGTGTTTGCCGGCCAGTTGCGCACCCGCACGATTGGCACGGGAGATGATCTGTATGCTCAGAATGGAATCACCGCCGAGCTCGAAAAAGTTGTCGTGGATACCGACCTTGTCGAGTCCCAACACCTCAGCCCAGATTTTAGCCAGTGTCTTTTCGACCGGCGTGCGTGGCGCTACGTAACCGTTGTTGCCGGCGCGCTGCTGCGCCGATTCAGGCGAAGGCAGAGCACTGCGATCTACTTTTCCGTTACGCGTGATAGGAAGCGATTTGAGAAAGACAATCGCAGCGGGAAGCATGTAGGAGGGCAGTGTCTTTGATAGAAATGCCTGCAGGTCATCCCTGCCGAGCAGCTGTCTCGTGACTACGTAAGCTACTAAGCGGCCGGCGCCGGCGCGGTCTTTATTCTCCAACACAACCGCCTCGCGGACTGCTCCGTGTTTCAGCAGAGTGTTTTCGATCTCACCGGGCTCAATGCGATACCCGCGAATCTTAACCTGCCGATCGACGCGCCCCAAAAATTCTATGTTGCCATCCGGCAGGCACCTGGCGGCATCTCCAGTCCGGTAGAGACGTGCGCCGGGACTCGTCGAGAAACAATGGGGGACGAAGCGTTCTGCTGTCTGTGCGGGCCGATTCAGATAACCTATCCCGACGCCTGCGCCGCCGATATACAATTCACCCGGAACTCCCAAAGGCGACAGCTTCATGTCTTCATCCAGAATGTAGCTTTGCGTGTTCGCAATCGGGCGACCGATGGGAACAACTGTCGATCCCCAGGAGCTGGCGAACACTGGCGGCAGCTCGAAGGTCAACGAACCGATGGTCGTTTCGGTTGGACCATAGTGATTGATGACCCGGCACTGCTTTGCCGACGAAGTTGCGGCTTCACGAATGCGTGTCGCCAACTCCGATGACAATGCTTCGCCTCCAAGTATTAGAAAGCGTTGCGGCAACACTCCCACGCCCCCCTCAGCCAGCAGCGCACTGAAATGTGAGGGCACAATTTTCAGCACATCCAACTCGTGCCTGGTGGAGTACTCGGCGAACGCTCCTCCATCCATCGCAAGCTCGTGGCTGATGATGTGCAGGCAGCCGCCAGATAGAAAAGCCGGAAAGATTGAGGTGTTGCCTAAATCCGCGCTCAATGTCGAAACCGTGCCGAAATGAAGTCCGGGTTCGCTGGTGACATGATTTAAGCCCAGCTTACGGCAGATGAAGTGACTGTAGTTGACAAGATTTCGATGGCTGATACTGACGGCCTTCGGCGCGCCAGTCGAGCCGGATGTGTAAATTGTGTAGACGGGACTATCGGGTGACGTTGCGAGCTCCGGGTCTTTCTCCGACTGTTCTTCAAACAATGCACCGGCAGAATCAATTAGCAGGGCTTGCACTTCCAGATCGCAAAATTGCTGGAGCAAACTTTGCTGCGTGATCAAGATTGACGACCCGGCTGTTTTCACTTGATAAGCCAACCTTGCCGCCGGTTGTTCCGGATCGAGCGGCAGGTAAGCGCCACCGGCTTTGAGTATCCCGATCAGCGCCACGATCATCTCCGACGAACGCTCGACACAGAGTCCGACAATCGCTCCGGCAGCGACGCCGCGTTTCCTCAGAACGTGCGCCAACTGGTTAGCTCTCGTATTCAATTCCGCGTAAGTCAGTTGGCATTCATTGAAAACAACAGCGGGCCGGCTGGGAGTGAGACGGGCCTGATCCTCGAATAGCTCGTGAAGACATTTGTTCTGCGGGTAGACGGTCTCAGTGCGATTGAGCTCATCGGCGAGATAGTGTCGCTCGGTCTCGCTCAGCAAATCGACGCGCTCGATTATCGCCTCCGGTGTGCGGACCACCCTAGTCAGCAATCTAACGAAGTACCCGGCAGTGCGCTCGACGTTTGTCTCCTCTAACCTGCTTGCATCGTATTGAAACTCAGCGGTCAATGAGTCGCCGGTGCGAATACAGGAAAGCTTCAATTTGAAATTGTCTAGCAGGCAGTATTGCCTTTGAACTTTGAAGGCCAGGCCGTTGGCGCAGTATTCCGCTTGCCGTTCTTCTGACTCGAAAAGCACGGCCTCGCTGCGCCGCGCAACTGACGTTTCAACTTCAGCGTCACCGGCACTGAAGAACTCCTGCCATTCCCAGGCGTCCTGTAGAGCTTCTTCAACCTGCTTTACAGTCTCGGCAAATGACATGCCCGGCTCAAAATCTGATTTAACCGGGACCCACTTGGACGCCAGCCCAATCAATCCCTCAAACTCTTCATACTTTCGACTGTCGAAAACATAACCCGTTACGACTTCTCTCTGGCCCGTTATTCTCCCCAGCAATGCTTGCCAGCAAGAGTAGAGGACAGCGGAGAATGACGTTCGGCTTTGTTCGGCGACGGCTTCGATCCCGGCGACTACTTCGCGCGACAGATCGACTGCGAATGTCCGCGGGCTGAACTCCAGGTCGCTCGGCGCTGATTTTTCGAGTGGAAGCTTCAATGGCGGCCGCGTTGAAAATTCCTGTCGCCGCCAGAACTCTTTACCCTCTTCGGCTTCGTCCGCCGCGAGCATTTCGTTTTGCCACTCGGAAAATTGCACGTACTGCAACGGCGCCTCACCCATGGTCCTGTCCGGTGCAGCGTAAGCCTGGCTTAGTTCAGAGACAAAATATTTTGCCGATGCAGCATCTGCGCAGAGAGCAGGCCAGGTAAAGACCAGAGCGTGCTTCCTTTTGGAGAACGAAACCAGCGTCGCGCGCGAAAGCGGACCGTGCCCGAAGTCAAA
>Ga0207641_10004604_pt1 | contig 11905 bp, 9 predicted proteins | sample KBSSwiS62_FD_184306 | JGI IMG/M metagenome (GOLD analysis project Ga0207641, IMG submission 184306) | Switchgrass rhizosphere microbial communities from Kellogg Biological Station, Michigan, USA - KBS Switchgrass S6-2 (SPAdes) (version 2) | ecosystem: Host-associated > Plants > Roots >... | reverse complement strand
TGCCTGGCAGGGCAAGTTCCGGGAGGCGAAGGATCTCGCAAGGAAGGCGGCGAATCTGGATCCGACCTTCTTCTTTCCCCTCTTCATGGAGGGGTGGATGGAAATCCAGGCGGGCAGGGTCAAGGATGCCATTCCGCTGTTTCAGAAAGCCATCGCGGTGGGATCGCCGCCATTCGTCGCCGCCTGGCTCGGGTACGCCTACGGCGTCACCGGCGATCGGGGGCGTGCGATGGCGGCGCTCGACGACCTGAAGAAAACCTCGCTGAAGGGCTACATCCCGCCGTTCAACCTCGCGATCGTCCACCTCGGCCTCGGCGATCGCGCGCGCGCCCTCGACTACCTCGAAGAGGCCTACGACAACAACTCCCAATGGGTGCCCTACCTGCGCGGCGACAAGATCTGGGATCCCCTCCGCTCCGACCCCCGCTTCGCCGCCCTGATTAAGAAGCTCGTCTTCGAAAAGTGAACCAGCCACCGCCATTCTCAGCGCCGCGTCACCGTCCCATCCGCTCGCATCGCGGATAGTCTCCCGACCGAAGGGAGGGAGGAGGTCCGCGATGCGGGAACCCGAAGCGATCGCGCAGCAGCGCGACGCGCGAAGGGCGACGTGCGAATCCCCTCCGCTCCGACCCCCGCTTCGCCGCTCTGATGAAAAAGCTCGGCTTCGCAAAATAAACCAGCCACGGCAATCCTCAGCGCCGCGTCACAGCCCACTCCGCTCGCATCGCGAATAGTCTCCCGACCGAAGGGAGGGAGGAGGTTCGCGATGCGGGAGCCCGCAGGGGTCGCGCACCAGCGCGATCCCCGAGGAGCGACGTGCGATGCGGGAACCCGCAGCGATCGCGCAGCAGCGCGACGCGCGAAGGGCGACGTTTATCGGCTCGCCAGCCCTCCAGCGATCTCGCCACCATCGATGATCACCGGATGCCCCGTGATGTACGGCGCCTCGTCGGAGGCGAGGAACGCGAAGAGCGCCGCGATCTCGCCGGTCGTCGCGTGGCGGCGCAGGGGGATCTTGGCGTCCACCGCCGCCTTCATCTCGGGCGTGTATTCCGCTTCCTGCATGGATGTCCAGACGTAGCCGGGACACACGGCGATGGCGCGAATGGTCGGCGCCAGCTCCAGCGCCATCGTGCGGGTCAGCTCGATGACGCCGGCCTTGGCGCAGTTGTAGTCGGCGTAGTTCGGGTAGCCGTTCATTCCGGACGTCGACCCCATGTTGATGACCACGCCGCCCTTGCCGGCGAGCATCCGGCGGGCCGCCTGCTGGGCCACGTAGAAGACGCCGTCGAGGTCGACGCTCAGCACCTTGCGCCACTCCTCCGGCGTGATGCTCATGAAGTCGTGGCGAATGCTGATGCCCGCGTTGTTGATGACGACGTCCACGCCGCCGAGCAGCGCGTCCAGCTCCCGGAAGGCGTGCTCCACCGCCGCCGCGTCGGCCACGTCGGCATGGATCACACCGGCGAGGTCGGCGTGCTTCTGGCGAAGGGCGCGCCCGCCCGCCTCGTCGCGGTCGATCACCGCCACGCGCGCCCCCTCCTCCAGGAACCGCTCCACGGTCGCGGCGCCGATCCCGCTCGCGCCGCCCGTGATCACCACCCGCTTACCCGTCAGGCCCTTCATCGTTCTTGCTCGGCCTATCCCGCGATGCCGCCGCCGTCCACGACCAGAGCCGCGCCGGTCATGAACGACGAATCGTCCGATGCGAGGAAGAGCGCCGCGCGCGCGAGCTCGGAAGTCGTGCCCACGCGGCCGAGAGGGCGATTGGCCGCCCCCCTCATGTAGTCGGCGTAGCTCAGCCGGCGCGCCTCGGCGTCGGCGGCGAGCATCGGGGTATCGACGTCGCCCGGGCACAGGCAGTTCACGCGGATGCCCCGCTTGCCGTGGTCGATCGCCATCGCCTTGGTCATCACGACGAGCCCGCCCTTGGCCGCGCAGTAGGCGACCGCCTCGTCGCCGCCCTGGATGCCCCAGCCCGACGCCTGGTGGATGATCACGCCGCGCCCCTGGGAGATCATCGTGGGCAGCGAATACTTGGACATCAGCCACGCGCCCTTGAGGCTCGAGTCCACGGTCGCGTCCCACTCCTCTTCCGTGCAGTCGACGGCATTGTGCGGATGGAACACGCCCGCGTTGTTGAAGAGAATGTCCAGACGGCCGCCGAAAGCCCGCAACGTTTCCGCCACGACGCGTTCGCAGTCGCCGGCGAGCCGGACGTCTGCGCGCACGAACACGGCCGTGCCGCCAGCCTCCGCGATCGCGGCGACCACGTTCCGGCCCCGCGCGTCGTCGCGGCCGGCCACCGTGACCCGGGCGCCTTCCTCCGCGAAAAGAAGCGCCGAAGCCTCGCCGATCCCCGATGTGGCGCCCGTGACGATGGCAACCCGGTCCTTGAGCTTCATGACGGCAATCTCGATGCCACAGCCTATCCTCTGGCGGGTTCTCCGGGCGAGCATGGCCAGGAGCCTGACGTCGGGCCCTCAAAAAAGGACACATTCTTTGGCCGCGGCCGGCCCTTGCTGATAGAGAATCCTCCCAACGAACGAAAGGAGCCAATCCATGCCGAGGAAAGGTGGGATCTCACTCATCCTGGGGGTCGGTCTGCTTGCGGCGGCCGCGACGGTCGCAACCGCCCAGCAGCCGAGCGTCACGAAGATCACGCAGTCGGGTCAGTCCACGATGTCGACGAGCTCACGCGTCGTCCATGCCGTCATCGTCAGCGTGAACGGCAACAAGGTCGTCGCCGAGGACGCGGCCGGCAAAGCGACGGAGTACACGATTCCGGAGGGTTTCAAGTTCCAGCTGGACGGAAAGGACATCGGCGTCGCGGATCTGAAGCCCGGCCAGCACGTGACGGCCACGATCACGACGACGACCACCACGACGCCCGTGTACGTGACCGAGATCAAATCGGGCAAGGTCCTCCTGGTTTCCGGCCAGAGCATCATCGTCCGGGGGCCGCATGGGAACCAGGTGTTCTCGAATCAGGACCAGGCGAAGCGCAATGCCACGATCATGCGCAACGGCCAGAAGGTTTCGATCAGCGACCTGCGCGCCGGCGACATCTTCACGGCCATGATCGTCACGGACGAAGCGCCGAGGGTCATCTCTGAGCGCGAGGTCGAAGCCATGGTTCATGCGGCGCCCGCGGCTGCCCCGGCTCCGGCCAGTGCGCCTGCGCCCATGCCGACGACGGCCGCCGCCGCAGCACCCGCCGAAGCGCCTGCCTCTGCGCCTGCCTCTGCCCCCGCGGAAGCTCCGACGGCCGCGGCCGGCGCGCCCGCTCCCGCGGATACTCCGGTCGCGTCCCCGGCCACGGCTCCGGCTCCGGCTCCCGAGCCCGCGCCGGCAAGTCCGTTTCCGACGTGGCTGATCCTGCTCATTCTGTTGATCGTGATCATCATCATCGTGATGTTCACCCGGCGCCGCAAGTCTTCCTGACGCGCCTTCTACGAGCCGCAGTGCCGCCGGCCCCTCCGGGCCGGCGGTCACCGCGACCCCTCTGCCCTCACTTCCCCGCGTAGAGCTTTTCGACCTTCGTCAGGAGCGCCGGGGTGGCCGCCGGAATGTGGGCCCCTCCGTGCACGATGATGTCGATCGGGGACACGGCCTTGCCGTAGTACGCCTTGTTGTAGTCCTCGCTCGGTTTGATCACGGCGCCCGAGACGTCGACACCGCCGTAGAGGCCCTTCGAGCGGCTGTAGTAGATGATGTCGGCGCTGGGAGTGGCCGCCGTGCCGACGCCCACGGGTCCGGCCGCCGCGCTCGCTTCGCCACCCACTTTGAACTCGCTCGACATCAGGGAGTCGATCGCCTTCTGGGTCATGACGAGGCCGATGATCTCGGAGTTCTGAACGCCGGCCTGGAACCCGGCGCTCGCCGTCCCGGCCGTGTAGAACGCGGGCCCGTTCCAGGTCCCGCCCTGCTTCGCCACGAAGACACAGCGCCCGCCAGAGCCGCCGATGATGAACCCGGCCTTCACGACCTTGGAGCAGATGAGCAGACCCTTGGCGTCCTTGGCGTGCCCGCGAAACCAGTTCATGTCCTTGTCGGCGACGAAGGCATCGAGCGTCTTGCCGGCGGCGACGACTTCTTCCTGCGCTTCGGCGTGCGAAGTGTCCGCCCAGACGGGAAGCGCAGCCGCGGCGAGGACGAGGAACAGGATGGAAGCTCTCCAGGTGGAGTTCTGCATGGGGGATCCTCCTTCTTTCGTCGGGAAGCTACCATGCCCGGTCACGGGCGGTGTGAAGCGGAAGCACGCAGCCGCGGCATCCGGTTCCTGTTAGATTGAGAGTTCTCGTGAGCAAGCGGAGATTCCTTTTCGGGTCCATCGTCCTGCTCGCTGCATGCTCGACGGTATCGACTCCATCCCCGACGACCGAACCTGCCGCCGCGGGCTCGTCCGCGCTCAAACGGATCGACGCGAAGGCGCTGAAGGATGCCGTGGATGCGACGGCGCGGCAGCTCCTGGTTCCCGGCGCCCTCGTCCTCCTGCGCACACCGCAGGGAGAGCTCACGATCTCGTATGGCACCACGCAGATCGGCCGAACGAGCCCGCCCCGCGCCGACACGCACTTCCGGATCGCCTCGAACACCAAGACGATGACGGCCGCTTTGATCGTCCAGATGGCGCAGGAGGGCAAGCTCGATCTCCGCGATCCCGTGTCGAAGTACGTTCCGGGCGTGCCCGACGGCGGCCACATCACGATCGCCGAATTGCTGGAGATGCGCAGCGGCCTCTACAACTACTTGAATGCCCCCGAGATCGCGATGAGCAGCGACCACGATCCGAGCCGGGTCTGGTCGCCGCAGGAATTGCTGGCGATCGCCTTCGCGCACGCGCCGAACTTCCCGCCGGGGACGGAATTCGAGTACAGCAATACGAACTATGCGCTGCTCGGCCTCGTCGCCGAGCGGGTCGACGGCAAACCGCTGGCCCGATCGATGCAGGACCGCCTGTTCGGGCCGCTGGGCCTGGAGCAGACGACGCTTCCCGCCAGCCACGTCAGCACACTCCCCGAACCCTTCTCACATGGCTACCTGTACGGAAGCTCCTCGGTCGCCTTCACGGGCACGCCCCCGTATTCACCCGAGATCCAGGCCGCGGCGCGAGCCGGGACCCTCCTGCCCAACGACGACACGGACCTGAACCACTCCTTCGCCGCGGCGGCCGGGGGCGTCGTCTCCACCGCCAGCGACCTCGGGGTCTGGATCCATGCGCTGGTGGCCGGCCGCGTCTTCGACGCCCCGTACCAGCGCCGCTGGCTCGACAGCCTGCGGCCCGAGGACCCGGCCAAGCCGCAAGGACAGGCGTACGGGTACGGCATTACCCGGCTGCACTGGGGACCCAACTCGATCTATTTCCACGGCGGCGAGACCGCCGGCTACAACTCGTTCATGGGATACGACCCCGCCAGTCAGGTGACGCTCGTGATCTGGACCAACCTGACCGTGTCCCTCGACGAACTGCCGACGGCCAACGTTCTGATGCTGAAGGTGCTCGATCAGATCTACGTGCTTTCCCCGCTGACGCCGCGCTCTCCCTAGCGTCCTACTCGTCCGCCTTTCGCCGGCCTCGGGATCCGCTTCGTCCGCACCTCGATCTGGCCCTGGCGCACCCGAACCTCGAGGCAGGGCTGGGAGAACGCCGAAGGGCCGTCGACGACCGCTCCCGATTCGAGGTCGAACCGCGATGCATGCCAGGGACACACGACGGTGCCGTCCTCGAGCTTCCCCTCGGCGAGCGGCCCGCCCAGGTGGGCGCAAGTCTCCGCGAGAGCGAAGATGTTCGACCCGCGCTTGACGAGCAGGATCGGCGACTCCTTGAAGAGGACGCGCTGCAACTTGCCTTCGGGAAGATCGCTCGCGGCGAGCACGGCCGTGAATTTCTCCGGCAGCTCGCGCCCGGAGCTGTGATCCACGCCGATCTGTTCGTGGAAGACGAGGTCGCCACCCAGGTACGCGGCCGCGATCGCAGCGAGATAGCCGGTGAGCGCGAGCCCGCGCCCGGACGAGCGGCTCCCCCCTCGGCGCGACAGGAGCGATGCAGCAAAGAAAAGCGTCGCACCGACGTTCAAGACCGCATGGGCCATTCCGATCCGGCGGGGCCGGGCGTCGGTCTCGCTCCAGTCCGCGAGGCCGGTCGCGGCGGACCCCAGCGCGCCGGCGAGGCCCAGCGCCAGGCTCGCGTCGGCGGCCCGTCCGATCGGGCGCGATCCGCTCCTTTCTTCGATGGCGTCGAGCAGGAGCGTGACGGTCCAGGCGCCGAGCGGGATGTCGGTCAGAACAGGATGGAGCGGATGGCCGAGCCAGGTTCCATGGAGGAAGTTCTTGACGGCCCGCCGGGAAGGCCCGAGCGCATCGAAGAACGTTTTGACGGCCGGCTGGACCGCATCCGCAGCCTCTTCGATCCATCCTTGCCCGTCGATCCACGTGGTCACATCGCGTACGTCCATCGCTAACCCCCGTGCCGGTACAGAAGGAATGCAAGCCTTCTGCCGGGGAGGCTCGGAGGGAGCCGGAAATCCCGAGTTTCGCGCACCGCCTCATGATCCTGGTCATGCCCGGGATGGCCCTCTCGTGCCATCCTCGGGGCGATGAGCTCCCGCTTCGATCCGACGCTCCCCGTTCGCGACCTGCTGGAACGATACCCGCAGCTCGCCTCCGCGCTCGCCGCACATGGCCTCGACACCTGCTGCGGCGGAATGCACCCGCTCAAGGACGCCTGCGCGGCGAAGGGCAAGGACCTCGCGGAAGTCCTCCGCGACCTCGAATCCGCCTACGCGGCGACCGAGACGCACAGCCTGGTGCCGCCGACGATGTCGATTCGCGAGCTCTCGCGCCGCTTTCCGGCCACGAGGCCCGTGCTCGAGCGGTATGGACTCGGCGACTGCGGCGGCGAAGAGGGCCCCGACGAACCCCTCGCCTGGTTCGCGACCGTCCACCGGCTCCCGCTCGAGGAATTCCTGCGCGACGTCCGGCAGGCCGCTGCGACCGACGCCGGCGCCGCGCCGCCCGCATCGTCGAAGGCGCCGAGCCTCTTCTCGCCGCACTTCATCATCGGAGCCCTCTTTCTCACACTCACCCTCGGGGCGACGACGGGCATGGTCAACCTGATCCGGATCGCCGCGGGCGGCGACGTTCCCCTCGACCACCGGCAGATCCACGGACACACGCAGGTGCTCGGATTCGCCACCCTTTTCCTGATGGGCATCGCGTACCACGCACTTCCGCGCATCCTCGGGTTCGGCGGCGACCGGCCCGGCCGATCGGTGCGGGTCAGCTTCTGGCTCATGGCCGGAGGCGTCGTGCTGCGCAACGCGGGCCAGCCCCTCGGACTGCATCCGGTCGGCCGGATCCTGTCGTTGCTCTCGGGGGCCATGGAGCTCGCGGCCGGCATCCTCTTCGCGCATTTCATTCTCGGGCTGCTGCGCCGGGTGCGATCGGGCAAGTACGATCGCACGGATCCCCTGCTCCGCTTCGTGCACGCCGGAATGCTCTGCTTTCTGGTCGCCATGGCGATCGACGCCGCGCAGGCCCTGTGGCTCGCGGGTCACGTCGACACGGTCCTGCCCGCCGCGCTGAACGACTCTTTCTACTTTGCCGTCCTCTACGGCTTTCTCCTGGCGTGGATCTACGGCTTCGGACACCGCATCGTCTCCCTCTTTCTCGGCGTGGGAGCTCCCGTGCGGGGCACGACCGTGGCGACCCTCACCGCCCAGATGCTGGGCGTCGCGCTGGCGCTGGCATCCTGGCTGCCGCCGATCCCCGACGCGATCGCGCTGGCGCTCCGCGACGCGGGGCTCGCGCTCGTCGCCTCCTCGGCCCTGATCTACCTGGCCGGAAACGGATTCCTCTGGCGGCGCGCGGTCTTCCCGATGCTGCGCACGCCCGGCGCTCCGACCGCCGCGATCCGGATCGCTTTCGGATGGCTCGCTCTCTGGGGCGTCCTGGAGGTCGCCGCCGTGGTGATCGCACGCACGACGCCGCTGCCGGCGCAGAACCTCTGGTGGGCGGACGCCGCGCGGCATGCGTTCACGATCGGGTTCATCACCCTGCTGATCGTCGGAATGAGCTTCCGGATCCTGCCGGTCTTCTCGGGCAAACCCCTCTGGTCCCCGCGCCTGGCGTACGTGACGTACGGACTGCTGATTCTCGGAGCGACGATGCGCCTCCTGCAGTACCCGGCAGCCTTCGATCCGGTCTTCTATCGGATCGGCTCCTACATGGGCATCCCCGTCGTCCTCGCACTCTGCCTCTACCTCTTCAATCTGATCCGCACGATGCGGGCGAAGCCGGCTTCCGGCCCGCCCCGCGCCCAACCGGTCGCGCCCGCCTTCGTTTCGACTCTGCCGGTGCGATAATTCGCGGGTGCCCGCGCGCCCGCCGGTTCCCTTCAATGCGATCCCGATCCTCGCGCCCCTGACGACCGAAGACCGCGCCGCGCTCTCGCCCCTGTGCGAGCTGCGCGCGTTCGAAAAGGGCGAGACCCTCTTCGAGGAGGGCCAGCCCGCGATCTTCATCCACTTCCTCTTCGTCGGCCGGGTCAAGATCGTCAAGGCCGCGCAGGCCCGCGATCTCATCCTCGAGATCCTGGGCCCCGGCGAGCCCGTCGGCGCCGTGGCGGTCTTCGAGCAGCGTCCGTTTCCGGCATCGGCCATCGCCCTCGAGCCGTCGGGAACGGTCTCGATTCCCGAACGGGAGTTCTTTCAGCTCGTCGAACGACGCCCCGAGATCACCCGCCGTCTGCTCGCCGGCCTGACGCTGCGCATGATGGCCCTGAACCGCCGTCTGGCCGACATGACGGGGCCGGTCGAGTACCGAACGGCGCGCCTCTTTGCGACGCTCGCCGATCGCGCGGGCCGGACCCGGGCGGATGGCGTCTTCGTGCCCATCCACCTCTCGAGACAGGAGATCGCCGACCTGGTCGGCACGACGATCGAGACGGCGATCCGCGTCATGAGCCGCTGGCAGAAGGAGGGGCTCGTCGAGACCGAGCGCGACGGCTTCCTGATCCGGAGGATCGAAGCTCTACGGGAGATCGCCCCCACGGAGTGAGGCCCCCGATTTCGACCCCGGAGGGCTCGCCGACATGACGCCGGTCATAGGCGCCGGTGACGGGCGGCACCAACATCGCGACGGTCGTGAATCCGCGCGAAGAACATCCGCCCCTCCGATCGCCGGCGCGATCGCCCGGCCACGCGGCGGGTATAAGCTCGCCTGAACCCAGGATGAGACGGGAAGTCGTCCGAGCCCTGCTCTGGTCCTTCCTCACGACCGGGATCCTCACCGTGCTCGTCGTGGTCGGTTCGCGCAACCTCGAACGCTTCGATGCCGCGCTCGTGGCGTACACGTTCGCGACACTCTTCGCGGTGTTCGGTCTCACGCTCCGGTACGCCATCTGGCTGCAGCGCCCCTCGACCGCGGTCTACTGGAAGCGCGGGTGGCAGCTCTTCTTTCGCCGCGAGCGTTTTCTGGGCAATGTGCGGCTTTGGGTAGGGCGGGTGACGGGCGAGTTCGCCGCCAACGATTTCATCTGGCGCCGCGGTCGCCTTCGCGGCCTCACCCACATGTTGCTCATGTGGGGCTGCCTCGTCGCGGGCGCGATCACCTTCCCGCTCGTCTTCGGCTGGCTTTCCTTCGAGTCGATCCCGGGCCGGATGGAGTGGTACCGCGTCTACGTCTTTGGTTTTCCGACGCTGTCGTTCCCGCACGAGTCCATCGTGGCCTTTCTCGTCTTCCACGGGCTGGTCTGGGCGTCCCTGCTCGTCGTCCCCGGCGTGATGCTCGCGATGCTCCGCCGGATGCGGGACGAGGGCGCCGCCGCCCTGCAGATGTTCGCCGAGGACTTCCTGCCCCTCATCCTGCTCTTCGCGGTCAGCATCACGGGCCTCCTGCTGACCGTGAGCTACACGTGGCTCCGCGGTTACGGGTACGAGTTTCTGGCGCTGACCCACGCGGTGACCGTCATCCTCACTTTGCTTTGGCTGCCCTTCGGCAAGTTTTTCCATATCTTTCAGAGACCCGCGCAGCTCGGCGTCGAGTTCTACAAGGACGCGGCGGCGCGAGGAGAAGCCGAGGCCTGCGCGCGCTGCGGCCGGCCATTCGCCTCGAAGATGCACGTCGAAGACCTGATTCTCGTGGAGCGGCAACTCGGCTACCGCTACGAGATGGAGATCGAGGGGATCCCGGCCCGGCACTACCAGTGCGTGTGCCCGCCCTGCCGGCGCGCGATGTTCGCGCTCGCGCAGGGCCTGGCGTCGGACCCGTTGCGGGCCTCGAGCGCTCCGGCGCCGCTTCCCCGGCCGGCTCCGGTTTACGTCAATCCGGGACTCGGCCTCGGGCCACTGGGAACCGAAGACCAGGAGAACTTTCACCCATGACGCTCTCCGCCCCGCCCGAGCCGCTCGCCGATCGTTTCGGCCCGCACCCGTCCCGCTCGATCGGGCTGCGGCTGGACGCAGGCGCCGCGCCGGATCGCACGGTGAAAACGCACTGCTGCTTCTGCGGCCAGCAGTGCGGCATCAAGCTCCTCGTCAAGGACGAAGAAGTCATCGGCTTCGAGCCGTGGATGGAGTTTCCCTTCAACCAGGGCAAGCTCTGTCCCAAGGGCGTCAAGCGATACCTCCAGGGCGCTCATCCCGACCGGCTGACGACCGCCTACGCCGCCGATCCAAAGGCCCCGGGCGGGTTCGAGGCCATCGCATACGAGGCGGCGATCGAGCGCGCGGCCGCCGGCATCGCCCGGGTCCAGGAGCAGTACGGCGCCGCCGCCTTCGCCTGTCTTTCGGGCGCGAGCCTGACGATCGAGAAGTCCTATCTGATGGGCAAGTTCGCCCGCGTGTGCCTCAAGACGCCGAACATCGACTACAACGGCAGGCTCTGCATGGTCTCGGCAGGGGCGGCCAACAAGAAGGCGTTCGGCATCGATCGCGCGGCCAACCCCACGAGCGACATTCTGGGGGCCGAGCTCATCTGGGTCAGCGGCGCCAACATCGCCGAGTGCGCACCGATCACGACCGACTACATCTGGCAGGCGCGCGAGAACGGCGCGAAGGTCATCGTCGTCGATCCCCGGCTGACGCCGATCGCGCGCAACTGCGACCTCTTTCTTCCGATCCGTCCCGGCGCCGACGCCGCGTTGTTCGCCGCCGTCCTGCAGCTCATGATCGAGAACGACTGGCTGGATCACGACTTCATCCGCGATCACACCACGGGGTTCGAGGCCGTCGCCGCGAGCGTCGCGCAGTGGACGCCGCGCCGGGCGGCCGAGGTAACGGGCATCGCCGAACGCGCGATCCGCCAGGCGGCCGAATGGTGGGGCAAGGCGAAAACGAGCTTCCTCATGCACGCCCGAGGCATCGAGCACTCGAGCCACGGCGTGGCGAACTGCCTGGGCGCGATCAACATCGTCCTCGCGTCGGGTCGGATCGGGCGGCAGGGATGCGCTTACGCCACGATCACGGGCCAGGGCAACGGCCAGGGCGGACGCGAGCATGGACAGAAGTGCGACCAGTTGCCGGGCGCTCGCGATCTCGCCAACCCGGATCACCGCGCGTACGTCGCCGGGGTCTGGGGCGTCCCGGCCGACGAGCTCCCCCAGCCCGGCGTCGACGCCTACGAGATCATCCGCAAGATCGACCGTGGCGAAATCCGCGGGCTGCTCTCGATCTGCTTCAATCCCGTCGTCTCGCTGCCGGACAACGCGTTCGTCCGCCAGGCTCTGGACAAGCTCGACTTCTACGTCGCCATCGACTTCTTTCTGAACGAGAGCGCTCGCTACGCCGACGTCGTCCTCCCCGGCTCGCTCCATGAAGAAGACGAGGGGATCGTGACGACGACCGAGGGCCGCGTCATCAAGATCAACAAGGCGATCGCGTGCCCGGGCGAAGCACGTGAAGAC
>Ga0207641_10004602_pt1 | contig 11910 bp, 10 predicted proteins | sample KBSSwiS62_FD_184306 | JGI IMG/M metagenome (GOLD analysis project Ga0207641, IMG submission 184306) | Switchgrass rhizosphere microbial communities from Kellogg Biological Station, Michigan, USA - KBS Switchgrass S6-2 (SPAdes) (version 2) | ecosystem: Host-associated > Plants > Roots >... | reverse complement strand
TCACGATCGCCACCATCGAGAAGCCGTAGCCGGCGGTGAACAACATCCCTGCGAGCACTGGTGCGGCCGCCGCTGCGCCGCGGCCTACGCCGATCACGATCCCGGTCGCGCCGGCGCGAACGTGGGTTGGGAACAGCGTCGCGGCCAGGCTGTAGTGGCCGACCACCGCGGCGTTCGTGCACAGGCCCGCCAAGAACGCCCCTCCCGACAGGATCGCCAGGTCGGCGGGCAGAGCGCCGAAGATCGAAACCGCCACCGACGCCAGCGCCGCAATGGCGATCGTCAGGTGAAGCACCGAGATCCGCACCGACACCAGGCCGAACAGGAGGCAACCCACGATGCCGCCGCTGCTTGCCCAGACCAGCACCGATGCTGCCTGCGAAGGGGTGAACCCCATGTCGGCGACGGCTTGCCCCGACCATTTGAACAGGAAATGAAACGTGGTGATGTTCGCGAGGTAGGCGATCGTCAGCAGGATCGTGGTCCAGCGAAACTCCGGCGCGAAGATCTCGGCAAGCCCCGCTTTGCGCGCCGTCGGTCGTTCGGGGATGACCAGGCCGGCAAGCGGCGCCTGGCCCATGCGCGCGAGCAAACGATTGACCCGCGGCAAGGCAGAATGGCCATGCTTGTGCACCTCGAACTCGATGGAGTCAGGGGCTAGCCAAAGCACGAGCGGCACCATCAGCGTCGTGCAGATCGCGCCGAACATGAATACCTCATGCCAGCCGTGCGCGTGCAGCAACTGGACTGCAACCATCCCGCCCAGCACGCTGCCAATCGGGAAGCCGCCTGCCATGAGGACCACGACGAGCGGTCGCCGCCGCTCGTTCGCCGCTTCGGCGACCCCGGCCGTCGTCGCCGCGAGCATGCCGCCGATGCCAAAGCCGGTGAGCAGGCGGCCGATCGACAACACCATGACGCTCGGTGCGAATGCCGAACCGAACATGCCGCTGCTCATGCAGGCAAGGCACATCAGGATCGTCGAGCGGCGGCCGCGCGAGTCCGCCACGCCGCCGAGCATGAGCGAACCGATCGTCATGCCGACAAGTTCCATCGACATGACGGCCCCCAGCTCAGCGCGCGTGAGGCCCCATTCAGCAAGGATGCCGGGCGCGGCAAAGCTGATCGCGAGCGCGTCGAATCCGTCGAGCGCGTTCAAGCCGAACATCACGGCCACAACCGCCCATTGCATGCCCGACATGGGCGAGCGTTTGAGTATCTCGACCGGGTCCGCAACGCCCTGTGGCACAGCGGTGGTCATGCGAAGGCTTCGAAATGGACGAGGGGCGTAGCCCCCTGGACCGACTCGGCGTGATACAGCGCCGCGCGCGCCTCGATCCGGTCGAGCCAATAGCCCCCGGCGGCACGCATACGGGCGGAGGCCTCGTCATCTCCTGCCGTCGCTACGAAGCGGGCCGCCACCCATCCGGCACTGGCCAGCATCGCCAGTTCGAGGAACGCGGCGGCACCGGCGTCCTGGTCGGCGGGGCTTGCCGCCTTCAGAGTCGATGCCGCGGCCTCCAGCAAGTCGAGGCAGCGTGCGAGCGGCGTCCTACCGCCGTCGGCGCGTGCCTGCGCCAGGAACGCCTGCAGCCCGGCGTCGTCGCGGATGACGCGGCGATGCAGCAGGTCGATCGCCTGGATGCCGGAGGTTCCTTCGAATACGGACAGCACGCGGGCGTCGCGAAGCGCCTGCTCGACCGGCCACTCGGCGGTATAGCCGGCGCCGCCCAGCACCTGGATCGCCCCGCTGGCGTTGGCGAACGCGCAGTCCGCACCGAACGTCTTGGCGATCGGCAGGAACCACTGGACGAGCGCGCCGCAGCGCTCCCGTTCGGTCGCATCCGAGACATGCGCCGCCAGTTCGGCGAGATTGGCGATGTTCAGCATCAATCCGCGAAGCAGCTCGGTGCGCGCGGTCAGTTCGAGCAACTGGCGACGCACATCGGCATGTGCGACGATCGGCTGCGGATCGCCGGGCTTGCCGCCCTGACGCCGCTCGCGCGCATAGGCGAGCGCCACGTCCGAGGCGGCGCAGGCGATGCCCAGCCCCATCGCACTGACCGCCAGGCGCATTTGCGTGATCATCACGAACATCTGCGCCAGCCCGCGTCCACGCTCGCCGATCAAGGTCGCCGGTGCCTCGTCGAACGCCAGCGTGCAGGTCGGGGAGCCGTGCAGGCCCAGCTTCTCCTCGATGCGCAGCACTTCCACGCCGTCAGGCCCGGCGACGCGCGTGTCGACTACGAAAAGGCTGATCTCCGGGCGCGTTGCAGAGCCATCGTCGCTGCGCGCCAGCACGCAATGCACGATGTCGTCGGTCAGGTCGTGATCGCCAAAGCTGATCCAGCACTTCTCGCCGGAGATGCGCCAGCCATCCGACGTCGCGCGCGCGCGGGTGCGCATCTGCATGACGTCGCTGCCGGCTCCCGCTTCCGAAATGCAGATGGTCGCTCCCAGGCTGCCCGCGGCCAGGGCAGGGAGCAATGCCTCCTTGATGTCCTCGGCGGCGAAGGCCGCGATCAGTCGAGCGGCCGAGCGCTGCGGTACCGGCAGCATGCCGAAGGCGGGGCAGGCGCGATCGAAGATTTCCTGCACGGCAAGGCAGAGCGGCAGCGGCAGCTGCTGGCCGCCATAGTCCGCTTCATGATCGATCGAGGGCCAGCCATTGGCGACAAACGCCTTCCACGCCTCGCGATGGCCAGGCGCGGTGTGGACCCGCCCGCCGCGAAGCTCCACGCCACGGGCATCCATCGCGCGATTGAGCGGCTCGAGCGTATCGGTTGCGAAAGCCGCCGCCTGCTCAAGGATCGCGACGATCGTCGCCTCGTCGAGCACGGCGTAGCTCTCGCGCAGCTTCACCACCTCGTCGAAGCGGAACGAGGCGCGCAAGTGCTCGGCACTGCGCATGGGATCGAAGCGAGGCAAGTCAGCACGCATGTTGGGCCTCAGCGCGCCATGCTGACGATGCGGGCGTCGACGAATTCCTTGAGCCCCGCCTGGCCCTGCTCGCGGCCCAATCCCGACTGCTTGACGCCGCCGAACGGCACGTCGAAGCGCAGATCCAGATGCTTGTTGATCCAGACCGTACCGGTCTCGATCCCGCGTGCGACCGCCGCCGCCTTGTCCAGATCCTTGCCCCACACCGTGCCGCCGAGGCCGTAGTCGCTGGCGTTGGCGCGCGCGATCACATCCTCGATCGTGTCGTAGCTAAGCAGCGGAACGAGCGGACCGAACTGCTCCTCGGTGACCAGTCGCGCGTCATCCGCAAGGTCGCGCACGATAGCCGGCTGGATGAAATAGCCTGGGCGATTGAGGAGCGTGCCGCCCGTCAGCACGGTGCCTTCGCCACGGGTCGCCTCCATCAGGTTTTGCAGCTTGTCGAACTGCATGCGGTTCTGGATCGGCCCCATCTGTGTTTCGGGAGCCAGGCCATCGCCGAGCACGGTGGCAGAGGCCAACGCGGTGAGCCGCTCGCCGATGTCATCGAGCATGGAGTTGGGCACATAGATCCGCTTCGCCGCCATGCAGGTCTGGCCCGCATTGAACGTGGCGGCCGCGTAGACCTTGGCCGCGACCTCTGCCGGGTCTGCGTCGTCCAGCACGATAGCGACATCGTTGCCGCCAAGCTCCAGCGTCAGCCGCTTCAGCGTCGACGCGGCGCTCGCCATCACCTTTCGGCCGGTCGCGGTCGAACCGGTGAAGCTGATCTTGGCCACGTCGGGATGCGAGGACAACAGACCGCCCAGATCATTGGCATCGACGATGACGTTGAACACACCCGGCGGAAGGATGTCGGCCGCGACCTCACCCAGCAGCGTGGCCGTGAGCGGGGTGGTCGGGGCGGGCTTGGCCACGACCGTGTTCCCGGTGCTGAGCGCGATCGAGACCTTGATCGCCAGCAGGATCATCGGGAAGTTCCATGGCACGATGCAACCGACCACCCCGACCGGGGCGTAGTGCTCGATGACCAGTGAGTCCGGCTCGTCGACCAGCGTTTCGGGTTGCAGCACCTGCGCGCCGAAATGGCGGAAGGCGGCGATGCTGCCGCCGACCTCGAACTGCGCTTGGGCGAGGGGCTTGCCTTGTTCCTGCGTGAGTAGGCGCGCGAAGTCATCGAAGCGCGCTTCCATCGCGTCGGCCAGCTTATGAAGCAATGCCTGCCGCCGCGGCTGCCCGCCGTCGCGCCATTTCGGAAAGGCTCGCTTCGCAGCCGCGACTGCGCGTTCCAGCTGCGCTGCATCGGCACGCGCGCAGGTCGCGAAAGGCTCGCCCGTCGCCGGATTGATCACCGGCAGGCGATCTGCGCCATCAACCAGATCACCATCGATCAGCAGCTTGAATTCCATGGTCATTCCTCTCCGACGATATTCCGCGCCGCGCGCAATGTATTTTCCAGAAGGCAGGCGATCGTCATCGGCCCCACGCCGCCCGGCACCGGCGTTGCTGCGCGGGCGTGCCCAAGCTCGGCGGTCACCGCGTCGCCGACGATGACCGGCCGACCGTCGGGTCCGATGATGCGATTGATACCGACGTCGATCACGACCGCGCCCGGCTTGACCCAGTCGCCGCGAACCAGCCCCGGGCTGCCGGCGGCCACCACCAGAATGTCGGCGCCGCGCACGATCTCGGGCAGACCACGCGTGTGGATGTGTGTCACCGTCACGGTTGCTTCGCGCTCGAGCAACAGCAGGGCCACCGGCTTGCCGACGATATTCGACTTGCCGATCACGACCGCGTTGAGCCCGTGATACTCGTCGATCACCTGATCGAGCAGCTTCATGCAGCCCAGTGGCGTGCACGGAACGAGACCGCCGCCGCCAGACGACAAGCGCCCCACGTTCACAGGATGGAACCCGTCGACGTCCTTCTCAGGCGCGATGCGATCGAGGACCGGCAGAGGCTTGATCTGCGGCGGCAACGGTAACTGGACGAGAATCCCGTGAACGTCGTTCCTGGCGTTTAGCTCGTCGATGAGGTCGAGCAGCACAGATTGTGGGGTATCGGCGGCAAGCCGGTATTCGAACGAGCGCATTCCGGCGGCCGCCGTCGTCGACAGCTTGCGGCGCACATAGATCGTGCTGGCCGGATCGTCGCCGACCAGCACGACCGCGAGGCCTGGCACGATGCCGCTACGGGCGTGCAATGCCGCCACGCCCGCGCCGACCTCGGCCACGAGTTGCGCGGCGATCGCCTTGCCGTCGATCAAGTCCATGGCCCTATTGCTCGAACACGACGGTCTTGTGGCCGTTGATGAGCACCCGGTCCTCCAGATAGGCGCGGACCGCGCGGGCGAGCACGCGCCGCTCGATATCGCGGCCCTTGCGCACCAGCTCGTCCGGACTGTCGACATGGCTGATCGCTTCGACATCCTGATGGATGATCGGCCCTTCATCGAGGTCGGAGGTGACGAAGTGAGCGGTCGCGCCGATCATCTTGACGCCGCGCGCATGCGCCTGATGATACGGCTTGGCGCCCTTGAATCCGGGCAGGAAGCTGTGGTGGATATTGATGCAGCGCCCGGACAAGAACGCCGATAGGTCGTCCGACAGGATTTGCATGTAGCGCGCCAGCACGATCAAATCGGCGCCGGTTTCATCGACGATCTGCTTGATCTGCGCTTCCTGCGTCGACTTCGTGTCGCGTGTCACGGGGAGATGGTGGAACGGGATGCCTTCGATGATCGACAGGCTCAGCGCTTCGCGCGGATGATTGCAGATGATGCCGACGACATCCATCGGCAGCTCACCTATCCGCTGGCGATACAGCAGATCGCCGAGGCAGTGATCGAACTTGCTGACCAGCAGGAGCACTTTCTTGCGCGCGTCGGCCGGCCGCATCGTCCATTGCAGGCCGAAATCGGCCGCGGCCCCGGCGATCAGCCCGCGGCAGTCCTCCTCGTGCCGCGCGTCGATGCGGAATTCCACGCGCATGAAGAAGTTGCCGGTCTCCGGGTCGTCGAACTGCTGCGCGCTGCGGATGTTGCCACCTGAATTGCGCAGCGCCACGGCGACGGCTGCCACGATGCCTGGCCGGTCAATGCACGAAAGCGATAGAATGTAATCGCGGATCATCGGGAGTTTCCAGTTGGTCAAAGAAGGGCGAAGTAACGGATGGTGTTGCCGGTTTTCTGGCGCGAACCGATGCCAACCACGACCGTGCGGGTCAGCCAGTCATACGGGCCGGCGCTGACCTCGAAGGTGGGCGCGGTGCGCAGATAATAGTCCTCGAAAGGCACCTCCGGCCCATCCTCGAACATCCATTTCTGGATGCGGGGCAGGACATCCGGTGCGCGACCCGCGAGATAGCCGACGTTGCGCATCAGGATCAGCGTTCCATCCTCGGCTTCGAGCATGTAGCGCGCATCGAGGCCAAGCACTTTGTCAGGGCGGAATTGCGCCCAGTCCGCGCCGCTTTGCGGCACCACGCGGCCATTGAGGTGCGGGCCGCGGATGATCCCGGTGTCGAGGTAGGTCGCACCGCGCCCGCAGCCTGCGGGCGTATTCGGGATCATCTGGACGTCACGCCAGGTCAGCGCGATCTCGAAGATGAATTCGAAACGCGGCGCGTCCGGCAGCGAGGTTTCAGCGAAATAGGCCAAGCGGATTCTCCAAGTCGTGCATTCAAAAGCTCACCGCGCCGCCATCGACGAGCAGGTCGATGCCGGTCACGTAGGCCGCGTCGTCGGAGGCGAGATAAAGTACGCTTCGGGCGGCTTCCTCCGCCGTCCCGAAGCGGCCCATCGGCACCTGCTCGCAAATCACCTGGCGGAAGCCCGCGATCTCCGCGTCGCTCATCTCGCCGCGCGTGATCAGTGGCGTATCGATCGGGCCGGGGCTGAAGCAGTTGACGCGGATGCCGCGCTTGACCAGCTCCGCGCCTATTGTGCGGGCAAGGGCGCGTAGTCCGGCCTTGCTGGCGCCGTAGACGCTGTTGCCCGGGATCCCGGTACAATGGCCCATCGAGGAGGTCAGCACGATCGACCCGCCAGCACCCATCAGATCGATGGCGTGTTTGACCGCGAAGTATGGCCCCTTCAGATTGATGGCGAACATCTGGTCATAGAAGGCCTCGTCGACCGCTTCGATCGGGCGGAACGCGCCGATGCCGGCGTTGACGAACAGCACATCGATGCGCCCATGTTCGGCCTTGATCTGCTGCATCAGCGCCTGCGTGGCGGCGATGTCCGATATGTCCGAGCGAAAGACCCGGCCGTGCTCGCCAAGATCGGACCGGACCTGCGCAAGTGTATCGGGATCGCGGCCGGTCACGATCACGAACGCGCCTTCATCCGCGAAAGCTAGTGCGCTGGCTCGGCCGATCCCACTGTTGCCGCCCAGGACAACCACCGTGCGCCCGATGAACCGTCTGCACCCAGTCGAAGCGGTCTGCATGTCAGAACACCCCGTTGTCGTTGGCAGAGCGGCCGGTCAGTTCCTGCGAGGCATCCCAGTGTTCGGCTATCAGGCCGTCCTGAACCCGGAAGATGTCGATCACGGCGACGCCCGGGGTGCCGGGGGTTATGACCACGTGGACGTGCGCGATCACGTGGTCGCCATCGGCGAACATCCGCTTCACGTCATGATGGGCGTCGGGCGAAACCGACTTGGCCCAAACCAGGAAGGCCTTCAGTCCAGCTGCGCCGGTTTCCGCCATCGGGCTGTGCTGAATGTAATCGGGGCGGAAGTAGCGATCGACCCGCGCAGGATCGAGCGGCTCGAGAACCTCGTCATAGACGGTGCGCACGAGGGCAAGGTTGGCTAGCTCGACAGGCGTATAATCCGTCATGTCGCTCGCTCCATGGACATGCGTCGGCTCGCCCGCCGGCGCGCGATTGGCGCTTCCTCACGCATCGGCCGTCAGCCGCGGTATCGCGCTAACGTCGATGTCCTTGTTGTTGGCGAGATCCATGTATGGAGTTCGCGCGACGGTTACGCGAACCTCCTTCTGCGGCCCGCCAGGCTTGCCCCACAGCAATACGAGCTGCTTGCCCTCGACCGCGTGCTCGCTTCGGATGAAGCCCAGCGAGATCATGCGTTTGTAATAGACGCTGCGAATTCGCCCGGCCGACGAGCCGATCTCGGCCCCCTCGCACAGGACTTTGTCGGCATGGTAGTGGAAGCCGTTGGGATTGACGAAGTAGTTGTCCGAGGGACGATCGTCGATCGGATCGAATGCCACCGCGTCGCGACCGCGGTATTGCGACGCCACGACGTCGGCGACATCGTCCGCATTCCATTCCAGTGTCACCATCGTGTTCGGCGGATTGTCCGCGATCCGCTCGAGCGCGGCGCGCCCGGGAAAGTCATGATCGAACCGCACGAGTGATCCCCAGTCGACATCGAAAGGCGTCTTGAAGCGCGCCTCCAGCTCATCGCCCATGCTGCCCACGAGCTGCCGATTATAGTTGAAGAACATCGCCATTGGCTGGGTCATGCAGTATTCCGCGAGTTCCGGCTCCTCGAACCAGGGCATCGGGAAATGGATGAAGATGTTGGCGAACCCGCCTTCGGTATGGTTCAGAAGGTAGGCCATGCGCCCAAGCTTGCTGGCGCCCAGGGGCTCGGCCACATCCCAGATCGCCTTGAAGACCGTATCCAGCTGATCCATCGGTCCGTGCAGCTCGTAGGCGAGCGATCCGGCCATTCCCAGGCGCAGGACGCGCACGTCCACGCCTCCGAAATCCACCACCCTGTGCGCGGCGAACTTGATGTCGTGCATGTCGCTCCCGGCGGTCCGCTCCAGGATTTCAAGCGACCGCGGGCCAGCTATCTGGATGAAGAATTCGGTGCCCGAAAGATCGGCACCCGTCACATCCATATCCGTGCGCGACAGGTGGAAATCCACGATCGGCATAAGCCAGTAGGTCCGAAAATGATCGTCGGCGATCTTCATGACGACGCCGTCGGTCAGCATCAGCCCCTTGTCGTTGCACATGATGGCATGCCGGATGGAGCCGACCTTCATTTTCATGAAGTTGTTGACGCACAGCGACGTCAGGAAGCGCGCAGCGTCCGGGCCCTTCACATCGTAGATCGGAGACTCGTTGAGCGGCGTTCCGATCCATGCGCTCGTCTTCGACCCGAGGATCTCGTCCCGGTACCCCTGGTATTCCAGCGGCGCGATATACAGGCCGCCCGCGTTGAGGAACGTCGATACGCCCTGGTGCACACTTTCAAGCATCTCAAGCTTCCTTCAGAACTTCGGCCGGCGGCGGCGGTGCGATCCGCGTCGCCGCGGTCATGATGGTGTCTCGTCGCTCCTCCAGCAGCGCGCGAAGCGACTTTGGGCGGCGGCCGGTCAACCGCTCGACATCGTCGCTGATAAGGGCGAAGTGCCCGTCGCGAACGGCGACCTCGAAACTGACCATGTCATCGGAATTCCAGGGGAAGTTGTTGACCGAAAGGTCGTCGACCGGCTGTCTCGGCACGCCGAGTGCGTCGAACATCGCGTAGAGCCCGGCCTCGTCCGTCGGCGTGAACTTGACGGGTAAGGCGGAGAGCTCCGACACCAGCGCCGCCACCTCGCGATAGCTCACCAGTTCAGGTCCGGTCAGATGGTAGACCTTATTGGCGTGGCCATCGCCCAGCAGCACGGCTACTGCCGCGGCCACGCAATCGTCGCGGCACACGAAGGCCATGCAGCCCTCGCCGGCGACGCTCGTCATCTCGCCGGTTGCGACAATCAGCGGGGCCATCGCCTCGACCACGGCCTCGGCATATTGTGCGTCGCGCAGCACCGTCCACTCGAGCAAGGACTCCCGCAGCATCCGCTCGGTCGTGACGTGATCCTTGACGGCGAGCGAAGGATTGCTCTCCACCGCGCCGACGAACGACGTATAGACGATGTGGCGCACGCCCGCCTGTTTCGCCGCCTTGATCGCCGCGCGATGTTGCGGCTCGCGAAAGCCGACGCGCGTGCCGCTGATCATCAGCATGCGTTCGGCACCGGCGAGCGCCTGGGCTAATCCGTCCTGGTCGTCGAAGTCTCCCTGCCGCACCTCGGCGCCCTCGCCGGCGCGGGCGGCCAGCTTTTCAGGGCTGCGGGTGACGAGGATAAGCCGGTCCGGCGACACACCGCCTTCGATCAGCAGCCGGGTCGCCTCACGCCCGAAGTGCCCGGACGCGCCAGTGATTGCGATCTTCATGTCAAGCATCCTTGCTCGCCGCATCAAGCAGCGTTCGCGGTACCCAGTTGCCGTGCACCTGCTCGCAGGTGACGAACGGCATGAACACTTTCGCGATCGGCCCTGCTTCCACACGATCCGCTTCGATCACCCAGATTTCCTGGGCGAAGTGGCCTTCCGCTATAACCCGGTCGACCATCATCAGCAGCCAGCCTCCGTGCGCCGGATCGTTCGCGGCGATATGCACGGGCTCGTTGAAGCCGATCCCGGGTCCGTCGGCGAAGCTCGTCAGCGACCCATCGCGCCAGTCGACCCGGATCAGGGAGTTGAACCAGATGCCGACCGGGCCGTTCGCCACCAGCGTGAGCTTCGAGGGATCGACCGACAGATACCACCCGCGAGCATAGGGGCGCCCCAGGTCACGATGCGCGACGATCGGCATCTCACCGAATGGACCCACCTTCGTTTCGGCGATGCCGGCGGCGGGGTCGGCAAGATCGAAGGTCCAGCGCGTGAGTCCGCCATCGACGGCCAGATCGATGCCCGAATTCTCGGCGATGAAAGGTATCAGGTTGGTGACCGCCAAAGCCTGATCGAGATGGATCTTCGTTCCCTCGGCATAGGCGTTCATCACATGATAGCTGTGGACGCCCTTCGGACCGTCGAACCACTGCATGTCCTCAACGCGGCCGTAGCGCGGCATGACCCCGATGAAGCTCTCACCGTCCTGATCGTGCATCCAGTGCGGTCCGCCCGCGCGCAGCCGCTCCAGATCGGCCTTGGTCGGATACACCATGAAGATCGCGTGCTGCTCGGTGATCGCGAAATCGTGCATCATCGAGCAGTAAGGCGCGTCGAACCACTGTTCGGACACCAGTTCGCCTTCGGGCGAAACGATGCAGTATGCGATCGTCGGTGTCGCCAGGCCCGCCGCTTCGTAGCCGAACAGGAAGAGTTCCCCTGTCACGGGATCGATCTTGGGATGCGCCGTCAACGTCTGCGAGCGGAGCCGGCCGCGATAGTCCCATCGCCCAATCGTCTCCAAGGTCGCTGGATCGATGCGATAGGGAAGCCCGTCTTCCTTCGACATGAACAGACGGCCGGCATGATAATAGGGGGTCGTGTTGGCCACCGTGCGATCGACCCCGGTCACGCTCGGATCGTCGGTGAACGGATTTCGATACTTGCCGAACAAGCTGCGTCCTGCCTGACGCTCTGCAAGAAACCGCGCGGTCTGGACGTAGCGGACACCGCAACTCACCCGGCCGTTCTTGAACTCGATCTTGCCGATCACGCCGTCGCGCGACAGCACCACGTCATCCTCATGCAAAGGGACGTAGGCCGGATCGTGCAGCGCGCGGAAAAAAGCGCCGTCAATCTCGGCCGGTATCTCGCCTTCGACATACAGGTCGTGCGCGGTCGCCTCGAGATGCGTCGGGCGGTTCAACCCTGTATAGTGAACGGTATCGGGATATTTGGGTTGGACGGTCACTGATCTCTCCATCAACCCGCGCTTGCGGTCTGCTCGTTGAAGCGGAAATAGTCGGTGAAGTCGGCACCGGTCCCCAGCTCGCCGAGCGCGGCTTGCATCTGGCGATGCGTGGCCTCGATCATTGGCAGCTTGAGACCGAGCTCGTCGCGCAGCTTGTCCGCGAGCGCCACGTCCTTGGCCATCAGCGGCAGGCCGAAGCCGAGCGCAAACTTGCGCGACAGCACCTGGCTGGGGAACAGCCCCTCGGAAATGCCGCTGCGGCCGCTTGATGCGTTGATGACTTCCAGCAGCG
>Ga0207641_10004599_pt1 | contig 11919 bp, 12 predicted proteins | sample KBSSwiS62_FD_184306 | JGI IMG/M metagenome (GOLD analysis project Ga0207641, IMG submission 184306) | Switchgrass rhizosphere microbial communities from Kellogg Biological Station, Michigan, USA - KBS Switchgrass S6-2 (SPAdes) (version 2) | ecosystem: Host-associated > Plants > Roots >... | reverse complement strand
GCCGATGCCTCCGAAGGTCTCCGCGCCGACCGCATATGGTTCATGGAGATGAACACGCGGCTCCAGGTCGAGCATCCCGTGACGGAGACGATCACCGGCCAGGATCTGGTCGAATGGCAGATCCGCGTCGCCTCGGGCGAGCCGCTGCCGCTGCGGCAGGACCAACTCTCCATCCGTGGCTGGGCCATGGAGGCGCGGCTCTATGCCGAGAACCCGTCGAACGGCTTCCTGCCGTCGATCGGCCGGCTCGATCATCTGCGTCTACCACGCGGCATCAGGGTCGACAGCGGCGTCGAGCAGGGTTCCGAGGTCTCCCCCCATTATGATCCCATGATCGCCAAGCTGATCGTCGGGGCCCCCACCCGCGCCGCGGCGGCGGCGAAGCTCGCCCAGGCGGCAGGCCGCGTCGAAGTGTGGCCGGTGCGGACCAACGCCGCCTTTCTTGCCCGGACCGCCGCCGACCCGGATTTTGTCGCCGGGCGGGTCGATACGGGCTTCATCGAGCGCCACGCCGATCGGCTCATTCCGCCCGCCGAGCCCTCGGCAGCCATCCAGGCTTCGGCCGCTCAAGCTTTGTTGCCCGATGGCGACGGGCCATGGACGGCGCTGACGGGTTTCCGTGCGAATGCCGAGCCCGATCGGCGCGTCGCGGCAGAGATCGGGGGACGGACGTGGCTCGCCGAGCCTGCCGACGGCTTCGGCCGAACGCGTATCGTGGGGCCGGCACGCGAGCGCGTGCTTTTCGTCGGGGGCGAAGCATGGTCGATCGGAGCGCCACGAGCGGGCCAGGCCGCCGGCGGTGCCGCTTCCGACGGCACGCTGACCGCTCCCATGCCGGGCAAGGTCATCGCGGTCGAGGTCGCCGAAGGTGACCATGTGGCCAGGGGCCAGAAGCTGCTCGTCCTCGAAGCCATGAAGATGGAACAGGCGATGCTGGCGCCGTTCGACGGCGTCGTCGCCGAATTGCGGGCGGAGGTCGGCGGGCAGGTGACGGAAGGCGCAGCCCTGATCCGCATCGAACGGGAGGGCAGATGATGGCGGGGCGCTACTATGACGAATGGAATGTCGGCGACCGGGTCGTCCACGAAATCCGCCGCACGGTGACGGAGACGGACAATCTGCTCTTCTCGGCGATGACCTATAATCCGCAGCCGCTGCACATCGACGCCGAGGCCGCGAAGGCCAGCGAGTTCGGCCAGATCCTCGTCAACGGCACCTTCACCTTCGCGTTGATGGTCGGGCTGTCGGTTGGCGACACCACGATGGGAACGCTGGTGGCCAATCTCGGCTATGACAGACTGGTCATGCCGAAACCCGTATTCATCGGAGACACGCTGCGCGCGGAAAGCGAGGTGCTCGCCCTGCGGCCGTCCGGCTCCCGCCCCGACGCCGGGATCGTCACATTCCGCCACAGCATGCATAATCAGCGCGGCGAGATCGTCTGCGCGTGCAGCCGTGCGGCATTGCTGCTGCGTCGGCAACAGCAGGGCGACAATCTATCGCCTTCGCCGAATTAAGCGTCGAGAGCGATTTACATCGCGTCGATCCGCGATTAGGGGGCCCGGCATGTCCAACATCGTGCTCAAGCCGATTAGCATCAAACCGACCCGCTCGCGCGGGGCGGTGACGGGTGCGCGGCGGGCAACGGCCTAGCCACCTGGACACAAGCCCCGCGCGAGCGTGCGGGGCCTTATCGATCGGACCAGACCCCGCCGCGCTCCGCCCTTTACGGAGATTGCATCAAGATGGTTCAGCATTTTCCCACCGATCGGAAGCTCAACGTCGGCGTCGTCGGAGCGACCGGCCTTGTCGGCTCGATGATCCGCGAGATATTGGCGGAACGCGCCTTCCCCGTCGCCGATCTCCGCCTGTTCGCGTCGCCGAGGTCGGCGGGGCAGCAAGTCGGCTGGGGCGACCGCCTCATCACGATCGAAGATGCGGGCACCGCCGACTATGCCGGGCTCGATGTGGTGCTGTTTTCCGCAGGCGGCTCGACCTCGAAGGCGATCGCGCCGAAGGTAGCCGCCGCCGGCGCGATCGTGATCGACAACAGCTCGGCGTGGCGCAGCGATCCCGAGGTACCGCTCGTCGTATCCGAGGTGAACCCTGCTGCGCTCGCAAGCATCCCCAAGGGCATCATCGCCAACCCGAACTGCACGACGATGGCGGCGATGCCCGCGCTGAAGCCGCTGCATGATGCAGCCGGGCTCAAGCGGCTGGTCGTCTCGACATATCAGGCGGTGTCGGGGGCCGGGGTTGCCGGGATCGACATCCTCGCCAGGCAGATCGCTGCCGTCGGCGATCGCTGCGCCGATCTGGCGCGCAGCGGCAGGGGCGATTTCGTGCCTCAGCCGGAGAAATGGGCGGTGCCGATCGCGCATAATGTGGTGCCGCTCAACTATGTGCTGGGGGAGGACGATTATACCGAGGAGGAGCTCAAGCTGCGCGACGAATCGCGCAAGATCCTCGACCTGCCCGACCTTCCGGTCTCAGGCACCTGCGTTCGCGTGCCCGTATTTACTGGCCATGGCCTGTCGATCAACGCCGAGTTCGAACGGCCGCTGTCGCCCGAGCAGGCGCGCGAGCTGCTCGCGGCCGCCCCCGGCGTGGTGCTGAGCGAGGTGCCGAATGCGCTCGAGGCGGCCGGCGCGGATCCGGTCTTCGTCGGCCGTATTCGCCGCGACCGGACGGTCGACCACGGCCTGGCCCTCTTCGTCGTGGGCGACAATCTGCGCAAGGGCGCAGCACTCAACGCGGTGCAGATCGCCGAGGTTCTCTGCGGTTGAGCCTGAACGAGCTTCCGCGCCGTCTCCTTGGCGGCGGCGCGGGCTCAGTCGGCCGATGGCACCACCATACGGCACATCAGGCCGCCCGGATGGAACTCGACGGTAGCACCCGTACCTTCACCGCGTTTCAGGCTCCGGGCAATCAAAGTATGGCCAAAGCCTTGTTCATGCGGAGGCTCCACGCTCGGCCCGCCCCGCTCGGTCCACAGCAACTCGATCATGCCGTTAGCCAGCCGCTGAGCGGCAATTTCGACGGTGCCGCTGTCGCGCGACAGCGCACCATATTTCACGGCGTTCGTCACAAGTTCGTGGATCGTCAGCCCCAGTGCGATCGCCACATCGGGATCCACCGAGAAATTGAGCCCGCTTGTGAGCAGCTTCGGTCCGTTGCTCGACACATAGGGAGCGAGCTCCGTCTGGATCAGTGCGCTGACGCTAAGTCCCGCCCATGAAGCGTCGGCGAGCAGCGTGTGCGTCGCCGCCAGAGCCTGCAGCCGGCTGGTGAAGCGCGTACGGAAGTCGGCGAGGTCGTGCGACCCGGAAATCGTCCTGCCGCTGATCGATAATACCATGGTCAGCGTGTTCTTCACGCGATGATCGAGTTCGCGCATCAACAGCGACTGGCGTTTTTCGATCGCCTTGCGCTCCGACAGGTCGATCAGCGTGATCGCACAGCCACCCACGGCTTCACCCGAGAGCGTCAGTGGCGCGACGCTGACCAGAAGCTCCTTCGGCGGATCGGCAAACGGGGCCGATGCCTCGAGCGCCTTCAGCGCATTGCCGTCATTGGCGATCACCACCAGATCGTCGGCGTGCATCACCCCGCTGCCGATCGGAAAAATCCGGGGAAATGCCTCGTCGAAGCGGCGGCCCACCGGATCAAAGTCGATGATCGTGCCCACCGCTGCGTTGGCGTTGATCACAATCCCTTTGCGATCACAGACGATGACCGGCTCATTGACGGAAGCCATCACCGCGCGGCCGATCCTTTCCGACTCTTGCGCGGCTGCGGCTCGCGCGCGTGCCGTGACGTCGGTCATCGTCAGTGCGGTGCCGGTGTTAAAGGCGAGCCGCAAAGGAGCAGCGGTTATGACGAGATGCCGCTGTTCGGCGCCGGCGCCGATAACCATCTGGGTCTGGTGGCGCCCGGCCGCGGCATTGCCTATCAGCTCGGATAAGATCCTCCCATTGTCCGCGCCGAGTATCGTCGCCAGGCCTTTTCCCTGCAGTTGCCCGGCATCGCAGCCCAGAAGCTCGGGGACCGCTGCGTTGGCGTAGAGCAGCTTGCCCTGGGCATCGAGCGCCAGCGCGCCGATGTCCATCGCCTCCATGAAAGCGCGGTAGGCGTCGTCCCCTCCTGATAGAGCAAAGATTTCATCGCGATCGTCTGACCTGACAACGAGAGCATCGGCTTCGCCCTCGCGTATCGCCCGTAGCGTATCCTCAGCTTCGGCAAGCCGGCGCCGCAGATCGTGGATATCCTCCGTGGCCGGAGCGCCCGCAACGCTCACGCGGCGGCGCTGATTTGGAGGTGCACAAGGACTTTCTCGATATCGGACAGATCCCCGATGATCTTCTGGATCGGCACCGGCAATTGCCGGACCAAGGTCGGGATCGCGACGATGTTGTGCTCGCGCGCGAGTTTCGGATTTTCTTTCAGATCGACAACCTTGATCTCATATTCCCGGTCAAGATGCTCAGCGCAGATCTTTTCGAGATTGCGGATTGCCGCCACCGACTTTGGCGTCTGGCCGGCGACGTACAGCGTCAATTCCAGAGGCCTGCTTTCTTCCATCTGCTTCCCTTCCGCACCAATCTGCTCACACACGACGCACCGCCGCCATCTCGGCCAGATCGTTCGCCGCCTGCGTACGATGTTCCTCTTCCGCGGCAAGAAGGCGGGCAAGTTCCTCCTCTTCCGCGGCCACTTCGGCCCGCAGCGCCTCGATTTCGGCCTCGGCCTTGCGACGGCGCTCGTCGATGCGCCGCTGCGCGGCAGCCATCTCGGCCTGCCGCGTCGATTCCGCCCGCCGGCTGCGCGCCTCCTCGAAGCGCCGCGCCGCGCCGGTGAGCGCACCATTCTCGCCCAGATTAGGCTCCTCCAGCCGGATACCGTCGCTCGTCATCACGAATTCGCGCACCTGGTTCGAGTGCGACGTGCCGCGCGCCTTGAGCAGATAGAGCTCGCGGTTGAATTCGCCATTGGCCTCGCGGTTCAGCAGCAGCAGCCAGGCATCCATCAGCGACGACAGGCCGGCATCGGTCTTCGTCAAGGTCTGGTCGTGCGCGAGATGGCTGAATATGCCGGTGATTCCGTTGGACTTGAGATAATCGACCACGCGCAGGAGCATGGCCTGGACCTCGCCCAGATCGCCACTTTCCATGAACGCCGAAATCGGATCGAGCACGACGAGCTGCGGCTTGAACCGGGCGATTTCGCGCAGGATAATGGCGAGATGCATTTCAAGGCTGTAGAAGGTCGGCCGCGACGAAATGCAGCGGAGCAGGCCCTGATCGAGCCAGCGCGCCACGTCGAGGCCGATCGACCGCATGTTCCGCGCGATCTGGTCCGACGACTCCTCGAACGAGAAATAGAGCGCTTTCTCGCCCCGCCGGCACGCCTCGTCCGCGAAGCACATCGCGACCGAGCTCTTGCCCGAGCCGGCGACACCGCTCAGCAGGATCGAACTGCCGCGGTGGAACCCGCCGCCGCTGAGCATCCGGTCAAGATCGCGGATGCCGCTCGATATCCGCTCCTCATAGACCTTGTGCTCGAGCCCGAGCGAGCTGACCGGCAGCACGCTGAAGCCGTCCTCGCCGATCAGGAAAGGATATTCGTTGGTGCCGTGCGCGGTGCCGCGATATTTGACGATGCGCAGTCGGCGGGTGGACACCTGATTGTGCACGCGGTGATCGAGCAGGATCACGCAGTCCGAGACATATTCCTCCAGCCCCTGCCGCGTGAGCGCGCCATCGCCCCGTTCCCCCGTGATCACGGCCGTGAGGCCCTTGTCCTTCAGCCAGTCGAACAGGCGGCGGATCTCCGCGCGCAGGATGGCCGAGTTGGAAAAGGCCGAGAACAGGCTTTCGATCGTATCGAGCACGATCCGCTTGGCGCCGATCTCTTCCACAGCGAGTTCAAGCCGCAGGAAAAGACCCTCGAGATCATAGTCGCCGACTTCGGCTAGTTCGGATGGGTCGATGGCGATATGCTCGAACTGCACCTTGCCCTCGGCGACCAGCTGATCGACATCGAAGCCGAGCGAGGCGACATTCTCGACAATATCGGGCGGCCGCTCCTCGAAGGTGACAAACAGCCCCGGCTCCCCGTTGCGAGCTCCGTTGACGAGGAAGGTGGTGGCGAACAGCGTCTTGCCACATCCGGCGGATCCACACACCAACGTCGGGCGACCTGCTGGAAGCCCGCCCAGCGTAATTTCGTCAAAGCCTTCGATCCCGGTCGCGGCCTTGCTGATTCCCTTCGCCATCTAGCCTTCCCGCTCCGCCGCGCCGAGAGGCGCGCACCCCAACCGGGCCCACTGATCCTTGCGAAACAGGAAGATCCCCAAACCCTCTATGCGCGAGAAGCAAAATGGTTCCGCAGGCCGTAACAAAAGGCCTTATGTCCTACCTCGGCAGACCCTCACAGGTGCCCCAACTGACAGTAGCCGATCCATCAAATGGGCAGTTTGCGAAAGGAGGGAAGAAGGATCAGCGCTTCCAGCCACATTGTTCTACCATGTCGGGTTCGACATAACAGATTTCCAAGCTCGTCCCCTGGCGATCGTAGCCGTACCACAGCCCGGTATCATTCAACGCGAGCGGCGCAGGTGTCGCCCCGCGAAAGCCTCCTTCCAGAAGCTGATCGGCATAAGCGAGATAGCGATTTTTGTCCTCGATGAGTAACGCGATATTGAAAGCCCCAAGTTCGTCGCCCAGCTTGTAATCGGCTGGTCGTTCCATGAAAGCGTCGCTGGGCGGCTCAAGCAGACGAACCAGCACCGGTCCGGATGCAAGGATCGTCTCACCAAAGGATGCTCCTCCCGTCAGGGCAGGAGGCAGTGGTTTGAAAGGCCTCACAATCTCGTCGGCGACCTCAAATCCAAGCGTGTCGACCCAGAATTGTTTAGTCTTTTCGAGATTCCGTACGGTGAGTGTAACCGCTCGGATGGAGGACAGCCGCTCGCACCCCGACGCCACGATTCTCGCGGGAAACGGCTCGCTTTCCAGGATTTCTACCCATATGCCGTCCGGGTCTTTGATCCACATTGATTGGTCGCCGGCGCTTCCGAATAGGAGCGGGTCGGCCCCCTCTCGCTGGAAGCGTTCGAGTTGTCCCGCGAAATCGAATGCCACGATCGAAATGGCTCCATAGCCCTCGCGATTGGGCGACCATTCTGGTTGCGGCTTTGGCCTAGGATCTACGAATTCGATGAGTTCCAACTGGGCTAGCGAGTCCCGCCCCACAAGCCACGCTATGTTCAGGGTCACACTGGGCCGCTCCAGGGTTGCGGCGACTATATCCCCGGTACTTGGACCGTAACTGCCAGAAAAGCTGAAGCCGAGCGATTCATACCATTTGAGGCTTGTAGAAATGCTGCGAACGTTCAGAGCAAGCTGGCAAGTATGAGCATTGATCATTCCATTCCCCTACCTGGTTGCAACATGTCTATTAATTGTACTGATCATTGCGCGTCCGCTCTATCTTGAGGGGTCGTTTTCACAGTTCGCCGCTGCTGGCCGCCCGGCTCTTCCTAATCTACCCGCTCGCAGAGGCGGTTCTGGATTGTTCAGGCGATGATGCGCAGATCTTGTTGCCCACCGGATCGCGGAGATAAGCCGCATATGCCGAGCCAAAGCGGCTTTCTCGAAGTCCAGGTGGGTCTTCGCAGGTTGTGCCACCGTTTGCCAGGCCTGCTTCGTGCCAGGCATTCACTTGTTCAGGTGACGCCGCCGTAAACCCTATGGTGCCACCATTGGCACAGGATGCGCGCTCTCCGTTGATCGGCTTCGATATGGCGAACATGCCGCTCGCCGCCATGTAAATCACGCGCTTACCGCCAACCACCGTTCCCGGCGAGATCCCTAACGCGCCCATCACCGCATCATAAAACCGCTTTGAAGCGTCGATATCGTTGGCGCCAACCATGACGTGACTGAACATGCATCCTCCGCTTTCGATGGTTCTTCAGGACATTCATTGTCTCTATTGTAGACAGGGTCGAGCAAACGACAAAATTTCAACTCGTCAGCAAATCTCCGAATCTGGCCCTATAAGAGGGCGCGCGGTCCTGAATATTTAGTTTGTCGATCCCGAAATCCACGGGATCATATTTGTGCTTGTCTGCACCGGTGGGCCGTTCCGCTGCTATGTGCCGCTTGAGGGTTTTTTCGTAATCCGGCGTGAATTCCAAACCGAAATGCTCGTAGATGCGCCTCACCGTGCCTATCGGGTCTGTGCGTGTTTCCCTGAAAGCGACGTCGAAGATCCGGCTGTCCACCTCAGCGCGCAGCCTGCTTTCTGTGGCTCTCTCCAGCGCTTCTTCATAATGCAACAAGACCTCCCGTCCGATGGTCGGCCCATCGGCAAGCGGAGAATCAGCGCCGTAGCTCGCGCGCCGCAGCGCCAGGACGAAGTTGGCCAACGAAGGGACGAATGACGCGGGCTCTCTGTGCGTCTGAACGATCATGGCGTCAGGATAGGCTTCGATGAGCTCATCCAACATGAGGAGATGAGGCGGCGCTTTGAGTAGCCATCTTCCGCGCGGGCCTTTCCACTGCAGCTGCTGTAGAACGCGCCGGTGCGTTTGGAACGTCCCCTGCGGACGGCCGAAGGTCAACCAATCGACATAATCCGGAACGCTGTAGGCGCTCCAGAAGTTCGAGCTGACGAAATGCAGGTTGGTGAAGCAATTGCATTCCTGGGGCATGCGTGTGTCCCAGGGATGAATGGTGGCCAGTTCGGGAACCGCCTTCACCATGGCGTCGAACACAGCCTGCCTCTCAGCAATGCGCGGATCGGTGTCGAAGCTGGCGATTTCGGGGGCGGGCCAAGGGTTGGAAGCTTCCCAATCCCGTGGCGCGCGCGTGGCCGGGTCGAGGGCAAGAAGTTCGTAAAGCCAAGTCGTGCCACTTCGCGGAGCGCCGGTCACGATCATCGGACGGACGATTTTTCCCTCCAGGACCTCCGGATGCTGATTGGCATCGTCCTGTAGCCGCAGCCGCGTGGCAAGCAAGGAGGTGGCCTCCGCCGCGAATGGCGCTCTTAACAGGTCTGCCTCTGGCATTGCTTCGATGGCATTGACCAACCTGTCCAGCCCCTCGCGGAATGTGAGGTCCGTACCCCAATCGGTCAAACCGGTTGTTTTCTCGGCCTCCGCGTATAAGGCAGCCGCGTTTAACCTGTGCATACCGGCCATATCGATTCACCTTTTTCTTCCGATTATTGTTGTCTGATCGAGCCTGAACCCAGAGGCATTTTGCATAAAACGATCCGCCTCCCGCTTTCGCCGCTTGGCGCGTCATCATGGAGCGCGCCGAGTTCGGAGCGCCGAGCGGCACTCAGGGCAGATCAGGCTGCGACAGACGCCCTGGAATGTTCGCAAACATTTGCAGAACGGCGGCATTGCGGCCTACCATTTCGGTAAACAGGCCGCTATCTCCGCGCGTATCGGCGTACAGGACCTGAAGTTGGTCAGAGTCATGCAGAAAGGGCATATCGATGCCCAGGCCTGCTATTTGCTTTGAATAATTTGCAAAGGTCCCCGGGTCGACAAGGTAGCCCAAGTGGTGGAGCATGGTGCCGCCGTCGGACCGCAGCGCCCCCTTGTAAAGGCCCGCATCGGCCGGGTCCGGCTCGATCAATTCGATCATGAGGGAACCTTGATATCCTAATGCAACCCTCAACGGCACGGCCATCCCCCCGGGCGCGGGGAAGGCACGCGGGTTGAAGACGAAAAAATCGGGAACGGCATAACGCGACCGCCACATCGCCATTGCCGCGTCAAGATCCCCGGTAACATAGCCGAGCTGAAAGAATTCCGCTCCGTCAACGACCGATGTTTTTTGCATGTGATCCTCTCCTTTCATGTTGACCGCCCGTGAATGATCCCCCGACGGCGTCAGGCGGCGGGCGCCAGGTCGGCCGGCGATTTCTGAAATTTCAGCGAATCACGGGCTGCCCGGTGGACGACTTGGTCGGTGTTATCATTTTTATCCTGATCGATTGGCGTGCTTTCGATCGGCGCGCTGCGAAATGGCCCCCGCCAGATCGAGGGCGGAACGCTGGAAGTCGATCAAGCTCGGACCCGACATAGGGAATGGCGCCTCGATGGAGGCGCTCATCAACCGCTGAAGATCCTCAACTTCGCTGAACATTCCGTCCCCGAGGCAGGCAACAGGCTACTCCGGCATAATGCCCTAGAGGGGGCAGTATGCAACCGTCGCAATTGAGCTTATCCGGCCGGCTCCCCCGCATCACTATGATGAGCGTCTAGTCTCCACTTTCCGGCCGATTGTCTCCGCTGGAGCGGGGCCGTCCCCAACCCCGGAGCTTTCTGAGCGGGTGGGAAGCTCGCGCAACTGCACGACGGATGGGTGCTGCCCGCGTCAGGCAACGCCAGAGGTGGCCCATCCTTGGCGATTTTCTGGAGACCTTAAGGCGATAGGGATCGCACAGAGGGCGGTTGTCTCCGGTATGCACAAATTTGGAAACTGGAGCGGGCGAAGGATACGACCCCTCGACCCCAACCTTGCCATAGCTCGCGGGCTTGTTCGCTCTGCCTGTGCGGCGTACCGTATCCGGACGGGCTGCGGAGGCCTCAGTTTCAACACGAGAGAGGATCGGACAATGGAAGAACCTGTCTACAAGATTGCCGAGATCGTGGGCACCTCCGACACTACTGTGGAACAGGCGATCGAGAACGCGCTTACCCGGGCGGGCGAAACCCTGCGCCATATACGGTGGTTCGAAGTTGTTCAGACACGTGGCTCGCTCGGCGCCCAGCAGAAGATCCAGTACCAAGTGGTGCTTAAGATAGGGTTCACTCTTGAATCTGTCCCCGTCGAGCCACCGCTCAACATCGATCTCCCCTAATCCGGCGGACGGCGTGACGCTCGCGTCGCCATTGAGCTTAGGTAGTGTGCGTCAAGTTCTGCAAAAGGGCGGTCGTGGCATAGCTGATGTTGGTTGAGCAGCATCGCCCGGCCGCGCGCTATCCAACCGCGCTGTAGCGGGCGGGCGATGCCGCGGCTCATGCGGCTCCTCGCTCGTGTCTGGCCGGGCCCAATAGCCGGCTCGGTGCGTTGGACCCCCATGAAGCTCGTCGATCTTGCCCCGCTTTGGATCATGCCCGATGGCGAACGCATCGGCTTCGTGTTTCAATCCCCCGCTGATCGCGAGCAGTGGCAAAGTTGCTTCGAGACGTCACCTTCGCTGCAGCGCCAGAGCTGTATTTTCGCCCAGCTGCTCGGCGTCGCCGAGATCGTCCAGCCTTGCACGCCCGAGGGGCGATGGACCATCGCGGGCGGCATTGCCGCGTCGACGTTCGAGGCGATGACGGTGAAGCCCTTGCTCGACGGGAGCCCGGTCGGCCTGTGGCGGGGCGTGATCAGCGACGGCGAGATGATCGGCGATGGCTCCGCCGCGGGGTAGGAAGCGGCGAGCTTGTATAAGGCTGGGGCCCGGCCGTGCATCCCGGAACATGGCCTTCAGGCGATGCTCCAATCCATGTTCGTCGCAACGGTCTCGACGTGGGCGGAGTGTCGCTGATGGACGCCCAGCATCTCCGCACAGGCGTTATTCAATCGCAGAACCCGCGACAATGCAGGGGACCTGCGGTGGCCATTCCCGCAAGACAGCTCGATGCTCTCGCCGCTATCGATCTTCGGCCGCGCGGCAACTGCCACGACGATCACCGGCGAAACTTCGCGCGGAGTTGCCACTCCGCGCCGGGCGGCTTGATCATGTCGGCGCCGCACGAGGTGCATCGACTGATGAAGAGTCCCTCGTCCCATCGGCTGTTTTTCAAGTCAGCCGTGTGCTTTCCCAGCAGTGCGTGGAGGGTCATAAACCACCATCGCCCCGGTCGGTGACCATCAGCGCGACGGCGAGCTGATGGTCACCGACCGGGGC
>Ga0207641_10004598_pt1 | contig 11920 bp, 11 predicted proteins | sample KBSSwiS62_FD_184306 | JGI IMG/M metagenome (GOLD analysis project Ga0207641, IMG submission 184306) | Switchgrass rhizosphere microbial communities from Kellogg Biological Station, Michigan, USA - KBS Switchgrass S6-2 (SPAdes) (version 2) | ecosystem: Host-associated > Plants > Roots >... | reverse complement strand
GTGCCGCCGTCGGATCCCGCGCCGAGCGGCCGTGGTGCCGGATCGTGGAAGACAATGGCTCCGGTTGACTGGAAGTCACGGACCCGCGGCGCGCTGGACCGCCTCGGCACGCCGGTACTGACGACCGTGACGCCGGACGGATGGCCATTGCCGTTGCGGGTGCGCGATGCCGAACAGACGCCGACGGGATTCCGCGTGCGGCCGCCGGCGGGCGTCGATGTAGTCGGCGGTCCTGCCGCCCTGACGTTCCACAGCCACGGCGAGGTGTTCGACAGTCAAGAGAACATCACACTCGTGGGTCACTCGCACGTGAATGCCGATGGCACAGTCGATTTCGAGGCCCAGCGGACGCTCAACGACTTCATCGTGCCGAAGAACTCGATCCGCAGGGCCATCTACATGCTGTCGGCGGGCCGTCGGCTGAGCAAGCGACTGGACGCGGAGGCGGCGCGCCGTGGCCAGTCGGTGCCCCGCTTCGCCGATCTCGGGTTCAACAAGGGCTAGAACACCGCGAGTCAAAACACCGCGGCCGAGCCGCGAATCAAAACAACGTCGGCTGCAGGACCTCGGCGGGCGCCACCGCCGGGGCCTCGGCCGCACGGAAGGACCGCCGGTCGGGCGCAAGACCGTACCTGGCCACCAACGGTGTCACGCGGTCGTGCAGCATCTTCTTGTAGTCCGACGGCAGATACGCTCCGCGCCTGTACAACTCGCGATACTCCCCCACCAACTCGGGGTGCGACCGGGCCAACCACGCCATGAACCATCCGCGAGTCGAGCCGCGCAGATGCAGACCGAACACCGTCACACCGGTCGCGCCGGCCGCGGCGATCTGGGCCAGCAGCGCATCGAGATGCTCGACGGAGTCGGTCAACCGCGGCAGCACCGGCGCCACCATGACGTGGCAGCCAAGTCCAGCGTCACGGATAGCCGAGATCAGCCCCAACCTCGCCTGCGGCGACGGCGTTCCCGGTTCGACGTCCTTGTGCAGTTCTGGATCGCCGACCGCAAGCGACACAGCGACGCTGACGTCCACGGTGCGCGCAGCATCGGCGATCAACGGTAGATCGCGGCGCAGCAGTGTGCCCTTGGTCAGGATGGAGAACGGCGTGCCGGAATCAGCAAGCGCACCAATGATTCCCGGCATCAACGCGTAACGGCCCTCGGCCCGCTGATACGGGTCGGTGTTGGTGCCGAGCGCGACGGTTTCCCGCTGCCACGACGGTCGATTCAGCTCGCGACGCAACACCTCGGCGACGTTGGTCTTGACGACCACCTGGGTGTCGAAATCGGTGCCGCAGTCGAAATCGAGGTACTCGTGGGTGGGTCGCGCGAAACAGTAGCGGCACGCATGTGAACAGCCGCGGTAGCCGTTGACCGTGAACCGGAACGGCAGCATCGACGCGGCGGGCACCTTGTTCAACGCGCTCTTGCAGAGAATCTCGTGGAACGTCATGCCCTCGAACTGGGGACTGCGGACGCTACGGACGAAGCCGATGCGTTGCAGCCCAGGCAGGGCGCCGTCGTCGACGCTGACGCCCTGTCGATCCCACCGCACCCAACCATTCGAACTCTTGTTCGATCTGATGTCAAGGTAATTACCGGCTTGTGTCGTTATTACTCGTAGCCGTATATTCGGCCACGAGTAATCGGATCCGAGGAGCGGTGATGCCCGAAAAGCGCAAGGTCGCGAACCTGATGGCGCTTGCGGTGCTGGCCACGGTCGTGCAGCGGCCAATGCACCGCTACGAGATGGCGTCGGTGATGCGGGCCCGCGGCAAGGAACGCGACATGGGCATCAAATGGGGGTCGCTCTACACCGTCGTGCAGAATCTGGAGCGCAGCGGCTACGTCGAAGCAATCGGCGTAACCCGCCAAGGGGCCCGGCCAGAGCGCACGGTGTACCAAATCACCGACGCGGGCCGTGACGAACTCGTCGCCTGGACCCGCGAACTGATCGCCGAACCCGAGGCCGAGCACACGCGATACATCGCCGGGCTGTCCGTGCTCGCGGTGCTGGCACCACAGGACGTCATCGACCTGCTGCGCACACGGCTCGAGCGGCTGTCCGCATCCGTCGAAGCACTGAGCGCAGGACTGCAGCAGGCGTCACACGTGCCGCGGCTATTCCTGATCGAGGACGAATACCGCATCGCAATGACGCGGGCAGAGGCCGACTGGACGAGGTCGCTGCTCGACGAATTGACGGCGGCCACCTTCCCGCATCTCGACGCGTGGCGCCAATTCCATGAGACCGGCCAAACGCCGGCCGAATTCACCGATCCCGCACAGGAGGAATCATGACCGCAGCCCGTACCGCACTCGTGATCGGCGGCGGAATCGCCGGGCCGGTCGCAGCGACTGCGTTGGCCATGGCAGGCATCGACGCCGCCGTGTACGACGCGCGACCAGCAGATCCGGCCTCGGCCAACGGGATCGGTGGATCGCTTGCACTCGAACCCAACGGTATGGCTGCGCTGCGGGTCGTCGGCGTCGATGACGACGCGCGCGCCGCCGCCACGCCGATCACGCGCTCAATCATGTCGATCGCCAGCAGACCAGGCCGCGAGATGCCGACACCTCAAGGGCTCGGGCCACGTCAGCTCATCGACCGCGGCGCGCTGCACCGGATACTCCGGAACCGAGCAGAGCGAGCCGGTGTGCGAATCCACGACGCCAAGAAGCTGATTCACGTCGATGAGCGACGCGATGGTGTCACCGCTCATTTCGCCGACGGCACCCACGCGAGCGCCGACGTGCTGATAGGCGCCGACGGCGTGCACTCGACAGTGCGCAGGCTCATCGATCCCGAGGCGCCCGGCGCGCGTTATCTCGGGCTGCTGGGCTTCGAGGGCCTTGCCGAAGACGCACCCGACACTGCGCACTTGGAGCCCGGCACCATGACGTTCGCGTTCGGGCGGCGGGCGTACTACCTGTACTGGAAGCGGCCCGACGGCCGCATCGGCTGGGGCGCGAATCTGCCATCACCGCAACACATGACCCTGAAAGAAGCCCGCGCCGTTGCCGCCGAAGAATGGTTGACCACGCTGCGCAGCGCTTACGCGAACGACGTTCCGGGCGCCCGGCTGGCCGCCGAGACCACCAGCCAGACACTGCAAGCCGTGGGCGGGCTGCACATCATGCCGCCGGTCCCGCACTGGCACCGTAGCCGGATGGTGCTCGTAGGCGACGCCGTGCACGCGCCGTCCAACAGCACCGGCCAGGGCGCGTCGCTTGCAATGGAGAGCGCCATTCAGCTGGCGCGTTGTCTGCGTGATGTACCCGATGTCGCGTCGGCATTCGCGACATACGAGCGGTTGCGCAGGCCGCGAGTGGAGAAGATCGCCGCGCGCGGAGCCCGCATCAGCCACGCGAAGGCGCCTGGCCCTATCGCGCAGCGGATGATGCGGCTGCTGCTGCCGGTCATGTTCTCGGCGACGAACGTGGAGAAAACCATGGCAGCCGAACAGCGCTACACCATCGACTGGGACACGCCGCTACAGGAGGACACAAAAGCACTCGCATGATGCGTGTCATGCGACTAGCATGATGTCCATCATGCGAAGAGTCGCCGGTGCACGCGCAGAGGCCAAGCAGGAATCGCTGGACAAGATCCTGGACGCCGCAGCGCGCCGCATTCGCGAAGAGGGACTCGACGGCGCTGCGATCGTTCCGGTGATGCGGGACGCCGGCCTGACGCACGGGGCGTTCTACTCACACTTCTCCAGCAAGGAGGACCTGGCGAATGCCGCGTTCGCGCGGGCGATCACCACGGGCCGGCCACACTGGATCAAGCCCAGATCCGGCGAGTCGTGGCGGGACCGGTTGACCAGCCTGGCCAGGCGCTACCTCACCACCGCTCATCGCGACAATCTCTCCACCAGTTGCGGATTCGCAACCCTGAGCTCCGATGCCGCCCGTGCGTCCGACGAGTTCCGGACAAGTTATGAACACGAACTGCGGGGGTCGTTGGCCGCGATCTGTGACGGCGACAATCAGCACCTGGACGACGCGATCGCGCTGATGACGGTCTGCGTCGGTGGGATGGCGCTGTCCCGTGCCGTCGCCGACCCGAAGTTCTCGACCCGAATCTTGCGCGTGGCCCGCGAGGCCGCCGCGAAGCTCGCTGACACCCAACCGAATTGAGGAGGATGCAATGCCAGGAGCCAAGCCCTACGGCCAGTTGCAGTACACGCAGATCGACAACAAACGGATGGCGTACATCGACGAGGGCCAAGGCGATGCGATCGTCTTCCAGCACGGCAATCCGACGTCGTCCTATCTGTGGCGCAACGTCATGCCGCATCTGGAGGGGCTGGGTCGGCTGATCGCCTGCGACCTGATCGGCATGGGTGCCTCCGACAAGCTCGACGACTCCGGCCCGGACCGCTACCACTACGCAGAGCAGCGCGACTTCCTGTTCGCGCTTTGGGATGAACTGGACCTGGGCGACCGGGTGATTCTCGTTCTGCACGACTGGGGTTCAGCGCTGGGCTTCGACTGGGCCAACCAGCACCGTGACCGGGTCGCCGGAATCGCCTACATGGAAGCGATTGCAATGCCGGTCAATTGGGACGATTGGCCCGACGCCGGCCGTCGCGTCTTTCAGGGCTTCCGCTCGCCAGAGGGCGAAGCGATGGTGCTTGACAAGAATGTCTTCGTCGAGCGGGTACTGCCCGGCTCCATCCTTCGTCAACTCAGCGAAGAAGAGATGGGCCACTACCGCGAACCGTTCCGCAACCCGGGCGAAGATCGGCGGCCGACATTGTCGTGGCCACGCAACATCCCGATCGAGGGTGAGCCGGCCGACGTCGTCGCCACCGTCGAGGAGTACGGCAAGTGGCTGTCGCAGAGCGAGGTGCCCAAACTCTTCGTGAACGGCGACCCCGGATCGATCATCCAGGGACGTGTCCGCGACTTCGTCCGCACCTGGCCGAACCAGACCGAGGTCACGGTGCCCGGTTTGCACTTCCTTCAGGAGGACAGCCCCGATGAAATCGGGGCCGCCGTCGCGTCGTTTGTGCGCGCGGTGCGCGCCAGTAGCTAGGCGCTGATCACCGGCGATGAGCGCTTGCGCGAAGAGCAATCACCACTGCGAGAGCTGGCACTGCAGGTTGTATGGAGCGTCCTGCTGCACGACCACCTGACCGTCCACGGCGATTTCGCAATGCGGATTCGGTGCGGCCTGCCCGCCGTGCGTGGTGCTGCTGACGGTGAAGATCGCCCACTGCGGATCGGCAAGCGTGGTCTCGAACACCCACGGCGCGTCCGGCCCGACGTTGATGGTCTCTCGCTTCACGAATGCGTACGCATCGGCGTTGTAGGCCTGCTTGTTCGGCGGCTGGTTGACCAGATAGAAGAGGTCGAAATCCGCGGGGCCGCCCGTCGTGAGCGTGTACCGCACCTGGTGACCAGCCGGCTCAGCGCTCGCCACGCCATGACTCACTGCAATTCCGGCAGCCGCCACCACCAGCGCAGCCCCAACCGTTGTCACTTTTCGCATGTCCGTCACATCGCGGCACGGTACCGGATCGTTACAACCGGTACATGTCCACACAGGTCGCCAAATCTGTTCACGCAGGGAACGCGCTTGAAATCGATACGAAACAAGTCGGTCTTAATTTCGCGGCATGACACAAGAGCTCAGCAAAGAGCCGCCGAACGAGATCGTCGAGACCGACCTCGACACAATGACCGCCACCAAGGAAACCTTGGAGGATTACACGCTGCGATTCGCACCGCGCAGCTACCGAAAATGGTCAACACGTGTCGTCGGCATATCCGCGCTGGGCGGCATCGCATATCTCGCCGACTTCGCGATCGGCGCCAACGTCGGCATCTCGTACGGCACCACCAACGCACTGTGGGGCATCCTGATCTTCGCCGTCGTCATCTTCTTGACCGGCTTCCCAGTCGCCTACTACTCCGCGCGCTACAACATCGACCTCGACCTCGTCACTCGCGGTAGCGGATTCGGCTACTACGGCTCGGTGGTCACCAACGTCATCTTCGCGACGTTCACCTTCATCTTCTTTGCGCTCGAAGGCTCGATCATGGCGCAGGGACTCAACCTCGGGCTGCACATCCCGTTATGGCTCGGCTATGCCGCCTCGACGCTCATTATCTTCCCGCTCGTGATCTACGGCATGAAAGTGCTATCCACCCTTCAGGTCTGGACCACTCCCCTGTGGCTGGTGCTGATGGTCGCGCCGTTCGTGTATCTGGTGATCAGTCATCCCGATTCGGTCAGCCAGTTCTTCGCCTACCAGGGTGAGAACGGTAAGGGCGGCTTCGATCTGGGCTCGACCCTGCTGGCCGCCGGTGTGTGCTTGTCGCTGATCGCCCAGATCGCCGAGCAGAACGACTATTTGCGCTTCATGCCGCCGCAAACCCCGGAGAACAAGCGCAGCTGGTGGACCTGGCTGATCCTGGCCGGGCCCGGCTGGGTGTTCTTCGGCGCCATCAAGCAGATCGTCGGCCTGTTTCTCGCGGTGTACCTGATCGCCAACGTGGCCAACAGCGCAGGCATCGCCAACCAGCCGGTGCACCAGTTCCTGGAGATCTACCGCAACTTCCTGCCCGGTTGGCTCGCGATGACGTTGGCCGTCGTCCTCGTCGTCATCAGCCAGATCAAGATCAACGTCACCAACGCCTACTCCGGCTCGCTGGCGTGGACCAACTCCTTCACGCGCGTCACGAAGCATTACCCAGGACGCATCGTGTTCCTCGGCGTCAACCTGTTGATCGCGCTGATCCTGATGGAAGCCAACATGTTCAGCTTCCTGAACACCATCCTTGGCTTCTACGCCAACTGCGGTATGGCCTGGGTGGTGGTCGTCGCGTCAGACATCGTGTTCAACAAGTACTTGTTGAAGCTGTCCCCGATGAAGCCGGAGTTCCGCCGCGGCATGCTGTATGCGTTCAACCCCGTCGGCTTCGGATCGATGCTGCTGGCCGCCGGCCTGTCGGTCATCGCGTTCTTCGGTGGCCTCGGCGAGGCGATCCGCCCGTACTCACCGCTGGTGGCCATCGGCCTGGCGCTGGTGTTGCCGCCGATCCTCGCCATCGCCACCAAGGGCAAGTACTACTTGCGCCGCACGGACGACGGCATCGACCTGCCGATGTACGACGAACACGGCAACCCGTCGGGCGAGCACCTGAAATGCCATGTGTGCCATCACGACTACGAGCGCCCGGACATGATGCGCTGCGAGACACACGATGCGCACGTCTGCTCGTTGTGTCTGAGCACCGACAAGGTGGCCGACCATGTCCTGCCCGCGCAGACGTAGTGTGATGTAGCGCACAGCGTTGAACCGATCCGCGGGCAGTCGCGTTTAGGCATTAGTGACCCAACTCAGCCGACGCTCGGTCCTGCTCGGCATCGGTGCGGTCGGCGCATTTCTCGCGATCGATCTCGGCGCCCTCGCCTACGCCAACAAGTGGATCGGTCCAGGCTCGCTGACCCGCGAGACCTTCATGGACGGCTTCCGCACGGTATTCGGTCTTCATCCCGGCTTCCGGCGCAACCACGCCAAAGGGGTCGTGGTCAACGGCTACTTCGACAGCAACGGCAACGGCCGCGAGCTGTCGAAAGCCGCTCTGTTCACGCCCGGTCGGACTCCGGTGATCGGACGGTTCTCGCTGAGCGGTGGCAACCCGATGATGGCCGACGCACCGGCGACGGCGCGCGGCCTTGGACTCGCATTCGCCTTTCCCGATGCCACGCAGTGGCGGATGGCGTTGCTGAATTTGCCGGTGTTTGTTGATCATTCGCCGCAAGGCTTCTACGACCGGCTGCTGGCATCGAAGACGGATCCGGCAACAGGGAAACCCGACCCGGTGGCGATGTCGGCATTCAACAAAGCGCATCCCGAGTCGGTCGCAGCAATGGCGCTGATCAAGCAGCATCCGCCGACCGCGGGGTTCGCCGACAGCACGTACAGCAGTCTCATCACGTTCTTCTTCGTCAATGACGAGGGTGTGCGCACACCGGTGCGGTGGGCGTTCGTCCCGATGCAAGCGGCGATACCACCGCTGCCGGGAACCACCAACTCGCTTTTCGACGCACTTGTGCGTCAGATGCGCAGCGGCCCACTGCGGTGGCGACTGCTGCTGACCGTCGGACAACCGGGAGATCCGATAGCCGACGCGACGCTGGTGTGGCCGGGCGATCGTCGCACCGTCGACGCGGGCGTGCTCACGTTGACCACCATCGAGACCGAAGCACCCGGCAATGCTCGCGACGTCAACTTCGATCCGCTCGTGCTGCCGGATGGGATCGAGCCATCGGATGATCCATTGCTTTCCGCCCGGTCCGCCGTGTACGCGGCGTCCTATCGAGCGCGGACAGGTGAGCCGAAGTCGCCGTCCGCGGTGCAGGTCGACGAGGTCGCACCATGACCGCCCCGGCGCGCTATCCACTGCGCACGCGCATCCTGCACTGGCTGACCGCGGTGCTCGTGTTCAGCATGCTGCTCATCGGATTCGCGATGGTGAACTCGATCGGCTCCTATGCCTCGCTGCGTGCTGTCCACATGTCACTCGGCATCATCGTGCTCCTCATCGTCGTGGTGCGGGCCGCCAACAGGTTCACGCACCGCGTGCCCACGCTGCCCGGCACGGTCGGCTGGCTGGAACACAAAGTCGTCATCGGTTCGGAACTCCTGTTGTACGCGCTTCTGCTGGCCCAGCCGCTCGTCGGATGGGCAATGGTGTCGGCCACCGGTAAGCCGGTCGTCGTCTTCGGGTCGGTGTCGCTGCCTCGCATTGCGCCGTTCGACGCGGACCTGTATTTCACGCTGCGCCAAACGCATTCGCTGCTGGCCTACACGTTGGTGGTTGTCATTGCCGCACACGTCAGCGCCGTGCTGCTGCACACGCTGACTCTGCGCGACCGCATGCTGTCCCGGATGGCGTTTGCGAATTCGGCCACGTCCGAGCGGGCTAGCGTGCACTCTGCAATAGGTGAACACAGCAACGCCGCCTCGAACACTGGCCGACACGGGCGGACTCGTCGTCACCGATGACGGCCGACGGGTGCTCGTCTTCGACCGTCGGACGGGTGCGCTGACGGTGCTGACATTTGTGCTGGGTCTGCTTGCACTCGTCGTCGGCGGCTTCGGCCTCGTCGCGCTCATCGCCGGCACGCCGTCTCGCGGAGTGGGCGCGGTATTCGCGGTTGTCGGCCTGGTGATCGCGGTCGGAGCAGTTGTGGCGTTCCGTAAGTTTCGCCGCCGCCGCGGTCAACCGCTGCACACCTGTCGCCCGGTGGCGGTCATCGACCGCAAGCTCGGGATATTCAGCTACGGCGGCGGTGCAATCGTCCAGTTGGATCAGGTGCGCTTTGCGCGCAAGCTGCAAGTCGGCTCGAGCTCACCGAAACTCGTCGCGGTCACGCCAGGCGGCACCCACGTGCTCAAGCGCGGCAACCCTTTCGACGGCGGCATCGGCAATGTCGACGAACTGTTGACTGCGGTTGTGACAGGCGGCTAAGCCCGACCCGCGAGCGCGACCGATGGCGCGGCGCTACGCCGAGTTTTTGGCTGAATTCGTTTCAAACGAAAACAAGTATTCCGTTGGCTGACCGTAGCGATGGCTATCTGCGACGCCTAGGTAATGTCGCTCGAACGTACGGCTATTACCTGCTTCTTCAGGCGATATAGCGGGCTTTTGTGACGCGCACCGACAATTTTGGGAAATAGTTCAACCATTGCTTTCGCGTGTGTTAATTTTGGATTCTGCCGACGCGTCCCGACTGGGACTGAGCGTCAGCGAGCGAGAAGCTACCGTTGTCGTCGAGACCCCGCGGCAAATGACACCTGTGTTGTATGAGTCGAGGGAGTCGGCCGTGTCGCCCCCATTTCGCGCTACTCAATCCCACCATCGAGAAGCCTTCCCACAGGCGCACCCATGCCAACCACGACCACCGCAGACATGTGAACGGGAAGTGAGTGCAGGGTCGGGAGGCCTGGGAAATTCGAGGGCGCCAAACGCCGAGCTACCTAGGCGGACAAGCAAATCCAACCTGCGTGCCTTTCCCGACAGCATCACTGATTCACCGAATTGCGCCAGGCATTTCATGTGCCCGCGCGCTTGGGTCGAGCATGTCGGCCTGGAGTTCGAGGAGGCCGACCGATGATCTGGGTGTTCGTGGTGGGTTTCCTGATCGGCTGGGTCATCGGCGTGCTGCCCAGGCTGCTGCACTATGAGGGGGACTGAATGATGTTTGAAGACTTCGCAATTGCAGTGCTAGGGGCAGCCATCGCGGCCGCCGCGTGGCTACTGCCGTCGCTTCCAGTGCATAGCGACGCGGAGTCAGGGACAGTACCTCATTCAACGGTCAGGTAGGTCTCTGCTGGCGGCTACTGCGTGGCATCAAGCATGCGGGGTTACGGCGCACCATCCAAGATGGCGGTCGTGTCCGCGCCCTCGACCACCGCGCGGGCGAGTTCTGCCAAGAGCTGGTTGGTCTTTCGAGCGTGGGCTCGCAAGAGTCTGAACGAGGTATCCATGTCGATAGCACCACGTTCGGCGAGCACACCTTTTGCTTGCTCAATGATCACGCGCGTGTTCAAAGCAGCCTGTAACTGCCTGCTGACTTCCTCCGAGCGCGTCACGATGCGTTGATGCAGTATCCCGATCGTCGCCACGTCGGCCAAGGCCTGACCCACCGCAATGTCGGCGACCGACATTCGGCCGGGCTTGATGCGAAGCAGATTCATGGCGCCCAGCCGCTCATCACGCAACCGCAGCGGCAACGCGTGGACCGATTCGAAGCCGTACTGTCCTGCACGTTCGGCGAACGCCGGCCACCGATTCGGATCAACGGTCAGATCGTCGACCACGACCGGTTGCCCGGTGCGGTAGGCCTGCAGGCAAGGGCCCGCGTCGGCTTGAATCTGAAACACTTCCAGCAAGCGCGTCTGCTCGCTGCTCGACGCGAGCACATGTACGTCGCCAAGTGGATCGACAAGCACGATGCCGACGGCGTCGACCGGCAGCAAAGCCATCGAACTGTCGACGAGTTGATGCGCCAACTCAACGACGTCGTAGTCGGCCACCAAGGTATCGGCCAGCGAGACGAACGCGTTGGCCAGATTCTCATAGCGATCCATCACATTCCTCTACTGGGCAATCTTGCCACCGAACTCGTCGCGGTCAACTCGGGTTGTCGCCTGAACAGGATTGCCATCCGCAGAGAAGTGCAAGCGGCAGTGCACCACGTCAGCGACAACGTCTATGGCGCACAGCATTTCGGCGCCGCGAGCGCCCCAAGGTCTTTGCTGCTCCCGGGGCACGCCGCCACAGTAACGCGCTACGTCGCGGTCGCACATGTCGTCGCGCTGCCACATCTCTGTACGAGGAGGCAGTTTCCTTGCGCAATCACGAGCAAATAACCTATCCTCGGGTTGCGCTGCTTCCCCAGTCCCCGGTAGCTGGCACCATCGTCAGGATTTGCAGGACTCGTCACGGAGTCTGGGCCGGCACTTTGAGGGGAAGATGTCACTTCGCTCAGACAAGTTCCGCTAGCGCGTCCGGCTTCGGCGCCCCGCGCATGTGGCGCGGACGGTACCGATGCGCAAATTCTTCGGCTACGTGCCAACGGCGCGCTCGGTGCGAACTACATACGGCAGACCAATCAGGACCCGATTGGGGGCGCGAGGCGACGTGAAGACCCATACCTCCGCATCGCCACACGCCTCCAATTGCCGTCCCGCATGGACGCAGTCCCCCGCCGCCGGAACACCTCCTGCGGCATGGGCCGACATCGAACTGAGTGCACCATGGCCACAGCCGGAGCTGACAAGCGCGGTCCCCCGCGCCCACAAAGTCATGACCCTCGTTCGTCTGCACAACCAACCACTGGGCGTCGTGGTGCTCGACGTCAGCCAAGACTGCACGTGGCACGACCATTCCG
>Ga0207641_10004595_pt1 | contig 11924 bp, 15 predicted proteins | sample KBSSwiS62_FD_184306 | JGI IMG/M metagenome (GOLD analysis project Ga0207641, IMG submission 184306) | Switchgrass rhizosphere microbial communities from Kellogg Biological Station, Michigan, USA - KBS Switchgrass S6-2 (SPAdes) (version 2) | ecosystem: Host-associated > Plants > Roots >... | reverse complement strand
CTCAGGTCCCATCAGGACAAGAAGGACAGAAATGACACTCGAATTGCTCATGGCGTCCGTCAGCGCGGCCGGTGAGACGCCGACGCGGCTCAATCCGGTCAAGTTGTTCCTCGATGCCGACATCGTGGTACAGGTGGTCATGGCCGGGCTGCTGCTGGCGAGCGTGTGGACCTGGACGATCATCGTCTCGTTCTCGCTGCGCATGGCTTCGGTGAGCCGCCGCTGCAACTCCTACGAGCGCGGCTTCTGGGAAGCGGAGAACTTCGACGTCTACCAGCGCGAGCAGCGCCGCGGCGAAGTGCCGCTGGGCAAAGTCGCGGGCGCCGGCCTCGCCGAGTTCAAGCGCAACGCGGCGCGCGCGACCGATCCCGAAGGCGCGCGCCAGCGGATCGGCCTCGTGATGAATTCGGCGGTGGGCGAGGAGGCGGACAAGCTTTCCGACCGGCTGAACTTCCTGGCGACCGTGGGCTCGGTCGCGCCGTTCGTGGGCCTGTTCGGCACCGTGTGGGGCATCATGAACAGCTTCTTCCAGATCGGGCAAGAGCAGAACTCGTCGCTTGCGGTCGTCGCGCCGGGCATTTCCGAAGCGCTGTTCGCCACCGCGATCGGCTTGTTCGCGGCGATCCCGGCGGTCATCGCCTACAACCGCTTCTCGCACCGGGTTAACGGGTTCGAGGCGCGCTCGCAGCGCTTCGCCGACAAGCTCCACGCCGCGCTGACGCGCCAGCTCGAGCAGCGCTGATGGCGATGGGTGTCTCCGGAGGCGGCGGACGCCGGGGCCGTCGCGGGCGCGGCGGCCGGGCGCCGATGGCCGAGATCAATGTGACGCCGCTGGTCGACGTCATGCTGGTGCTGCTGATCATCTTCATGGTCACCGCACCGCTGCTCAAGGCGGCGGTTCCGGTGGAGCTGCCCGACAGCCGCGCCAAGGCCATGGCCGAGGAGGCCAAGCAAGTGACGCTGACGATCCAGCGCGACGGCACCGTCTACCTGGAAGACCAGGCGCTTGCGCCGGGCGAGCTGGCCGACCGGCTCGACGCGATCCCGGCCGGCGACGACGGCAAGAAGCCGCTCGTCACGCTGCGGGCCGACAAGGCGCTCGACTACGGCACGGTGACACGCGTGATGGGCGAGCTCAACCACGCCGGCTTCACGTCGATCTCGCTGGTGACGGGCGTCAGCGGCGGTTCAGGCGAATGAGGATAGCTCGGCGATAATGGCTCTGGCGCTGCGCAAGGAGGAAGGCCTCGGCCTCGCGGTGGCGATCGCCGCGCACGCCGCGCTTGTCGCCGTGCTGCTGCTGCGTCCGCATGCCGCGCCGGTGGTGCCCCCGCCCGAGCGCATCACCGTGACCATCAGCGACGAGGTCGCGCCGACTTCGACGTCGCCACAGCCCAGGAGCGAGGCCGCCTCCTCGGTCGCGCCGGAGCTGGGCGAACCGCAGCAGGAGCAGGCCGAGCCCAGCCCTCCCGAGCCGGAAGCCGCACCCGCGCCACCCGAGCCGGCCCCGCCGAAGCCGACTCCGCCGAAGCCGACTCCGCGCAAGGTCGAGCAGCCGACGTCGCGCCCCGAGCCCAAGAAAGTCGAGCAGCCGACTCCGCGTCCGGTGCCCAAGCCCGTGGCGAGGCCCAAGCCGCAGGCGCCGACCGTCACCAAGCCGGCTCCGCGCCCGGTGGAGCGGCCCCAGGCCAAGCCTCAGGCCAAGCCGCAAGCCAGGCCTCAGCCGGCTGCGAAGCCGCAGGCTCAGCCGCGCCCGTCGTCGCAGTCCTCGGCCTCCCGGCCGAGCGCAAAGCCATCCAGCCAGACGGGCGCGCGTCCCGCCGCGGCCAAGGGCCCGGCCAAGCCGGTGACCAAGCCCGGCGGCAGCCGCATCGGCTCGGACTTCCTGGCGGGCGTCACCGGCGGTCAGTCCGCCAACCACGCGCCCGCCGCGCAGCCGGCGGCGACGATCGGCCCGGCGGTGAAGGCATCGCTGGCGAGCGCGATCTCGCGTCAGCTCAAGCCCAAGTGGCAGGCGCCGCAAGGCCCGGGCGCCGAGGAGCTGGTGACGATCCTGTCGTTCAATCTCAATCGCGACGGCTCGCTCGCCGGCACGCCGCAAGTGGTGCGCCAGCTCGGCATCGACGATCTCAACCGCAACCAGGCCGCACGCCATGCCGAACAGGCGGTGCGTGCGGTTCAGCTTGCGGCTCCCTTCGACCTGCCTAAGGAATACTACGACGCCTGGAAGCGCGTCTCGGCGTTCCGTTTCGACAAGAGGCTCTCGCAATGACGTTCCGCCGCCTGATCCTTGCCATGCTGTTCGCCACCGCCGCGAGCCCGATCGCGGCGCAGGACGTGCCTGCTCCGGCGCCCCAGGCCACCCCGGCCGGCGACCAGACCGACGATGGCGGCCTGACCGGCAGCGTTTCGGACGAGAACGAGTGGCAGGACCTCGGCATCGCCATCACTACGTTCGCGACCGACCGGGATGCGCCCACTCAGACCAACGCCGGCTCGACCGCGCAGCTCGGCCAGGCGATCAGCCAGGTGATCGCCTCCGACCTCAAGAACAACGGCCTGTTCAAGCCGAGTGGCCCCGGTGGTCTGCCGCAGCCGAGCCTGCCGCAAGTGCAGATGCCCGACTACCCGACGTGGAAGGGCATGGGCACCGACATGCTGGTGCAGGGCTTCGTCAAGGCGGGCGCGGACGGGCAGCTGACGGTCGGCTGCTACCTCTATGACGTCGCGCTCTCGCGGCAGCTGACGAAGGCGGGCTGGGTGTTCTCGGCCAGCGACTGGCGGCGCGCGGCGCACAAGTGCTCGGACCTCGTGTACTCGCGCCTGTCCGGCGAAAGCCCGTTCTTCGATTCCAAGATCGCCTACATCGCCGAGACCGGTCCCAAGGACCACCGCATGAAGCGGCTGGCGATCATGGATTCGGACGGCGCCAATCATCGCTACCTGACCAGCGGCCAGGCGATGGCGCTTACCCCGCGCTATTCGCCCGACTACTCGAAGATCCTCTACTTGTCGTACCTGAACGGCCAGCCGAGCATCTACGTCTACGACCTGGCCACCGACACCCAGAAGCTGATCGCGCGCACCGGCAACCCGACCTTCGCGCCGCGCTGGTCGCCTGACGGCAAGTGGGTGCTCTATTCGATGGCCAAGAGCGGCACGACCGACATCTACCGCATCTCCTCGGCCGGGGGCGGCACGCCGCAGCAGCTGACGCAAGGGCCGGGCATCAACATCGGCGGCAGCTACTCGCCCGACGGCAGCCAGATCGTGTTCGAGAGCGACCGCTCGGGCAGCCAGCAGGTCTACGTGATGAACGCGGACGGCTCCAACCAGCGGCGCATCAGCTTCTTCGGCGGCCGCGCGGCCACGCCGGAGTGGAGCCCGCGCGGCGACCAGATCGCCTTCACGCACATCGTGGGCAACTTGCGTGTCGCGGTGATGAGCCCCAGCGGCGGCGGCCTGCGTTACCTGACCGACAGCTGGCAGGACGAGGCGCCGACATGGTCGCCCAACGGCCGCATCGTCCAGTTCTTCCGCACCGCCAAGGGATCGGGCCAGGCCTCGATCTGGCAAGTCGATCTGACCGGGCGCAACGAGCGGCGCCTGCCGACGCCGGTGGGCGCGTCCGACCCGGCGTGGGGGCCGATCCGCCCCTGACGCCATGACACGCATATAGGGCGCGCATATTAAGCCAGCATACAGCGGCACGCCTTTCTGTTAACGAGTGAACGCAACCTTCCGCATACCCCAGCCATTCCGATGGCGCTGACCAGGAGATCGCAATGCCCGCCCACGCCAAGCTTGGACCCGCTGTCGTCTTCCTCGCCAGTGCGCTTGCCCTGTCGGCCTGCGCCCACAAGGCGCCCAAGGAGCTTCCGCCCGAGCCGGGTCCGGCGACCAGCACCGATACCGGGCAAATGGGCGGCACGGTCGTGCCCGGCAGCCAGGCCGACTTCGTGCAGATCATGGCCGGAGCGGACACGATCTACTTCGACACCGACAAGTACAACATCGACTCCACCGACCAGGTGGCGCTCGCCAAGCAAGCGCAGTGGCTGCAGCGCTATCCCGCCAAGCGCGCGACGATCGAGGGTCACGCCGACGAGCGCGGCACGCGCGAATACAACCTGGCGCTCGGCGAGCGGCGGGCCAACGCGGCGAAGAACTACCTGCTCAGCCTGGGCATCGATCCGAGTCGCCTGTCGACCGTCAGCTATGGCAAGGAGCGGCCGATCGCGCTCGGCTCCGACGAGCAGTCCTGGGCGCTGAACCGCCGTGCCGTCACCGTCACTATCGACTGACGCTGGACGATTGTTGTGACGCTCGGGCCCAGTGCCCGGGCGTCATGCCCAGATGGCGACGCCCAGGAGCAAGTAGGCCGTCATCATCAACATCGACAGTGTTGCCGCGATCGTCAGGCGCTTGCTCATGGTGTCCTCAGTGCGTCGTGGGCCGATATGCTAACCACGGTTAGTGGTTATTGCAACGCAGCAATAAGCGCGCTGCCCTTAACGACGCATGATCGAAGTTCAAGGGTTGCGCCGTCGGCGAGTCGCAGCATATCGGCTTGTCCATGAGCAAGGCGCGCCGTTCGAACGATTGGGGTTTCCCGCGCTGGCGCGGCTACGGCTCCGGCCGTGAGGCGACCAACGTGCGCCTGTGCGACCGCCATGGCTGCACCGATCCCGGCAACTGCCCGGCGCCCAAGTCGCCCAACAGCCCGGACCGCTGGTATTTCTGCCAGAAGCACGCCGCCGAATACAACGCGGGCTGGGACTACTTCGCCGGTCTCGATGCCGAGGAAGCGGCCGATCGCGAGAGCAGCGAACGCGCGGAGCATGCCGGTTTCAAGGAGTCGGCGCATTATGGCTGGGCCGGCTCGGGCGACGGCACCCGCAGCCGCGACGAGATGCGCGCGCTGGAGATGTTCGGGCTCGATCCCGACGCCGAGTTCGACGACGTGAAAAAGGCGTGGCGAGCCAAGGCCAAGGAAGTCCACCCCGACGTTCGCCCCGGCGATGCCGAGGCGGCCAAGGCGTTCGAGGCCTACCGCCTCGCCTACGAAGTGCTCCGCCAGGCCGAAGAGCGGCGCGAGTGGCGAGGGTGAGGGGCTAGGTCTTCGACTTCGCTGGTCTGTGGGCTTGCGTTCAAATTCACGACATTCACATCCGCCGATAGCAGGGTGGGCGGCGACCGTTGTGCCGGTCGTTTGAGCTGCTAGCCTGCCAGTATGGAAGGTCCCGCCGCCTCGACGATACGGATCGCTGCCGCCCTTATCGATGACGGGGCAGGACGGTTGCTGCTCGTTCGGAAAGCCGGAACGGAATGGTTCATGCAGGCCGGCGGAAAGATCGAAGGGGATGAGAGCGCGCTATGCGCGCTGCGACGGGAATTGAAGGAGGAGATCGGCCTGAGCTTCGTCGATCGCGACGCGCGCCATCTCGGCCGGTTCGTAGCGCCGGCTGCAAACGAGCCCAATCATAAGGTCGAAGCCGAGATTTTCCATATCCGTGTACAGCATGCGCCTCAGGCCCAATCGGAGATTGAAGAGGCGGTTTGGGTCAGCCATGCCGAGGCGATGGCGCTCCCGTTGGCGCCGCTCACTCGCGATTATATGCTGCCGATGTCGCGCACACTCTGATCGCCCGTACTCGCCCTGTAGCGGACATTAGCAGCGTCGATTACGTTGTTCGACAAGAGGAGGGCGTATGACCTATCTAGACGGTGCCTATCGCTTACATCGATCTGAAGATGTTGCGCGGTTCACTCAGCTCGCGCAAAATGCGTTCCCTCTCATCGCTGATCGAATTGATTGCTTCGGCGTTGACTGGCTCGGGCGTCAGTTCGCGACAGATAGTGGGCGCGTGGCCGGAGGTTTTCCTCAGGTGCTCATGCTTGAACCAGGTACCGGAGAGGCGCTCGAAATCCCGTTCAGTATGCAAGACTTCCATGATTGCGAGTTGGTGGAAGAGCCGGAGGCAGCCGTTGCTTACTCGTTCTACCAAGGATGGCTCACGTCTGGGGGAGGGCATCCCGAATACGGCCAGTGCGTGGGATACAAGCAGCCACTTTTCCTTGGAGGTGAGGACGAGGTGACTAACCTGGCGATCGTCGATCTAGACGTTTACTGGACGTTAACCGCCCAGTTGCTCAGACAGGTCCGCGCCTCTCCGGCTGGCACGCGCGTGAGGAGCATATCTATTTCGGACTGGAGCTTGAGCTAACGTCCGCTTCCAATCCGTTTCCGCCATCCCGCCTGAGCGCCGAACGTGCTCGACTGTAAGCTCGGAACCTTAGAGCGCGACCTTGGCGAACGCTTGGTCGAGATCGGCGATGAGGTCCGCCGGGTCTTCCAGGCCGATCGACAGGCGCACGCCGTAGCGGTCTTCGGGGGCGCAGCCTTGCGGCGGCCAGGCCATGACCGAGCGCAGCGGCGCGGGGTCGACTGGGACGGCCAGGCTCTCGAACCCGCCCCAGGAATAGCCGATGCCGAACAGTGTCAGTGCATCGATCAGGGCATTGCGCCGGGCCTTGTCGCCGCCCTTCAGGACGATGCTGAACAGCCCGCAGCCGCCGGTGAAGTCTCGGCTCCACAGGTCGTGGCCGGGCGTGCCGGGCAGCATCGGGCAGAGCACTTGCGCGACCTCGGGGCGCCCGGAGAGCCAGCGCGCGACCTCCAGAGCCGTCGCCGTTTCGCGGTCGAGCCGGACCTGCAGCGTGCGCAGGCCGCGCAGGACGAGGGCGGCATCGTCGGGCGAGACCACCTGGCCCAGCTGCTGCGAGCGCATCCGCAGGCGGCGGTAGAGTTCCGGCCCGGCGCTGGCGCTGCCCATCATCACGTCCGAGTGGCCGCCGACGTGCTTGGTCAGCGCCATCAGCACCACGTCGACGCCATGGGTAAGGGCCGAGAAGCCGGTCGGGCCGGCCCAGGTGTTGTCCATGACGCTGGTCGCGCCATGCTCGCGGGCGATCGCGGCGAGGGCGGACACGTCGCACAGTTCCATGGTGAGGCTGCCCGGCGCCTCGATCAGCACGGCGCGGGTGCGTTCGCAGAATGATGCCCTGTATGCCTCGATGTCGAGCGGGTCGAAGAAGCGAGTCTCGACGCCGAAGTCGGCCAGCAGGCCGTGGCCCATCGCCCGGCTTGGGTCGTACGCGTTGTCGGTCATCAGCACGACGTCGCCCGGCCGCACCAGCGTCAGTAGCACGCCGGCGATGGCGGCCACGCCGGAAGGATAGAGCACGGTGCCGGCCGCGCCCGCTTCGAGGCCGGTCAACGCGTCGGCCAGCGCCCATTGCGTCGGCGCGCCCCGGCGGCCGTAGAAGAAGCGGCCGTCCTCGTTGTGCCGGGGGCCGTCGGCGTGGGCGGCCATGTTCTCGTAGAGGTGCGTGCTGGCGCGCCAGACCGGGGGATTGACGACCGGCCCGGTCCACTCGGGGCGGCGCCCGGCCCCGACGAGGCGGGTGCCGATGCCCAAGTCGTTCGCGTCGCTGCCGTCCTTCACCTGTCGTCTCCCGACGCTGCCGTCAGCGGGCGCTCTACCCAGCCGCCGGCGCCGGGTCGAGCGCGAAGGCGCGTGCCGCTTCGATCTCGCGCGCGGCAAGTTCGCGTAAGTTGCGCGGGCCGGCGTCGAGCCGCACCGAGGCGAGCGCCTCGCTTCCCGGCGTGACCGGACCGACGGTGTAGACCCGGCGCACCAGGCGGTGATCGGGCGTGACGAAGCCGAAGCGTGCGAGCGGCACGAAGAAGCGCGCGGTGCCTTTCACCAGCGGGTGGACGTCCTGCAGCGGCAGGCGGACTTCGCCCTTGAGCCTTGCCGTCTCCCCGGGCGCGAGCGGCGCGAGCGTCTGCTTGCGCTCGAGGCTGGCCGGCGTGGGGGCCAGCTGCTCGTGGACGGGGATGGCGGCATGCGCGGAGGACAAATCGGCGCGCAGTTCGAGTTCGGGGGTAGGCGCCGAGCCGGCGTTGGTGACGTCTAGCTCGTAGGTGAGCGTGGCGAAGACCAGCGAGAGGCGGATCGCTTGTGGCCGGTACGCGATGGCGAGCGGCAGCGCGTCGGCCGGATCACCCGATGCGGCAAGCATGGGTTCGGCTGCTGGCGACGCCGGCTGCACGGGAGCGGGTGCCCGGCGTGGGGAGGTTGCGAGCGGAGCGGCGGGACGCGGTGGTGGCGCGGCTTGTGGTTGTTGGGGCGCGACGGGCGCGGCGGCGACGGTCTCGCGCTCTGCCGGTGTGCCTGATGGCGTGCGTCCGGAGCGGCGCCGCTTGCGCAGCAACACGGCGCCCGCCGCCAGCAACAGCACGACAAGGCCGCTGGCGAGGAAGGGGGTGTTGCTACCGGTCTCCTCGGACGTGGACGGCTCGGTCGGCGTAGCGGACGGGGTCGGCGTCGGCTCGGCGGGGAGGGGCGTCGGCGAGGCGGTCTCGACCGGCGTCGCGGTGGGTGCCGGCGATGGCGCCTCCGCCTGGGGCCGTGGCGTCACGGTCGGTCGCGGCTCGGGCTCCACGGGGGGGCGGGCTCGGCTCGGCGGCCGAGTTGGCGTGGGCATGGGTGCGGGCGTCGCGGTCGGTGCGGGACGGACGATACGCGGCGTCGCGCTGGGAGCAGGCGTCGGCGTCGCTTCGTCACGCGGGTTGCGAGGCGCAACCACCGGGTTCTCGGGATCGACCGGACCTTGCGCGGCGGGCGCCGTCGGTCGCGAGCCGCTGGGCAGGCTGTACGTACCGGCGTCCTGGGCGAGCACCGGATGGCCAAGCGCCAGCGCGGCGACAACGCCCGAAACAACCGCCGATCTGCCCAGCTTCACCCTCATGTCCTCTCGCACCCCTGCCTCGCCCGCGCTGACTGGCCGCGAATGAATGCCGACTTAACTCGCATCGCCGCATCGCCCGGTTGCCTCGCGGGCAGGTTGGCGGCATTGGCACAGCGATGAGTGAACCGCCAGCCTCAGCCGCCCCGCTCCACCTCGGACAGCAGAGCGCCTTGCCCGCCTCTCCGGAGGAGGCGCAACTCGATTACGTGCCCAATCCGCGAAGAGGCGCGCTCTATCTGGTGCGCTTCGCCGCCCCAGAGTTCACGTCGCTGTGCCCGGTGACCGGCCAGCCCGACTTCGCGCACCTGGTGATCGACTATGCGCCGGGAGAGACGATCGTCGAATCGAAAAGCCTCAAGCTGTTCCTCGGTGCGTTCCGCAACCATTGCGGCTTCCACGAGGACGTGACGGTCGGCATCGGGCAGCGTTTGTTTGCCGAAATGGCGCCTAGATGGCTGCGCATCGGCGGGTACTGGTATCCGCGCGGGGGCATTCCAATCGATGTGTTCTGGCAATCGAGTGCACCGCCGGATGGACTTTGGGTGCCCGATCAGGGCGTCGCGTCCTATCGGGGCCGGGGCTAGTCCGCGGCGTCGGCGAAGTTGATCCCAGTCTCGCGCAAGTCCACCGGTCCGGAGCCCAGGCGGGCAAGCTGGTGCTTGGTCATGCACTGCGCGAAGACGCTCGGGTAATCCGCGGACATCGCCGAGTCACTTTGCAGGGCGCCGCCTTCGGCCGCGAGGCATTCGACCCGAGATCCATAGGCGCGCTCCGGCGCGGCGATGCGCTGGCACGCGGAGCCATCGTCGGAGCAGCCGAACAATGCGAGGGCGAACAACATACCGCTCATGAGTATTCCCTTTCGGGAAGTCCAACGCGGCAGCGGGCATTCGTTTCCCGAACGGCGGCCCGGATTCGGACTCTTTTTCAAGTGTTTCGCAACGGGACCGACCGGATCTGCCGCACGCTTCGCCCAAAGCTTGTGCAGCATTCAACGGCCCACGTGGCCGATTGCGCAATGCGGAACAAGTGGCAGGTTCAAACCTTGTGAGTGCGAGCTAGGACCTGGCTTCGTTTCGAAGCTTTGCACAGAGGATCGATGTCGAAGGATCGCGAAGCGCCAGTCCCCACGAGCAATTCGTCTGGACCGGCCTACTACGACCAGGCGCCTGGGTTGTACCAGGCCGACAACCCTGGGGATCACTTCTCTGGCGCGTCGGGCGTGCTGTTCGAACAGGCGATGGCGCAGACCCGGATGGCGGTGTGCCTGTGCGATCCCAAGAAGCCCGACATACCGATCGTCTTCGCGAACCGCGCCTTTCGCGCGCTGACCGGTTACGACGAGAGCGAGATCGTCGGCCACAACTGCCGCTTCCTGCAAGGTCCCAAGACCGACCAGCGCGAGGTCGAGAAGATCCGCGTGGCGCTGCGGCAGGAAGAGGTGGTGGTCGTGGAACTGCTGAACTACCGCAAGGACGGCACCCCATTCTGGAACGCGTTGCACCTGGGCCCGATCTACCGGCCTGACGGCGAACTGATGTACTTCTTCGGCAGCCAGTGGGACGTGTCCGAAGTGCGCGCCGCGCGCGAGGACGAACGGACGGCCCGGATCATGGCGCGCGAGCTGTCGCATCGCATGAAGAACATGTTCTCGGTGATCTCGGGCATCGTCAACGTCACCGGGCGGGTCCGTGGCGTGCCCGAGGAGGCGGCGGAGATCAACGGGCGCATCCAGGCCCTGGGCCGCGCCTACGAGACGACGCTCGACGAGGCGTCGAGCGGCACGATCGAGATCGGGCCGGCGATCCGGGCGATCCTGGCGCCTTACGACGCGGACGAGGACCGGCTGCGGTTCCTGGGCAATGGTTTGCGTGTTCACTTCTCGACGGTCTCGGTGGTCGGCCTGGTGCTCCACGAGCTGGCTGCGAACGCCACCAAGTACGGTGCCTGGTTCGTCGATGGCGGTCGGGTCGACGTCGACTGGGGCGAGGTTGACGGAGGCGGTTCGAACCGGCTCTACGTGCGCTGGTGCGAATACGGCGTACCCGCGCTCGGCAGGGCGCCGGTGAAGCATGGCTCCGGCACGCAGATCGTCGACCGGATGCTGCGGCACGGTGGCGGATCGATCCAGCGCACATGGACGGAGCACGGGCTCGAGGCGACGATCGAGGTCCCTGCATGAACATCCTGATGCTGGAGGATGAGCCGCTGATTCTGATGGACCTGGAATTCGCCGCCGAGGACATGGGTGCCAAGGCGTTCTGCGCCTCGAACGTGGCGGATGCGATGGCGATCCTCGACGGAACGGAGCCGATCCACACAGCAGTGCTCGATGTGACGCTTAAGGACGGCGAGACTTGCGTTCCCGTCGCGCGGGCGCTCGAACAGCGCCGCATCCCTTATCTGCTGCATTCGGGCGATCTCGACCGCCAGAACGAGACCGTGCGGGCGCTTGCCGCCGAACTGGTCGCCAAGCCCGCCAGCGCCGACCGCGTCATCGCCTTGGCGATGAGCAACGCGCGCGGCGGTGAACACGTCAGCGCCTGATCGTTCAGCCCGGCGACCAGTCGGGCGGCGCGAGTTCGAAGCCGCTGAAGTCGAAGCCGGGGACCACCACGCAACTCACCAGAGCCCAGCCGCCGAGCGGGGCAGCGGCCTGCCAGTGGCCTTCGGGAACCAGCACTTGCGGTGCCTCGCCGCCAAGAACGTCGGGCCCGAGCCGGTGATCGACGGCAGGACTGCTGGCGTCCGGCGCGATCGACAGCGCGATCGGCGCGCCTGCATGCCATAGCCAGATCTCGGCCGCATCGACCTTGTGCCAGTGCGAGCGCTGGTGCGGCTCGAGCAGGAAGTGGATCGCGGTGCCGCCCGGTCGGGCGCCGGTGGCGGCTGTGGCGCTCCAGGTCTGGCGGTACCAGCCGCCTTCGGGATGGGGCGCGAGGCCGAGGCGCGCGATGATCTGTTCGGCGGTGTCGTCGCTGGCGATGGTGTCCTCCTGCCCTGCGCGATCGCCTTACGCGAAAGCTCCCGGTCGGTCAGCAGACTTCGAGGCCGGCACCGTGGACCTCCTGGCGGTCGGGCCGGAGCCCGCGCGCGGTCTCGATCGG
>Ga0207641_10004594_pt1 | contig 11926 bp, 9 predicted proteins | sample KBSSwiS62_FD_184306 | JGI IMG/M metagenome (GOLD analysis project Ga0207641, IMG submission 184306) | Switchgrass rhizosphere microbial communities from Kellogg Biological Station, Michigan, USA - KBS Switchgrass S6-2 (SPAdes) (version 2) | ecosystem: Host-associated > Plants > Roots >... | reverse complement strand
GAGCCCGATCAACGCCGCCTTCGCGGGCCGTGAGTTCGAATCGATCGACGAGCACTTCCGCTGGACCACTTTTTCGCGCCAGCGCGTGCACGTTCTGTTGAGCATCGACGTGCCCAAGTCCGACATGAACCAGGGCCGGGGCTGCAACATCTGCACCCGCGCCGACAACGATTATGCCATTAGCTGGATCAGAAGCTATGGCAAGGGGCGTGTGTTCTACACCAGCCTGGGACACGCTCCGGGGGCCTTTATGGACCAGCGCATCCTGGGCCAGATGCTGGCCGGCATTCAATTCGCACTTGGCGACCTGGACGCCGATACCACGCCCGGCAACCAGCCGGCCAATTAAAGGAGAAGCAGTCGGATACCATCGAAATCATGAGAGCCCTCTGGATACCCATACTCGCGGCCGGGTGCGCGCTGCCGGCAGCGCCGCAACCCGCAAAGCTGGAGCCGATTGCGATCGCGCTGCCCAAGCCGCTGTTTGAAGGGACGCCCGTTCCCACCAACGTACCGAACCTGGAGAAGCCTTCGAAGAACGCCAGACCACCGTTTCTTGCGCCTCCCGGCACGGTGAACCTCGCGCTGCACAAGCCTGTGACGAGCAGCGACTCCGACCCGGTGATCGGCAACCTCGAGATGATCACCGACGGCAACAAGGCCGGCACCGACGGTACCTTTGTGGAACTCAAGCAGGGATCGCAGAGCGTGGTAATCGACCTGGAGCGAAAGTGCACGATCTACGCCATCCTGGTGTGGCACTACCACAAAGAGGCGCGGAGCTACGCGGATGTGGTGGTACAGGTGGCGGACGATCCGGATTTCATCGTCAACGTACGCACCCTGTTTAACAACGACGGCAACAACGAGAGCGGCAACGGCATTGGCAAAGACCAGCGATACGTCGAGACCAACGAGGGCCGGCTCATCGACGCACGGGGAGCGGAAGCGCGATACGTGCGACTGTTCAGCAACGGAAGCAACAAGACTCCGGCCAATCACTACATCGAAGTCGAAATTTTCGGGAAGGCTCTTTAAGGAGGAGATCGAGACATGAAGCTGCAGGGCAAGGTAGTCGCGCTTGCGTTCGTGCCGCTGCTGCACGGTCAACTGCTCAGTCCGGAACAGAAAAAGCAGGTCGATGCCGCGATTCCTCAGACCGCACCGGCGCGTCCCAAAGCGCCGCGGCGTATTTTGGTCAGCAATCTCTCGATGCGGGACGGGCGGCCCTTTCGCGGAAGTTCGGACGCGATCCTGCCGGTGGTGAACTACGCCATCGAGCAGATCGGCAAACGCACGGGCGCTTACGAAGCCGTCTTCAACAACGACGTGGAGATGTTCCGGCCGGACAAACTGCGCCAGTTCGACGCGCTCTGTTTCGCCAACACCGTGGGCGTGCTGTTCGAAGACCCGGAGTTGGGGAAGTCGCTGCTCGATTTCATCGCTGGCGGAAGGGGCTTCATCGGCATCCACGACGCCATCGCCACGTTTGTGCAATATCCGAAGTACGACCAGTGGCCCGCATTCGGCCAGATGCTCGGCGCCACCGAAAACGGAGGCCATCCATGGAACGGCGAGGTCATGACCATGAAGGTCGATGATCCCGAAAGCCCGATCACGGCTGCCTTCCGCGGAATCGAATTCAAGATCGCCGACCAGGCCTTTCAGTTTCAGGAGCCGGTCCTTCGCGATCATCTGCACGTATTGCTCAGCATCGATGTGGCCAAGACAGGTCTGGCTCCCAACCGGCGGATTCTGCCGGTGCGCGCCGGGGACAAGGATTTTCCGGTGAGCTGGATCCGTGCCTACGAGAAGGGCCGCGTGTTTTACAGTGCGCTGGGTCACGGGGCGGAGGTTTACTCCAATGCGGTAGTGCTTCGGCACTTTCTGGCCGGTATGCAATATGCTCTGGGCGACCTGGCGGCCGATGACACGCCCAGCGCCAAGCGCTAAGTTAACGAGAGGTGGCAAATGCCAATCGAACGGCGTGAATTTCTGAAGACTGCGTTGGGCGGCGCCGCGGCTGTGGCGGGCTTCCCCGCGATCATTCCGTCTTCCGCCCGAGGTGCCGATGGGATCGTGGCTCCGAGCGACAAGATCGTCATGGCATGCATCGGGACCGGTTCGCAGGGCGGCGGACACGTGCGAGCCTTCCTGCAGCAGCCGGATGTGCGCATTGCGGCAATCTGCGACGTGCGCGAGTCCACGCGCAATCGGAATCGCGACCTGGTCAACGCCGCGTATAACGACAAGGCCTGCGCCACTTACGACGATTTCCGCGAAGTGCTGGCGCGGCGCGATATCGACGCCGTGATGATCGCTACTCCCGAACACTGGCACACCTTGATCGGCATCGAAGCAGCGCGCCAGGGTAAGAGTATTTACTGCGAGAAGCCGATCGGAGTGAGCGTTGCCGAGGCCAAAGCCCTGCGCGCCGCTGTAAGGCGCTACGGCGTGGTGTTCCAGGAAGGCTGCCAGCAGCGTTCCGACCAAGGCTACCGCCATACCTGCGAACTGATACTCAACGGCCGCATCGGGCAACTCCAGACCGTGATGATCGGCTCGGCCGGCGCCGGCAACTACTCCCGCATTCCGCCGCAGAAGCCCGAATCCCCGCCCGCCGGTTTCGATTACGACACGTGGCTGGGACCTGCACCCTGGAAACCCTACACTCCCGAGCGCGTGTCCCGCACCTGGATGTTCATTCACGACTACGGGCTGGGCTGCCTGGGCGGCGCCTGGGGCATACACGATGTGGACATCGCCCAGTGGGTGAGCGGCAACGACCACACCACGCCGGTCGAAACGGAAGGCGAAGGCATTTTCTTCGACGACATACGCGACACCCCGCACACCTGGACCGTGGAACATAAATATGCCAACGGCGTGCGCGTGATCCACATGGACATCACCACCGCCAAGAAGCGCGCCGACCAGTTCAACCCCGGCAGCATGGCGAGTGTGATGTTCGGCAGCGAGGGATGGATCTACATCAGCCGTCAGGGCATGCGAACCAAGCCCGAATCGTTGATCCGCGAGATCATTGGTCCCAACGAGAAGCGCGTGATCCGCTCAACGGACCACCGTCGCAACTTTTTGAATGCCGTCAAAACGCGGGAGCAGACGATCGCCAACATCGACTCCGCAGTGCATGGGGAAATGGCGAACCAGCAGGCGGACATCGCCATGCGCCTGCGAAGAAAGGTCCGATGGGATCCGGTGAAGGAAGAGTTCATCGGCGACGACCAGGCCACGCGCATGATGGATCGGCCAATGCGCAGCCCGTGGCGTATTTGAAGCGAGGGGAGCGTATCATGAGAATTCCGACGCTTACAATTGGCTGTGTTCTGGCGCTCGCGCTCTCTCTTGGTGCTGAGGCTCAACCCGCGCCGCGCTTCGATGAAACGCTGGGTAAGATCGCAGTCTACGAGATCGGCGACAATGAGGCGCCGCTGGCGGACCTCGACCGCCTGGTGGGTGCGGGCAGTTCGTCCCCCGACGAAGTGAAGCGCATGGAGCAAGCCTTCCTCAAAGCGCTAGGCGGCGGGACCACGTTGGCGGGGAAGGACCTGATCTGCCGCCGCCTCAGTATTGTGGGCTCCGCTGCATCAGTGCCCGCGTTGACCGCATTGTTGGGCGCACCGGAGACCTCGGACATGGCGCGCTACGCCCTGGAGCGCATTCCGGGCGCTGCCGTCAATGAAGCGATGCGGACCATGCTTCCTAAGGCCTCGGGCAAGAGGCGGATCGGAATCGTCAATACCCTGGGTCAACGCGGCGATGCCGCCTCGATTAGCGCGCTGGCCGGCCTGATCGCGGGCAACGACGCGGACGCGGCCATCGCGGCAGTCGCCGCCCTGGGCCGCATCGGCGATTCGGCCGCCGCCTCGACGCTTACCGCCGCCCGGCCCAAATCGTCCGGAGCGCTCCGTCATGCGTTGGATGAAGCGTGGATGAGTTGCGCGGAGCACATGGAGCGGCGCGCGGCGTTCGCGGTCTATAAGGCCCTGCTCGACGCCGCCGAGCCGGAATCGATTCGCATCGCCGCCCTGCGTGGGTTGGGCTTGACCGGCGGCAAGGACGCCGTGCCGCTGCTCGCAGCGGTATTGAAAACGGGCGAGCCCCGCATGCAGGCGGAGGCCATCCGGCAGTTGAGCGCGGTACCCGGCACGGAGGCCAGCGCCGCGTTGCGCCAGGCGTTCGGAGAGGTGGACACGCTCGGCAAAGTGCGCGTCCTCGAAGCCGTGGCGGATCGCGGTGGGCCCAACGCATTGCCGCTCGTCAGGAGCGCCGCACAGGACACCATACAACCCGTGCGGGCGGCGGCCCTGCTGGCCTTGGGGAAGATCGGTGACTCTTCGGCGGTCATGTTCCTCGCCGAGACCGCGGCCCACGGCGCTTCGCAGGCGCCGGCGCCGGATGCGGACGCTGTGCGCACCGGCGGTTTTCCTGACGAGCGCAATCTGCAACCCTCCGGCGGCCTGACAGATGGCGCCGCCGCGCGCGACAGCCTGTATAGTTTGCGAGGCGCCGAAATCGATCGGGCTATCCTGGCGGGCATCGTCTCCGCGCCGCCAAAAGTGAAGGTGGAGTTGATCGCCGCTGCCGCCGAGCGAGGCTTGCGTTCCGCCAACGCGATGCTGCTCCAGTGCGTCGCAGACAACGACCGCGACGTACGCCGCGCCGCCTTGCGGGCCCTTCGCGCCACCGCAGCGCCCACCGATGCGCCAGCGCTGCTGGACCTGCTGGCGAAGGCTTCGGCCACTGACCGCCCGGATCTGGCGCGTGTCGTCTCCTCGGCGCTGAAACAATCCGACACCGCTTCCGTGGCGCCCGTGATCGCGGCCTGGCAAACTGTATCGGATGCCGGCCTGCGCGGTTCGCTGCTGGGCATACTGGCGCAGGTGGGCCGCGACGAGTCGCTGCCGGTGCTGCGCGGCGCGCTGAAGGATCCCAGCGTGGAAATTCGCCGCGCCGCGGTGTTGGCTCTATCAAATTGGCCGAACACCAAGCCGATGGCCGACCTGCTCGAGGTCGCCGGAGGCGACGCCAATGCGGCGCTCCAGGTACTGTCGCTCCAGGGCTACATCCGGCTCATCGGGATTCCGGACAACCGCCCGCCGGCGGAGACAGTCCGCATGCTCTCCGATGCCATTCACCGGGCGCAGCGCGCCGAAGAAAAAAAGGCGGCATTGGCAATCCTCCAGCGGATCAATACGCCCGAAGCTCTGGCCGTGGCCGAGGATGCTATCAGGGATCAAGACGTCTCCGACGAAGCCAAAGCCGCAGCAGACCGAATCCGCCAGCGCTTCCGACCATGAACGGAGGCCGAGCCATCGAAGCTCGAAATCGCTGGGCCGCGGCTGCAATCCTGGTGGTCGCCGCCGTGTTGCGTCTTCCCCTGTTGGAGCATCGCCCGATGCACGCCGACGAGGCAATCCTGGCCGACAAGTTCGGCACGCTGTTGGCAACGGGCGCGTACCCCTACGACCCGCACGAGTATCACGGCCCAATGCTGGCGCGGCTGGCTTGGATTTCCGCTCACCTCGCCGGCAGAACGACCTACGCCACACTCTCCGAAACCGTCCTGCGCCTCGCCCCCGCCGCGGCCGGGATTCTGCTGGCGCTGGCGCCTTTGCTGCTTACGCCCCTCATCGGCGCCCCCGCGGCCAGCACCGCCGCCGCGCTGGTGGCCGTATCGCCGGCCATGGTCTACTACAGTCGCTACTTCATTCCTGAGATGCTATTGGCGCTCGCCACGGCCCTGTTCCTGGCCGCACTCACTTGGCGGGGTCGCGCGTGGTCGTTGGCGGCAGGCGCCGCCGCGGCGTTCATGATCGCCACCAAAGAGACCGCCGTGCTGGCCCTGGCTGCCGCCGGTCTGGCTTACCTTGCTGCCTTTCGCCCCCGCCCGGACTGGCGTGGCGTGGCTCTATTTCTCGCGGCGCTTGCGGCCGGTGTCTCCGTTCTTCTCGCACCGCCGTGGAGGGCGGTGTTGGCCGAGGCCGCCGCGAGCTACCTGCAACGCGCCGTGGGTGGTCCGCATGTCCACGGCTGGTACGCGTACCTACAGTGGCTGACGGGCTGGGGCTACCGCTTCAGCGAAGCGCCCATCATGCTTCTGGCGGCCGCCGGCATGGTCGCGGCATGGCGCAGCGCCAAGCCCACCCACCGCTTTCTGGTCTTCTACACAACGCTGCTCGCGGCCTTCTATTTCGTCGTTCCCTACAAAACGCCGTGGTGCGCGGTAAGTCTGTTGTACGCCCTCGCGCTCACGGCGGGCGTCGCCGCCGACGCGCTCGGCCGAACGCGCCGCATCGTGGTGGGAGGCGCGTTGGCGTGCCTGGCCGTTCAAGCCTGGCTCGCTGCCGTGACCTACTCGGCGGACCCCGGCAATCCCTGGGCCTATGCGCATACCGGCCCCGGCGTCTTCACCATTCGCGACCGGGTACTCGAGTTCGCTCGCGCTTCGCCGGACGGCAGGCGCGTGGCCATCGATATCTACAGCGGCGAAAACCTGTGGCCGCTGCCTTGGTACTTCCGCGGGATGCCTAATGTCCGCTGGTGGCGCCACGTGCCGGTCGCGGGACCGGCCGCTCCCATCGTCCTGGTCTCCCCCGCGATGGAAACCGACCTCGCACGCAGGCTATATGAAGGCCAGCCGGCCGGCGAGCGCGAACTCTACATGAATCTGTTTCCCGCCTACGTGGAACTGCGACCGCGGATAGAGGTGCGCGGCTACGTTGCCAAATCGCTCTGGGACCAGCGCGAGCGTGAGAAGTAGGCTTACTGCTTCACGAAGGCCAGTGCCCGTTCGAGCGTCTCCACAGCCACCTTGGCTTCCGCGGCTACGAGCGGATCGCTCAGCGACTGGCGCGCTACGTCCAAAGATTCCGGGCACACCACGCGCTGGAGCGCCGCCAGCGTGGATTTCTTTTCCTCCCCGCGAGTGGCCACCGTCATGGCCGTGCCCAGCAGCACCGCAGTCGCGGCGGGGGTTCGGCTGGAAGGAATCTGCGCCAACTTGATGTAGCCGCGCAGCGCAAGTACGGGGCGTGTCGCGTCGCCGGTGGAACGTGCCAGGGCCAGCAGGTCGTCGAGCGGATCGGGCGTGGGCCAGTTCGCCAGCGCATTGAGCGCGCCTCGTTGGACGTCGGCGGCCGGGTCCTGAAGCGCCTGACGCACAACTTCCAGCGCGGTGGAGTTGCCGACAGCGGACAGCACGTTCAATAGGGAAACCTGCACCGCCGGCGCGTTCGCCGCCCGGTACGCCTCGATCACGCCGGCCACCGGCGTCTCCGGCGAGCGCCGGATCACGGCCGCCAAGGTCCGCTCGCATTCGCGGCGTTCGCCCTCGGCGGTCGCCTTCACGAGCAGTGCCACCAGCGCGGGCATTTGCGCCGTGCCGGCGGTTTCCCGCAGTGCCCGGATGCTCTCCACGCGAACTGTCCGATCTGCGCCGGCCGCCGCCGACAGCAAAACCTCGGAGCCCGACGTGATGCCGCGCCCACCCATGGCACGGATCAGCTCCAGCTTGACCTTCGGCTCGGCGCCTGGCAAGAGTTGCAGGATCGCGGCATCAGTGCCGTCCGCGCGCAGGTCTGCCAGCGCCGCGCGCGCGGCGGCCCGTTCCTCGCCGGCGGCGGTGGCCGCGCGGGTCGCCAGCAAAGGGATGTCCGCCGTCGTGCCAGCCTTCGCCAGGCCACTCATTGCCACTGCGCGGACTGCTTCGGTGCCGCCGGACGCCACTTCGAGCAGCACGGGGCGCACCTTTACACCGCCGGCATCGGTCAGCGCCGCCAGGATTCTCACCTGCGCCCGCTCTGGCAGGTCCGTCATGCCTTTGGCCAGGGCTACACCTTCCAGCCGCGCCAGTTCGCGGGCCGCTACACCTTCCAACCGCGCCGCCCCGCTCTCTAGAGCCGCGCGAAGCAGCGGGAGCGCCCGCGCGGGGTCCGAGCGCGCCAACCCTTCGAGCGCGGCCGCCCGCACCGCATCGCCCCGGCCGTCCGAAACCAGCCTGCGGTAGATGGCAGACCGATCCGCGTCGGGCTGTTCGGCAATCCGCAGCAGCGCGTCTGCGTTGGCGAACGATGCGGGAGCCCCCAGCAGAGCCTCGCTCGCTGCCCGATTGCCGATACGGCCCAGCGCTTCCGCCGCCGCGGCGGCTAACAATGCCTCGGGCGATACCAGCAGCGCTTTGAGGGCGTCCACCGATGCCCCGTCGCGCCGCCTTCCCAGCGAGTTCACAATCCCGATCTTCACCGCACCAGAGGTCCGCCCGAGCGCCTGCCGTAACGCCGCCGCGGACCGCTCGCCTGGAATCCGCTCCAGGGCATATCGCGCTATCTCGGCCGTCTCCGGCGCAGCCAACAGAACCGCGAGCGGCGGAACTGCGCCAACACCGCCGAGCAACGCCAGGTCGCGGCAAAAAGCGTCCTTCGCCGCCAACGTCCGTGCCGACGCCAGCCCCGCGACCAGCAGCCGTTCGAGCGCCGGATCGGTGCCACTCGCGCTGCGCAGCACCAACGATTCCAGTTCGCGAACCGCGGCTGGATCCTTGCCGTAATCGTAGTCTGCTACCTCGCGGACCAGGGCCGCCGGGTCGGCGCCGATGAGAGCGGCGCAGGCGGCAACCAACGCGAGGGCGGCGGGTCTCATACGCTCCACGGGCTCCGCGGAGTCCGCGAGAGCAAGCGTGCGGCCGCCGCATCTCCGACGATCTCCTGCCGGTCGGGATCCCATCGAATGGTGCGCCCGGTACGCATGGCAATGTTGCCCAGGTACCCCGGCGTCGCCGAGCGCAACGCCACGTGTGCGGGGGTTAGAGTTTCGCCGCGTGTCAGCACGCAGTCGATGAACTGCCTGTGATGGCTGGCGGTTGCGGGCAGGCGCAGTTCATTCGGCTTGATCCTGGACCCCGCCAGCGAGCGGGGCGACGTTTCAAACCCGCTGCGGTCCACCCAAACCCAGCCCGTCTCACCGATCCATCGCGTGCCGGGCCGCACGTCGTCGTACCCGCCCGCGATGACCATGGTGAGGTCTCCCGCGTAGCGTGCCGTAACCCGCCAGCGCGCAGACGTATTCCAAATGGGATGAGTGGACGGTTCTCCGTGGCCTTCCACCACCATGGGCCCGGAGCTGTCCAGCCCCAGCCCCCAGTGTGCGATATCGACGTGGTGACCCACCCAATCCATCAACGAGCCGCCCCCGGTGTCGTAATTCCAGCGCCAGGTTTTGTGAACGCGCGCCGGGGCGTACGGTACCCACGGCGCCGGCCCGAGCCATCGCTGCCAGTCGAGCGTCTTGGGTGGCGCTCCAGGCTCCACCATACGACCCAGGCCGTCCCAATCGGTGAGTCCGGCGGGCAATCCCACCTCCACGCGCGTCACTTTGCCGATCCTTCCGTTGCGTACCAATTCGCAGGCAAAACGAAAATCCGGCAGCGACCGTTGCCAACTGCCGGTCTGCCACACGCGCCCGTAGCGCCGCACGGCGTCCACAATGGCCTTGCCTTCGGCCCAGTTGTGCGCCAGCGGTTTCTCGCCGTAGATGTCCTTGCCGGCCCGCGCCGCGGCGATGGCTACGGCCGCGTGCCAATGATCCGGCACGGCGGCGTACACCGCGTCGATCTCCGGGCGCGCCAGCAGTTCCTCGAACTCGTGGAAGGTGCGAGCGTCCGGGGCGGCAGCCGAAGCTTCCTTCAGATGGTCCGCGTCGATGTCGCAGATTGCCGCCACCTGAACGCGCGGATCGGTCATGAAGATCTTCATCGTGGCGAGCCCCATCCAGCCCGCTCCGATGACCCCCAGGGAGACGCGCGCGCCCGGCAGAACATCCGCCCGCAGAACCGCCGCCGCACCCGCGCCGAGGAAGACCCGGCGGTTCATTTGGAGGAATTCCGCGAGTTCAAGCTCGGCGTGTCGTCCGCCTTCAGGTCACCCAGCGCGAACTGGACACCCGCCAGGAAATGCTGCAGCACAACGGCATTCTGGAACACTTCGGGCGCGTGCCCCATGGTGCTGGCGAAGACCCGCCCCTTGCCGTACGTCTTGACCCAACTGATCGGAAAGTCCATGTCCGGCTGGCGCTGTTTGAGAATGCGGTGACGGCCGCCCATTTCCATTTTGGACGTGTCGATGCTCAGAAGCACGTGCAGCCGGTCGCGCAGGACTGGTTCGCGGAGCTGGAATGTCTCGTCGTGAACCTGAAACGGGCCGGCGAACATGGCGGTCAAGGGGCTCCTGGGGTCGTCGATTTTCACTGAGGTCGTGTCCGCCGGTGTCCAAGGGTGGCCGCCATCTTCGTAGCCGCCCACCATGACGCCGAATTCGCGGAACTGGTCGTAGACCGGGTATTGCACAAAGGTTGCGGCACTGCCCCCGTGGAAGCCCACGAATCCCTTCCCGCTCTTTACAAAATCGAGCAGCGACTGGCGCAGCGCCGGATCGTCGAACAGCACACCCACGGTATTGTTGAATATGATGGCATCGTACGCTTTCAGGTTCTCCGGCCGGAAGACGGATTCGTCGTTGTTGACCACGGCGTGGTAGGCGCCCGTGCGCTTACCCATCTCGATCAGCGCGTAATTGCCGTATGGAACGGAGGGGTGGCCGGAAATGGGCTTTCCGTCGCGTCTTGTGATGTGAACGATCAGAACCTGGCGCGCCTTTTTGGGCTTGGCGGGCGCCTTCGCCGGAATCGCCTGGTCGATGGCTGCCTTATCCGGAACTGCCAGTTCCTTCACTGGGTAATCATCGGCCCCTACCGCGGCTGCCGCTGCGAGCAACCCGGCTGCCAACAGGATCCCTTTGTTCATGACTATTCTCCCGGTCGCAGGTCGCGGGTTGTGGCTGTCCCGGACGCCGGCGCACCTGTATTTTCGAACCATAGGATACCCCGTGGCGCGGATCGCTGCTCGGGGTACGGCGCCAATCGGGTGCTGAAATCCAATACAATGGACGCAAAAAGGGAGGCAGGGCATGAGTGATTCGACTCACAAGCTGAAAACGCCGTCATTGCCGTCTGTTGCACGGGCGTTAGACATCCTGAACCAGGTTGCCTCATCCCACAATGGCTTGACGCTGTCGCAACTGACACGCTGCCTGGATGTGCCGCGGAGCACCATGCACTGCCTGCTGCTGACACTCGAGCGGGAGGGCTACGTCCTCCGCGGGTCCGCCGGCAGTTCTTATCGCTGCGGCCCGAAGTTGCTGGACTTGTCGGGCAAAGCCCTGGCAGGCTCCAATTTGCGAGCCGTGGCGATGCCCGCGTTGCGATCCCTGATGCAGCGCACCTCGCTGACGGTCCACCTGGCCGTGCCGGATCGCGATCAGGTGGTGATCATCGCCCAAGCCGCTCCGATGGCCGCACCGGCCACATCCTTCCTGGGCCAGCGCCTGGAACTGCACTGTACCGCGCTGGGCAAAGCCATCGCGGCCAATCTCCCGAAAGCGCAGTTGTCGGCCATTCTCACCGGCCGTGCGCTGCTGCCGCACAACGAAAAGACCGTCACCTCACACCGCCGCTTTCTCGCCGAACTGGATGCCACCCGCGAGCGCGGCTATGCCATCGATGACGAAGAAGACGCCATCGGGTATCGCTGCCTGGGTGCCGCGATCCTCGATTCCTGTCGCACTCCCATCGCCGCCATCAGCCTGTTCGGCACGATTTTGGAAATCTCGGCTGAAAACGCCGCCGCGCTTGCCGCCCAATTGAGACGTACCGCCGAACGTATCGCCGCGTCCTTCGAAAGCAACTGCCATCCCGCTGAGACCCCGGACGCCGCTGCGGAAGAAGCTGTTCACTCCGCCAAAAGCGAATTGGACCGGCTCGTCTGATCTCACGAAGCCGTGTGTTGCTCCAAATTAACTAACTCCAGGAGTGAATAACCCTCATCCCAGTAGATGTCGGATGGGCCTGTCCG
>Ga0207641_10004592_pt1 | contig 11926 bp, 10 predicted proteins | sample KBSSwiS62_FD_184306 | JGI IMG/M metagenome (GOLD analysis project Ga0207641, IMG submission 184306) | Switchgrass rhizosphere microbial communities from Kellogg Biological Station, Michigan, USA - KBS Switchgrass S6-2 (SPAdes) (version 2) | ecosystem: Host-associated > Plants > Roots >... | reverse complement strand
CGCCAGGAAATCCATCTTCACCGCCAGCCGCGTGCACCCCTGGAACATGAACTGCGGCAGGAACCCCGAGCGCGGGAAGAAGTTGTTCACCTTGTCGATGTCGCCATACGCGAACACGTTCTCCCACGGCACCAGCACCTTGTCGAACACCAGAATCGAGTCGTTCTCGTCCATCCGACTCGATAACGGATAGTCGTACGGCGTCCCCATCGCCGCCGCCGTCATCTCATACGACGGTCGGCAGAACAGCTTCACGCCCGGCGCGCCCGTCGGCACCATGCAGACGAAGGCAAACGGCTTCGTCTTGATCGGCAATGCGCCGTTGTTCGCGATGAAGTTGTAGTGGGTCAGCGTCGACGTCGTCGCCACCACCTTGGCGCCGCTGACCACGAGGCCGGCGTCGGTCTCTTGTTCGACGTGCATGTACACGTCTTTCACTTCGTCCAGCGGCTTGTCGCGATCGACGGGCGGATTGACGATCGCGTGGTTGACGAAGGAGACCTCGTCGTTGACCTGCTTGTACCAGCGTCGGGCATTCTCGTCGTAGGGCGCGTAGAAGCTCGCGTTGGCGCCGAGGGTGGCCAGAAAGGCCGCCTTGTAGTCCGGGCTGCGGCCCACCCAGCCGTACGTAATGCGCGCCCACGCCGCGATTGCATCGCGCGCCGCGACCATCTCCTCGGCGTTCCGACTCGGGCGATAGAAGCGATGCGTGAACCCGCCGCCGCCGGTATCGGTAGGCATCGTCAGGATGGGTTGCGTCGCGGGGTCATGCAGCGCGTCGTAGAGCCGCGCGATCATCCGCGCGGTGTTGCGAAACGCCGGATGCGTCGTGACATCCTTGACGCGCTCGCCGTAAATGTAGACCTCGCGCCCGTCGCGAATGCTCTCGAGGTACTCGGCTCCGGTGTAGGGTCTCGTTCGGCCCGTCATGTGATTCACCGTATTGGTTTGAATGTCGGGGCTGCGTTCACGCAGCCCCGGGCTGGCTGAAGCCGGCCACTACGATCACGTCGGCCTCAATGCATCGGCATGTTTGCATTTTGAATTTCGTTTACGGCCGGCATGGCTTCGGATTCCACTTCGATCCGTCCCGTTCACGTCGGAAGTGAGGGCTCGACTTGGACGCCCGCGGCCGACATGTCTGGGGAGTCTAGCGCAAGAGCGCACGAAAGTGAACTAAGTTCACAAGATACTGGGTATCAGCCTCGCTGATTGCGGACGGCCGTTATCTGAGCGGGTCGAAACCGCCGAATCGCAGGTCGGGTGCCATCGAGTGAGACCTCGATAGACGGCAGGAACATCTGGTTGGAGCTCTGAGACCCCTACGGCACTTCGGGCACGCTCTGCGAACTTCTTGGCGGCGGTAGCGCAGCGTAAACGTCATATCCTTTCCGCGGAAATGCATGTGCGGCCACAGCGCGTAGAGCGTCACGCCACTCGAAAACGACTGGATCCCCGCGATCTCCACGTGCGCCGTGCGCCCTGACCTCCACTCTCGGTCATAATCAACCCCGCAGGCTCGAGCGAGCGCGCATTGGTGCGACTCGACGCCCGCTGCCCCGTTCATGAAAACAACGATAAAGAGAGAAGCCGAGCGCATCGAAGTGCGCCGCATGATCCTCGATGCGGCGCGACGGCTGTTCATCGAAGGCGGTTATGCCAACGTGCCGATTCGCCAGATAGCGGCGGCAGTCGACTACAGCCCGGCGGCGCTGTATCGCTACTTCAAGACCAAGGACGAGATCAGCGCCGCCCTCAAAGAGGAAGGCTTCCGCCTTTTGATGAGCCGAGAGTTGCTCCCGCATCCCCCGTCCGAGGCGTCGCCGATCGAGCGCCTGCGGCATTTCTTCTGGGGCGTCTACGACTTCGCCAAGCTCTATCCCGAGTACTTCTACCTGATGTTCCTGGACCGCTCCGCCCCGCGGGCCCCCCGGCAGTCGCCGGCGGTGCGAGTGGTCAGGGAGATGTACGCGCACGTCGGCGAACTGCTCGAGGAGTGCGTTGAGGCGGGAGACGTGGTGCCTGGCCTCGATCCAGTGACTGTGTACAACGTGCTCGTGTGGAGCGTGCACGGGATCGCGGCCGGCTACGTCTGCGATCGACTTGCCGAGGGGACCGATCCTGACGTCCTGGCGCACGCCGTGCTGGACACGGCTATTGCCGGCGTCAGGAGCGGTTCGTTGGCCGGGATCAACACGGCCATGCGTCATCGCTCGAACGCCCGGGCGCAGGCGCGTCGTCCGCGACGCAGACACCTGCGGCGTGGCAAACCCGCCCGCCGATCCTGACGTCATCGGCCGCACACCCGCCGTTGACAAGCGCCGCATGATCACGATGAACTTAGTTCACTATCGAGAGATCCTAAGCACTGTCGCAATTTGATTTCTGAGGCTACGTAGAGGCACATCTTGAGAGATGTGGTGAGGCCATGATCACCTGGCTCGAACCTTCACCGGCGCTGCGCGAGTTCGTGCGGTGGTACGTGTACATCCACCGCACCGCGACCGCGCAGCATCCCGTGCTGCCCGTGCTCGAAACGCGCCTCGCGTTCTATCCGCGGAGCGCGTGCCGCGTCTTCGACCATCGGCTGCAGGGGATCGACACAGTGGCGCGCGCGGCGGTGATCGGCCCGCAGACCCGCCGCTGGGTCGACCTCCGTCCCGGCCCTGTCGAGGGATTCTTTGCGCTGTTCCAGGCAGGTGGGTTCCATCGGCTCTTTGGCGCGGATTCATTCGCGCTCGCCGATTACGCGCACCCGGCGGCGGACGTGATTGGGCCGGGCATCGCCAGTGTTCTGGAACGCATCGAAGCGGCGGCCAGGCCCAAGGAGATGGCGTGCGCGCTTGACGGCTATCTGGCCACGCGGCTGTCCGGCGCCGGTGAGCTGCACGCCGTGGACCGCGCGGCACAGGCGCTCGCGGTGGCGCACGGTGCCATCGACGCGTGGACCCTGGCCGCGCGCGCCGGTCTCGGCGACCGTCATTTCCGCCGGCGGTTCGTCGAGCACGCCGGCATGGGGCCGAAGCACTACGCCAAGGTGGCGCGATTCACGTTCGCCGTGTCATTGAAGACGGCGCGGCCGTCACGGACATGGGCCGACGTTAGTCAGCGCGCCGGTTACTTCGATCAGATGCACCTGGTGAAGGACTTCAAGTCGCTCACCGAGGCGCCGCCATCGCGGCTCATCAGTCAGATCGGCCCGACCGGAGGGGACTTCTTCCGCCCCGGTCCGCACGATGCCGAGTACGTGAATCCTGGTCTTTCAGACCAGGGCACGGCCGCCGTGTCCGTTTCTTACTAGCCGCACTCTCGAGGCGCATGTCATCGTCTCGGCATGCGCGTCGTCCTCGTTGCGCTGTTTCTCGCAATGCCGGCGGTGCCGGCCTGGGCCCAAGTCGATTTCTCGGGCGCGTGGGCGTCGCTCTATCACGAGGACCTTCCCGAACGCCTCCCCGGGCCCGAGCTCGGCGATTACATGGGGCTGCCGATCAACGACGCCGCGCGGCTGCGCGGCGACAGCTACGACGCCGACCGCATCTCGATCGTGCCCGAGTACCATTGTCGTCCTCACGGCGGCGATTATCAGATGCGCGGGCTGTCGAACATGCGCATCGATCCCGTGCTCGACCCGGTCACCCAGCAGCTCGTCGCCTGGCACACGCGCATGGGGTTCCAGGAAATGGAGCGGACGATCTGGATGGACGGTCGCTCCCATCCCGACGATATGGCGCCGCACACCTGGTCCGGCTTCTCGACCGGCACGTGGCAGAACAACATGCTCAACGTTCGCACGACGCATCTCAAGGAGAATTACATGCGTCGCAACGGCATCGCCCGCAGCGTCAACGCGACGTTCACCGAGCACTGGATGCGCCACGGCAACTACCTGACGGTGACGACGGTCATTACCGATTCGGCATTTCTCACCGAGCCGCTCGTGCGCAGCCAGACGTGGGTGCTCGACCCGGGGCAGCGCATGGGCCGCGACATCTGTGAGTACGGCGACGAGGTGCCGCGAGAGCGCAAGGACTACGTGCCCAATCACTTGCCCGGCACCAATCCGTTTCTCCACGAAGTGGCCGACTGGTACGGGCTGCCGTACCAAGTCACGCGGGGCGGCGCGGAGACGCTCTATCCCGAGTACCGCTCGAAGATGCCGAAGCCGGAGAAGCCGAAGCTGGTGTGCGAGCGCTACTGCAACTGCGGTGCCGCCGCGAACGCCGTCTGCCTGCTGGCGCCGAGCCCGCCGCCCTCAGGCCAGCGATGACCCGTCGTATCGCGCTCGCGCTCGCCTTGCTCGCGTACGTAGGCGCGGGTCTTTCAAACTCGGGCGGTTCGTACGCGGCCCTCGGTCTCTTAGACCGGGGCATTTTGCTGGCCCAACAGACCGAGCCTCCATCCCTGCGCGTGTATCCCGTGCAGGGCGCGGTGTCGGTGATTGCCGGTGCTGGCGGCAACGTGACCGTCCAGAACGGCAAGGACGGCATTCTGCTGGTGGACACCGGCCTGGCCGCATCGTCGACGCGCCTGACGACCGAAGTGCGGGCGCGCTTCAAGGGTCCGGTGCTCTGGATCGTCAACACCCATCTGCATCCGGACCACGTAGGTGGGAACGACGCCTTCGCCCAGCCGGATGCGAAGAAGCCGCTCGATTTCCTCGGCGCCCGCCTCGACGGCACGCAGCCGCTCAAGATCATCGCGCACTCGAACGTGCTCGCGCGCCTGTGCGCGCCCGGCACGAGCGGTCCACGACTGAGCGACGCCGGCCTGCCGCGCGACGAATACGCGACGCCCTTCAAGGACCTGCGCTTCAATGACGAGCCGGTGGTGCTGCATCACGAGCCGCGCGCGCACACCGACGGCGACACCATCGTTTATTTCCCGCGGTCCGACGTCGTCAGCACCGGTGACATCTTCACGCCGGGCGGATACCCGTTCATCGACGTCGCCAACGGCGGCAGCGTGAGCGGCGAGATCGCCGCGCTCAATCACATCCTCGATCTGACAGTGCCGGGCCACACGCAGGAGGGCGGCACCTACGTTGCCCGGCCACGGGCGCATCTGCGACGAAGCCGACGTCGTGGAATATCGCGACATGGTGGTGATCGTCCGCGACCGCGTCCAGGACGCGATCAAGAAGGGCATGACGCTCGAGCAGGTGCAGGCCGCCGCGCCGTCGCGCGACTACGACACCGAGTACGTCACCGCCACGAGTTTCGTGAAAGCGGCGGATTTCGTCGCGGCGATCTATCGAAGTCTGACGGCGAAGTAGGGACACGACTCATGAGACGCATGTGCGCGATCGTCGCCCTGGTGGCTGGGCTATGCGAAGGGCTGACGGCGCAAGGTCCACCCGGCCCGCCCGTCCCAGCGCCGCCAAAGATTGGCAGGGAAGGTGCCCTCGTCGATTTCACCGGCACCTGGGTGTCGCCGGTCATGGAGGACTACCGCTGGCGCATGGTGACGCCGCTCAAGGGTGATGCGGCGAGCATCCCATACAAGCAGACGGTGGTGGCGATCATCAATGCCTGGAACCCGGCGAAGGACGAAGCCGCGGGGTTACAGTGCAAGGCGTATGGCGCGCCGGCGCTGATGCGGATCCCCGGACGTCTGCGCATCTCGTGGCAGGACGACAGCACGCTGAAGATCGAGGCCGACCAAGGTACGCAGACCCGCCTTCTGCGCTTTACGGCCGGCGGTGCCCTGGCGAACGCGCAGGCCAAGCCGACTTGGCAGGGGCAGTCGATTGCGCGATGGGAGCCGGGACAGGCGCCCACCGCCGGAGGGCTCGCGCTCGGCACGTCGGCGCGATGGGGAAACCGTTCGCAGTCGCTCGAAGTCGTCACGACCAACCTGCGTGAGGGCTACCTGCGTAAGAACGGCGTGCCCTACAGCGATCAGACCACGCTGACGGAATATTTCGACCGGTTCTCCGAACCGGACGGCCAGGACTGGTTCACCGTCACGACGATCGTCAACGACCCGGTGCACCTCGCAGCGCCGTTCGTGACGACCACCGACTTTCGCCGCGAGCCGAGCGATGGCAAGTTCAGCCCGGTACCGTGCTCGGCTCGGTGAGCCGAGCGGCTCATGCCTACGGAGGGAGACTCGATGAGATCACGTGTCGCCGTTGCGTCGGTCGTCGCCCTGCTGCTCGTCGTGGCCTATGTGCGCGCGCAGCAGTTCGGGAACCAGCCGGCCAAGCTGAACATCGTCAAGGTCAAGGACGACCTCTTCGTCATCCACAATGACTTCGTCCCGGGCAACACCACCGCGCTCGTCACCGATGAGGGCGTCGTGATCGTCGACGACAAGTTCGAGCAGGACGCACCCAACATCCTGTCGCTACTCAAGACGGTGACGAACCAACCCGTGAAATACGTCGTCAACACGCATCACCACGGCGATCACTCGGGGGGCAACGCCCGGATGCAGATGGCCGGCGCGCAGCTGATTGCGTCCGAGCAGGCGCGCCGCTACATGGTGGACGGGAAGCAGCCGGGTCAGCCTGGCGTCACGTTCGTCGATCGAGCGTTGATTCACCTGGGCGGCAAAGCGGTCGAGCTCTATTACTTCGGCCGCGCGCACACCGGCGGCGACGTGTTCGCGTACTTCCCGGCGGATCGAGTGCTGGCGGCCGGTGACGCGTTCACTTTCGGCGCCGCGACGCCGCAGCTGGTCGACTATCAGAACGGCGGCAGTGCGAAGGATTGGACGGCGACGCTCGATCGCGCGCTGCAGCTCGACTTCGACACCGTCGTGCCTGGCCACGGCGACGTCACGACCAAGGCCGAGTTGCGGAAATTCCGCGACAGCACGCTCGCGATGCGGACACGGGTGCACGAGCTGCTGATGCAGAAGAAGTCGAAGGACGAGATCAGCGCCGTTCTCAAGTCGGACTTCCAAGGCGCGCAGCTGGTATTCCCCGGTCTACTCGACGGTCTGCTCACGGAGCTCCAATGACCCTGAATCGAACCTGCGCAGGGCTGACTCTCCTGGCGGCCATCATGTTCACAGCGCCGCGTCCGGCCGCGGCCCAAGTCAACGTCGTGGGCTACTGGAACCCGCTCGTTGCGGATGAAGATTTCATCGAGCGCGTGCCGGGTCCTAACGTCGGCGACTACGCCGGCCTGCCCATTACCAACGCGGCGCGCAAGCGTGCGAACACGTGGGATGCATCACTTCTCACGCTGCCCGAGCATCAGTGCAAGCCGCACCCATCCACGTACGGGTTCCGCGGGATCGGCGTGCTGCGCATTTGGGAGGAGCGAGAGGCCGCGACACAGCAGCTGGTGCGGATCAAGACGCACATCCAGTGGCAGGCGCAGGAGCGGGATATCTGGATGGATGGGCGTCCGGAGCCCTCGGAGCTCGAGCCGCACACCTGGCAGGGGTTCTCGACCGGGAAGTTCGAGGGCGACGTCCTCGTCGTACGAACGACTCATCTCAAGGCGGGCTGGATCCGGCGGAACGGCCTGCCGCTGAGCGACCGGGCGACGATGACGGAGCGCTTCATCCGGCACGGCGATCTGCTGACGCACGTGATGATGCTCGAAGACCCGGTGTATCTGTCCGAGCCGCTCGTGAAGACCAACGGCTTCGCGGTGGCGCCCACCGGCACCATGGAGCCGTATCCATGCCGTCCCGCGGTCGAAGTTCCACGCGAAGCTGGCGAGGTGCCGCACCACGGCATCGACGACGCGCCGCCGACGCGCGAGTTCGCCGAGCGCCACGGCATACCGGAAGAAGCCGCGGCTGGAGGTGCCGCAACCGCACTGCCGGAGTTCATGTCGAAGCTGCCGTCGCTGCCGATGGCCGAGCCGAAGGGCGATCCCAACGAAGGGTTCGGACCGCCAGCGCCTCCTGGGGGTCGTGGCGCCGGCCCGGGTCGCGGCCGTGGCGCAGGTCCTGACGGCGCGCCTCCGGCGGCCGGGCGGGGGCGATAGATGCGCGCTCGATTGCTTCGCTCGCGCCGAGTGGTGATCGCGGCCACGATGGCCGCTGCAGTGGTATCAGTGCTCGCCGCCCAGCAGGCCCCACCGGCGCAGCCGAACTTCGACGCCGTGACGGTGCGCTCGTTCAAGGTCCAGGACCACGTCTTCATGCTCGCCGGCGCCGGCGGCAACATCACCGCGCAGATCGGCAATGACGGCGTGCTCGTCGTCGACACGCAGTTCGCGCAGATGGCGGACAAGCTGCTGGCCGAGATCGCGCGACTGAGCGGCAACAAGCCGATTCGCTACATCATCGACACGCACGTGCACCCGGACCACGTCGGCGGCAATGAGCGCTTCCGTCGTGCGGGCCGCGCGATCGTGGCGGGCAACGTCGCCGGCGACGTGCGGGGCAACGAGGGCGCCACGGTGATCGCGCACGAGACCGTCGCCGCGCGAATGAGCCAGCAGGACGGCACTACTCCGCCTGCGCCCGGTGGCGCGATTCCCACGGACACGTTCTTCGGCGAGAGCGACGAGGTGTTCTTCAACGGCGAGGCGGTGCAGTTGATCCACCAGCCGGCGGCGCATACCGACGGCGATGTGATGGTGTTCTTCCGCAAGTCGGACGTGATCGCGACCGGCGACGTCTACGTCAACACCAGCTATCCCGTCATCGACACCGCGCGCGGCGGCACCATCGACGGCATCATCGCCGGCTTGAATCACATCATCGAGATCACCGTGCCGCGCGACAAGCAGGAAGGCGGCACCATGGTGATCCCAGGGCACGGTCGCATCGCCGACGAAGCTGACGTCGTCGAGTACCGCGACATGGTGACGATCATTCGCGACCGCGTGCGCGACATGACGAAGAAGGGCATGACCCTTCAGCAGATCAAGGCCGCGGGCCCTACGTCGGACTACGACGGCCGCTACGGCGCGACGTCCGGCTTCTGGACGACCGACAACTTCGTCGAGGCCGTGTATCGAACTCTGGGAGGCAAGTGATGAAGGCGACGTGGGGCCTGGTCGGGGCGGCCGTGGTGATGTCGTGGGCCGCGCAGGCGGCGGCGCAGTTCCCTCCGCCAGGTGGCGGCCCCCCACCGACGCCGCGCGCGTCGGCGCCCATCGATCTCACCGGCGTCTGGGTGTCGATCGTCAACGAGGACTGGCGCTGGCGGATGATCACGGCGCCACGCGGCGACTTTCCGGGACTGCCGCTCAGTCCCGCGGGTCGAGCGATCGCGATGGCCTGGGACCCGAAGACCGACGGCTCGTGCAAGGCGTTCGGCGCCGCGGCGGTCATGCGCATGCCGACGCGCGTGCGGATCTCCTGGGCCGATGACGTCACGCTGAAGATCGAGACCGACAACGGCCAGCAGACGCGCCTGCTGCATTTCGGTGCCGGCCGGCCGCCGGGCGCGCCGTCGTTGCAGGGCGATTCCGCGGCCGATTGGCAGCGAACGCTGCCGCCGAACAATCCGTTCGGGATCAACTTCCCGGGCGGGCCGCCCCCGCCGCCCGGCGGCTCGCTGCGCGTCGTCACGACGAATCTGAGCGGCGGCTGGCTGCGCCGCAACGGCGTGCCTTACAGCGCAAAGACCACCGTCACCGAGTTCTTCGATCGTTTTCCCGTGCCCGACGGCTCCGAATGGTTCGTGGTCACGACGCAGGTCGTCGACCCCGAGTATCTACTCGGGCGCCTGGTCACGAGCTCGCACTTCCGCCGCGAGCCCGACGCCTCGAAATGGGCCCCGAAACCGTGCCGTACGTAGTCGCCTTATCGAGGACTGGATGGCTTACGATCGCCGCGCATTTCTCAAGACGACCCTGGGGCATCCGCCGCCCTCGCGAGCGACGCACAGGTGCAAGGCCAGGCAACACAGACGTTCCACTACATCAAAGGAGCTCCGTCGATGAAGGCCGCCATCCGTTTCCTCGCCGCTGGGTTTCTTGTTGTCCCTGTCTTGGCTGCGGACCCGGCGGGGTTCGGCATCTGGAAGGCGGCCGAACTGAAGCAACGAGACCAGGCGCTATCCAAGAAGGTCGGTGCGGATCACTCCGCGCGGGAAACGCTGGCCGACTACGGCGATCACCGCTTCCGACTGCTTTATCGGGACGCGGATGGACTCCCAGAGCAGCATGACAACACTGTCGATGTCGTCATTGTGCAAAGCGGGGAGGGCACTTTGGTCTTGGGCGGCAAAATGATCAACCTCAAGGCCAGCTCGGTGGGCATCGGCGAGTACGTAGGCACGGGAATCGAGGGCGGGGAACGGCATGCGCTCGCGCCAGGTGACTTGGTTCACATCCCAGCCAAGATTCCACACAGCTTCCTCGTCGCCAAAGGGAAGCACATCACGTACGTGCTCGTGAAGTTTCCCGCACCCTAACGGCCGCGAATGCACTCAGTGCTGGCTAACCTCGCGCAGGAGCCGTCGCGCCCACCGTGCGTGCTAGGCTGTCGCCGTGGCGCGCGGCTCAGCGCGAACAGTTAGGCACTTACCCGGACCAACTTCTTTGGTTCGAGAACAACGAGGGTAGAAAGAATTTGGGCGATGAAGGAGCGGACAATGCAGAGGGTAAGTCAAGGTGTTCTAGCCGTTTTCTTCACGCTCTCACCGGCAATCACGTTTGCACAGGCGGGCACACCGGCCACAACTGCCACTGATGTGAGCACCAACGAGGTTCAGGCGGCCACGAAGAAGGCGATCCAAGAGTTGCTTCCGGGTGTGTCAGCAAGCGATCACCTTATCAGCCTGCCGGACATGGGTAAGTACAACGTCGGTGTCGCCGTCGTCGCTCGGCCTGCGGGAACGTTTCAGACCTACCTCAGCCACGACAAGATCACCGAGATTTACTACATCCTGAGGGGCTCCGGGACGCAAGTAACGGGCACGCTCGTCAATGGGAGCAAGGGAAACACCGTTTCGCCGACAATCGGTCCCAGCCTAACTAGTCCCGTGGATCGGTGATTCTAACAAAAGTCCGGTCATCACGCATGCACCTGTTGAGTCCGCAGCGCAAACCGACGCATCTTGTCGAGAATCTCGTCGGCTGTCTTGGTCCATCTGAACGGTTTGCCCTTTTCGTTGTGCGCGGCGACGTACGCGAGGATGGCCTCGCGCAGTTGCGGCACGCTGCTGTGCGACCCGCGGCGCAGGGCTTTCTCGGTGAGCAAGCCAAAGAATCGCTCGACGAGGTTGAGCCAGGACGCGTACGTCGGTGTGAAATGCAAGTGAAAGCGGGGGTGACGCAGCAGCCAGCGATGCACGGCCGGCGCCCGATGGGCCGACAGATTGTCCAAGACCATGTGAATGTCGAGCGCGGGTTCGACGCTCGCGTCGATCTCACGCAGAAAGGCGACGAAGTCCTGCGCACGATGCTGGGGTTTACAGCGCGCGAGCACGTCCCCCGTGGCGACATTCAAGGCGGCGAAGAGATCGAGGGTCCCGTTGCGAAGGTAGTTGTGCGTGCGTCGTTCCGGTTGCCCGATGTCCATCGGCAAGATCGGTTGCGCGCGCTCCAGCGCCTGGATCTGCGACTTCTCGTCGAACGAAAACACCACCGCATTCGTCGGCGGATTCATATACAACCCGACGACGTCGCGCACCTTTTCAATGAGCTGCGGATCCGGCGACATCTTGAACGAGTCGGTGATGTGCGGTTTGAGACCAAACGTCCGCCAGATACGGCCGATCGTCGTGTGACTCAGCCCGGCCCTGATGGCCATGGTGCGCGTACTCCAGTGCGTCTCACCCGCCGGCCGCGTCTCCAGCGTCTTTACGATCACCGCCTCGACATCCTCGTCCGAGACCGTGCGCGGCGCGCCGACGCGCGGCTCGTCGTACAGGCCGTCCAGCCGGTGCTCAATGAACCGCTGACGCCATTTGCCGACAGTCGCATTCGTCGTCCGATATCGGCGCGCGACGTCGCTGCTCTTGGGGGTGTTCGCGCACGCCAGCACGAGTCGGGCGCGGGTGCATCGT
>Ga0207641_10004590_pt1 | contig 11930 bp, 10 predicted proteins | sample KBSSwiS62_FD_184306 | JGI IMG/M metagenome (GOLD analysis project Ga0207641, IMG submission 184306) | Switchgrass rhizosphere microbial communities from Kellogg Biological Station, Michigan, USA - KBS Switchgrass S6-2 (SPAdes) (version 2) | ecosystem: Host-associated > Plants > Roots >... | reverse complement strand
CGACTTCATGGCGAAAGTCGGCGTCACCTATGAGATGAAGCCGAGCGAGTTCCTGAAGCGCAACGTGCGCGTAACGCCGTTCTGGCACGAGGACTTGCCGCGCATCATCGACCGCTACGGGCTTGAAGACGTGTGGGTGTTCAGCACCGACTATCCGCATCTGGAAGGGAGTCGCGATCCCATCGGCAAGTTTAGCAAGCATCTCAACAAGCTGCCTGCCGGTTACGACCAGCGGTTCTTCATCGACAACAACCGCCTGCTGTTCCCGGACACCTGAGCGCCTGTCCGTGAGCGAACGACGAGCATTATCATTCCATTGCCTGAGGCCAGGGAAGACACAGGATGGCCATCCATCTGGAGTTGATCCCGGCCCCCAATCAAGGCCCGTGACTGCCCAGCCGCTGTCAGGTGCGGCGACAGAGTCAGTCGGGAGCCTTCATCCGTACACACGCACATGAAGTGTTTGAGCTGACCGTGCAGAGCTAACTGGAAGGTAAAAACATGGACATTCTACCTGGCGTAGCCGAGATCATTGGCGAGATAGATTTCGATCCCGACGCGCTACACGCCAAATATATCGAGGAGCGTGATAAACGCCTCAAACATGGCGATCGCACCTACATTAGAATAAAAGACGATTTCTCCCATTTTTCCGAGGATCCTTATTCTACCAAGGAATTTGCTCGCGATCCTGTGTTCGACGAGGTCAAAATCGCATTAGTCGGTGCCGGGTTCGGCTCTCTCGTCATGGCAGCGCAACTGCGCAAGATGGGCATGGACGACTTTCGTATCGTCGATACGGCGAGCGACGTCGGCGGAACCTGGTACTGGAACCGCTATCCCGGCGCGGCCTGCGATACCGAAAGCTACGTCTATGTGCCGATGGTGGAAGACACGGGCACGACGCTTCAAAGCAAATATGCGTTCCAGCCCGAGATCCTGGCGCAAGCCAACCGTATCGCCGACAAGTACCATCTGCGCAAGAACGCCTTGTTCCAGACGGCAGTCACGGGTCTCGAATGGGACGAGGCGACCGGCAAGTGGACAGTTGCGACCGATCGGGGAGATCGATTCAGGGCGCAATTCGTCATCATGGCAAGCGGTCCGATCAGCAGACCGAAGCTGCCCGGAATCGCAGGGATCCACGATTATCGCGGGCACACGTTTCATACCTGCCGTTGGGACTACAGCTACACCGGGGGCGATACCACCGGCGACCTGACGAAATTGCAGGACAAGCGCGTAGGCATCATCGGCACCGGCGCGACAGCGGTGCAGTGCATCCCTCACTTGGGCGACTGGGCGAAAGAGCTCTACGTGTTCCAGCGCACGCCCTGCTGCGTCGATCTGCGCGTCAACACGCCAACCGATCCGGATTGGTGGGCCTCGCTGGAACCGGGATGGCAGTGGGATCGCATGACCAACTTCAACTCGGTTCTTGAGGGCTACGAGGACGTCGAGGTCGATCTTGTCAACGATGGCTGGACCAAGCTCTACCGCAAGGCGATGGGACCGGCGCTGAAGGCGGCCGCCCAAAAGCTTGGCCGCCCGCTGACCGGCAAGGAGCGCGGCCAGCTGCTCGAGCTCTACGACTATCAGAACATGAACCGCATTCGCGCCCAGGTCGCGGAGATCGTCAAGGACGGAAAGACAGCAGAGGCACTGAAGCCTTGGTACCGTCAGTTCTGCAAACGCCCGACCTTCCACGACAGCTACCTGCAAACCTTCAACCGGCCCAACGTCCATCTGATCGACACCAACGGCAATGGCGTGGATCGTCTGACCGAGCGCGGCGTCGTGACCAATGGCCGCGAGTATGAGATCGACTGCCTGATCTTCTCTACCGGGTTCGAATCCGAAACCTCTTACGTGGAACGCGCGGGTTATGACATCGTCGGCCGCGGCGGGCGCAAACTCTCGGAATACTGGGCCGACGGCTTGCGCACGTTCCACGGCGTCGCAATCGACGGCTTCCCGAACTGCTTCCTGATCGGGCGGACACAGTCTGGGGCTTCGCTCAACCTGATGTTCGGCATAACCCACCAGATCAACCACATCAGCTACATCCTCGCAGAAGCCGAGAAGAAACGCGCCGCGGTGGTCGAGCCGACTGCCGCAGCGGTCGAGGCGTTTCTGGCCGATTTCCGCGCCAATGCCCGCAATGCCGAGCGGTTCTGGTCCGAATGTACCCCGGGATTCTTCAATAACGAGGGCAACACCAAAAAGGCGACCGGGTTTTTCTCCGATTCCTATGGCGGCGGTGCGCGGAAGTTCTGGGAGATCCTGGAAGCGTGGCGCGCCGAAGGCAACTTGATCGGCCTCACTTTTCAGTCGAGCGCCGCCGAGCTTCACCAGCACGTCGCATAATAATAAGAGGGATATAGTATGCAAACGGACACCCAAGTCGGGCAACTTGCCAGGACGGCCACCGAGAATTCAGCGAAGTACGACTTCAGCGAACATGGATTTGCGATCTCTCCTGGCCCCCTGTTGTGCCCGGAAGAGGTGGCGAACGTCCGCGAACATGCCGAGCGCGTGCTGGCCGGCGTCTACGAAACCGGAGTCGCGCCTCGGAACAACTCGGGCGGCCCGGACGTCGCCAATCACCCCGCCTATATCGAAGCGCAGTTCCCGCAGGATGCCGACAACGTCATCGCCGAGGTACTGCGCAATCCGAGGATCGCGCAATGGGCGGCCGATATCTCCGGGGCCAAGCGCCTCAAGGTCTGGTCCGCGATGATCCTCAAGAAGTATCCATCACCAGACAGCACGGCCACGATCGTGGGCTGGCATCAGGATGGTCACTATCTCGAAAGAATATTGAAGGGACCGGCCCTGAACGTCTGGGTCGCGCTGGACGACGTTCACGAAGACATGGGGCCGCTCAGGTACGTGCTGCGCTCCAATCGCTGGGGCCGGAAGTATCCCACCGGCTTCTTCGATCGGGATCATGACCGTCAGCGCAGCGAAATCGAAATCCCCGAAGGTGAAACCTGGGAAGAGGTCGCCGCTGTCATTCCCGCGGGATGGGCCCTTGCCCACCCGGCGGAAACGCTCCACGCGAGCGGCGGAAATATCGGGGCCAAAAGCAGGCTCAGCCTCCTCATCAATATTGGCATCGATGATTTGAGCTACTACCCCGAAACCTATTTCGCCACCCGCGCCGAAGATCACCGCGCCACACCGGTCATATTCGACGCGACGGCATAAATCGTCGACACCGCGAGCCGCGCCGCCGCCGACGCGGCCAAGACGGCGCATCGTGTCCCTCACTCGTAGCGCGCGAGGACGCGCGTGGCCATGGCGGCGGCAGCGGCGCGGTTTTCGACGCCCAGCTTCACGAAGACGTGGTCGAGGTGCTTGTTCACCGTGCGCGCGCTGATGTTCAGGATCTCGCTCATGTCCTTGTTGGACTTGCCGCGCGCGGTCCACAGCAAAACATCGGCCTCGCGCGGAGTAAGCGACAACTCGTGCTGGAGCATCTGGGCCTCTCCGCCGTCGAACGAGCGGCTGATGCTGAACAGGTGTTCGTCGGGCGAAGCGGCACCGAGATAGCGGATCGCCAGGTTGTGCGTTGTCGCCGGCAGCGTGGTCGGTTGGCCCTGGCGAACCTGCCCCCACAGCTCTGTCCGCAGCAGCGCCAGCGTCTCGCCGTCCAGTGCGTCGAGCAGGCGCTGCGCCTCCGCCGTGGTCCAGCGCACGCCCCCTTCCGCGTCGCAGGCGAGCAGCTTGCCGCCCAGGCTGTCGAGCGCGCTCAAGGCGCTGCGAGTCTTGTTCGCATTGCCCAGATGGACGTGGACGCGCGCCATCAGCTCCGCCAGCTTGAGCGGCTTGGTCACGTAGTCGACGCCGCCCACCGCGAGGCCGCGCACCACATGCTCGGTTTCCGCGAGCCCCGTCATGAAGATCACGGGAACATGCGCCGCCCGGTTCGAGGCCTTGATCCGGCGGCACGTCTCGAAGCCGTCCATTCCGGGCATCATCGCGTCCAGCAGGATGAGGTCGGGCAGCCCCTCGGCGATGCGGGCCAATGCGTCCTCGCCGCTGGCCGCGGCCCGTGCCGACAGTCCGTCCGCCTCGATGACCTTGACCAGCAAGGCCCGCGCGTCGTCGTCGTCGTCGACCACGAGGATCATCGGAACGCTCATGCCTGAGCCCCCTGAGGAGACGTCCATTCCAGGTCGAGAAGCACGCCGATCCGATCCAGCAGGACGGATATCTCGTAAGGCTTCAGGAGGTAGTCGTCGTGCGGGTCGTCCGGCAGGCGCAGCCGCTGGAAGTCGTGGACATTGGCCGAGACCATCAGGATCGGCACGTCCTCGCTGAGGTCGGCGCGGATGCGGCGCGCCGCGTCCCAGCCATTCAGGCCCGGCATCGCGATGTCGAGGATGACGAGGTCGGGCGGTCGGCGGCGGAAGGCCTCGACCGCCGCCTCTCCGTCCGCCGCGAAGTCGAGGTCGAAGCCGATCGGCGTCAGCAGGTCGCGCATCAGGTCCAGATGGGCGGTGTCGTCGTCCGCGATCAGGATGTGGCGACGCGCTCCGGCATAGCGACGGCTGCGGGGGTCGGGCGCGCGGCGGTCCTCGCGCGGCGGCGCCTCGGAGAAGAACATCTTGACGCGAAAGCTGCTGCCCCGGCCCGGCGCGCTATCCACCGTCAGCTGCCCGCCCATGATGTCGACCAGCAGGCGGGTGATCGTCAGCCCCAGCCCGACGCCGGGCTGCCCGCGCATCGTCTCCAGCCGCTCGAACGGCTCGAAGATGCGGTCGATATGCTCGGGCGCGATCCCGACGCCCGTGTCGCGCACGACGAACTCGGCCACCGGATTGCGCCACAGCACGGCCAGCCCTGCCGATCCGGACGGCGTATATTTGATCGCGTTCGAGATCAGGTTGATGAGGATCTGCCGCAGCCGCTTCTCGTCGGTGTAGACCCATTCGGGCAGGTTCGCGGGCCGCGTATGCTCGAACTCGATGCCGCGCGCGGCGGCCTGGACGCGGAACATGTCGACGATCTGGTCGAGCAGTTCGGACAAGTTGATCCGCTCGCGCGCGATGCGGACCGAGCCGTTCTCGATCCGCGAGACATCCACCAGCCCGTCGACGAGATCGGACAAGTGCGTGGCGCTGCGCCGGATCACGCGGATGGCGTCGGCGACGTGACGCTCCTGCTCGCCCTCCAGCAGCTGCGCATAGCCCGATATGGTGTTGAGCGGGCTCCGAATTTCGTGGCTGACGCCGACGATGTAGCGGCTCTTGGCGAGGTTGGCGGCGACAGCGGCGTCCTTGGCGCGCTGCAGCTCGGCATCGGTGCGGGCGTGCGCCTCGATCTCGTCCATCAGCATCTGGGTCTGGCGTTCGGTTTCCTCCTCGGCCGCGTTCTGGCTTTCGCGGGCGAGAACGAAGTACCACACCGCGAATGCGGCGGCGGCGGCGAAGCCCACGAAGACCGAGCCGATCACTTCCTCCAGCATCGCCGGATGATCGCCCATACCCAGCCGCTGGTAGAAGATCAGCAGCAGGACGATGCCGATGATCGCCAGCGTGACCGAATAGGCGAGCACGAAGCGGACGATGCGGGTCCACGATTCGGTGGTGAGCGGCGCGGGGATCAGCCGGCGCGCGGCCATGGCGACGTGCTGGATGGCGGTGCTCCGCTCCTTGCACGCATCGTGGCAGCGCGCCTCCAGCGTACAGCACAGCGAACAGATCGCCCCTTCATAGACGGGGCACGTCGCCATGTCGGGCGCCTCGAAGCTGTTCTGGCACACCGAGCATGCGCATTCGGCCTCGCCCATGTCCTCGGGCCGGCGCGCCATGTAGTAGCGGCCCTTCGTCACCCAAGCGATCAGCGGCGCCAGCGCGAAGGCAACGCCCAACCCGATCAACGGCGAGAACATGCGTGCGGTCGGTCCCAGCAGGCCCGCGAAGCACGAGGTCGAACACAGCAGCGAGCCCAGCATCGCCCCCACGCCGACCGGGTTGATGTCGTGCAGGTAGGCGCGGCGGAACTCGATGCCCGGCGGGCTGAGGCCCAGTGGCTTGGACACGATCAGGTCGGCGATGACCGCGCCGAACCAGGCAACCGCGAAATTGCTGTACAGTGCCAGCACCCGCTCCACCACGGTCTGGATGCCGCTTTCCATCAGCATCAGCGCGATCAGTGTGTTGAACACCAGCCAGACCACGCGGCCGGGATGGCGGTGAGTGAGCCGGGAGAAGAAGTTCGAACTGGCGATCGAGCCGGCATAGGCGTTGGTGACGTTGATCTTGGTCTGGCAAAGCGCCACGAACACGCCCGTCAGCACCACCGCCGCCGCCGGAGAGGTCAGCAGCACCGAGAAGGTGAGGAAATATTGCGTCGTCGGATTGGCCGCGTCGCCGATGTTCATGCCGCGCGAGACGGCGGTCACCGCCAGGAACGAGCCGATCAGGATCTTCAGCGCCCCGATGATGATCCAGCCCGGGCCGGTCAGCAGAAGGGCCGCCCACCAGCGGCGCGCGCCGACCCGTTCCTTTTCCGGCAGAAACCGCAGGTAGTCCACCTGCTCGCCGATCTGCGGGAGCAGCGAGAGGAATACCGCCAAGGCCGCTCCGAAGCTGGCGAGCGGCGCTGTGTCGAGCGTGCCGGGATACCCCTGCCACAGCGCCAACGCGTTCGGGCCGGCCTGGGCCAGGAACAGCAGCGGCGCCAGCTGGAGCAGCAGCCACACCGGCTGCGTCCAATTCTGCCAGCGGCTGATCCGGCGGAACCCATACCCGGCGATCGGAATGACGACGAGCGCGCTGATGATGTGCCCGATCGGTAGCGGTATGCCGAAGCACAAGTGCAGCGCGGCCGACAGGATCACCGCCTCGATCGCGAAGAGGATGAAGGTGAAGCTGGCGTAGACCGCCGAAGTGATGGTCGAACCGAGATAGCCGAAGCCCGAGCCGCGGGTCAGCAGGTCCATGTCGACGCCGTAGCGGGCGCCGTAATAGCAGATCGGGATGCCTGAGATCAGGAAGATCGCCGCCGCCATCGCCAGGGCGGCCGCCATGCTCGCAAAGCCGTAGTTCAGCGTCACCGTGGCGCCGATCGCCTCGCACGCCAGGAACGCGATCGAGCCGATGGCGGTGTTCGCCACCCAGGCAGGCGACCAGACACGCGCACGCCGCGCGGTAAAGCGCAGCGCGTAGTCCTCCAGCGTCTGGTTGTTGACCCACTGGTTGTAGATGCGCCGCTTGCCGACGATCCGCTGCCGCCTGACCGCAAGCCGCGCGGCGGGAGGAGCGGACGCCGGACCGTGCATCGTGTCAGGCCGCTCCGGCCATAGCCAGGCCCAGCCCGGCAGCCACCAGGCCCGACGCGCGCGACCAGCCCGATGGCAGGCGGCGGGCGATCAGCAGGCCCAGGGCGTGCAGCGTGCCGGTGGTGACGAGAAAGCCGCCGGCGAAAGCCAGTGCAGCCGCGCCGCCGGGCGATTCCGCTCCGTGCGCAACCCCGTGGGCGAACCCGAAGGTCGCCGCCGCCCCCGCCGCAACCGCCAGCGGCGCGCGCAGGCGCAGCGCCACGGCGACGCCCAGCACCAGCAGCGAAGCGACGATCAAGCCCTCGGCGCCATGGCCGCCCGTGCCTGCGACCGCGCCATAGGCGAAACCGCAGAGCATCGCGGCAAGGAAGCTGGCGGGCAGGATCCACAGCGCGCGGCCCGCGACGAGTCCCGCCCACAGCCCGATCATGACCATCGCCATCAGGTGGTCGGCCCCGGTCAGCGGGTGGAGCAGGCCGGCCGCCAGCCCGCTCTCCGGATGCCCGGGGTGCGCCAGCGCCGGGCTCGCCCAGACGAGTCCGGTAACGGCGGCGGCGGTGCTGGCAAGGCGGCGCGGATCGAGGGTTCGCATCATGGCAGGTTCCTTTCCGGTAAGCCGCCGGCGGCGACGATGAAGCGCGCGATTTCGGACAGTCCCTCCCCTGCGCGGATATTGCTGAACACGAACGGGCGCTGTCCCCGCATCTTGCGCGCGTCGCGGTCCATCACCTCCAGGCTGGCGCCCACGAACGGCGCCAGATCGATCTTGTTGATGACCAAGAGATCGGAGCGGGTGATGCCCGGCCCCCCCTTGCGCGGGATCTTGTCCCCCGCGGACACGTCGATCACGTAGATCGTGATGTCCGCCAGTTCGGGCGAGAAGGTGGCGGCGAGGTTATCGCCCCCGCTCTCGATCAGGATGAGGTCGAGCCCGGGAAAGCGGCGGGAAAGCTGTTCCACCGCCGCCAGGTTCATCGACGCGTCCTCGCGGATGGCGGTATGCGGGCAGCCGCCGGTCTCCACGCCGATGATGCGTTCGGGCACCAGCGATCCGGCGCGGGTGAGGAACTCGGCATCCTCGCGCGTGTAGATATCGTTGGTGATCGCCGCGATGTCGTAGTGCTCGCGAAAGTGCTTGCACAAGGCGTCCATCAGCGCGGTCTTGCCCGAGCCGACCGGGCCGCCGATGCCGACGCGCAAGGGGCCGTTGTGCGAGAGGGATGACGCTTCGCTCATGTCCGGAACAACCTCGTATATTGCGTCTCGTGGGCCATGCAGCCGAGGTCCGCCACCAGCGCGGCGCCCGACATCATCTCGAAGGGATCGCCTTGCGGCAGCGCGATGGCCCAGTCCGCCAGCGCGAAGACCTCGGCGCGCAGATCGCGGATCACGCGCTGGCCGTCGGTCTGGCCCAGCGGCACCAGCCGCTGCGCCGCCGAGACCAGGTTGGACGCGACCCCGTGCAGCCATCCGGTGAGCGCCGGCCGCAACGCGACCCCGCGCACCGCGAACAGCGCGGCCGCCGCGACGGCATAGCACAAGTCGTCGTCCGCCACCTGCACGAGCAACTCGGCGAACGTGGGCTCGCCGGCGGTGGAGCACGCGATGCGGCGGAACGCCGCGCCTTGTGCGGTCGTCTCCAGCCGCCGCTCGAACCCGGCCTGGGCGGCGGCGGCCAGCTCGGCGACCTCGCCGAGCGCTGCGGCGTCGCGTGCAGTGGCTGCGCGCCAGGCATGGACGAACAGCACCGCATCGTTGCGCACCGGGCCATGGGCGAACAGGGCGGACAGCCACTCCAGGGTCGCCGCGCGATCGGTGACGAGCCCCTCCTCCACTGCCCATTCCAGCCCGCCCGAGTGCGCGAAGCCACCGATGGGCCAGGCCGGGGACATCCAGCTCAGGATGTCATAGAGCGCGTCGGCGCCGGCCTCCTCAGCCATGCGCGTGGTCGTGGTGATGGTGATGTTCGTGGGCGTGGTCATGCCCATGCCCACGCCTGGGCCCATGAGCGTGCCCCTCGCCATGATCGGGCGAAGGGGCGTGCCCGTGCGCCGCGCCTTCGTAGGCTCCGCCCTCCGGGTCGAACGGGGCCAGGATGGTGCTCACGCTGCCGCCCAGGCCCAGCGCCATGTCGGCGATGACGTGGTCGTGCCGGATGCGCAGTGCTCCACCGTCGGGACCGGGGACGAGCTGGGTCGGCAAGTGCCGGTTGCCCAGGTGCCAGGCGATCCGCACCAGTTCGGCGGTCGAGCGCGCGCGGATCTCGTCGAGCGCCTCCGCCATCGCCTCCACCTTCACGCGGCCGCCGTCCTCCAGGCACAGCACGTCGCCGTCGCGCAGCATCGCCGGGCGGGCCGCGTCGAGGAGGATCGCGGCCTCGTTTTGCGTCCGGAACACCATGCGGCGGCGGGAGCGCTGGTCATGGTCCAGCCGCACGGTATCGTCGGCGGCGACACCCGCCTCCCCTGCTCGCTCGATGGTCACGATCCGTCGCATCCTGGGGCCCTTCAATAAAGGAAGTAGCGCTGCGCCAGCGGCAGCACCGCGGCGGGTTCGCACGTCAGCAACTCGCCATCGGCGCGCACCTCGTAAGTCTCGGGATCGACCTTGATGACGGGCAGCGCGTCGTTCAGCTTCATGTCGGCCTTGCCGATACCGCGCACGCCGGTCACCGGCAGGACGGTGCGGGCCAGGCCCAGCTTCTCCTTCACGCCGTTCTCGTAAGCGGCACGGCTGACGAAGCTGATGCAGCTCGCCGCCATGGCCTTGCCGTAGGAGCCGAACATCGGGCGGTGATGCACCGGCTGGGGCGTCGGGATCGAGGCATTGGGATCGCCCATCATCGCCGTCACGATCATCCCGCCCTTGAGCACCAGGTCGGGCTTGGCCCCGAAGAACGCGGGCGACCACAGCACCAGGTCGGCCAGCTTGCCCACCTCGACCGAGCCGATCTCGGCCGCCATGCCTTGCGCGATCGCCGGGTTGATCGTGTACTTGGCGACGTAGCGCCGCACGCGGAAGTTGTCGTTCTCGCCCGCTTCCTCCGGCAGGGGGCCGCGCTGCGCCTTCATCTTGTGCGCGGTCTGCCAGGTTCGGGTCACGACCTCGCCCACACGCCCCATCGCCTGGCTGTCGGACGAGAGGATGGAGAGCGCGCCGATGTCGTGCAGGATGTCCTCGGCCGCGATCGTCTCCTTGCGGATGCGGCTTTCGGCGAAGGCGAGGTCCTCGGGGATATCGGGATTGAGGTGATGGCACACCATCAGCATGTCGAGATGCTCGTCGATGGTGTTCACCGTGAACGGCATCGTCGGATTGGTGGACGAGGGGATGACGTTGGCGAAGCCGGCGAGCTTCAGGATGTCCGGCGCGTGGCCGCCGCCGGCGCCTTCGGTGTGAAAGGCGTGGATCGTGCGGCCCTTGAAAGCGGCGATGGTATCCTCGACGAAGCCGCTTTCGTTCAGGGTGTCGGTGTGGATCATCACCTGCACGTCCATGGCGTCGGCCACCGACAGGCAGCAGTCGATCGCGGCGGGTGTTGTCCCCCAGTCCTCGTGCAGTTTGAGCGCGGCGGCGCCGGCCTCGATCATCTCGACCAGAGCAGCGGGATCGCTCGCGTTGCCCTTGCCGGAAAAGGCAAGGTTGATCGGCAGGCCCTCGGCCGCGAGCAGCATGCGCTCGATGTGCCAGGGACCGGGCGTGCAGGTGGTGGCGTTGGTGCCGGTCGCGGGGCCGGTGCCGCCGCCGATGAAGGTGGTGACCCCGCTGGCCAGCGCGTCATCCACCTGCTGCGGGCAGATATAGTGGATGTGCGCGTCGATGCCGCCGGCGGTGAGGATGCGGCCTTCGCCGGCGATCACTTCGGTGCCGGGGCCGACGACGATGGTGACGCCGGGCTGGATGTCGGGATTGCCAGCCTTGCCGATGGCGGCGATCCGCCCGTGCTTCAGCGCCACGTCGGCCTTGTAGATGCCGGTGTAGTCCAGAACCACGGCGTTGGTGATGACGGTGTCCGCCGCGCCCGCCGCGTTGGTGATCTGGCTCTGGCCCATGCCGTCGCGGATCACCTTGCCGCCGCCGAACTTCACCTCCTCGCCCAGGATGGTGAAATCGCTTTCGACCTCGATGACGAGGTTGGTGTCGGCCAGGCGCATCCGGTCGCCGGTGGTGGGGCCGAACATGTCGGCATAGGCCGCGCGGGACATGCGGTAGGGCATCAGCTGCCCTCCCCGTCGAGCGCACCCATGACCTTGCCCTGGAAACCCTGGATCACGCGCGAGCCGCGCACCGGCACCAGCGAGACTTCGCGCGTCTGCCCCGGTTCGAAGCGCACCGCCGTGCCGGCGGGAATGTCCAGCCGCTGCCCGTGCGCCGCCGCCCGGTCGAACAGCAGGCCCGCATTCGCCTCGGCGAAATGATAATGACTGCCGACCTGCACCGGCCGATCGCCGCTGTTGGCGACCTTCAGCACCGTGACCGGCTGGCCCGCGTTCAGCACATGCTCGCCCGGCGCGGGCAGCAGCTCGCCCGGAATGGACGGCCCATCAGGCATCAGCGGATCATCGGATCGGATCATGGACGCTCACCAGCTTGGTACCGTCGGGGAAAGTCGCTTCGACCTGCACGTCGTGGATCATCT
>Ga0207641_10004588_pt1 | contig 11931 bp, 6 predicted proteins | sample KBSSwiS62_FD_184306 | JGI IMG/M metagenome (GOLD analysis project Ga0207641, IMG submission 184306) | Switchgrass rhizosphere microbial communities from Kellogg Biological Station, Michigan, USA - KBS Switchgrass S6-2 (SPAdes) (version 2) | ecosystem: Host-associated > Plants > Roots >... | reverse complement strand
CCATTTGCTCTGAACGCAAAGCCGCCAGCTCCCAAGTTCATGCTGCTACTGGCAAGAACCGTCGTCCACAAACTGATTCGAGGATGCCATCGACGCCAACGACTGCCAGCAAGTCAGAAGTTTTTGTTCAAGCGGGTCACTGCTTAGCGAGTTTGGCGCAAGGTAGTTCCTACTCGCGCTGATTTTCAGGTACTTGTCGGTGAGTGCGTTCATATTATGGAACTCGTTGGTCAGCAGCGGAAGGGCATCGTGATCCATATCCGTGCTCGCCGCAGCCTCAACCTGCTTCAGGCTTGATTCAATTTGCCTTCTGAAATTCCCAAGCCATTCATCCGACAGCGGATACCCTCGCTCAATCGCACTCTTTAGCGCAGCATGCCATTCGAGGATCTGTCTCATGGCCTCAATGCCTGAGCCAAGGAATGGCCTTGAGTATCCGACTGGTGTTGCTGGGAGCGGCTGCGCCGCATGCGACGAGGTCTCTGCGCCCGTTGGCAACGTAAGAACGATTTTATTTTCTGCGAAACGCAGCGATCCACGCGTGATCCGAGCTAACGCGTCCACTTCCACGTAGTCTTTGCCTTGCAACTGAATCACTCTAGCCTCTCCCTGCAGGCCGTCGATCAAGAGAAAACTCGTTTGTTGAGCCATCAGGAGCAGAAGCGGCAGGAATAAAATTGCGAGTAGCATCACCGACGTTCGAACTGCGTTCCGTGGCATGTCACGTAACTCCTGTAACGGCCCGTATAGCGAGTTTCTGCACACATTTGCGGGATCACGGGCCTTCTCGTTGCACTACCGCCTAGGAAAGAACCGCAAGCGAAGTGCCAATCGAAATCAATGAAAACCTAAGCGTTACCGACTTTGCCGCGGTCTCTGCTGCCCGCATGCGGGCACCGCTTCGAACAAATAGAGCACCGGCTGCCTGCGTCCCTTGGATCGCCATGTAAGCCAAGGACTTAGAAAAACGCGTTTTCTAGAACTTTGGCCATCTCAATGCACGATATGAGTCACAAGGGTTTAGGTCTCTGTCTTCGCGGCCGACGATCACGTCTCGAAGTGTTTGTCAGCAAAGTTCCAGAGACCTGTGTTGCCAACGACAGTGGAGAGATAGCTCGCACATGACTACCAGCGCGATTCCGGCAATTACCTATCCCACGATTCTGCTGGCCGTGTTCGCTAACCAGCTTTGTCTACCGGTTCCTGCAGTCCTTTTTTTGATCACAGCAGGTGCGCTTGTCGGGACAGGGAGCTTGAATTTCAGCATCGTGGTTCTGGTGGGGGTAGTGGGTTCTTTGGCGGCAGATTATGGGTGGTTCATGGCAGGACGCTGGGGCGGCTTCCGAGTCGTGCGGACTCTCTGTGCGTTCAGCGCGAACGGGCAGCACTCCGCTGTGAGGGCCCGGACGCTCTTCGCGCGATGGGGACTACCTGGCTTAGTCTTGGCAAAATTTGTTCCAGGCCTGGATGGACTGATGCCGCCGTTGGCGGGAGCGCTCAATGTCGCGACCGTCCTGTTCCTGCTCTTTGACGCCATGGGAGCACTCTTCTGGTCAGCGGGTTATTGTTTCCTAGGATATTTGTTTTCCGACCGATTGAATGTAGTAGCGGCGATGGTCGCTCGCACGAGTAAAATCCTGGCGATTGTACTGGCTTGTGTTCTCTGTTATCTCCTGTGGCGCGCGTGGGAGCTGCTCCGAACGATCAGGCAACTTCAGCTTCGCACAATAAGCCCCGCGTTATTGCACGAGAAGCTGCAGGCAGGTGACAGGATAGCCGTCCTGGACCTATTGGATGTTGAAGGGCAAGAGGACCCAACTATCGTTGCCGGAATCCCCGGCGCAGCGCGGATCTCTCCTACTCCTCTGCGCAGTTCAGCCCAAGTCCGAGTACCAACCGATGTTCAGTTAGTTCTATGTTGTTCGTCACGAAATCAGATCACCAGCGCCCGCACAGCCGTTTTGTTGCGTCGCAAGGGAATCACAAACGTATGGGTTCTGGAAGGAGGCCTCAAAGCATGGCGGGAACTCGATCTGCCAGTGACCACGGAACTCTGCACTGCTGCGCAGGTCGCTGCTCGTTTCGGGGTTGAGCTCCCGAACTGAAACCGAAGTCCTCGCAAATCGCAGATGTGTCGCGAAGAAGCCTGCTCCGTCCTGTGCGCGCGGGAGTGAATATGTTTTGGGCAACTTGCCATGAAATTACAGGTTGGTGATGGGGATCACAAAATGGTAGCGCCCAGGAGGATTGCCAGCCCATGAAGGACTTTTTTTGTCCAAGCCGAGATAGTAACCTACTCAAACTTACGGCAGTCAGATCCCGGGAACAGAGAAACGAAGCATCTGCAAATAGATCAGTCCCTTGCGGTCTAGCGTGGCAAACCATGGCGGGAGAAGACAGTGCAAAGCTCGTTTTGAGCGACAGCAGGTATCGAGCATTGCTCGGTGTGTCCAGCGCGATGGTCGAGCAAGCGACGGTAAAAGCGGTCCTGCACAGCTTGCGCGGCGTTCTCTCCAGCAGTTGTCGCCTCCACGGAACTCACCTCTACATTTTGGGCAGCGGCGGAGATAGCCTGCACCTTCTCGAGTTTGATCAAGAAGCAGACGCGCCTGCGTTCAAGATTGGTACCAAGATTTCGCGCTTAGGCGCTGTGGCGGACGCGCTTGACAAACAGGAATCGGTTTTCCTCCCAGACGTATCGCAGGAAATGTTAAAACACCCCGACCTGGCTCCATTTGCTGCCCAGTCGGTCGGTCGATCCTCTTATGTGTTTCCGGTATCGACGTCGCAACAACACTACGGGATTCTTGCAGTGACGAAGGAGCGAGGCGAGGAATTTGTCCCCGAAGATGTCGAACTTCTGCGCTCTCTTGCCTCGCATGTGGCGGTGGCGCTCGAGTGCGCGTTGGCCAGGGACTCCGCTGAGCACTATCAGCGTGAGCTGGCGACCGAGCGCGACCGTCTTCGCCTGCTGCTCGAAATCAACAATCATGTCGTATCGAAGCTGGACATAAACGTTCTCTTTCACTCGGCTTCGGCCTCAATCCGTTCTTACTTTCGCAACGACTTGACCGGTTTCTGGCTGCTCGCAAAGGGCTCGAAGCAACTGCAAAGTGTGGTGTTGGATTTTCCAGACGGCAAGGGTTTGTTGGCCGAAGATGCCTCGACTCTTTTGACGGAAACAGATTATGACAAGATTCGCGCACGCCAGTCGGAAGTCTGGACAGTCGAGGACATCGAGCGGTTGCCGGCGACGATTGCCGGGACACTCCGAGCCGAATCGGTAAGATCCATGGCCGTTACCCCGCTCGCTACTCCAACTGGTCCTTTGGGCCTGCTGGCGATTGGCAGCCGTAAACTCCACGCGTTTGGGCAGGAGGACTTGGATCTGCTAACGCAGATCAGCATCCAGATCTCGCTTGCATTGGACAATGCGCTGGCCTACGGTCGCGTGAACGCCTCAGCGGCTCGCCTCGAAGAAGAACGTCTTTACCTCGAATCAGAAATCACCTCCGAGCACAACTTCGAGGAGATCGTAGGCAAGAGCGCGGCTCTTCGCAGCGTACTGGACCAAATTGCGATTGTCGCTCCGACCGGGTCAACTGTGCTGCTGCACGGTGAAACGGGCACCGGCAAGGAACTCTTCGCCCGCGCGATTCATAACCGCAGCCCGCGTCGCGAGCGCACCTTTGTTCGGCTCAATTGTGCCGCCATACCTTCCGGTCTCGTGGAAAGCGAACTCTTTGGCCATGAGAAAGGCGCTTTCACCGGCGCGCTGATCCAGAAGCGAGGGCGGTTCGAGTTGGCCGATCAGGGTTCTTTGTTCCTGGATGAAATTGGAGATATCAGTTTGGACCTGCAACCGAAGCTGCTGCGTGCGCTTCAGGAGCAGGAATTTGAACGTCTGGGGAGCACGAGAACCATCCATGTCGATGTGCGCCTGATTGCCGCAACGCACCGCAACCTGCAAAGCATGATCCGCAACAACCAGTTTCGCGAAGACCTGTTTTATCGGTTGAATGTTTTTCCGATTGAGATTCCTCCACTCCGCGAACGCCGCGAAGACATTTCGCTGCTCGTTCACTACTTCGTTTTGCGTGCTTCCAGACAAATGCAAAAGCGCATTCGGTCGGTTCCAAAACAAGCGATGGACGCGCTGGCAAACGCTGACTGGCCGGGCAATATTCGCGAGCTGGAAAACTTTATTGAGCGCTGCGTGATCCTCACGCAAGGGGAAGAGTTGAACGTCCCGCGGGCTGAGCTAAAGAGAGCCGCCACGCGTTCCTTTGCTTCGGGAGTAGCGACATTCGAACAGGCCGAACGTCAAATAATCATCGATGCCTTAAAAGGGGCGTCCGGAAAGATATCCGGCCGAGGTGGAGCGGCAGAGCGGCTCGGACTCAAAAGGACGACCCTACAGAACAAGATGCGCAAGCTAAACATCGGCCGTGCTGAGTACTCCGGGTAAATCCAGAGCTACGATTCCTCGTACGCCTAATAAATTGGGCTGCCGAGCAGGGATACAGGAAAGGTTAGACCCGTCAATTCAGGTTCGCCGGCCAGTTAAGGACCACAGAATAAGTTTCGAGAAAGCCCTTGCGAGGTTCTAGCACGAGAAACTTAAGTCCATCCTCGGTAACCGCATACTGATTGACGGTAGGGTCTGGCACAAGTCCCGTGTCGAATAGCCTTCTTGGGATTCCTATTTTGGGGGGCGACCCGCGCTCCACGGTGGCCGACATCAATTTTCCTTGGGGATCTATGAAGAAAAGTTCTCTCCCGTCTCCACGCCACCGGGGCTGGACGCCGCCTGCCATCGAAATCTGTTTGATGTCGTGAAACCCGGGAAATGAGGCCACAAAAACTTGCCAGGTACCGGTGCGATTCTCCCCGTAAGCGATTAGCTTCCCGTCCGGAGACAGATGAAACTCATCCTTTATGAAGTCTGATGAATACAGTGCTTTGGCCTTGCTATCGCCGGTCACAGGTATTATCGAAAGTGTTTTTGTGTCGTGCGTTAGCAGGAACCGCCCATCCGCGGACCAGTCTTCGATCCAGTGCCTCTCGTTATCGCCATAGATCGGCTGTGGCTGCTGGCTTCCGATTTCAATCTTCTGTACCAGGAACGGCGGATCAGATCCACCATTGGGAAGAAGATTGAAGGCAACATAGCGCGAGTCTGGTGACCAAACGGGGTCCGACTGCGCGTGAGGGTCGGTCGTCAAAGGAGTCGTTGTATTGCTCGTGAGGTCTACGAGCCACAGACTGCCGGTAGCATGCTGGTGAAACGAGTTCAGTGCCAAGCGTTTTGCATCAGGGGAGAGCGTAAATTGCTGAAAATCGATCACCGGTTCGAAGCTGCCGACGACGGCGCCGTCACGAGCGTACCAGTTGAATTGATCGAACGAGGAGCCCGTCGCGCTGCCATAGATAAGCACTCCGTTTTGCGATGCGGTGAATTCGGAAGTGCCCAGATAAGCCGGAGAAGCGGCGACGTTGCGGGCGAGCAACAACGGTGCGCCGATCTTTCGCTCAGCTTTCCAGTCCATACGTTGAGCGAAGAGAGTCTGGTCTTGCGCGAACAGCAGGTAATCGGGCACCGCTATGGCACGACTTTGACTGGCCAACAGCAGCGTCGGAGGTCCGCCGTCCAGAGACTGAACGTAGATTTTCGCTCCCGGATCGCTACTGGTCAGGCTTGTGCGAGCCAGATAGATAAAATGCTGTCCGTCAGGCAGGAACTGGACCCACATTTGGCTGACTTGTCCGGGAAGCAGCGACGTCACAGGCGTTGAGGTCCCATCAGTGGGCGAGATGCGGAGAATAGGACTATTCACTGCTCTGGCAAAGAGAATGGTGCCGTCCCGTCCCCAGGCACCTTGTGCAATTTCCGGTACGCTAGAGATCACCTCAGGGACTCCACCCGACCGTTGAACCTTCTTCAGCTTGCCCCCAGCCCAGAAGCCGACGAATTGTGAGTCCGGCGACCAGAAAGGTAAAAGCGCGCCCTCAGTCTGTGCAATCCGCTGCGCTTCGGACGAACTCAATGCCCTGATCCACAAAAAGCTTTGGCCGGAAGCATCGGTAGCCGCAAAGGTTAACATCTGGCCATCGGGTGAGAGCGCGATGTGTTCGAAGGGATGCCAGTTCCGATCTAGCCTAACCCCCTCGGGCAAACCTAGCGAAAGACGTAACGTATTGACTGACTGAGCGTTCCTAGGGAACCGCAACCAAATTATGAGAAACAAGCTGGCGCTAACTAGGAAGGCCGTAATGGCCAGCACTGGCCCGCGCCGCCATCGCGGAGCAAGCGCCCTGGGAGGTACAGTTCTTCCAACCTCTTCGTTAACGCTTGACGGTAAGGACGACCAATGGAACTCAGGTATATAGGACCCGGGCGGAAGCTCGATTCGGACAACCGGGGTTATTGCGGCTTCTCTGTAATATTGCGCAAGCCTCTTGCGAACTTCTGTCGCTCGTACGCTGACAATAGCGTCGCTCGAAGTGTCATAATCGGCGGGCCTACCAAACATTTCTACTCCGATCATGCGCTCACTCAGGGCATCCAGCTCACCTGCCAACGCGTGTTCCACGACTAGCCTGAGAAAGTCCTGGCACCGCTTGCTTTCGGCGAACGCATCGCTCGAAATCACCAATTCGAGCGCGCGGCGAACCGTATCAGCCTGTTCAGCACTGATCTCGGCTGGCTTTTCGAACTGCTGGCTAGTTGACATCTCGGCCTAATCCTACGCTTAGATTCCCTTAACGGCTACCGGCCGCGGTACCACAACCTCAGATAGACACGTTTCATTCCCAAAGGATAGACTCTCGAACAGCACCGTTTCAAAAGTAAATTTCAAGCTGAAGACCGACTACCGGGAAGTGTACTTAGATGTTTCCTATGCCGATTACTCACAATCACCGACAAGGTCAGAGAGAATTGGTCATCAATTCCAGGAAAAAAATGTCGTGTTTTCGTGGACTAGACATGTTGCCGCTTCCTTTACGGTCCCTTTCGATTACCTGTATCCTTTTTGTTATCCTTTTTGCTCTCGGGTGCCACAGTGCTGGCCGCGATGCTTCCGAGATCATCCTTACTCTTATTGATCAGGGATGGCCGGGTTCCGACCCACGACTCCGTCCAGAGCTCGAAGAGTTTACAAGACAAACCGGTATTCGAGTTCAGATCCTGCCCGCTCCTGAAGCGGCTGTGGAGCAATTAGCTACTTGGCGCGAGCTGCTCGATAGCCACGCTGAAGTGCCGGACGTTTACGCCATTGACATAATTTGGCCTGCGGTTCTGGCGGACAATCTTATTGACCTTAAATCTTACGTGCCACCCGAAGACATTGCTGCACATTTTCCGGAGCTGATTGCGAACTATACAGTCAACGGCAAACTCGTCGCTCTTCCGCACAATATGAACGAGGGCTTGTTGTTTTACCGTGTCGATCTGCTGACAAAGTACGGATATGGCGCACCGCCCAAAACGTGGGAAGAACTCGAAGCCATGGCCAAACGGATTCAGACCGGCGAGCGCGCGAAGGGCAATAAGGATTTCTGGGGCTTCGTTTGGGAAGGTGCGCCGTCAGAAGCATTGACCAGCAACGCGTTGGAATGGCAAGTGTCCGAGGGTGGTGGAACCATTCTCGACGAGAGCGGCACAGTGACCGTAAACAACCCGCAGGCGATCCGCTCATGGAGCCTGGCGACGCGTTGGGTGGGATCCATTTCGCCACCAGGAGTCACGCAGTACAAAGAGTGGGATGCCTTCAATATGTGGCAAGCGGGAAAAGCGGCCTTCATGCGCAACTGGACTAACGCATATGTGGCAGCGCGTGCTGAGAATTCGCCAACAAGAGGCCATTTTGACGTAGCTTCGCTGCCGCGGGGCCAAGCCGGCTTCGCAGCAACCTTGGGTGGAAACGGCTATGGTGTTTCGCGCTATTCGCGCCATCCTCGGGAGGCTGCAATGCTGGTCCGTTTTCTTGCCAGCCCCGAGGAGCAAGCCAGGCGATGCCGCAAACCCTCTGAGCCGCCTACGGTTCCAGCGTTGTACAAGAACGCCGACGTGTTAGGCGCAAATCCCTACGTTTCCCGTGTTCTGCAAGTGCACGAAGGGGCAGCGTTGCGCCCATCTGTGCCGGCGGGCAAAATGTATCCCGAGGTATCGCGCGCGTATTATGAAGCGGTGCATGCCGTGCTTACTCAAAAGCAGAGCGCAGCAAACGCGGCAAGCGACCTGCAAGAGCAACTGGTGAAAATGCTCAAATCCTCGGCAGCCGACTCGAATGCCTCGCGGAGATAGCTTCGGCAGCAGCATTGCGCAGAGCTCAAGGGCAGCAACATGTCAACCACTCGTCCGAACAGTTCAGGGGACGTGAAAAAGACTCCATACGCTGCAGGCGGCCAGGTCCCCAAGAATTCATTGAGCATCGGCAGACGCCTGACCGTCTGCTTCCTGCTGATCTTAGTGTCGATGATTGCCGCTGATGCCGTGGTTTTCTGGCAATTCAGGCAAATGGTTGCTCCCACTCGCCGTCTCAGCAGTGCCAACCAGACATCCCCTGCACTCCTCCGCCTCCGCCTGGATGTGGGCAGTTTCAGGGAGAACGTCGCTGCCCTGGAGAGCAGTCACGACACGAAACAGTTCTCAACCGAGGCTGCAGAGTTTCGCCGGGGTTTCCTTCGGGATGTCGAAGAAGCACAGGAGGCACTGAGCAGGGCTCCCGAAATTGTGCGAGAAGATCCGACTATCCCGGTCGCACTGAAGGTGCTCAAGGTAACGCTTCCCTCTCAACTCGACACAGCGGTTCAGCTCGCCAATGCGGAAGATTGGGCTGCGGTTCGTCTCCGCCTCAAAACACAAATTCAGCAATTGGTTGATCTTAGCTCCGCGCTCGTGGCAAACGTCGACCGGCAGGCACAGCAGGAACGGAGCAAAGCAATCGAAGATGTTACGAGTGTGCAGAAGCGTCTTTCTCTAGTGCTCCTCATCGCCGGGCTGCTGACATTACTACTGGCTGTCGGCCTCGGTTCGTACGTCACTCAGAGCATTACGGTTCCGCTCGCCGAACTGGGGTCAGGCGCCGAGGCACTGGCGCGCGGCGATTTTCAGCACGAAGTCCATATTGGTGGAAATGACGAATTGGGCGTCGTAGGCAAGGCATTCAACCATGCGGCCCGGCAACTTCAGGAACTCTACGAAGAACTGCGGGAGCAGGCAAGCCTTCTGAGTCTCACTCACGACGCAATTTATGTCCGCGATGTGAAGGGAGTTATCCGCTATTGGAATCGCGGCGCGGAGGAGTTATATGGATGGCCAGCGGAGTACGCGGTTGGCGAGCTTGCGCACGAACTTCTGAAGACGGTCTACCCGCTGCCGTTTGAGCAGATTGAGACTGAATTGCTCCGTACGGGCCGCTGGCAAGGCGAACTTGTGAAAACCAAGAAGGACGGAACGCAGGTGGTTGTGGCGAGCCGCTGCTCTTTGAAACGAGATGACCGGGGTGCGCCGGTTGCAACCCTCGTAACCAGCAACGACATCACGGCACGCAAGCATGCGGAAGAAGAGATGCGCGAGGGCGAGACGCGCTTCCGCACGTTTGTGGATCACGCGGGGGATGCCCTCTTCGTCCAGGACTTCGAGCAAGGGACGATTGTTGATGTGAACCGGCAGGCATGCGAGAGCCTTGGTTACACTCGGCAGGAACTGATCGGGAACACGGTGCTTGCCTTGCACTTGGATTCGGATCGAGCGGGTTTGGAACCAGTGGCGGATTCGGCGGCGGCGGGTGGGACCGTGGTCAACACACACTGGCATCGGCGAAAGGATGGGTCAGTCTTCCCTGTCGAAGTACACACCACCTTGGTTTGGTACGCCGGTCGTCGCTTCCTGCTGAAGGTAGTCCGGGACATCACTGACCGCTTGCGGGCCGAAGAAGCTGTCCGCCAGGGCGAAAGGCAGCTTCGCGACGTCATTGAAACCATGCCAGCGATAGTGTGGAGTTCATTACCGGATGGCTCGGTTGAATTTATCAATCGTCGGTGGCAGGAGTTCACAGGTTTAGGCGGCGAGGACGCATTGGGATGGAATTGGGAGGCGCTAGTTCATCCGGATGACCGCGCCAGGTTCGTCGGGGATTGGCGCGCAGCCCTAACCGCCGGTCAAGCAACCGAGAGTGAAGTGCGGGTGCGGGCGGCGAATGGAGAATATCACTGGTTACTCGTCCGCAATGTGCCGCTGCGCGATGAGCAAGGAAACATCGTCAAGTGGTATGGCACCGCGACGGATATCGAACATCGCAAGCGGGCGGAAGAAAGACTTCAACATGAGAACGTCGCGCTGCGTGTGGAGATCGAGAAAGCATCGATGTTTGAGGAGGTCGTAGGGGCCTCTCCGGCCCTCCGGTCCGTGCTTTCGGCCGTGTCCAAGGTCGCCCCTACGGATTCAACCGTCCTCCTCACCGGTGAAACGGGCACAGGGAAAGAATTGATTGCCCGTGCTGTCCATAAGAAGTCGCCTCGCGGTGCACGGGCCTTCGTAGCCGTCAATTGTGCTGCGATTCCCCAATCGTTGATTGCCTCCGAGTTGTTTGGGCACGAGAAAGGAGCCTTCACCGGAGCTTTGCAGCGGCGCCTAGGCACTTTCGAACTTGCTGAAGGGGGCACCATCTTCCTCGATGAAATCGGAGAACTGCCCCTCGAGACACAGATTGCTCTCTTGCGCGTTTTGCAGGAGAGGGAAATCCAGCGCGTGGGCGCCAGTCAACCAATTCACGTAAATGTACGGGTCCTCGCGGCGACTAACCGCGACCTGCAAAAAGCGATTGCTGCAGGCGCATTCCGCCAGGATCTGTTTTATCGACTCGACGTCTTCCCGATCCACGTCCCGCCTCTTCGGGAGCGCAAAGAAGACATTCCAGTGCTAGTGGAGTACTTCGTTGACCGTTTCGCGAAAAAGGCTGGCAAAAACATTCGGAGCATCGAAAAGCGGGCACTTGAGCTCCTGGAATTGTACTCCTGGCCGGGAAATATTCGTGAGCTTCAGAATGTGATCGAGCGTGCTGTCATTGTTTGCGAGACGGAGACCCTAACCATTGACGGCAGTTGGCTCTCCGTTGGAAATTCGTACCCCCATGGGCCTGCGCGGTCCCCGTCCCTGTCCCTGGGGAAGAAAAGCCCGGAACAGGAAAAAGAGCTCATCGAAAGGGCGCTTACAGAAACGGAGGGCAGAATCTCTGGTCCGTCAGGTGCCGCCGCAAAACTCGGTATTCCTGCTTCTACCTTGGAGTACAAGATCCGCCTTCTGAAAATTAACAAACACCAGTTCAAAGAATACTTGCGCGAAAGCTAGCCGCAACTCCACAACTCGCCAAAATTGCGAATTCGCAGAATTTGCAATTGCCACCGTCGATTAAGAGTCATGTTTTCAGTGATTTATAAGTGGCTGATGTAGTGCTACACCAATTCACAGAGGTACAAGCGATGAGACCCGCCGTAAGGCAACAACTCGATCCCAGCATCCGCAGCGACGACACACGCGCTTTTGATCAGGCTCTCCGTGTGAAAATTGTGGGGCAAGAGGAGGGCGTGCAGGCCCTCGTCGATCTCTACCAGGTGTTCCGTGCGGGTCTGAACTCTCCCGGACGACCCGTAGGCAACCTGCTCTTTCTTGGCCCGACTGGTTCCGGCAAAACGCACATCGTGGAAGCGGCTGCCGAGATTTTGTTTGGCGATGCTCGCGCGGTCATTAAGGTGGATTGCGCGGAGTTTCAGCACTCGCACGAGATCGCCAAGCTGATTGGTTCGCCTCCAGGCTACCTCGGTCACCGGGAAACTCATCCTCTAATTACTCAGGAAGCTCTAACAGCTTGCCACACCGACAAGCTGAAGCTCACTTTTTTGCTCTTTGACGAAATTGAGAAGGCC
>Ga0207641_10004586_pt1 | contig 11935 bp, 11 predicted proteins | sample KBSSwiS62_FD_184306 | JGI IMG/M metagenome (GOLD analysis project Ga0207641, IMG submission 184306) | Switchgrass rhizosphere microbial communities from Kellogg Biological Station, Michigan, USA - KBS Switchgrass S6-2 (SPAdes) (version 2) | ecosystem: Host-associated > Plants > Roots >... | reverse complement strand
GTCACCTCGACCGCGGACCGGTCACCCCGGACCTCTTCGACATCGGCACCAAGAACGTCCCCGAACCCGGACCGGGACAATTGCTGCTGCGCCCGATCACCTTCTCCGTCGACGCGACGCTGCGCGGCCAACTCAGCGGTGAGGATGGCAGCTACTTCCTGCCGCAGATCCCATTGGACGAGGCGGTGACCGGCATCGCGGTGGCCGAGGTGATCGCCTCCCGTCACGCCGACTTTCAGCCCGGCCAACGGCTCGTGGCGCTCACCGAGTGGGCCGACGTATCTCTGTGGCCGCCGCGCGACAATTGGCTCCGCCCAACACTTCTGGATCCGCGGATCCACCACCCGTCACATGCGTTGAGTGTGTTCGGCCTCCTTGGTGGACTGACTGCCTACACCGGGATGATCGAGGCCGCGCAGGTCGAATCCGATGAGACGGTGGTGGTCTCGGCTGCGGCCGGAAACGTCGGTTCACTAGCTGGACAGATCGCGAAGATTCGCGGGGCCCGTGTCATCGGGCTGGCCGGCACCGCCGACAAGCGGCGCCTACTCACCGAGACGCTGGGCTTCGACGCCGCCCTGGACTACCACGACGACGACCTTGCCGACCAACTGCGTGACCTGGACCCGGAGGGGCCCGACCTGTACTTCGACTGCGTGGGCGGTGCCACCAGTCAGACCGTCATGTCCGTCATGCGTCGTCCCGCCCGCGTAGTCGTGTGCGGGCTGATCTCCACCTACGACGACGACAGCGCGTGGACGATCGACATCACGCCGGTCTACGCCAACGGCCTGACCCTGCAGGGCTTCACCCCGGACCAGTTCCCCGACGCGTTGGCACCTGCGCTCGACGATCTGATCGGTTGGGTCCACGCCGGTCGACTCATCCCTCTGGAAACCGAACGCCACGGCCTCGACGCACTACCCACCGCGTTCGCCGGGCTGTTCCGCGGGGAGAACGTCGGCAAGATGATCGTGAGCCTGCCATGACCAGCACGTCGATCAACGTGCCCGGTGTGCCGGGCGACGGGGATCTGGATGCCGCGCTGCGGGTGGTGCGTGCTCACCTGGCTCCGACACCGCTGGTCGAATTGCGCTCGCCGCGTGGGCGCGGCCAGATGCTGGCCAAGCTGGAGACGTTACAGCCGACCGGGGCATTCAAGGTGCGGGGCGCGTTGGCCGCCGTCGCGGCCTACCATCGTCGGGGTGGTCGCATCGTCACGGCATCGGCGGGCAACCACGGACTCGGGATCGCCTATGCCGCAACGCTGTTGGGGGCATCCGCGACGGTCGTCGTGCCCGAGACGGCGTCACCGGCCAAGGTCGAGGCATTGCGCAGCTACGACGTCGAGCTGGTGCTGCATGGCCGCAGTTACGACGACGCCGAAGATCACGCGCTGACGCTGGCAGCTCGAGGTGGCACCTTCGTCTCGGCCTACAACGATCCCCATGTCGTCGCCGGCCAAGCCACCATCGTGGCCGAACTCGCCGAACACCTCGACGGTCCCGCGACCATCGTCGTCCCCGTCGGCGGGGGCGGTCTAGCCTCCGGGGTCAGCTTGGCTGCAAAGCGGAGCCAGCTGCCCATCACCGTTATCGGAGTCGAGGCCGCCGCATCGCGCGCGATGTCCACCGCGATCGGCAGCGGTCACGTCGAGACCGTCACCGTCGGCGACACCATCGCCGACGGCTTGGCCGGCAATCTCGGGCCCGACTCGATCACGCCCCATATCCTGCGGGCCGCCGGCACCTCGATCGTTGCCGCCGACGAACCCGACATCCGCGCCGCAGTCACCGAACTGGCGCTCACGGCCGGTCTCGTCGTCGAAGGGGCTGGCGCGGTGAGCATAGCGGCGGTGCGTGCCGGTCTGATCGACGATCAGGACACCGTGGTCGTGCTGCTGACCGGACGCAACATCACTGCGTCGGCGTTGAGCGAGCTCACCTCGGCTCCGAAGGCAGGATTACCATGACGTCGGCGCTCACGGCAAAACACCCCTTTGCCCTGGCTGGCGGGAACGTCCTGCAGCGTAACGAGTTTGCCCTACGAACGAGCCGGGGGAGTCCGCGTCAAGGTCCGGTCACACTCAGCACGAACCACACAAACCGAGAAGGAATCGCGGATAGCCTGGACGTGTAAACCAAAAGGGCCACAACAAAAATAGTCCTCATCCCAGATCGAAGTCACGACCATCTGGTCACAGTCACCCGTTGTCTCGCCAAGTGACTACTTGTTTGAGATGCGTGAGGTCGTAACCGTCGTCGGAGGTTAGTTCGATCTGAAACAGCGTGACGCCCGCTTCGCGGAAGGCATCGGCGCTGTCGGCGTCCGCCCAGAGCGTCGAGCGTTCGATGTCGGCGCCGTCACGCCCGAAGCTCGCTGCCAATTCGTCGACGAGGTCGCTGGACCTGCGGAACGCGTCGAGGTCCTGGAACGCATGCCAAATGTCGGCGTGGCGGGCAACGGCCGGCAGCGAGCGCTTGGGACCCGTGCCGCCGATGAGGATCGGCACCTTGCGTACGGGCGGCGGAATCAATGCGGCGAGCCGGTCCTCGATGCGGATCAGGCTCTCGTCGAAAAGGTCGAATCGGGAGCCGAAGGTGCCGAAGTCGTAACCGTAAGTGGTGTAGTCCTTTTCGTACCAACCCGCGCCGAGGCCCAGGATGAGCCGGCCGCCGCTGATGTGATCGACCGTACGCGCCATGTCGGCGAGCAGGTCCGGGTTGCGGTAGCCGACGCCGGTGACGAGGAGCCCGATCTCGGCGTGTGAGGTGATCTCGCCCCACGACGCGAGCGCGGTCCAGCCCTCGAAGTTCGCGACGTCGGGCTGTTCGTCGAAGAGGATTGGCTTGCCGTCGACGATGCCCTTCATCGCCGGGCGGTGAAAGTGGTCGTAGCCAAAGATCACGTCGACGCCGAGGTCGTCGGTCGCCAAGACTGCGTCACGCCAGGTGGCGTAGTCAGGCGTACCGCCGGGCTGGATCTGCACGGCAACGCGGACGGGACGGGTCATGAATGCTCCTGAGTCAAGGGGAAGAGCGAACTCTTGAGCCAAGTCCACGGGCGTGGGGTTTTATTCCGGGTCGTGACTCCGAAGTGGGCAGGCACCGCCGCGCACGAGGCTCGCCAGCTCCATGGCCACGTCTCATTCACGAGTTGGCGCGGCATCTAAGGACCCCACGAGTCCTGAGATGCCACGAAATGGCGTGCCGAGACGCGCCGAACCTCTCTCCCATTTGGGATTGGTTGTAGCCCTTCAACTTCGAACTAGCCCGACGATCACTCCCTATCCATGAGAAGTTCCCATGGCGACATGCCGAACAGGCCAGCAAGGTTCCGCTGCATCTCGACGCCGGACGGCAGCGGGCGCCACCATATGGTCACCTCGGCGATCCTGCCGGCCGCGTCGAGCAGGATGTAATCCATCCCGTCGACCACGGCGTCTTCGACTTGCAGCCGAAAGTACGCGGCGTGGTGCGTCTCGCCGCTGAGGACCTCCTTGTAGGTGAGCTCGGCCGCCACCGCGCCGACCCCGCGCATGGCTTCCATGACTGCCTGGCGTCCGGTGAGTGGCTCATCGCCGAGTGGGCTGTACAGCACGACGTCTTCGGCAAGGATTCCCCGGAGAGCGTCCTTGTCTGCGCCGCCGTGCATGCAGTCGACGAAGAATTCGACGGTCTCGCGGTGCGGGGCGAAATTGGTCATATGACTGTGGTCCCTCCGTCGACGACCAATTCCATGCCGTTGACATAGCTCGAATCGTCAGAGGCGAGAAACAGTGCGGCCGAGGCGATTTCCTCGGGCTGCCCCATCTCGCGCCGCGGGATCACGGACTCGAACTGCGCCTTCGTCTCTTCGTCCATCACTTCCGCCAACATCGGCGACGAGACCTGGCCGGGGGTCAGCACGTTCACCCGGATCTTCCTGTCCCTCAACTCCGACACCCACACTCGTGCGTAGGCAGGCAGAACGGCCTTGCTGCCCGCGTAAACGCTCCAACTGGGATAGCCCCGCAACGACGCGTTCGACCCGGTCATGAAGATCGAGCCGCCGTCGTTGAACAGCGGCAATGCCTTCTGGACCGTGAACAGGGTGCCGCGCGCGTTCAGCCCGAAGGCGGCATCGAAGTCCTCCTCGGTGATCTCACCGAGCGGGCCCTGCGCTCCGGTCCCGGCACTTGCCCACAGGACGTCTATCGCTCCCTTTTCCCGCTTGACCGTGTCGTACAGCCGGTCCAGATCGTCGAGGTTGGTCGAATCACCTTGTACGCCAGTCACATTCCGGCCGATCAGGTTGACGGCTTCGTCCACCGCGTCCTGTCGGCGACCCGTGATGAAGACGTGGGCGCCTTCCTCGACGAATGACTTGGCACCGGCCAGCGCCATGCCGCTCGTTCCTCCGGTGATCACTGCGACCTTGCCATCGAGCTTTCCCATGAGTGCTCCGTTCGATACTGCCGATGTTATGTACACCGATACGTGTGCTTAAGGTAGCGAGTCTCGTGAGCGATCGCAAGTTATGTACACCGATCGGTACCGAGGTGGGCTACGCTGGTCACGTGACGGAGCTGGAGAAGGGGCCGCAAGGCCTGCGTCGCGGCAGGGGTGCGCGCGAGCGCATCCTCGCCGCGTCACGGCAACTCTTCCGCGATCAAGGGATCAACAGCACCGGCCTGGACCAGCTCTGCACGGTGGCCCAGGTATCCAAGCGCACGTTCTACCAACACTTCGCCAGCAAGGACGAGTTGATCGCCGAGCACCTTCGCCGCTTCGATCCCGACGTTCTGCCCGAGGTGTTCGACCGCACCGACCTCACACCTCGCGAACGGCTCCTAGCCGCCTTCGACATCCAGTCACCGCTGTGCCCGTTCATCGCGGCGGCCGTGGAAATCCACGACCCCGACCATCCGGCACGACTAAGCGCTCGCGACTACAAGAAGGCCTTCGCCGCGCGGCTCGCCGAAGCCGCACGCGAGGCCGGTGCCACGGACCCCGAGCAGCTCGGCGAACAGCTTGCGCTACTTCTGGATGGCGCTTCGGCCCGCAACCGAGTCCTCGACTCCGACACCTTCGCCACCGCCGCCGCCATCGCAGGCGTCCTCATTGACAACGCCATCCCCGCGGCAGCGGTAGCGCAGCGCGCACGGACCTAAGCGAGGCCGGACACCTATCGCGCAACGTCCTCGGGGGCGGGCTCTAGGATTCGGCTGGAAAGGTCGAGGAGCGCGCGATGAAGATCGGCGTCGTCGACGTCGGCCAACTCGGGATCCGCTGCGGCTCTTCCGACCCCGGCGAAGAACACCGAGTAGGCGATCCGGTCGACGACGTTGGGTTCTGGGCCCTCCAGCAGTTCGCGGAGGCGATCGGCCACGGCCTTGAATTCGGGCTCACAAACTATCAACTGATCGATGGCCGGGTCTCCGTAGAACATGACGGCCAACTGTCGGTGCCGCACGACCATTTCGACCAGACCGCTTACCGCCACTGCCCGCTGCTGACGCGCGTCGGGAAGCGCCTCGGCGATCTTGATGAAACGGGCGATGTCCCCAATCGACGGGCGGAGGACCTCGAGGACGATGTCTTCCTTGGAGCGAAATTGGTAGTACACGGCAGCTTTGCCGCCCCCGACGCGGTCGGCGATCATCTGCAGCGATGTGCCGTGCACTCCGTGCTTGGCGAATAAGGCAACCGCCGCCTGCACGACCCGTTCTCGGGCGAGGCCGCGTGGTGCCGTCGGTTTCGCCAATTTCGCCCCTTCCTGGAGGCCGCATCGACAGCAAGCGTAGCCCGGCGCAGGGAGCGAAGGAGTGCACTTTAACAGAACCCACGCACGCATTTAAGTTAGCCGTTCGGCTTGCTCAACTTCAGTTGACCGCATATCGTTCCACAAATCATTCGATGGGCTAAGCAAATCATCGCGGTGCTGGGCGTTCGGACGCGCTCCGTCACCTGCGGTTCTGCGCGACCGAGCCAACGGAAGGGCCACCTGTGATCGGGATTCTCAAGCGGACCTGGATACCGCTGTTGATCGTGGTGGTTGTCGCGGTCGCGAGCACCGTGGTGTATCGGATCCATGGGTTCTTCGGGTCGAACAATGAGACGACGCGCCCAGGTGCAGGTTTGGCCCAGGACGCAGAACCGTTCAACCCCAAGGTCGTGATCTACCAAATCTCAGGAATGGAAGGCGCAGTGGCGACCATCAACTACCTCGACCTCGACTCCGCGCCGCAACGTGTCGACGACGCACGGCTGCCCTGGTCGATCACGCTGAGAACCACGAAACCATCCGCGAGCGCCACGATCATCGCGCAAGGCGACGGCGACCAAATCAGCTGTCGCGTACTGGTCGACGACAAGGTGAGGGATGAGCAGACCGCGTCCGGAGTGAACGCTCAAACCTCGTGCTTGGTGAAGTCGGCATGAGCGACACTCAGATGGGTCAGCGTGCTCGAGTTCCCCACTTCCTGCGCGTGTTCTGCGTGCCTGTTCTGCTGGCCTGGCTGGCGCTAACTGCCATCCTCAACGTCGTGGTGCCTCAGCTAGAGGTCGTAGGCGAAGAAAACTCGGCGTCACTGACACCGGCTGACGCGCCATCTCTGCAAGCTACCCACCTGGTCGGCAAGTTGTTCGAGGAATACAACTCGAATAGTTCGGCAATGATCGTTCTGGAAAGCGACGAGCCGTTGGGCGCCGAGGCTCACCGGTACTACGACGGCCTCATCGCCGACTTGCAGAAGGACACGGCTCACATCCAGCACATCCAAGACCTTTGGAGTGATCCGCTCACATCGTCGGGTTCACAGAGCGCGGACAATCTCTCGGCATACGTCCAGCTGTATCTTGCAGGCGACCAAGGCGAGTCGCTGGCCAACGAATCCGTTCAGGCGGTGCGAGACATCGTCGCCAATCATCCGCCACCGTCAGGGTTGAAGGTCTACGTCACCGGCGCGGGCCCGCTGTCCTCCGACCAGCACCATGCGGGCGACAAGAGCCTTGCCCTCGTCACGATGGTGACCCTAGGGGTCATCATCGTCATGTTGCTGCTCGTCTACCGCTCGGTCGTCACCGTGGTGCTGGTGATGCTCATGGTCATGCTCGAGCTAACCATTGCACGCGGCATGGTCGCGTTCCTTGGCCATTACCACCTCATCGAGCTGTCCACCTTCGCGGTAAACCTCCTGACATTGCTGGCCATCGCGGCCGCCACCGACTACGCGATCTTCTTCATCGGCCGCTACCACGAGGCACGCAATCTCGGCGACGACCGTGAGAACGCGTTCTACGTGATGTACCACGGCACCGCTCACGTCGTCTTGGGGTCCGGACTGACGATCGCCGGAGCGACCCTGTGCCTGCACTTCACCCGGCTGCCCTACTTCCAGACGCTGGGCGCACCGCTAGCCGTCGGAATGTTCATGGTGACGATGTCCGCTCTGACACTGGCGCCTGCGTTGCTCACCATCGCATCGAGGTTCGGCCTGCTCGACCCCAAGCGAGAGACCAAAACCAGAGGGTGGCGGCGAATCGGCACGGCCATAGTCCGCTGGCCCGGCCCCATCCTCGTCGCGTCGACCGCGGTCACCCTCGTGGGGCTACTGGCGCTCCCGACCTACAAGACCAGCTACGACGACAAGCGCTACCTACCGTCGAACGTGGACGCGAACGTCGGATACGCCGCGGCAGCACGGCACTTCCCGCAAGCCCGGCTCAATCCCGAGGTGCTGATGCTGGTGGCCGACCACGACGTTCGCAATCCTACTGACATGCTCGTCGTCAACAAGGTCGCCAAGGATGTATTCCACATACCTGGCATCGCCAGGGTGCAGACGATCACCCGACCGTTGGGCACGCCGATCGACGGCACCTCGCTCCCCTTCATCGTCGGCCAGCAAGGAGTCAACCAGAAGCTCGGGCAGTCCTACGGTCAAGCGCGCACCGCCGACCTGCTGACGCAGGCGGCCGACATCAATCACCAGATCGACATTCTGCGCCAGCAGTTGACGTTGCAGAGGGAAAGCGCAGGCGCTCAACAGGAACAGGCCGACCTGTTGAAACAGACCGTTGCGGTGACAAACGACCTGCGGGACAAGATTGCCAATTTCGACGACTTCTTCAGACCCATTCGGAACTACTTCTACTACGAACCGCACTGCTACGACATCCCGGTATGCAGCACGTTGAGGGGGCTCTTCGATGCCCTGGACGGGATCGACCAACTGAGCGACTTGCTCGGCCAGACCACGGCCAGTCTCGACAAGATAAATGCTCTGCAACCAAAACTGCTCGCGCTGCTCCCCCCGCAGATCGCCAGCCAGGAAGCCAATCGTGACCAGCTCCTGACCAACTACGCGACGCAGCACGATCAGCAAAGCCTGCAGGACAGGCAGCAGTCGGATCCCACTGCCATGGGCAGGGCCTTCGACAACTCGAAGATCGACGATACGTTCTATCTGCCGCCAGAGGTGTTCGACAACCCGGACTTCAAGAGAGGCCTCAAGCAGTTCGTCTCCCCAGACGGTAAAGCGGTGCGATTCATCATCTCCCACCAAGGCGATCCCGCGACACCTGAGGGAATCTCGCACGTCGACGAAATAAAGAACGCCGCATTCGAGGCGATCAAGGGAACCCCACTCGAGACCTCGAAGATCTACCTTGGCGGTACCGCGGCGACGTACAAGGACATGCGCGACGGCTCCAACTACGACCTCATGATCGCCGCGATCTCGGCGCTCTGCCTGATCTTCGTCATCATGCTCATCATCACCCGGGCCGTGATCGCCGCAGTGGTGATCGTCGGCACCGTGGCACTGTCGCTGGCGGCGTCGTTCGGGCTGGCGGTTCTGTTGTGGCAACACCTGATCGGGCTCGAACTGCACTGGATGGTCCTGGCCATGTCGGTGATCATCCTGCTGGCGGTCGGATCGGACTACAACCTGCTGCTGGTGTCGAGGTTCAAGGAGGAACGCGACGCGGGGCTGAACACCGGCATCATCCGAGCGATCGCGGGCAGCGGTAGCGTGGTCACCTCGGCCGGTTTGGTGTTCGCGTTCACGATGATGTCGTTCGCGATCAGCGACCTAACGGTGATGGCTCAGGTCGGAACCACAATCGGCCTCGGTCTTCTCGTCGACACCCTGGTGATCCGGTCCTTCCTGACACCATCGATCGCGGCGTTGATGGGCAAGTGGTTCTGGTGGCCGCAAAACGTTCGAACCAGACCGGCCCGTCGGCCAAGCGTGCTGACCGCGGCAGGGTCGGGAGGCCGGCACAGCGTCTAGAAGGCCGCTGTCAATCCCTCCTCCCGGATGGCACCTCAGCGCAACCGAGCCCTCAACTCCGACGCCTTCGCTACCGTCGTCCTCATCGACAACGCCATCCCCGGCGAATCGTCCAAGCAACTGGAGGAGGCCGCGCATGACGCCTCCGGCCCAGCCGCTTGCGAGCGCCGCAGCTGAATCCATCATCCGCGATCTGCAGGCCTCGCTGCCCGGCGGACGGGTGGTCACCGACCCCGACGTGGCACGCAGCCTCAGCCGAGATCAGGCAGCCGGTGCACCGGTCGGGGAGCCGGCTGCCGTCGTGCGCGCCCGCAGCACCGACGAGGTCCGCCGGACGGTCGAGATATGTCTGCGACACCGCGTCCCTGTCGTGCCGCGCGGGGCGGGCACCGGGCTGTCGGGCGGTGCGAACGCCATCGACGGCTGCGTCGTGCTCTCACTCGCGGCAATGTCGGACATCCTCGTGATCAACCCGCTGGAACGTCTCGCCGTGGTCCAACCGGGCGTGATCAACGACGATCTTCGAGCGGCGGTCGCCGTGCACGGCCTGTGGTACCCACCGGACCCCGCGAGCTCGCCCTGGTCGACGCTCGGTGGCAACGTGGCCACCAATGCCGGCGGAGTGTGCTGCGTAAAGTATGGCGTCACAAGGGAATACGTGCTCGAGCTCAAGGTAGTGACCGGTTCGGCGGAGGTGGTCCGCATTGGACACCGGACTGCCAAGGGCGTCGCAGGCTACGACCTGGTCAGCCTGCTCGTCGGGTCGGAGGGCACGCTGGGCATCGTCACCGAGATCACGGTACGGCTGCGCAGCTTGCCCGGCGCGTCCACTACGGTGGCGGGCTTCTTCCCATCACTGGTGACCGCCGGTACCGCGGTGCGAGAGGTTGGTGCGGCTGGAATCACGCCGTCGGCGCTCGAACTCATGGACCGGTTCTGCCTGCGTGCCGTCGACGATTGGAAGCAGATGGGGCTGACGGCCGCGGGAGACGTCCTGCTCCTCGCGCGGGTCGACGATCCCGAGCCCACCGGCTCCGCGCTCGCCGAGGCCATCGTCGAGATCTTCCGTGCCAGCGGTGCGTCGTGGGCGGAACGATCGACCGACGCCGACGAAGCCGACGCTCTGTTCGCGGCCCGTCGCTTGGCCTACCCGGCGCTTGAGCGGCTGGGGCCGGTGATCACCGAGGACGTCTGCGTGCCAAGGGAACACGTCCCGCGGATGCTGACCCGCATCGAGGCGCTCGCGGCGAAACACGGGGTACAGATCGCGAACATTGCGCACGCCGGTGACGGCAACTTGCACCCGTTGATCATCGGTCCGCCCGGCGATGACGCCGATTCGTGGCGTCGGATCGATGCCGCGTTCGACGGGATTCTCGATGCCGCGCTGTCCCTGGGCGGGACCATCACCGGCGAGCACGGCGTGGGACTCCTCAAACGCGGCGGCCTGGTACACGAACTGTCGCCGACCGTCATGGGCCTTCACCGGGCTATCAAGGCGGCACTCGATCCGGCGGGAATTCTCAACCCCGGCAAGATCTTCGAGTAGGTCGACGCTTCGACATCTGCTGATATGCGCAGGCGTATTTTTATGGTGGTCAAGTTCCGGGTCGCCGATGATCATCGGGAATCGTGGCCAGCAATGATGACACCTGGGTAACTGCGGTCCTGACTTTCGCCGACAGCGACTACGACGCCGGGGTGGGGCTATGGCGCGAGCTGACCGGATATCCGCTATCGGAGGACGGCAGCTTCCTCAGCGCGCGGCGGTTGGACTCCGGTCCAAGCGGAGTGCACCTCGACGTCCACGTCCCAGATGTCGGAGCCGCCGTTGGACACGTCCGACGGTTGGGCGCCAGCATCGACGAAGGCGACGAGCGTCTGGTGGGCCGTTCCCCCGGCGGCCTGTCCTTTCGGCTCGTCGGCCATGGCGGGGTCGACACCTCTGCGCCGAGCCAATGGCCCGGCGGGCACACCAGCCTGGTCGACCAGATCTCGGTCGACATCCCCCTAGAGCACTGGGAGATCGAGTCGGCGTTCTGGGCCGCCCTGACTGGGTGGGAGACACAGACACTTCCGGGGTTGGCCGAGTACGCCTTCCTCATCCGTCCGCCAGGCGCCCCGCTACGGATCATCTTGCAGAAGCTCGGCGAACCCACTGGTACGGTGCGCGCTCACATCGATTGGGCCGTGTCGGATCGCGCTGCTGAGACCGAGAGACACGTCATTGCAGGCGCACGGGTGCTTCAGGTGAACCCGATCTGGACCGTACTGGATGGTGTCGTCACGTACTGCGTCACCGATCGGGATCCGGCGACGGGCCTGCACTACGCGAAGTGAACGTTCACGGGTGCATGTTCCACTGGCCGCAGTCTTGAGCCATGACGTCGCTGACGTCGACTGGAAGCCCACCGACCACCGGGCCTGGATTCGACTCGGTGCTGACGACGCGCTGGTAAAGGACTGCGGCGGGATATATCTGGCCGCCCGACCACGAACGCGTCTGCCAAGCCCATACGTGGCCGGGCGAGCGCGACCGTCCGATCACCCCATCGGCAGCAGCCCATTGGCACGCATTGATGCCGCCGTAGATGCCGGTGCGCTGCACGCCGATCACCGAGTTGATTCCACGAAACCATTGCAGCACAACGTTGTTCC
>Ga0207641_10004583_pt1 | contig 11941 bp, 8 predicted proteins | sample KBSSwiS62_FD_184306 | JGI IMG/M metagenome (GOLD analysis project Ga0207641, IMG submission 184306) | Switchgrass rhizosphere microbial communities from Kellogg Biological Station, Michigan, USA - KBS Switchgrass S6-2 (SPAdes) (version 2) | ecosystem: Host-associated > Plants > Roots >... | reverse complement strand
CCAAAGTTCCCCCAGCCCCGGTTCTGACCGCAGCGCACTCAGGATCAACGGCACAATTTCGGCGTTCCAGCCGAGCAGATGTGCGACCTGATGGCCTGTTTCATGAGTTACCGATGTTGGCCGCAGAATGTTGTGGCGCGTCACCTTTATCGACGCTGCCGGGCTTATCTCTCCATCCCACAGCCGCACGCCTGCGCGCAGAATCGACGCGCCTAATCCCTTGTCGACGTACGTCAGCACCGGCGGAACCGTGACTCCCAGCGGCTGTAACACCGTCCGCATGCTTTGCACTGCAATGAAATCCGTGGCGCTCAACAGCGTAGCCAGGCGGCTGCTCGTTCTGGTGTTCACCGCTTCCGAGAAGAATCCGACGACTGTTTCCACCTTTTGGTACAGCTGCCGGACGTGTTCCAGCCGCCGCTGAACGGTGCGCAGTTCCGCCACGCTATGGGAGTTGTTGAGCTGCACGCGAAGCCCGCCGACTTCGCTACGTAGTCGCTTGGTTGATTTGTCGAGCGACGATCGGATGGCCACGTCGAGGTATCGTTCCAGCGCCTGCCATGCTGCCTGCGATGCGAAGTCCTCCGGCCGGGTGAGCGCCAGCGATGCCGAGTCCCAGTGGGACACTTGGCGTTCCAACTGGATCCGGAGAGCCTTGGCGAGTTCCATGACTATCCTCTGCGGAAGCCCGGGACGGTCTGCAGGCCCGGAAGGAGTCTGCTCGACGTCAGGGTGCCGAGCAGCGTCCGGAGTGCGCCTACCTGGAGAATGCTCGGCAGAACGCCGCCGCGCAGTATGGTCGACAGTCCGGGCGCGGGAATCGTGGCGATAATCGACACGCCCGACGCCGGATTGTCGACAGCGCGGACAAACTCATCCCGCTTGACTTTCGCGTAGTCGATGGCCAAACGAATGACCGCATCGATGAGTTTGTCGATGATGACGGACAGCACTTTCTCGCCGACCGCCGCTGCGAGCCCCGCCGCCGGCGCCTCGCCGGCCAGTTGTACCTCGGTCAGTCCAGTGACTTCTGATTCGCGCAGTATCGTGACCCTGCTGCCTGGCGAGCGACGAAGGCTCGTCACAGCTGCGCCGAAGGCTGCGCGCAGCGCGATGACGAACGCCGTCGTGTTGTTCTGGCGTGCCCGTGCCGCAATTGGCTGCGCATCAGCCTCACTCAGGTACAGGATCAACCTGATTACGTTCCTGTTGGGTCGCCCGTCAAGGACAATGAACGCCTGGCTTGGGCCGCCACCGACGCCGCCTGGCACAGGCAAGGCCAGATAGAAGAACCGCTGTCCAGTCGCGATGTGACTGCGGTCCCTCAGGTACTCGGCATCTACATCCTTGCCGAGGCCCGGTTCGCCGAGCAGGATTCCCGCGTTCGAGACAGACAGAGGATGGAAGCGTCGCCATCCGTCCTGCCTCATGTAAGGCACGTCGCGTTCCAGGGCCGCGATCCGCGACAGATACGTACCCGGGAGCGTTTCGTAGAGGTGGGCCTTGGTCTTGACGGTCCTGGTCACCCCGTGTGCCGATCGCATGAACGTCGCCAGCGTGACGCCACCGAAAGTCGTTATGGCTGCGGCCTTCTGGGGTGTGATCTCCACATCGAATATCTGTGTGTACTTCTTGTACCAGTACACCCGCGGACGCATGGCCCACATCGCTGTCGCAGTCGGCGACTCCCGTTCGGGAAGATCCGGCCGCAACAGCGCTGGCGGGAAGTTGCGGGCGACAGCCTCATTGAACGCGGCAATGGTTTCGGACTCCAATCGCATGGGGTCCTCGAAAGCGGCCGCCTCAAGTTGGCCGAGAGCACGGACGGTGTCCTCTGCGACTGCCGCGATGGCCGCCGGCGCGGCGAGCGTAAGTTCTTGCTGAGTGGGGGCTTCCAGTGTCAAGACCCGAAGGCCCGCGTCGACGATCGCCTGCGACAGCGGCTTCGAAAGTTGCGGCCCGACATAGCGGTTCAGCAGCTTGGCGAGTAATCCTGCCAGGAAATCGACTACGCGTCGGCGGCCGACGACTGTGATACCTAGCCGTACTGCTGGCAGGAGCGCAGGCAGAAAGTTCTCGAAAGCCGGAGCCGCACTCTCGCCGTCGCGCAACGACGCGAGCTCTGTGATCAACCGGATACGCGCGGCATCGACTTCGTTTGCCGGCCAACGACCGTCCGCTGTCTCCTGAATTTCGTCCTCATACGTGGTCTCCGGCATGAGTTCTGACTGTGCCGACTCGTCTTCGCCAAGCCCCTGGCCGGCCGCCTCGGTGAGGTACTGCGCGACGTGTCCGTTGAATTCTCTGGCGAGAACGGCAGTGTCGCCGACCGCCGGTTGCTCCGTGGCCGTTTCCAGGATCTCGGTGTTGGACTCGCTCTCCTGCGCGATCTCAGACCCGAACAGTTGGGTCTTGAGCCGACGCGCGGCTGGCCGCAATGCGACCGGCAGCCGGTTGATCGCGAAGTTCAGCACTCGCCTGAGCAGTGGCTTCAACAACGCTTTCAAACCGCGGATCAGCGCACCGATCGGCAGAATGCGGCCGGCCACCTTGATCGCACGCTTGGCGAGGTTCCATGCACCCGAGACGACTCGACCGATAGTCCGGCGTATCACACCGAAGAAATTCTCGAACGCCGGCGATTCGGTCGCTGGCTGCGGCGCAAGCTCCATCTGTTCGAGCAGCTGGTTGAGCTCGTCTTCGTTGAGCGAAGCAACATCGCGCTCCCCTGCCGTGGCGGCGAGCGTTTCGAGGTACCGGTCAGTCAGTTCGCCGAGCGAGTTGACATGCTCGGCCGCCGCGAGGTGGGCAGCCTCAGCACCCGCGCCATACACCTCGCCTGAGGTGAGTGCCATGTGTTCGGCGTGAATCGCCGACACCTCTTGGACAAGCTCACCGATCGCGGGCGCAAGCTCGGGGTTGCTCACCTCGGCCAGCACTTCTGCGTAGATGGCCGAACGGCTTTCCGCCGGTCCGGCCTCCATGAACGGCGACGCAAACGGCGCCTCCGCTTGGGAGGCTTGCACCTCAAACGTGGGCGCCGCTTCGACGGCAGGGATTTCAGTGGAATACGTGGTGAACGGACTTTCGAGCGTCGCCTCCAGAACCTGCTCGCCATGCCTGGAGTCTTCGTCCAAACGATCGACAACCTCTGCCCAGACCATTGCGACTCCTGTGTTTCGTGCCAACGCATCTTCTTCAGACCGACGTTAGGAAGACGTTCAGATAAATGTCATCCGGTGAATGTCTCATTGACTATCAGGTAAATCCCTGATCCCTCACGGGGTTCGGAGGTGTAGTGTCCTTTTCACCAACCGGGGGGATGGCGCGGAATTCGTCTCATCGCTCTCGGGTGATGCCCTGAGAAAACATGGGAGCTTCGGAGCGCGTCGGAGAGAAGTTGCGCCATCGGGAGATCGTGGCGCAACATTTACGCGACCTGATTGGCGGTCGCACACGCGGAACTCCTACTCTCGCAGCGGTCTATGGCGACATCGGCCACGGCAAGTCGACGATGCTGGCGAATCTTGTCGAGTTCGCGACGCGCGACGGCCAGCGGGTTGTGTCCATGCAGGGCGAAATTCCCTATGGCGACATCCCATATGCGGGATTGCACTGGCTGATTTCTCGCAACATCAGCTTGCTTGACAGCTGTGACAGCCCGTCGGCGCGGCTTCTGCGCCGAGTACTCGTCGATTTCACGCCGCCCGACTCGGTTCTATCGATGTGCTCGTCAGTAGCGGATTGGTTCGAATGCCTTGCGCCTGATGCGCCTTTGCTAATCGCGGTAGACGACGCGGACCAACTCGATGAGCAGTCGCTAAGAGTGCTTGCCTATGTGTCTTCACAGCAACAGCCGGGCCGTTCTGCAGTCGTCTTGACATCGACGAGGCCCATCCCGCTCTTCGAACGTCTTGAAGCACAGAGGTTCGAACTCGACGACCTCGAACCACCAGAGGCCTTACGCGTGGTCGGTTCAGTCGGCGCTTCGCCTGACACGGCGACTCGCCTCGTCGACAGGTTGGGCGGCAACCCGCTGGCGTTGATTCGTGTTGGCGGCCGCGTCGTCAATGGTGAAGTCGCGTTGCATGACGACGAACCATTACCACTTCCGGGGCGCCTCGAGGAAGAAGTGCAACACCGTGCCGAAGCGCTGTCGGCCCCAGCTCGTCAACTCCTTGAAGCCGCAGCGGTGAGTCGGCGAACCGATGTGGCTTCGCTGAGTACGTGGTCGCAGTCCGTGAACCGCGGTTCGGTCGCCGACCTACTAGCAGACGCAGAAGACGCTGGCATCGTCGACTTCGACGGCAAGTCGATGTCGTGGCGGCGTCGGTGGATGGCAGAGGCGATCCTGCGGCGCTGCTCCGACTGCCGAAGACAGCGCCTCCGCGACGAGTTCCGCACGCTTCCGATGCGTCAGACGCCGCCATCGTCTCCACACATGGAGGTGTTGACACCAGCCGAACGACGGGTGATGGGGGTGATTGTCGAAGGGGCGAGCACCCGCGAAGCCGCTCGGTTTTTGAGAATCAGCGAGAAGACGGTCGAATCTCATGTGCAAAGCATCTACCGCAAGCTCAATGTCCGCTCGCGTGCGCAGCTGACCGCGGTTGCGTTTAGGGCGGCTGATGCGGCCAATTTTCGGGTCCGATAGCTCTTTAGATCACAGTCGCATTGAAGATGCGCTGGATGTGCGCAACCGGTTCACGTTTGACTGCGCGGAGTGGGATGTGGCCAACGACGAGTTGATCCGCACGCACAGCAATGCGGGCGACAACTCCGGCGGCGAGCAGGAGAAGCTGATGGCGTTCTGCCTCGCGGGTGCCCTGAGCTTCAACCTGGCCAGCCCCGAAAGTGCCGACAACAAACCGGTTTTCGCGCAGTTGATGCTGGATGAGACGTTCAGCAAGTCCGACCCGCAGTTCGCGCAGCAGGCGCTGCAGGCGTTCTGCAAGTTCGGCTTCCAGCTGGTGATCGTCGCGACAGTGCAGAACGCCACGACGATTCAGCCGTACATCGACAGCGTCGTGATGGTGTCGAAGACCGAGCCGACGGGCCGCAACGCCCGCCCGGTCGCGTCGGTGGCGACGAGGACGATCTCGGAGTTCACGTCGCTACGTAAGGAGATGCGGGCAAAGGAACGGGTACCGGCCGCCGTCTAAGCGCGCCGAGCCCTCCGTCGGATCGCCACATTGGCCAATGAGAACCCAATGCGGCGAGGAACGCAGTCACAGCTTCGATCCCGCACAAGAGCGTCGGAAGGTCGGCATGCTCATTCGCCGCATGGGTGTTGTCATCGAACAACCCAAAGCCCATCAACACCGGTGCGGCGTGGATTTCCTCTTCGATCATCGGCACCGCGGCAATCGTTCCCCCGGATCGCAGCAATTGGGGCTGATTACCGAACGTACGCGACAGGGCCTCTGCCGCCAAAGAAACCGCGGGATGGTCGATCGGCGCACGCGTGGGCTTCGACGCGGTCAACAATGTCACCTTCGCAGATACGGTCGGCGGCGTTTCACGCGCGACGAAATCACCTAGCAGCATCGCAATTCGGACCGGATCCTGCTCCGGAACCAGCCTGATGTTTGTCACCGCCCCGGCCACAGCAGGAATAGCGCTTCTGCGGCCTGGGCCGACCTGTCCGCCACCGATCCCGGTCACATTGAGTGCCGGCCGGATCGTGGTCCGTTCGAACGCCGAAAACCGGTTCTCGCCCCATAATCGCGATACCCCTGACGCTCGTCGTATCGACTCGTCGTCTGGTGCGCATGCCCGTTCGCGACTCGGCATTCCGGGCTCCACGACATCGTCGTAGAACCCGTCAATCCTGATTCTGCCGTCGCGGTCGTGCAGCGAAGCCACAAGGTCGGCAAGGGCGTGGATCGGGTTGTGGACGGCTCCTCCGAAAGTGCCGGCATGCAGGTCTGCCGGCGGTCCGGAAACAACAATTCGCGCCGATACCGAACCACGCAGGCCGATGGTGAGGGCAGGCTGCTGCGGGTTCGGCATCCGAGTATCGGAGATCACTGCTACCTCGCAATCGAGACTATTTCGATTGCGGATCAACCATTTTCGCAGATTCGGACTACCAATCTCTTCTTCACCATCGAGCACGACAGTGACATCGACCGGCAAACGCGCGGTGCGGCCAAGCGCCTCTATGGCGTACAGGTGGGTCAGAAATTGACCCTTGTCGTCGGATGCGCCGCGCGCGAACAACTTCCGGTCGCGGGCAAGCAACTCGAACGGGGGCGTGCGCCAGGCCGCAAGCGGCATGACGGGTTGAACATCGTAGTGACCGTAGAGCAACACGTGCGGATAACCACGGCGCCTACGCGACCGTGCGACAACTACTGGATGTCCGCCGGTGGGTTCGACTGCAACGTCGTCGAAGGGGCGAACCGAGTACCTGCGGGCGAGCCAAGCCGCACATGCCGCGACATCACCCTTGCGACGTGGGTCCGAGCTGATCGACGGAAATCGACAACACGCAGCAATGTCGCGGACGAATGCGTCGCGGAGTGTCAGCCTCATGCGGCACGCTGCAGTCGACGGCCCGGCAGAGGGCCCAACAGTCGGAGGATGTTTCGCCGCGTCACCATGTCGAAAGCGTCCGGCTGCAGATTGAGGAGCCGGATTTTCGCTAACTCAACCCCCGGATGCAGGAACGGGCCGTCACTGCCGAAGAGGAGTTTGCTTGGGCCCGCCCATTTGATCACGTCGATCAGCAGATCGAAATAGCGCACGCCGGACGAGTCGACGAACAGATTCGGAAAACGGCGCAGCTTGTCGATCATCGCGACTTGCTGACCCCAGTCGTCACCAAACGTGCCGAGATGCGGGATGATAAACGGAACTTGTGGGTACTGGCGCGCCGCCACCTCCACGGTCGCAAGTTCGCCAAGCGGGTCATAGAGCACTGGCAGCCGGAAAGCTGCGGCGGCCTCGACAATTTCCTGCGTCAACCGCCCGTTGCGCCAGTGCACTTTGATGCCCCGAAATCCCCACTGAGACACGGCCATTTCGACGATCTGCCGTACCTGGCCTCGGTCGCCCACCGGATTCAGGAACACAAACCCGGCAAAGCGACCCCGTCCTTCTGCAACGATCCGGGCAACCTCCCGATTGACGGCTGTGTAGTCGGTGCCTAGCGCCCCGAATAGAACCGTGTGCGTGATCCCAGCGGTCTTCGCGCGACGGCAGTATCGCCCGATGTCGGCGAAGGACTCCGATGGATGCGACAACCCGTCCCCGTGCCCTGCATGGCAGTGGCAATCGACAAGTGTCATCGTTGAGCCTCGACGAGCGCCCTAAACCCCTGCGTACACTTCGGAGCTTGCTGGCGGCAACTCTGCCCAAGGGGCCTCGAAGACCGTCTCAGGTTGCATCTCGTCCTCGCCCCATGCCGCCTCGTCTTCACGCTGCATGCCAATGGATCTCACGCGCCGCAGTGTGCCCGCGATCACGAGAACCGTGCGGATTGTCGACTTATCGGCTGGGACGATGATCGGATTCGACGAAAGCTGTACCCGGCCTCCCAGGATTCCTGGCGCCGCCAGCCGCAGAGTGGCCGGACCCAGTCCAGCGCCTGGGACCACCAGCAGGGCCGGCCCGGCGAGATCGGCCATGCGGAGCCGCCCCCCGATTGCGCGCGCGGCCACCGGTCGACACCGTTGCAGTTCCGGGAAGTTCGGTCGGATGGCGGTGTTGATCTGCAACCGAGCGTCGCCAATCAGTCGAACCAAGGCTCGCGCAAACACCGATGCGTTGAGGCGTAGCCGCAGACCGAACGGCCCCACCCGAAGTGATGCGCCAAGCGAGGCCGACGCGCGCATGATGGCGTCGAGCGTGGCGTGCACCTGAGCACGCAGGTCGACCGACGCCGACGCTGGCAATGCGATCTCCAAACCCCAACCGCGCAACTCGAATTCGGCCGCGGAGCGCTTCGCAGGACGATCGATCCGCACCGTCGCTGTTGCATTCGTGACGATCCCGGCCGGTGCCGGCAGACCCGCGACGACCCGCGCCAACGACAGGATGTCTGGTCGGCCACCTGCGCCGGCCCGGGGGGCGATTCGCGGCACGCTGACGCATAACCGCGCTCCAATGTGACGGCGGCGCCTGTACCGCGGTCGCGGACCGGGGGGCCGCGGACCCGGCGGAGGGCAACTGCACGCCGGAATTGGTGCGATCACCATGAGCCGGACTCGCCGGAACCGTTCCGATTCCCGCTCGTCGCCCAGGGCGGTCTGCCCAAGAGATTCACCGATCGGTAGCCATCTCACTTGCGTCTTGCCGGTGAGCCCCGCTTTCTCCAGTCGGCACGTGAGCTGTTCACCGACGTTGAACGCCCGATGTTTCGACAACTCCAAGTTGTGTCGGTCGGTGGCCGTGCTCGACGTTTCGCCGCGCACGTAGAACAGGACTTGCGGCAGATACCGACCGGTGCGCAGGCCTGCGGCCACATCAGCCACAATGCGATCCAATTCGGCTTGGTGGGCGGCGCGAAGACGATAATCGTCAACGTCGAAGTCCGCGAGGTCGATGTGATCGACCGCCGCGCGTTCGATGCGAGCGTCCCGAACAACGATTCCCTCAGCCGTCTTATGCCGCCCGGGACGGTCCACTGTCCAGGGCTTGCCAGGAAATTGTTTGTCTGGACAGCGATCTCCGGAAGGCAACTGGCCGCCACCGGGCACCTCACTGCTGAATGGTGACTCCGACCATGAGGGCGCTTCGGTTACCGTCGACTCCCCGACCGGGATCTCCGCAGGGTTCGACTCGCCTGCCGGATTCCACTCACCGACGGATGTCGATCCGCCTGCGGGATTCCATTCGCCAATAGGACTCGACTCGCCCGCGGGATTCCACTCGCCAACGGAAGTCAGCTCACCAGTGCCGGCCCACTCGTCTTCTTGCTGACCCGGCCATTCGTGCTGGCCAGCCCATTCGTCCTCTCCAGACCATTCATCCTCACCCTGGCCAGACCATTCATCCTCACCCTGGCCAGACCATTCATCTTCACCCGCCGGCCACTCGCTCTGACCGAACGGTGAGGCAGACCATGCGGGCCCGCTGCTCTCTTGGATCTCGCCAAGCGCGGCCGCTTCCGTCCAAGACGCCTCCTGCGGGAATTCGCTGGCGGCAAAGGGAGATTCGCCGACTGTAGACTCGCCGGACCACTGAGTGCTCATCGAAGTGCTCCTGTCAATTCGTCAGACTCGTTGGCCGTTGGTGGATACCAACTCGTCTTCGCGCATTGCCATCGACTGGGCATTCGGGCGCGAGACCGTCCCATTAACGCTAGGAGCCGACACTGGGGACGGCCGCTTTGGCGTGAATCGGTCGACCGGCCTGCGTAGCTTCAGATCACGGCCCGTCGCCATGGACCAATGGTTGATCACGATGAGCGCGTCGGCGCGGGCTGCGTTGTTGGGCACGTCGTTGAACAGTGTCGCGGCCGTGGTCGACTCGCTGAAGCGCTCGAGCTCGAGGAAACGCATTATGCTGCTAGCCGGCTCGGCCATTTCAAAGAAACTGCGCGACTTGGGATGTGGCGGGATGCCGACCCGCTCCCCGATCTTACGCAGCCGTTCTTCCGGGGTGGTCGCCTCTGCCTTCAGGTCTACCACTACCGGAGTGTCGGCCTCCAAAGTCAGGTGGAACCAGCTCAGCATCGCTGTGAAGAAGAATTCCTCGCGGGCAAGGTTGCCCTTTTCCCGCCGGATACGCATGAGCTGTGCAAGTCCGTCTGCTCGGTTCGCGACAGACGCGGGATCAGAGTAGTTTTCACCGCTGCTGTTCTTCCGGTTGATGAAGCCCTGCCACACTTCCTGCAGGAAGGACTCCCACAGCGGTATGAAGTCGGCGTTGCCTCCGGCACCTCGTACGTACGGATAGGGCCGCCCGTCCGGTCCCCCGTGATTGAGGTCCATGCCGAACATCCGCCAATACGCATTGCGCCGGCTTGCCTCCAAATCTGGCCGAGCCCAGCTCGACACCGAGGAGATGTGGAACGCCGGGGGCTCACGGAAAAACAATTCTTCGGTGGACCGCAACCACGCCCGTGTATCGATCGATGGCACTTCTAACCGTTCGCCCGCTGAGTACCACTCCACGACACGACGGAAGATCTGCACCACACGTGTGTTCTCGATCAAGTAGGCATAGATCAGATGCTCCCAAGGCTGGTTCTTCGTCAGCCCAGGCGGCGCGCTCGACGTGTAGTACGGCCGGTCGTGTGGTGTCGGCGGTGCGCCGATACCCGACGGCAATGTACTGAGGATGCCTTCCGGCAGCCGCAATGCGTCGACGATTCCGGCATCACCCAGGAAAACAGGGTTCGTGGGTGTTGGTGGCGCGATGCTGTAGGGTTCGAATCCGCCTACAGCCCAAGCTTGTTCGAGGTAGCGATTCAGTTGCAAAGGGTGGAACTCGAATAGTGTCTTCCAATCGCCCGGCCCATCGGATGGCGCGGTCGGATCCGCGGGTGCCGCAGTCTTCGCGGCTTGAAGCCAGCGAGCAAGAACTCGAAACATCGTCAGCCTCGCAATCCTGTAGTTGTGGACGACTTCTTGACGGTGATGAAGCGAGCAACCGCGATGACCCGACCGCCCGCCAACAGCCGAACTTTGGGCTGCGGCGTACTGAACACCTCATCCGGGGGATCGTTGATAACTTTTTTGCCGCTTAGCGGACTCGAAATCGTGAACGATTTGTCACCCACTGTCACCGTATCCGCCTTCATGACGGCGTCGCCGACGATGGTGAGTGTGTAATCAGTCCGGTCGGCAGTAGCTGCGACATAGAACGCTTTAGCATCGGTGCGGCCTAACGCTGCGCGGAGTTCGTCGTACCCGCCAAGCACCGCTAATTCCTCGTTTGACAGGACGGGCTGTTGTGCCTGCGGCGGCGCAGCTGCTGTGGCCATCGGCTGTCCGGAATCCACTAGGGCCGCAAGCATCTCGATCTTCGTGGACTCCGCCGCGGCCGTGATCAGCTCTGCGATTGATTCAGTGGACTCCGAGGTGGCCAGTGATTTGGATACATTGACGAGTTCCGCCATCAGCAGTGTCTGGTTCGTCTGCGCCTCCACCAGTTGCTGCAGCATGTCCTCCAAAGACCCTCCGCCGCGTCCGGGGTCGCCGCCATCTGACATCTCAATCTCCTCCTGTGAGTCAGGCCGCCGTCTGCGCAGGTGCGAGAGAACGGATTGTTTGGGTGAAACGGACGTAGTCGTCCGAGTGCTTTGTCGTCTGAGATGGGTCGGTGGCAATCCGAAGACCTGTCAGCGCAACAATTCTCAGAGCCTCCCGAGAGGCCCAGTGCGCAGAGGTAAACAACGACGGACCCGCGTCACGGGCCATGGCTTCCAGGGCGGCCGGCGTGACCCGACCGGGGTCCACCAGCCTGGTGAGCGGCCGCCCGCCGAAGCATTGCAGCGGCCGGTCGAGCAAGATGCCCACAAGCTGCGGCAGGTACTGCCGTGACCGCTCCATGACTTCACGCGTTGCAGCGGGAAGATCTCTCGTCGAATACACGACTGTCCACGCGGCGGCGAGGTCGTCCCACGGCCCCGAACCGAACCGCTTACACATCTCGGTGCCAAGCAGCACACGCAAATAGGCGACGGGATGTGGATCTCCTGGCAGGATCCGAAGGACGCTATGCGTGTCATTCGCGACCACGTCATGAAGTGCTGCGACGGCTGCGTAGCCACAACAGGCGAACGCGAAAGCATCTGCGGTCGACTCTGATGCCCAGGAGGCCCAAAGTTCCCCCAGCCCCGGTTCTGACCGCAGCGCACTCAGGATCAACGGCACAATTTCGGCGTTCCAGCCGAGCAGATGTGCGACCTGATGGCCTGTTTCATGAGTTACCGATGTTGGCCGCAGGATGTTGTGGCGCGTCACCTTTATCGACGCTGCCGGGCTTATCT
>Ga0207641_10004579_pt1 | contig 11949 bp, 11 predicted proteins | sample KBSSwiS62_FD_184306 | JGI IMG/M metagenome (GOLD analysis project Ga0207641, IMG submission 184306) | Switchgrass rhizosphere microbial communities from Kellogg Biological Station, Michigan, USA - KBS Switchgrass S6-2 (SPAdes) (version 2) | ecosystem: Host-associated > Plants > Roots >... | reverse complement strand
GGCGGGGGACGGGCCAATGCGATCGGCGGGATCGTCGGCACCATGCCGGTACCGCCGCCGGGGTTCGGTGTCGGCCAGCTGATCGTGCTGCTAGCGTCGACGTTGATCGTGGCGGGCGCGATGGCCGCGCGCGGACTCTTCGACCGGCTGGCATCGAGTTCGGCCCTTGCCATTTCGGTGCTGCTTGTGGTGCTCACCATGTGGTACTACCGGCTCTATGTGTACTCGCCGGTGTCGGCGGGCTACGGACTTTTCCTCGGTGCGGCCGCTGCAGTGTGTGCGGTGGTGCTGTCGGTGTGGGCGATGTTCGCCGCCTGGTCCGCGGTGCGCCGATGAGCGGGTTCGTCGAACCGGTCACACTGACCGGTAAGCATTGGGTGAGGCTGGAACCGCTTACCCGCGAACATGTTCCGGAAATCGCCGCGGTTGCCGCCGACGGTGAGTTGGGCAGGCTGTGGTTTACCCACGCACCGAAGGCGGGCATCGCCGAGCAGTGGGTCGACACGCGGCTCGCGGTGCAGAAACCGGACGAAGGGCTGACGTTCGTGGTACGCAGTCTCGACGGAACGCTCGTCGGGTCGTCGAGCTACCTGAACGTCGACGCGTCCAACCGCCGGCTGGAGATCGGCAACACGTGGTACGTGTCGTCGGCGCGACGCAGCGGGGTCAACTCCGAGACGAAGCTGCTGATGCTCGGGCATGCTTTTGACGAGTTAGGCTGTGTTGCAGTCGAATTCCGCACGCACTTCTTCAACTCGACCAGCCGCGCCGCGATCGAACGGCTGGGCGCCAAGCTGGACGGAATACTGCGCAGCCACCAAGTGCTGCCCGACGGCTCGCGCCGCGACACCGTGGTGTACTCGATCCTCGACATTGAATGGCCCGCGGTGCGCAACAATCTGCGATACCGATTGGAGCGCAACGGCTAGCCGAGACTGCGGCCAGACCGCCGTTTCGGGCTGATGCGCGATCTGGCCGCAGTTTCGAGGCGGCGCTTGGCTATTCGGATTCGACTCCGGTCGGCTCGATCGACCGTTGTCCGCCGCCGTGGGCGACGTCGATCTTGCGCGGCTTGGCGCGTTCGGCCAGCGGGATGGTCACGGTCAGCACACCGTTCTCATACGTCGCGGAGATAGCCGACGCGTCGATGCCCTCGCCAAGCGAGAGTTGCCTGCGGTAGGAGCCGAAGAATCTCTCGCTGGCCAGCCACTGGACCGCGTCTTCGGATCGGGCCGTGCGATGTGCCGCGATTGTCAGGGTGCCGTTGTCGACGTTGACGTCCACCGAGCCCGGGTCGACGCCGGGTAGGTCGGCTGTCAGCACGTAGTGGTCGTCGATCTTGCAGAGATCCATCGGCATGAACCGAGGAGCGCGATTTGATCCGGTCTGGCTGGTCAGCAAGCCCCGGGTCAGAGCATCAAAGTCACTGAACGGATCAAAGCGAAGCACAGCAATCCACCTCCTATGTCGCCTCAAGGCCCGCCACCCTGGCGGGCAGCCAATCACTGTGCAACCCGAAGATTAGCACTCTCACCCCGAGAGTGCCAACCATCTTTTTGCCCCTGGAGTGCGACGATGTTGCCATGGCGCCTTCAACAGCCGATCTGCTCGCCGCGTGCCGGCCGGCGGACCCGACCCGACTGGCAGGCGGTCGGCGAAATACTTGCTGACGCCTATCGCCAAGTCGCGCCGAAGTTCCTCGTCGCCCGACTCGACTAGACGGCAGTGACCTGCGCTCCGGTCAGCGGCTCGGTGCACTGATCGCAGACCAGAACCGCGCCGAACCGCTTGCCGCAGGCCGTGTGAGTCAGCTTCACCGCCGGGCCCTCGGGCGCCGGAAACCACCGCTGCGCCCACTGCAGGGCCACCACGAGCACGGCGAACAACGCACGGCCCTTCTCGGTGAGCCGGTATCGGTTCTCCGCGCACACCAGTACGCCGTTGGCCGTGAAGATCGACAGCCGATCGGAGATCGATCCAGGCGGGGCGCCGAGCTGGCTTTGAAAATCGGTAAAGCGACTGACGCCGACGAACGCCGCGACCAACAGCGCGAAGCCCCAACGGTTGCCGAGCACGCTCATGGTCTGAGGGAACAGGCCCGCCGCCCCGTCGCGCTGATCGGCTTCCGATCGTCGCCGCGTCGACGTGACGGGAATCGAGCGTGCCCACGAGCCGCTCGGTCCCCATTGCGCGACAACGTCTTTGTCGCTTGCACGCTCACCGCACGCGCGGCAGATCAGCAGCGGAGCGAAGTCGGCGTCGCAGGCCCGGTGCCGCATATCGGGCAGCCCTTCGGCATGGCCCGGCACCCATCGGCGCTCCCATTCCCAGATCGACAACAGCACCGGCCACAGCGACCGACTGCGCGGGGTCACCAGGTACTCAGATCGGGTCGGGTTGGTCTGGTAGACGCGGCGCTCCAGCAGGCAGTCGCGTGTCAGCGACTGCAGGCGTCGAGTCAGCACCGAATTCGAGATCGGCAGCCGCGCCCTGAATTCCGCGAACCGTGTCGCGCCGAGCAGCGCCTGCTGAACGACCAGCAGGCTCCACTCGTCACCGAGCAACCCGAGCATGCGGGCGACGGCGTTGGGCTGCGGCCGCGCCACTACAGCCCGATCGCGGCCGCCGCGGTGTCCGTCTCCCGCCACCTCCGCAGCTCGGAACCCGCTGCCCATGTCGAGTGCGTTCCACTCGAGATCCGTTCCGGCAGAGCCAGTTTGCACACCGGACCGTCGCCGACCCTGGCGGCGTCGAACACCAGGCAGTACGAGGCGTCGGCGGTCATATCGGTGGTCAGCGTGACCAGGTATCCGTCGTCCTCGGCCGTGCTCCCAACACGCGGCGCCATGGCGGTCTCGCTGCCGTAGACCCCGTCCTCGAATGCGTACCGCTGCTCACTGCCGGTGTGCAGGTCGTGTTTGACCAGGCCGTCGAACAAGAACCACGACGGCTTACCGGTCGCGGCATAGGTGTAGCGATAGGGCGCTCCGGCATAGCTGGAGTTGATCATGCCGAACTCGGTGATGCTATCCGAAAGTTGTTCTTCGACAACGTGACCCGTCACCATGTTGAAACGCCAACGATGCAGTCGGGCCTGCATGCGGTCGAGTGCGAGGAAGCGGAATGCGCGCTCCCACTTGTTGCCCATGCCGTTGTCCGCCGGTTCGGGGTCGTCCTGGAAGAACCCGTCGAGCACGACCTCGTCGCCGTCCTCGTAGGCGTTGGTGAAGTGCAGCACGAAGGTCGGCTCCGCCTCGAACCACTGGATGATGCTGCCGCGGCGGGGGATGATCGCGAATCGCGACGGCATATCGCGATGGAACCGCGCCACGTGCGCGTTGCGCTCGAGCAGTTCGGGATCCCAGAACAACGGAAAGTCGTTGAGGATCACGTAGTTCTCGGTGAACGCCATGTCGTGGGGGAGTCGCGGCCCTGGCAGCGGCACGTCGATGTAGTGCACGAGGTCGTTGTTGTCGTCGACGACGCCGTAGTGCATGTACGGTGCCTGCTTGCTGTAGTTGAAGAACAGCAGTTCATCGGTTTTGTCGTCGACCTTGGGGTGCGCCGAGACGCCCCAGTCGAATGGGAACGCGCCATTCCACTGTGCCTTGCCGAGGGTGACGCCCGAATACGGGTCGAGGCGATACAGGTCACCGCATTGGTAGAAGCTCGTCAGCGCGCTCCCGCGATGCACGATCACGTCGGTGCTCGAGGCGTCCTTCATCAGGCCGCGTGCGCCCCACCCGTCATCGCGCTTGGCCAGCGAGACCGGTTCGGCTAGTCCCGGCCACAGCGGCCCACCCGCTTCGTTCTCGGCGAGAAAGCCGTCTGTCTGGACAAACCTGTTGCGGTAGAACGCTTTTCCGTCACGAAAGCCGACGACGTGCAGCATGCCGTCGCCGTCGAACGGGTGATAGGCCTTCAGCGCCGGATGCAAGGGGTTCTCGGTATTGCGCAGGTACACCCCGTCGAGATCGGCGGGAATCTCGCCCTCGACCGCGGTCAGGTCGTCGGCATCCCACTCCGTGGTCTGCGGACGCCACGGCCCGGTCCGGTAGGGATGGTCGTCGTCCTCAGGCAGGGTCGACAGATACTTGCCGACGATCTCTGGGGTCATCTCAAGCTCCCGCCACGATGAAGCTCACAGTGGTGGCCGTGCTGCCACCGAAGTTGAGTGTTCCGAAGGTCTTTGCTCCCTCGACCTGATAGCCGCCTGCCGTTCCACTGACTTGCTTGGCCGCGTCGAGCAGCATGCGCACTCCGGATGCGCCGACAGGATGACCGCCCCCGATCAGCCCGCCGCTGGGGTTGATCGGCAACCGTCCGCCCAATTCGATCTCATTGTTTTCGATCGCCTTCCACGATTCGCCGGGCCCGGTCAGCCCGATGTGGTCGATGGCGAGGTACTCGCTGGGCGTGAAGCAGTCGTGCACTTCGAAGCCGTCGACGTCGTCGAATGTGACGCGGGCGCGGTCGAACGCGTCGAGCACGGCACCGCGGACGTGGGGGAGTACATAGGGTTTCCCGGCGGCGCGGTCGAGTTTCTGCTGCAGGCCGAGTCCGACGGTGCGGTGGCCCCAGCCGTCGATGCGCCCGATCGGCCGAGCCTGCGGATGGTCGCGCAGGTACTCGTCGGTCACCAGCACGACGCCGGCGCCGCCGTCGGTCATCTGGCTGCAGTCGAAGCGACGCAACCGTCCCTCGATCACCGGGTTGGCATCGTCGGCGGCCAGCGGTTCTGGCACGGTCCAATCCCGGGTCTGCGCATTGGGATTGGCGCGGGCGTTGGCGAAGTTCAGCTGTGCGATCGCTCGCAGGTGTGCGTCGTCGAGGCCGTAGCGGCGGTCGTATTCGTCGGCCACTCGATCGAACATGTACGGCCACATGAACTTTGCCTCGGTGCCTTCGTGGTCGGTCCATGCCGCTGCACCGAGGTGTTGTGCCGCGGTGTCGCCCGGCACGGTCTTCTCCAGTTCGACACCGACGACGAGTGCAGTGCGGTACGCGCCGGAGCGCAGATCGGCGATCGCCGCGAGCGTTGCCACACTGCCCGATGCGCAGGCTGCTTCGTGGCGGGTTGCCGGGGTGTCCCATAGGCCGTCGTTGACGCTTGCGGGCATCGCGCCAAGATGGCCCTGCCTTGCGAACATCTCGCCGAACGCGTTGGCCACGTGAACAACGTCGATGTCGGCCACATCGATCTGGGCCGCGCTCAACGTGTTGTCGACGACTTCGGCCGTCAGGCCTGCGAAATCGAGGCTTTCGCGGCTGAGGTTGCGCGCGAAGTCGCTTTGATAACCGCCGAGGATCCAGACGTTGGCAGTGCCCATGGCCAGACGGTACTACAACTAAGAGAGTAACTCGGCCATGTTCGGCGAATGTGGAGGCGGCCCCGTCGGCTCCGGTCTGAACCGACGAGACCTCAGCGAACAGGATGGTCGACCATCGCGCCCGCCTGTACTGGGGCATTGCCCACTGCGCGGAATGACAAACGTCCGCGCATAGGCTGGCTCGACAAAGGGAAGCCCGTAGGGATGACGAAGCCGCAAAATTACGACCTTGCACGGCGTATGGCCGAGCTCGCGCGTGCTTCTGCAGCGCCGCGAAGTGTCGATGACGTCCTCGCGGACGTGACCGCGGCGGCGATGGAGTTGATTCCGGGGACCGACTCCGCCGGCGTCCTGCTAGTCGGTAGGGGCGGCAAGTTCGATTCCCTCGCAGGCACCTCTGACCTGCCGCATCAGCTCGATGAGTTGCAGATGAGGTTCAACGAGGGACCGTGTGTGGAGGCCGCGCTCGACGAGGTGATCGTGCGAACGGAGGACTTTCGCACGGAGGAGCGTTGGCCGAAGTACTCACCGGCCGTCGCCGAGATCGGCGTCCTGAGTGGGTTGTCGATCAAGCTCTACACCGCCGAGCGCACCGCGGGGGCGTTGAACCTCTTCGCGTTCAAGCCGCATGCGTTTGATGCCGAGGACGAGACCACCGGCGTGGTGCTCGCGGCGCACGCGGCGGCGGCGATCCTGGCCAGTCGTCACGGCGAGCAGCTCGAGTCGGCGCTGTCGACGAGGGATCGCATCGGCCAGGCCAAGGGCATCATCATGGAGCGTTTCGGCGTCGACGATGTGCAGGCCTTCGAGATGCTGCGCAAGCTCTCCCAGGACGCCAACACCCGGCTGGTCGATGTCGCGCAACGGGTCATTGACACCCGCAGCGGCTGATTATTGATCCTGCAGAACGACACTGCCGTACCAGTGGCAGAGCAGCAACGCGATCTCGACGTCGAGTCGACCGTCGGTGATTGGTCGGCCACGCCGCTCGATTGCGCGCTGGACGCGGTACTTGATGGAGTTGGTGTGCAAGTGCAATTCCTCAGCCGCGGCCTTGAAGCTCCCCCCGGTTCGCAGAAAGATGCCCAGCGTTTCGCGCAGTCGCTCGTCGTTTTCTGTGGCGGACGCGAGTGGACCGAGCACCTCGGCCACCCACACCCGCGCCGCGTCGAGGTTGCTGTTGAGCAGCGCTGCGGCCGCCAAACCGGAATCGCTTGCAGCAGTGAATCGTTGAGCATTCGGGCCTGCCGCCATCGCAACGGAATACGCTTCCTCGGCCAGCTGATGTGAACGCCGGAATCCTGCGACGCCAGGTAACGGATTACCGGCAGCGACCCGCGGCGCGTCGGTTCGTGTGTCGGCGAACGCGCGCATGCAGGTGACTGCTGCGGGCCCCGTCTCCGCGACGAGCGGGATCCATCCCCATCCCGTCAAGCGGTCGACCGAGATGAACAACGAGGTTTCGCGGGCACCGGCAGATTCGGCGAGTTGTTCGACGAAGCGTTCCATCGACGTCGGGTCGTCACCGCATTCGTCTTCGTCGTGCCAGACGACCACCGCCAGATGAGTCCGCCGCAACGGGTAGCGAATCGCCGTTGCCACCTTGTCGATGTCGAGGTCGGCCCCGTCGAGGAGTTCACGTACCCGCAGCGCGCGCAAGCTGTTTTGATTCTCCATCCACCGGTCACGCTCGCTCTGATAAGTGATCACCACCTGTTGCGTGATCCAGTCGATATAGCCGAACGTCACCTCCGAAATCTGGCTGAACACGGCGAGGCTCAGCGGCGGCCCCAGCGCTGATGCCCCTATTTCCTCGAGCACCGCGTCGAGTACCGCCTTGTGTCCGAGGCGGTACGCGCGCACCAGTGCGTTGACCGTCGTTCCGCGCTGCGCGAGGCGCCGTGCGTGTTCGACGGCAGCGGTGGGTAACTCGACCTTGTCGATCGGGATAGCGTGCCGGATTGCGGAGAATACCGTTGCGACGTTTCCGTCGATGCTGTCGCGAAGCAGCTGTACCAGCTGCGCATCGCTGCGCAGTTCGGCGATCTCGGTGACCACGATCTCCTGGATCGAGCCGGTCAGCTCCGCCATTCGGTGGTCAAGGCGGTCGACGATGGCCGCGGCAGACTCCGCGACGACCGCCAGATCGGCATGGCCCGCTTCCGCCATCACCAGACCATAAACCCGCTGCTACCCGCGCCGAGCGGTTCGCTGCGACCTCTTTGGCTCCGCAAGCCAGTAAACCGACGAAACTTCGGCGTCTGCGGACGTCGCGGCACCGCGACCGGCTCCGTGATTCTGATCGGGACCGCGGCGCAGAACGCGCCGACGCACCACACTTCCCGCTCCGCGGAGAAAGCGAGTCCACGATGAGCAACTACCTCAGCGCCATTGCAGTCATGTTGCTGGTTCTGTCCCCGCTCTTCATTCCCGTGGGCGTCACGGTGGCTGCTCTGATGTCCGCCGGACTCCGTCGTATCCGGCGAGCCGTCGGCCTACAGCGTCGCGCCCACCGCACCGCCTGATCACCACCACGCCAAGCCGAGAGGTCACGTCATGCCCATCGAATTCACCACGCTGCAGCGCGAAACCCTGACCGCGATCGTCGACACCTATGTCGCATCGGTCGCACGGGAGGACGACCCGGACGGGTTTTACGCCGCCAAGGGCAGCGACGTCGGGGCCGATGCGGCAACCGAGCAGTACCTCCTCACACGCCTACCGCAGGTACAACTCGTTGGCATGCTGCAGCTGATCGACGGCCTGGCCCTCTTCGAGTTCAACGATCAGCCCCAGGCCGCGCGCGAGGAAATCCTCGCCAACGTCGCGGCCATCTCACCCGAGGCGGCGGGGGCGGTCGCCGCGCTGAATCAGCTCTCGGTGTTGTTCGCATACAGCCTTCCGGGCCCGGATGGCCACAATCCGTTGTGGCGAGGCATGGGGTATCCGGGCCCGGTCCAAAATCCGCCACGGGACGCCCGCAAGACGCTGGACGTCATCACCGTCTCCGGTGAGACGACGCTCGAAGCGGACGTCGTCGTGGTCGGCTCCGGCAGCGGCGGCGGAGTGGCCGCCGCGGCGCTCGCGGAGGCGGGTAAGCGCGTCATCATCCTCGAAGCGGGCAGTTACCACAACGAATCCGACTTCGTGCAGTCCGAAGTGGCGGCCTATCAAAATCTGTTCCTGCGAGGCGGATTCTTCCCGTCCGCCGACGGCATGGTGAGCATCGCCGCGGGCAGCACGGTCGGCGGCGGCAGCACGGTCAACTGGTCGAACTCGTTGCTCACGCCGAACACCGTGCGCTCCCATTGGGCCGAGGCCGGTTTGACGGACGTCGACACCCTGACGTTCGACGAACACCTCCAGGCGGTGTTCGAGCGCATCCAGTGCAACGACAAGGTCGCCACGCAGAATGGCCCGCATGCGCGGCTGTCGGATGGTGCATCCAAGCTCGGGTACGCCTACCGGGTCGCCACACTGAACATCGATCCGGAGCGCTACGACCCCAACCTGATCGGCTACAGCGGGATGGGCGATCAATCCGGAGCGAAGCAGGGCACGATGCGGACCTACCTTCAGGACGCATCCGACGCCGGAGCGAAACTGCTGCCCAACGTCTGGGTGGACCGCATCTTCACCGAGGACGGCGTAGCCGTCGGAGTCGAGGCGACATACACGGACCCGCGGACCCATCAGACGTCTCGCGTCGTCATCAACGCCCCCGCTGTGGTGGCTGCCGCTGGCAGTCTCGAGACGCCCGGGCTGCTGCTTCGGTCGGGGATCGGTGGGCCGGCCGTCGGCGCCGAGCTGCGACTGCATCCCGCCAGCCTCGTCAGCGGGGTATACGACGAGCCGCAAGACCCGTGGTACGGCCCTGCGATGGCCGGCATCATGAACGAATTCGCGGAAACCGACGAGGGATTCGGCTACCTCATCGAATGTGTCCAACACCTGCCGGGCCTGTTCACCACCGTCGTTCCGTGGCTTGACGGAGCTCAGCACAAAGAGCTCACCCGCAAGTACCGGTATCGGGCCGACTGGGTGTTCATCGTCAAGGACCGTGGCGCGGGCAGCGTCACGCTCGACGAGAACGGTCAGTCCACCTTCTGGTACCCGTTCACCGATGAGCTCGACCGCCGTCACTTCCGGGAAGCCGCCGTCACATCGATCCGCATGCACGAAGCCGCAGGGGCGCAGCAGATCTTCGTTGCCGGTCAACCGTTCGCGCCCTGGAATCGCGGGGAGGACCTGGAGGCCTTCATCGCGAAGGTGAACGAGATCCCGATCGGCCCCGGCGGCATGCCGGTGTTCAGCGCGCATCAGATGTGCAGCGCGAAGCTCGGTAGCGACCCTTTGACGTCCGTCGCGAAACCGAATGGTGAGCTGCACGACGTGACCGGTGTGTGGATCGCCGACGCCAGCGGAATGCCGAGCTGTTCAGGGGTGAACCCGATGGTTTCCACGATGGCGCTCGCGCGTCGCACGGCGATGAACATGCTTGGCGACCCCTGCGAAAAATAGCGCAACCAGTGGATTGACGGGCGCGTCAACGGGTATGCCACTCGCATCAGGGGATGCGAGGGGGCGTGGTGCACGTCGGAATGTGCGTCGTTGTCGGTGCGGCAGTCATCGCGACGGCCGCCTGCGGCCCGAAGTCCGCGACGCAGCCGTTGCAACCGATGCGCACCGTCGCGCCCGCGCCCGTGGCCGCCGCGATTCGCACTCCGGTCGCGTTACCGCCTAACGCCGACGGTGACCCGCCGTGCCCCGCAGCGGATGCCTGGGGAACGGACCCCCTCGGCGCAGGCATCCTCGTCACGCACTGGACCGATGACACCGCGCCCGTCACGGTCCTGGTGCGGACGAGAACGGGAACCGACCAGGCGCAACGCGCCGTGCTCGGACCCGGCGAGCTGCGGTTGTTCGAGTTCCCCGGCATCGACAAGTCAGCCGTCTCCGAAGTGCTGATCATGACGAACACCCGTCGCTGCTACGTCACTGCAGATCCAGCCGCGCTGGGCTAGGTGGCGTCCGCCCCCAACACTCGCTGCAGGTCGGGTTTCATGGCCTGCAATTGGGCACCCCAGTACGGCCAGTCGTGGGTGCCGTTGTCGGGGAAGTTGAAGGTCGCGTTGTTGCCGCCCGCGGCTTGGTAGTCGTTCATGAAATCGACGTTGCTCTGGTGCAGCATGTTCTCGAGGAACTCCGCTGGCACGTTGGCGCCGCCGAGGTCGGACGGCGTTCCGTTTCCGGCGTAAACCCAAATGCGAGTGTGGTTTGCGACGAGCTTGCCGACCTGAACCGTGGGATCGTTGCGAGCCCACGCGGGATCACTGGACGGGCCCCACATCGCGCCCGCGTTGAACCCACCGGCGTCGTTCATCGCGAAACCGACCAGCGTCGGCCAGATTCCGTTGGACAGGTTGAGGAAACCGGACAGCGAGGCCGCGTAGCTGAAGTTTTGCGGGTGGTACGCGGCGAAGATCAATGCCGCAGATCCTGACATCGAAAGCCCAACTGCGGCATTGCCATTGGGGCTGATGCCCTTGTTGGCCGAAAGCCAGGCGGGCAGTTCCTGCGTCAGGAACGTCTCCCATTTGTACGTCGACGTTCCACCGTTGCCGACGGCAGGCTGATACCAGTCCGAATAGAAGCTGGACTCTCCGCCCACCGGCATCACGACCGACAGCCCGGATTGGTCGAACCACTCGAATGCGGAGGTGTTGATGTCCCAGCCGTTGTAATCGTCTTGTGCGCGTAGGCCGTCAAGCAGGTAGACGGCGTGCTTGCCGCCGCCTTGGAATTGCACCTTGATGTCGCGCCCCATCGACGGCGACGGCACCATCAGGTACTCGACTGGAAGGCCAGGGCGAGAAAACGCCGACGCGATACCGACGCTTCCGGTCACACTGACTGCGGCCCAGATCATCGACGCGGCCAGGGCGGCAATCGTCAGCCGTTTTCCAAAGATCTTCACACCAACGCCGAACGTTGTGGAGCCGGCGGCTTATTCGAAGCGCGGGAAGTTCTGCGAGAACCCGAAGTTGGTGGCCAGCCACTTCACAGCCAATACCGAGCTGTGGGGTGGGGGGTTTCCACCGAACAAGGCGAAGCGTAGCGTCGAAGATAGGTTTCGCGAGGTGGTCGGCCATCCCGCCGACTCAGGTCTCGCCGGTTCATGGAGCAGCCGGCGAGATCGTTCTCTCGGGGCCGGCGGGAACGATGCGGACCGCCACAAAAACCATAAATACGGTGGGGCTGTTGGGCTTCGGTTGATGCTTGACGGATCTGTTTCGGTTGATCCTTGACACTCGGTGTTGTGTTTTAGGGTCCGGTGCTGGTGCGTAGGGCCCGCTTGTTTCTTACCGCGCCGTTGCTGTTGCGGGCGGCGGTCTTGACGAGAACGTCGCCGATGTAGAAGCGCAGCAGTGCACCGTCGACGTGGACATCGCAACGCGACCCGGCGTAGTAGCGGCCGAGGCTGACCTGCTGCCAGGACACGCACACCACCCCATTGGTGCTGACCCGGCGACTGACCCAGTCCGAGCCGGTGCGTTGGGCGCTTAGTCCTTCGGCGGCCGGCGGCCTGGCCTGGGCACCATCCTCAGTGCTGAACCGC
>Ga0207641_10004578_pt1 | contig 11951 bp, 13 predicted proteins | sample KBSSwiS62_FD_184306 | JGI IMG/M metagenome (GOLD analysis project Ga0207641, IMG submission 184306) | Switchgrass rhizosphere microbial communities from Kellogg Biological Station, Michigan, USA - KBS Switchgrass S6-2 (SPAdes) (version 2) | ecosystem: Host-associated > Plants > Roots >... | reverse complement strand
GACCGGCGCGATCGTGCTGCGGCCGCACCAGGCCGAGGCGGTGCGCGCGATCGCGGCGGCGCGGCGCGCCCGGCGGCCCGGGTTCTTGCTCGCCGACGACGTCGGCCTCGGCAAGACGATCACCGCATGGGCTGCGGTCCTGGCGATGCCGGCGGCGCGCCGGGTGCTCGTCGTGTGTCCGCTCGCGGTGATCGCGCACTGGCGCCGCACGATCGAGGCGATGGGCGACGGCGGCAAGGACATCGTCCTCGTCAACTACGATCGCCTCGGCAAGCTGTTCGAGGTCAGCCCCGAGGCGCGCAAGAAGATCCGCAGCAAGAAGGGCCTGGCGCGCGCCGGCACCGCGCCCGAGCTCGACGTCATCGTCTTCGACGAGAGCCACCGCTGCAAGAACCCCACGGCGGCGCGCTCGAAGCTGGCGGCCAAGCTGGTGGCCAGCGCCGGCTTCTGCCTGTGGCTGTCGGCGACCGCGGGGCAGAACCCGCTCGAGCTGTCGTACCTCGCGCCGCTGCTCGCGAGCACCACCGGGGCGCGCGCCGCCGATCTCAAGGACTTCGAGCAATGGTGCCTCGATCAGAAGCTCGGCGTCACGCGCGGCAACTTCGGCAAGTGGGAGTGGCGCGGCGATCGCGCTGACTGCGAGAAGATCCGCGCGATGCTGTTCGAGCCCGCGGGGCGCGCGGCCGGCATCCGGCGCCGCCCCGAGGATCTCGCCGGCTGGCCCGCGCTGAACCGGATCCTCACGCCGATCGAGCTCGACGCCTCGGCGCGCGAGCTCTACCAGCAGGCGTGGACCGCGTTTCGCCGCGAGATGGAGCTCGTGCCGCGCGGCCGCGATCCCAAGTCGGCGCTGGCCGCGTCGCTGCGCCTGCGCCAGAAGAGCTCGCTGATCCGCGCTCCCGGCACCGTCGAGCTCGCGCGCGAGCTGCTCGACAGCGGTCACCAGGTCGCGATCTCGGTCGCGTTCCTCGAGACCCTCACCGAGATCCGGCGCGCGCTCGAGACCGGCGTCGGCGCGGTCGCGTGCGCGGCGATCCACGGCGGCCTGCCGGCCGCCGCGCGCGAGACAGAGCGCCTGCGGTTCCAGCGCGGCGACGCGACGCTGGTGCTGTTCACCGTGGAGGAGGGCATCTCGCTGCACCAGGGCGAGCACAACGACGCACCGCGCTCGCAGATCATCCACGATCTGCGGTGGTCGGCGATCCAGACCGCGCAGATCGAGGGCCGCTGCCATCGCGACGGCAAGTTCGCGCAGGTCTACTGGGCGTACGCCGACGCGACCGTGGAGGACAAGATCGCCCGGGTGCTGGCCCGGCGCATCCAGTCGATGAAGGAGATGATCGGCGACGACGTCGAGACCCTGCGCGAGATCGAGAGCGTGCTGCTCGCGCAGGGCTAACGCCGGTGATCGGTGCGGTCTCGGTCGCTATCGTTGCGCTGCGATGTACTCATCGAGGAGGCGCAGCGCTGGGCGAACGAGCATCTCCAGTTGTTCGGCACGCAGTGCTTCGAGCCCCAGCTCGACACCAAATCGGATCGTCACGACATTCTGACTGAACACCGTCGGGTTTCGTCGCTCGTGAAGGTCACGCGAAAGTGCCATGATCGCGTGCTCGATGTCTGCTCGCGGCGTGTGATCTGGCGCAAGGATGTCCAGATAGGCTCGGACCAGGTTTCCACCCGGAGACAGGTCAGTGCGACGAAGCACCGTCTTCCCAGGTGTCGTATCAGGGAGGGCCGAGACCTCGGCGGCATCGTTGGGCCATGGAAAGGTCGTGCCATGCATATGCAAAAAGGCATTGATGCCCTCGAGCTCGTCTCTCGACTTCACTAGGTGCGCGGTGATGTACATCGTTACACATGTCGATAGTGGCCGCGGCCATCGTCTCGATCGACCAGCGGGAACCTCGGAGCACGCGCGTGCTCCGAGGCTGATAGCGAGCGGTTCTTGCGCAGCCGATCGCGCTCTTCGCGAATTCGGTCGTCCAACCAGCGCTTGATGAGGACCTGGTAGCCGACCCCTTCACGCTCTGCGAACTTCTTGAGCACGGTCAGGAGGGCGTTGGGCATGCGGATGCTGATCGACGTTACTTCTTGCGCGCGCGGGACTGCCTCCGCAGCATCCGTAAAATCTGCGGGCGTTCGCCGGCGAGTGTCCCATTCGGACGCTTCCTGCGCGAGTGCGTCATGAGGGGTGCGCGTGGGAACAGTGCGGGGGGGAACAGTGCGGGGGGGCTTGTTGCTCATTGTCGTCTCCAGTACGCCTCGCCTTCGTCGGGCTCGAACGCGGTGATGGGCTTCAGGTAGCGAACGGAACCTTCTGTCCAGTCTTCACAGACAACGAAGATCCAGCGATCACGTTGAGTCGCCCCCAAAACAGCGTTCGCTCGGGGGCATCGCGAGAGCGCTTAGCTTCGACAAATGGTGGAATCTCCAGCAGCACCTCTTCGACTTCTTCCTTCGTAACCCCGTGCTGCGCGATGTGCTCCGCGCCGAGTCTCTGGTCGTCGTCGACCCAGACGATCTGAACGTTGGACATTGCCAGGTTCGGGTCATGTGGTGGTTCCAGATAGGCATCGAGCAGGCTCAGGAAGTCGTCGTCACCGCTACCAGCCACGCTTCGAATATACGCTGGTATATACGAGGCTACCAGGAGGATCATGCTAAGTTATCGAAATTAATAGATATTACTAGCAGATCTGTTCGCGGCAAGGCTTGGCGCCGGTTCGGGTCGCGCACCATGTTCGGATTCTAACGCGCAGCGTCAAGCAGACGCAAAGCAGACGCGACTGCAGAGGAGGTCAGATGAATCGAATGGCAGCGAGGAACTCGGCGCGCGCTTGCTCGGAGGTCTCGAACGCGCCGGTGAACGCTTGCGTGACCACGCGTTCGTCCCCGCGCCGGTCCTCGCCGAGCAACAGGCAGAGCTGCTCGGCCTCGACGACGCACGCCGCGCCCGCGGCCCTGCCGAAAGTCATCAGCGCCTCGGCGATGTCTCGGGTCATCCATTCCTGGTAGGTCAGGCGGTGGCTGATGGCGTCGACCATGCGCGCGATGCGGCCGAAGCCGTGCAGCCGACCGCCCGGCAGGTATGCCACGTGCGCCACGCCGCGAAACGGGACCAGGTGGTGCGGGCAGATGCCGTGGATGGCGATGCCGCGCACGACGACCATGTCGCGGCGCGGATCGTCGAAGCCGTCGCCCAGGGCCGCGGCCGGATCGAGATCGTAGCCGCCGAGCAGACGGCGCTGCCACAGCTCGCGGACGCGCTGCGCCGTCCGGCCGGTGTGGGCCGAGTCCGCGGCGATGCCGCAGGCCTGCAGCAGATCGGTGACGGCGCGCTCGAACGCCGCCGGATCGAAGTGGCCCGGGCGCGGGATGCCCAGGCTGCAGGAGGGCAGGCGAGGGTGGTCGTGCGGCCATTCGTCCATGGCCAGCGTCGTAACACGGCCCGGTCGGGGCCGGAGCCATCGGGGCCCGCGCGCCGCGAAGCGCACCAGTGGCCGTGGCGCCGGCAGCGCGCTCCGATCAGCGGGCGAGCGCGGCGCGCTTGCGCTCGAGCAGCGCGCGCTGGATGCGCGACGGCTGGTGGGCGAGGGCGCGATCGAGATAGCCGCGCGCCCGGTCGAGTTCACCGAGCGATGCGTATAGCTCGGCGTAGGCGGCGAGCGCGTAGGGATAGCGATCGATGACCTCGCGCTCGGGGATCGCATCGAGTTCGTCGAGGCCGGCGTGCGCGCCGGACAGCATGGCGACCGCGATCGCGCGGTTGACATCGATCACCGGCGATGGCGCGCGGGCGTGGAGCTGGTCGTAGAGCCAGGCGATCTGCGCCCAGTCGGTCGCGGCATGGCTCGGCGCGGCGGCGTGACACGCGGCGATGCCAGCCTCGAGGTGGAAGCGCGATAGCTCGCTGCCGCGCGAGGCCTGCTCGAGGTAGCCGAAGCCGAGCGCGATCAGGTCGTGGTCCCAGCGCGCGCGGTCCTGCTCGGGCAAGAGCAGCAGGCTGCCATCGTCGGCGATCCGCGCCGCGGCGCGCGCGGCCTGGAAGCAGAACAGGGCGCACAGCGCGCTCGCGCCCGGTGACAGCGGCGCGATCAGCCGCGCCAGGCGCAACGCCTCGTCGCATAGCTCCTGCTTGATCGCGGCGTCGCCGTCGCTGGGGCTGTGGCCCTCGTTGAACACGAGATAGAGCACGTCGAGGATCGGCGGCAGGCGCGCCGGCAGCTCGTCGGGATCGGGCAGCTCGAACACCGGGCCGGTGCGGCGCAGCTGCTGCTTGGCGCGCACGATGCGCTGGGCGAGGGTCGGCTCATCGGTGAGGAACGCGACGGCGATCTGCGAGGTCGCGAACCCGCACGCGATCTTGAGGGTCAGCGCGACCTGCGCGGCGCGCGGCAGGGCGGGATGGCAGCACAGGAACATCAGGCACAGCTGGTCGTCGACCGCGCGGCCGGGCGGCGGGTCGTGGTCGCTGTCGTCGGTGGCGTGCGCGATCGCGCTGCGCGCGGGATCGGCCAGGGCGCGGCGGCGGGCGGCGTCGATCGCCAGGTTGTGGGCGACGCGCACCAGCCAGCCTTCGGGGCGCGCCGGGACCCCGTCGATCGGCCAGCGCTCGAGCGCGCGGACGAGCGCGTCTTGCACGGCGGTCTCGACGAGGTCGAGCTGGTCGGGGCCGAACCGGCGCAGCAGCGCCGCGACCACGGCCGCCCGCCCGGCGCGCGCGAGGTGGCCGACCCGCGCATGCGGGTCACTGTCAGCCGCGCTCGACAGCGCGCACCTCGATCCAGCCGTTCTGGAGCTCGAACACCGGGCAGGTCCTCGCCGCGGCGGTCGCGTCGGCGAGCGACGGGACATCGATCACGAACAGGCCGCCGACGGCCTCCTTGGTCTCGACGAACGGGCCCTCGACGACCTGACCGCCGCGGATGGTGAGCCGGGCGCCGGTCTGGTCGTACAGCTTGTACGACTGGACGAGCCCGTTCAGCGACTTGAGCCAGGTCAGGTAGCGCTCGAGCATCACCGGCGCGATCGCCGGGTTGTTGTTGCTGCGCTTGTCGAGATCCGCACCACCAATGATCAGCATGAACTTCGGCATCTGTGAGTCCTCCTTGCCCCCCAAGAACGAGCGAGGGCGGCGCCGATCGACATGGCGATGATCTTGGCGTGCAGCGCCGCGTTTTCAAGGGGTTGCCGTGGGACGGCGCGGGGAGCGGGGAGCCGGCGCGCGCGTCGCCCCACGCGGTGCATCGGCCGTGATGGCGCGGCGGTCAGCGCAGGCTGAGCGAGCCGAGGTAGTCGCGCTTGCCGACGTCGACGCCGGCCTGGCGGAGGATCGCGTACGCGGTGGTGACGTGGAAGAAGAAGTTGGGCAGCGCGTGCTCGACGAGGTAGTCGATCGCGGTCATCGACTTGCCCTCCCAGCGCGGCAGCGTGATCGTGCGGCCTTCGAGGTCGCGGAAGTCGTCGGCGGTGAACGTATCGAGGTACGCGACGACCTTGGCGATGCGCGCCGACAGCTCGGGGAACGTGGTCTCGGTGTCGGGGTGAGACGGCGGCTCCTTGCCGGAGACGCGCGCGGCGGCGTACTTGGCCGAGTCACAGGCGCTCTGGACCTGGCGGGCGAACGGGAACATGTCGGGCACCAGGCGCGTCTGGACCAGGACGGCGGTGTCGTACTTCCTGGCCTCGGCGTGCGCGGTCGCCTTGGTGAGCCAGCCGTCGAGGTTGCGCAGCAGCTTCTTCATTTCGAGGATGAGTACGTGGGGCGTCATGTCTATTCGGTACCACTGGCGCCGCGCGAAGTGCGCACGTTGTGACCTGGCTGTTCGGTGAGGCCCAGTAGGGCACCATGCCCCACACGCTCGTGGGCGGCGCGGCGGCGGGAGCACGAGCGCGGCGCGGGGCCCGTGCGGGCCATGATGGCACTCCCGCGCGGCGAGCTTCGTGAGGATCGACCGCGGCGCGATCATCGCGCGATCTTCGCTCGATTCGCCAGCTGGCGGCGACCTTCGGAGCGGCGCGCAAGGGCTGTGCGTCGGCGATTCTTCATTCATGACCAGTTTTCATATGTGCATGCAGCGGGTGTGGCTAATCGCGCGGCCCGACCGTTGTTACCTTGAGCGCAAGGAAGAAGCGCGTGAGAATTTCAAGCCAGGCGGCACGCGGGCATCGCAAGAGGCGCCACCGGAGCACGTCACCGGAAGCGTGCGGATCCAGCCACGGATCGCCACGAAGCAGGGCTTCAAGGACGGCGACTCCAAGATGGGTACGGACAGCCGCCCGGAGCGCGTCCGCGCCGTGGTCGATCAGTCGCTCGAGCGCACACGACGCCGAGGTGCGGTCGTGACGAAGATGCTCATCCTCGGCGCGAACGGTCAGCTCGCGCGCAACACGACACGCGTCATGCTGCGTGACACCGACGCCGACCTGACGTTGTATCTCCGGCGCGCGAGCCGTCTGACGAACCCGGACCCGAAGCGCGTCACGGTCGTCGAAGGTGACGTGCTCGATGCGTCGACATTGAAGGCGGCGATGAAGGGCCAAGATGTCGTGTACGCGAATCTTGCTGGCGACATGAAGCCTGCAGCCGAACACATCATCGAAGCGATGCACGCGGCGGGCGTGAGGCGGCTCGTCTTCATCAGTTCGATGGGCATCTACGGCGAAGTGCCGGGCGAGCGGTATCGCAGCGTGCTCGATCCGTATCGCGACTCGGCTGCGGCGATCGAGGCATCGGATCTCGACTACACGGTCCTGCGCCCGGGCTGGTTCACCAACGATCCGAAGGTCAGCTATCACCTGACGCAAAAGGGCCAGCCCTTCAAGGGCCACGACGTCACGCTCAACAGCCTCTCGGATCTGATCGCGAAGCTCGCGACGACACCCGGGCTGCACGTCAGGCAAAGCCTCGGGGTGAGTAGCCCATGACGCGCGATCGGAGTCTTCGGACTCATCGTGTCGGACGTGGCGGGTGGCGTGGATCCGTGAGGTGTAGGGCTCGATTTGTAACGGTTATTCAGGGAAGCAAACAATGAAATATGTCAAGCTCGGGAACACTGGTGTGGACATCTCCAGGATTTGCCTTGGAATGATGAGCTTCGGAAAGCCCGGGGGTGAACACGGGCTCTTCCCCTGGGCAAGGGATTTTGACGATGGCAAGCCTATCTTCAAGAGGGCGATTGAGTTGGGGATCAACTACTTTGACACAGCCAATGTATACCAGCTCGGTACTAGCGAGGAGGTCACCGGCAAGCTCATCAGGGAGTTTGCTCTGGATCGCGATGATATCGTCGTCGCTACCAAGGTGCGGATGGAGATGCGGCCTGGGAGGCCGAATGGCAGCGGACTCTCGCGGAAGGAAATCTTCAGCGAAATCGACAAGAGTTTACGGCGGCTGGGTCTGGACTATGTCGATCTCTACACCATCCATCGACTTGATCCGCTGACCCCGATGGAGGAAACCATGGCGGCTCTTCACGACGTCGTGAAGAGCGGGAAGGTGAGATACGTCGGCGCTTCGACAATGTATGCCTGGCAGTTCGAGAGGATGCAGAACATCGCAGAAAGAAACGGCTGGACCAAGTTTGTTGCGATGCAGAATCATTACAACCTTATCTATCGAGAGGAGGAGCGGGAGATGATTCCGCTTTGCCAGGAGCGGAGGGTTGCTCTCACGCCATGGAGCCCTCTGGCCGGCGGTCGTTTGGCGCATCCGTGGGGCACGGTCACGCCGCGCGTGAAGATCGATGAAGTCTCCAGGTGGGTCTGGGATGGCACCAATGACCTGGATAGCGTGGTTGTTGGTAACGTGGAGAAAATGGCCCGAGCGCGGGGCGTTTCGATGGGGCAGCTGTCATTGGCGTGGATGCTGAGCAAGCCGTATATCGCGGCTCCCATTGTCGGGACGACAGCGGTTCGGCATGTGGAAGACGCCGTCGCAGCGCTGGATCTCCAGCTTTCCGACGAGGAGATCCGGGCTCTCGAAAAGCCGTACGTCACACATCCCGTCCTGGGGATGATGTGATTCCACCACCCACCGGCGATCCGCAGGTCGCAAGACCCTCCGGCGCGGGTCTGGTTGGCCGCCCCCTTGCGCTGCCGGTAAACACGCCATTCAGCCGCCCGACGCATCCGTGCGGGGCAGCCCCCTGCGCTGCCGGCGAACACGCTGATCGTCGCGACCGCCACGCGATGGGGACGTGATTTCCATCGAAACTGCCGGTCGCTGGCTCCTGGGCGTGCTGGCCCGCCTGTCGGGTCTTGTGCGGTTCGCTGGTAGATTGCGCGTGCGTATATGACAGAGGCTCATGAATGCCCCGCGAGGACGTGAGCGACCTGCTGGCGTTCCTCGCCGTGGCGCGGGACCGGAGCTTCACAAAGGCTGCGGGCAAGCTCGGCGTCTCGCAGTCGGCGTTGAGTCACGCGATCCGCCGCTTCGAACAGCGGCTCGGGCTGCGCCTGCTCACGCGCACGACGCGAAGCGTGGCCCCGACGCAGGCCGGCGAGCGCCTGCTCCGGACCGTAGGCCCAAGGCTCGACGAAGTCGAGGCCGAGCTCATCGCCCTCACCGAGCTGCGCGACAAGCCGGCCGGTACGATCCGGATCACGACCAGCGACCACGCGGCGAACACGATCCTGCTGCCGAAGCTCGGCCGCATGCTGCCGGAGTATCCCGACGTCAAGGTCGAGATCGTCGTGGAATACGGCCTGACCGACATCGTGGCGAGCCGCTACGACGCGGGGGTGCGGCTCGGTGAGCAGGTTGCGCCAGGCATGATCGCCGTCCCGATCGGCCCGGAGATGCGCATGGCCGCGGTCGCGTCGCCTGCGTACTTCGCGAAGCACGCACCACCGAAGACGCCACGGGACCTGACCGGCCACTGTTGCATCAACATCTGGCTCCCGACCGCCGGCGGTCTGTATGCATGGGAGTTCGCGAAGCGCAGCCGGGAGCTGCGTGTGCGCGTCGAGGGGCAGGTCACCGTCAACGGGATGGACGAGTCGATCAGCGCGGCGCTCGCCGGTCTCGGCATCGCGTTCGTGCTCGACGACACGATCCTGGTGCATGTGCGCGCGGGACGGCTGGTGCGCGTGCTGGAAGACTGGACGCCGCTATTCCCAGGATACCACCTCTACTATCCGACGCGCCGCCAGGCGTCGGCCGCGTTCTCGCTCGTGGTCGACGCCTTGCGCTATCGTCGCTAGCGGATCCGAGCCGCCGGTCGAAGCGCGGGATCACCGGCGCTTCGCCGGGCGGTTGCGAGCCGCTGCCGGCCCCGGGGAGGCGGTGCTGCCCGCGCGCGCCTGGGGTCGCGCGGGACGCGCGCGTGGACTCGGGAGCGGAGCCGCCGGCGGCTGTGCGACCGCGCGGCGTGATCCGCTCGTCTTGCGCGCGGCCGATGCGCGTGCACTCGCGGCGGGGCTCCGGCGGGGTCGCGGGGAGGTCGGCGAGGGTGCAACGGTCGCGCGTGGCGCGATGCCGGTCTCGCGCTGGTCCGCCGCGATCGGCGCAGGGCGACGCAGCGGCGCTGTGCCTGCGGCGGGCGACGCGGCGGTGGGCTTTCGCGGCGCCGCGACGAGCTCGCGCGGCGTTGGCGTCGTGGTCGGCGTTCGGCGGCGCGACGTCGGCTTCGTGGTTGGCGCGCGCGGCGGCGCGGGCTCCGGGGCCGGCGGTGTCGTGCGCGCGCTCTTGCTGGACGCCGCCGTGCGCATCGATCGCTTGGCGCGGCGCGCTGGCGGCGCAGCGGTGGTGTCGAGCTCGAGGCCGAACAGCGCGCCGAGGCCCTCGCTGGCGAGCACGCGCGACGCTGCCGGCGCGGCGGGGAGCTCGGTGACCGCCGATGCGACCAGATCTTCGAGCGCGACCTTGCGCAGCGTGAACAGCAGCTCGGGCGCGTGGTCGAGGCGCGCGCCGACGCCGTACATCACCGCGGCCACGTGCTTGCACATCGCCGCGTAGTCGGGGCAGCTGCACGAGAACTGGATCGCCGACGGCGCGGGGAACAGCCCGGTGCGATCGGCGCACAGCCGCGCCATGACCGGCTCGGACAGCTTGCCGGCCAGCAGATCGATCCGGGACGCGATCCCGCCGGCGCACTCGCGCTGGATCGCGCGCCAGGCGGCGGACGCGACGACGTCGATCTGGATCGCGACGTCGTACAGGTCCGAGCCGCTGACCTGGGCGGCGATCTTGCCGGCGGCGATCTGGAGATCGATCACCGATCCGCTGCGCAGGTAGCTGCGGCCGCGCTCGAGGCGATACGCGAAGTCACGGTAGCGCTCGAGGTTATCGCACCACGCCTTGCCCCAGAACGTGTGCGCGATCGTCCGGCCGGACACGCGCACAGGGGACAGCGCCTTGCCGCGGTGCGCCGCCTGGGCGATGTGGCGCTCGGCGTCGGCGCGGCGATCCGCGACGCTCTTGCGGGGTGCCCAGCCCCAGCCGCCGGACCACGCGCTCACGATCGATCCTCGGTCATCGCTTCTCCTTGGTCGTACCATCCATCATCGCGCTCCGCAGATCGAGGCGGACCAGCGCCATCAGCTCGCTGTCGGGGAGCTCGGTGAGCTTCAGCTCGGCGCCGCCCTCGAGCAGCTGCTGCGACAGCGCGCGCTTGTCAGTGATCAGCGCGTCGATCTTGTCCTCGACGGTGCCGCGGCACACCAGCTTGTGGACCAGGACATTGCGGCGCTGGCCGATGCGGAACGCGCGATCGGTGGCCTGATCCTCGACGGCGGGGTTCCACCAGCGATCGAAGTGCAGGACGTGCGCGGCGGCGGTCAGGTTGAGCCCGGTGCCGCCGGCCTTGAGCGACAGCACGAAGAACGGCGGGTCGCCGTCCTGAAACTGCCGGACCAGCGCGCTGCGCTGCTTGACCGGGGTGTCGCCGTGCAGGATCAGTCCGGGGCGGCCGAAGATCGGGGCGAGGAACGCGGCGAGCGGCTCGCACGCCTCGCGGAACTGGGTGAACACCAGCAGCTTGTCCTGCTTGGCGGCGATCACCTCGGCGATCTCGCGGACGCGCTGGAGCTTGCCGCTGTCGGCCTCGCCCCAGTCCCCGTCGCCGAGCCAGTGCGACGGGTGATTGCAGATCTGCTTGAACCGCAGGAGCGCCGCCAGCACGGCGCCCCTGCGCTCGATGCCGCGGGGCGCTTTGGCCCCCGGCTCGCCGGCGCGGCCGGCAGGGTCTCCACCCTGCGGCTCGCCTGGCTCGGTGCCGCGGCTGCCGCGCAGCGTGGCGGCGAGATCGTCGACCGCCTGCTGGTACAGCGCGGCCTGCTTGCGCGACAGCGCGCAGTAGGCGGTGAGCTCGGTCTTGTCCGGCAGATCCGTGATGACGCTGCGATCGGTCTTGAGCCGGCGCAGCAGGTAAGGCCGGACCAGCTCGCGCAGCGGGCCGTAGCCGCGCGCGTCGAGCTGGCGGACGTAGCGCGCGAAGTCCTTGGCGGTGCCGAGCAGGCCGGGGTTGAGAAAGTCGAAGATCGACCACAGGTCGCCCAGCCGGTTCTCGACCGGCGTGCCGGTCAGCGCGACGCGGGCGTGCGCGTCGAGCGCCTTGACCGCGCGGGTCTGGCGCGTCCCCGGGTTCTTGATCGCCTGCGCCTCGTCGACGATCGCCAGGCCCCAGCGCGCGGCGCTCAGCCACGGTACGCGCGGCAGCGTGCCGTAGCTGGTGATCACGAGGTCCACGCCGGCGAGCGCCCGGGTGGCCGCGGCGAGCTCGCCGGCCGGCATCACCGAGGGATGCGCGACCAGCGCGGACAGGCTGGGCGCGAACCGCGCGAGCTCGGCGGTCCAGTTGCCGATCAGCGAGGCGGGGGCGACGAGCAGGCTCGGGGCGGGCTCGGAGCTCCGCATCACCCTGCCCAATTCGCTGAGAGGATAGAACGCGCGCTGCGTGCGGACGCGGACCGCCTAGGCGGCCCTATAGAGCCGCTCGGCCGTTCCG
>Ga0207641_10004577_pt1 | contig 11952 bp, 11 predicted proteins | sample KBSSwiS62_FD_184306 | JGI IMG/M metagenome (GOLD analysis project Ga0207641, IMG submission 184306) | Switchgrass rhizosphere microbial communities from Kellogg Biological Station, Michigan, USA - KBS Switchgrass S6-2 (SPAdes) (version 2) | ecosystem: Host-associated > Plants > Roots >... | reverse complement strand
ATACGGTGTTTTTCGGTGCCGCCGAACCGGTCTACGGCCCGGAGACGCCCGCCAACAAGCAGTGGTACTGGGGACGCCCCACCGCGCACGATCCGGCGGCGGCCCGGCAGCTGCTCGCCAGCATCGGCCTCACCGACCGCAACGGCGACGGAATGCTCGAGGACGCCGGCGGCCGGCCGGCGCGGTTCACGCTGCTCACGCAGAAGGGGCGGCCGAACCTCGAACGATCGGTGGCGGTCATCCGCGACGAGCTGAAGAAGATTGGGGTGACGGTGGACGTCGTCACGCTCGAAGGTCTGGCACTCATCGAGCGTTTTGCCCGGACGCGGCAGTACGAGGCAGTCTATTTCACGGTGTCGAAGACCGACACCGATCCGGCGGTCAACCTGGATTTCTGGGCCAGCTACGGCGGCGCGCACATCTGGAATTTCGCGCAGAAGACGCCGGCGACCGAGTGGGAGCGCCGTATCGACGAGCTGATCGTGCGGCAGATCGCCGCCCCCGATCCCACCGAACGCAGGCGCCTGTACGATCAGATTCAGGAGATTTTCGCCGACCACTTGCCGATGGTCTATTTCGCCGCGCCGCGCATCTTCGTCGCCTCCTCGGTCCGCATGATCAACGTGACGCCTGCCCTGTTGCGGCCGCAACTGCTGTGGGCGCCGGAGGCGGTCGCCGTCGTCCATTGAGTGCCCATTGAGCCGCTACATCGTCCGGCGGCTGGCCTTTGCGGCGCTGCTCGTGATCGTCGTGTCGTCCGCGTCGATGATTCTGGCGCGGCTGGCGCCCGGCGACTACGTGGACCTCTCGCTCCCACCGGAAGCCAGCGCTGAAGCGAAAGCGCAGGCGCGCGCGCGGCTGGGCCTCGATCGATCCATCGGCGCGCAATACCTCGACTGGCTCGGCGCGGCCGTTCGGCTCGACTTCGGGCGCTCGTTCCTCTACGACCGGCCGGTGCGCGAGCTGATTCCCGGGCGGGCGGCGAATACCGCCGTTCTCGCGCTCACCGCGCTGGCGCTCGCGACCGTCGTCGGGCTGCCGCTGGGCGTCGTGAGCGGCAGCCGCCGCGGGCCGCTGTCGGGCACGATTCGCTTCATCTCGCTCGTCCTGCTGTCGATGCCGCCTCTGCTCACGTCGTTGTTCCTGGTGTTCGTGGCGGCCCGCACCGGGTGGTTCCCAATCGGGGGAATCGGCGAGTCGGCTGGCGACCTGCTTCACCATCTAGTGGTGCCGGCAATCGCCATCGGCCTTCCGCTCGCCGCAGTACTGGAGCGGTTGCAGGCGCAGGCGATGGGCGAGGTGATCGGCGCGCCGTTCGTGCTGGCGGCGCTCGCGCGCGGCGTGACGCGCTCGCGCGTCGTCTGGCATTCCGCGCTCAAGCCGTCGCTCCGGCACGTGGCGGCAGTCTACGGACTGATTGTCGGCTCGCTGCTCAGCGGATCGTTCGTCGTCGAGGTAATCACCGCGTGGCCGGGGCTGGGTAGCCTGATGCTCGACGCGCTGCGCGCGCGCGACATTTATCTGGTCACCGGCTGCGCCGGGACGGGGGCGTTGTTTCTTGCCTGCGGCACCTTGTTCTCGGACCTGGCGCTCGGCGTCGTGGATCCACGCGCCAGCGAGCGCGTGCAGGAGGCGGCTTGATCAGCCGTATCGGCACGGCGGTGCTGGGCATCGCGATTGGCGCGGCCGTCGCGGCGCCGTTTCTCGCGCCGCACGCTCCCGGCGACCATACGGATCGGCTGCTCAACGCACCGCCAACCGTGCCGCACCTCCGCGACGACTCCGGGGCGTGGCACGCGCCGTTCATCTACCCGTGGCGGCTCGTCAACCAGTTGGAGCAGCAATACGAGCAGGACCGATCGAGACGCGTTCCGCTGGCCTGGCTGTCGAACGGCCGTCTCGTCGAGTCGTCGGACGACGCACAGGCTCCGCTGATGCTGCTCGGCGCCGACAGCTTCGGACGCGACGTCTTCAGCCGGGTTGTCTTTGGCGCGCGCCTGTCGCTCGGGCTGGCCGCGGTCGCCGCGCTGGGAGCCATGCTCCTCGGGTCTGCGGTCGGCGCCGCCGCTGGTTACATCGGCGGCGTCTGGGACGATGTGCTGATGCGTGCGACCGACTTCGTCATGGTGCTGCCGGCGATTTACGTCGCGCTGGCGCTGCGCGCGGTCCTGCCGCTGGTGCTTCCACCGCGCACGCTCTTTACGATGCTGTCGGGCATCTTTGCCGTGGTCGGCGCGCCGTTCATCGCGCGCGGCGTCCGCGCGATTGTCCGCTCCGAGCGGCGCCTGGATTACGCGTCGGCCGCGGAAGCGCTCGGCGCCAGCAATGCGCGCCTGCTCGCGCGGCATCTGCTGCCGGCGACGCGCGGCTTCATCGTCGTGCAGATCACGCTGCTGGTACCGGCCTTCATCGTCGCGGAGGCGACCCTGTCGTACGTCGGTCTCGGCTTTCCCGATCCGATTGCCAGCTGGGGGACGATGCTGCACGACGCGTCGTCCAACCTGCGTGTGTTCGCCGATTTTCCGTGGCTGCTCAGTCCGGCGGTCGCGATGTTCCTGGTGGTGTTCAGCCTCAACCTGGTCCTTCAGCAGGCCGGCGCGCCGGTCGTCTACAATGAACGCTCATGAACTTCGCGGGTGTCTTCGCCCCCATTCCCACGCCATTTGACGAGCACGATCGCGTCGACACCGCGCGCCTGAAGACGGCGCTTCAGAAATGGATGGCCACCTCGCTCGACGGCGTCGTCGTCCTCGGGTCGAATGGGGAAGCGGCCCTGATGGACGACTTCGAGTCGGACCAGGCGATTGTGGCGGCGCGCGATGTCGTGCCGCCTTCACGCCGGTTCATCGTCGGCACCGGCCGCGAATCGACGCAGGCGGCCATCCGCGCGTCGAAACGCGCGGCAGAGCATGGCGCCGACGCCGTGCTCGTCCGCACGCCGGGGTTCTTCAAGACGCAGATGACGAGTGACGCGTTCGTCCGTCACTACACGGCGGTCGCGGACGCCTCGCCGGTGCCCGTCCTGCTCTACAACTTCACCGCGCTCACCGGCGTCAACCTGCTGCCGGCCGCGGTTGCGCGCATCGCGACCCATCCGAACGTTGTCGGCATGAAGGAGTCTGGCGGCGACATCGGACAGATCGCGGATCTCGTGACGTCCACGCCGGCGACGTTCAGCGTGATTGCCGGCACCGCGGGCACGTTCTATCCGGCGTTGAACGTCGGCGCCGTGGGCGGCATCCTCGCGCTGGCGAACGTGCTGCCGGCCGCGTGCACGAAGCTGTTCATGCTGACGAAGGCCGGCCGGCACGAGGAGGCGATTGCGGTTCAGCGCCGGTTGATGCCGATGGCGAAGCTGCTCGGCCAGCAGTACGGCGTGCCAGGCCTCAAGGCCGCACTGAAGCTGATCGGCTACGACGTCGGCGTGCCGCGACCCCCACTGGCTCCTCTGCCCGACGCGGCGGTGGCGGCGCTGCGTGATGCGCTCACACAGTTCGAGGAAATCGCCGCATGAGCTTGCTTCCGGAAAACGACCGCATTCTGCTCGGACCCGGCCCCAGCCTGACGTCGCCGCGCGTGATGCGCGCCATGGCGACCCCGACCGTCAGCCACCTCGATCCGCAGATGCTGGCGCTGCTCGACGACGTGCGAACGGGGTTGACGAGAACGTTCCGCGCCGCCGACGGGTCGTTTGCGTTCGCGGTGTCCGGCACCGGCACCTCCGGCATGGAAACGGCAGTCGCGAACCTGGTCGGCGAGGGCACGCGTGCGGTCGTCGTGGTAAACGGCTATTTCGGCGATCGCCTCGCGCAGATGTGCGAGCGCTACGGCGCGGCAGTCAGCCGGCTGGACGTGGAGTGGGGCCGGGCGTGCGACCCCGAAGCGCTGCGGCGACAGTTGAAGGCGACGCCGGGCGACGTCGTGGCGATGGTTCACGCGGAAACCTCGACGGGCGTCTTGAATCCGGTTCAACAGCTGGCCGCGATCGCGCGCGAACATGGTGCGCTGACGATTGTCGACGCGGTCACGTCGTTCGGCGGCCATCCGCTGGATGTCGGCGGCTGGGACATCGACGCCTGCTACAGCTGCACGCAGAAGTGTCTTGGCGGGCCAGCCGGTCTCGCGCCGATCGTCTTCGGACCGCGGGCGCTCCAGCAGCGCGTGACGTGCCGGAGCTTCTACTTCGACCTCACGCTCCTCGAGGATTACTGGATTCGCCGGAAGTATCACCACACGATGTCGTCGACGATGGTCTATGCGCTGTATGAGGCGCTTGCGATCGTCGAAGAGGAAGGGCTGGATGCGCGGTGGCAGCGGCACGAACGCAACCACCGGACGCTGCTCGAACAGCTGAGCGCGCTCGGTCTCTCGGTGCTGCCGCGCGACGGCGAGCGGTTGTGGACGCTCAACGCCATCCGCGTTCCCGACGGCATCGACGAGGCAGCCGTGCGCAAGCACCTGCTCGATGAATTCAACATGGAAATCGGCGCGGGCCTGGGTCCGCTCGCCGGAAAAATCTGGCGCGTCGGGCTGATGGGCGCCAGTTCGTCGCCACGGCTCGTCGTCCTGCTGCGCGGGGCGCTCGAGCGTGCGCTGGCGAAGCAGGGTCACCTGGTCCGTGCTTGAGCCGGCAGGCCTGAAGGCCTGCGCTACGAGTACCACCTTTCGTGCGTAAGCTCTTCAAGGTCGGCCTCGCCGTCGTCGCGAGCAGCTTCGCTGTGCTCGCATACGCCTATCTCACGCTGCCGGACGTCCGGCCTCTGAAGACGAACAATCCATCGACGACCGCCTTCATCGAGCTGCGGGCGGAGGAGGCGCGCGCCAAAGGGCACCAGCCACGCCGTGCGCAGCGGTGGGTCGTCTACCGGAACATCTCGTCCAACCTCACGCGCGCGGTGCTGGTTGCCGAAGACGATCTGTTCTGGCAACACGAAGGGCTGGATATCGATCAGCTGCAGGAATCGCTGGCGGCGGACTGGGCGCGCGGACGTCTCGCGCGCGGCGGGAGCACGATCACGCAGCAGCTCGCGAAGAACCTGTACCTCTCGCCGTCGAAGAATCCGCTGCGCAAGCTGCGCGAACTGCTGATCGCCCGGCGCCTCGAGGCCGAGCTGAAGAAGGCGCGGATTCTCGAGCTGTATCTCAACGTCATCGAATGGGGCGATGGTGTCTACGGCGCGGAGGCGGCCTCGCGCGCGTATTTCGGTTTGAGCGCAGCTGACGTGTCGCCTCAACAGGCGGCGCTGCTCGCCGCCGCCATCGTCAACCCGCGATTGCTCAATCCTGCACGCCCGTCGTCGCGGCTCATCCGCCGTCAACAGCTCATCCTCCGCCGCATGAATATCGTGACGCCACCTGAAGAGCCGGCGGCTCTCGTTCGATAAGAAAAAGAGCGCTTCCTCAGCTTGCAATTACGTGAAGCGTTCGCTATAGTTTGCGGGCTTTCGGCTCAAAACTCTGCGACAATTGAAAGGCTCGAACACGCGCTTCTGCTCCCGGCGACGTGTGTGCGCGCGCATGATCAACTACACCGAGCGCCTGACACTCCTGATGCAGGACATCGTCGCGCGTGTGCCGACGCTGTCGTTCATCGATCCGGCGGACCTGCTGGTGTTTGCCCGCGCAGGTCGATCGACCGCCGAAGGTGCGTTCGCCACCTGCCACTGCCTCAGTCTTCCCGCCAGCGAGCCTGGTTATTATTTCTGGCGCGATCGATCGACGCATCGCATCACGCGCCGATCGGAATGGTTCGTCACGAAATCGCCGGTCGTCACCGTCGGGACGCGCCGCATCAAGTACATGCTCTCGTTCTCGCTGCCGCGATTTTGCGATCAGTCGCTGGATCGATCGCGCAAGGAGCGTTTTTATCCCGGCGCCGAACCGTGGGTGGCAAAGCTCGACACAGTCGTGCACGAGCTGTATCACATCGATCCCGAACTGGCGGGCATCCGCCGGATCGAAAAGGAAGACGGGACGTACTCGGCGAACTGCCATGGCCATGCGTTTTTCGAGCAGGTCGCCGACATGGTCCACGCCTACGTCGCGAGCGGACCGGAGCCGGCCATGTTCGACTTCCTGCGCGACGATTTCAAGACGCTCGAGTCGACACACGGCGGCATCGTCGGAGCGAGCTTCCGCACGTTCCCGTCGTTCCCGCAGCGCTACATCGAACGGCTGGCGGAGCAGCTGCCGTGCGACGCCGACAGCGACGGCGTGACGATCGAACCGCTGCGGCGCGCGCAGCAGCTCACCGTGTATACCGAGGACGACCTGCACATCCGCCAGTTTACGAAGGACAGCTCGCGGCGTGTCATTCGTAAGGGTCAGTTCAGGGCTGCGTAACTCTCAACTCTCAAGTCTCAACTCTCAAGTTTCAAGTCTCAGGACAGTTCAATTGATGCGGCGGGCGCCGAGGAATCGCGGCGACCAGTAGCTCGATCCCAGGCGCTCCACGCGAACCACGCCGGTCGAGCTCGGGGCGTGGACGAACTCGTCGCCGCCAATCGAGATGCCGACGTGCGACGCGCCCGGATCGGTGGTCGCGAAGAACAGGAGATCTCCCGCCACGAGCTGATCCGGTTGCACCGAGGTGCCCACGCGAAATTGCTCCCGTACTTCGCGCGGGATGGAGATTCCATGCTGCGCGAACACGTACTGCGTGAACCCGCTGCAGTCGAATCCATTCGTGTCGGTGCCGCCATTCCGGTAGGGGATACCTCTCAGCGACAACGCCGTGCCCGTCAGCGCATAGCCGTCAAACGGCCGGCGGACCGACGGCGACCCAGGCGTGGCGGATCCGGTGCCGGATACCGTGCCGGGATCGGGGCCGGGATCGGTGCCGGGTAGTGGCGCGGCGACCGTGCTGGGTGCAGTCGCGCCGGCCGGCATCGGGAAGGGACGCGGGACCGCGCCGGTCGACGCGCAGGCGCCGGTTGCTGCGGCGAGGACGAGTGACGCGATGGCGCGGGCGTACATCTGAGGCATTATCGGTCCACGCAGAAGCGTGCATTACCGGCGCTAACCCGATAGTTTTCAACGCGTTTACGGCGCCACAGCCTTGACACCTCGGCAGCCGTCGGGCAGAATTTCCTAGGATGGAGCAGACGTTGCTGCTCAACGCGACGTACGAGCCGCTCAAGATCGTCCACTGGCAGAAGGCCATCACGCTTCTGTGCCAGGGGAAGGTCGAGGTGGTTGACGTCTACGACCGCGAAATCCACGGCGTCTCCATCACCTTCAAGCTGCCCTCGGTCATCCGGCTGCTGCGTTATATCAGAATCAAGCGGCGCTTCGACTACGTGCCGTTCTCGCGCGCCAACATCTACGCCCGCGACGACCATCGGTGCCAGTATTGCGGCGACGGCTTCCCGACAAATGATCTGACGTTCGATCATGTGGTTCCGGTCGCCCAGGGCGGCCGGAAGGACTGGGAAAACATCGTCACTTGCTGTGTAACATGCAATCGGAAGAAAGGTGGGCGCACGCCGGCTGAAGCCGGCATGCATCTGACGCGGATGCCCAAGCGACCCGACTCGGCGCCGGCCATCCGCATTACCGTCGGCATCCGCAACGCGCCCGACAGCTGGCGTGACTACCTCTACTGGAACGTGGAGCTGGATGATACATAGTAAGGCTCAACCGCCAAGGCTCAACGCTCAGCGTTGACCGTTGCAACTTGAGACTTACATGTCGCCGTCTCGCGTGACCGCCATTCATCCGCTCAGCGCGATTGAAGGCGGCCGCCTCACCATCGAAGGTTCCAAATTCCCCGTCGACGGGCCGATCCTTCCCGAGGTGCGCATCGGGCCACAGCGCGCGCGCCTGGTGTTCGCTTCGCCCACTCGACTGGTGGCCATCGTCCCGCCAGGCCTCGAGGCCGGGCGGGTCACCGTTCGTGTCGGCGACGGATCGGGAGTGACCGCCTTCGTCGACGTCGGCGTGCCGTTTGCCGCCGGCCTGCACCAGGTGGACAACCCGGTGTTCGATCGCGACGGCAATCTCTACGTCACGTACAGCGGAACGCGCGGGCAACAAGTGCCGGTGTCGATTTTCCGCGTGCGGACCGACGGCACGCGCGAGACGTTTTCTTCAGGCATCGTCAATCCGACGTCGATGGCGTTCGATCCTCAAGGCCGGCTCCACGTGTCGAGCCGGTTCGAGGGCACGGTCTATCGCGTCGCCGCTGATGGATCGGCGGAGCCGTTCGCGACGGATCTCGGCGTGGCTTGCGGGCTGACGTTTGCTCCCGACGGCACGCTCTACGTCGGCGATCGATCCGGCACCATCTTCCGCGTCGACCGCGACGGGCACGCGGTCATGTTCGCGACGCTGCCGCCGAGCGTGGCGGCGTTCCACCTGGCGATCGGCCCCGACCTCGCGCTGTACGTGACAGGACCAACACTCGCGTCGTACGACTCGCTGTACCGCGTCGCTGCCGACGGTACGGTGACGACGCGATACGCCGCGTTCGGGCGACCGCAGGGTCTCGCCTTCGATAGCCGCGGATCGCTGCACGTCGTCGAGGCGCTTGCCGGATCCAGCGGTCTCTATCGGGTGCCGCCGGAGGGTGAACCCGAGATGGTCCTGACCGGACCCGGCCTGGTCGGCGTCGCGTTCGATGGACGCGGAGGCCTGGTCGTCTCGTCCAACGACACTGCCTACAGACTGACGGCTGCTGGCGTGTCGTGAATGGATGGCTGACGAGGGGCCTGACGTACAATCCGCCCCTATGTCGCAGCTCTTTCAGCGCAAGCCGATCGCGCAGCTGGTCGAAGAAACCGAGGGCGCCAACGGTCTGAAGCGTTCGCTCGGCGCTGGCGACCTCATCATGCTCGCGATCGGCGCGGTGATCGGCGCCGGGATCTTCGGCGCGATCGGCACGGCGGCCGCCGGCCAGATCGGTCCGAATAACGAGGTGATTCGCATGGGCGCCGGACCGGCGCTCGTGTTTTCGTTTCTGCTGCTCGGCGGCGCCTGCGCGCTCGCGGGTCTCTGCTACGCAGAACTGGCGGCGATGATTCCGCAGGCGGGCAGCGCGTACGCGTATTCGTACGCCACGCTGGGCGAGCTCGTCGCGTGGATCATCGGGTGGGACCTGATTCTGGAATACGCTGTCGGCAACGTCGCCGTCGCGATCTCGTGGGGCGATTACTTCAACACGCTCGTACGCGGCTTCGGCGTCCAGCTGCCGGTGTGGTTGACGACGGGCTACCGGACGGCGCTGCTCAGCGCGGATCCGCAGATTCATGGCCTCCTCGCTTCGGCTCCGCGCGTCGCCGGCATTCCGATCCTGTTTCACCTGCCGGCGTTTTCGATCGTGATGGTGATCACCTGGCTGCTGCTGCGCGGCGCGCGCGAAAGCGCGACCGCCAACAACATCATGGTGGTCATCAAGCTCATCGCGCTCTCGATCTTCATTCTCGTCGGCGCCACGCACCTTCACGCGCAGAACTACACGCCGTTTGCGCCCAATGGCTTCACGGGAATTCATCAGGGCGCCGCCATCGTGTTCTTCGCCTACATCGGATTCGACGCCATCTCGACGGCCGCCGAAGAGACGAAGAACCCGCAGCGGAACCTGCCGATAGGCATCCTCGGCGGACTGGCGATCTGCACCTTGATTTACGTCATCGTCGGGTTCGTGCTGACCGGCATGGTTCCGTACAAGGAACTCGCGGTGGCCGACCCGCTATCGCGCGCGCTCGAACTGGCGGGATTCAAGACGGTCGGCTGGTTCGTCGCGCTCGGCGCGGCGATCTCGATGTCGGCGGTGCTGCTGGTATTCCAGTACGGGCAGCCGCGAATCTTCTTCGCAATGGGGCGCGATGGGCTGCTGCCGTCGTGGGCCGCGCGCGTCCACCCGGTCACCAGGATTCCAGCCACGACGACGATCATCACCGGCGTCTTCGTCGCCCTGTGGGCGCTCATCGGCGACGCGGCGGAAACCTACGACCTGACGAACATCGGCACGTTGTTCGCCTTCATGCTGGTCAGCATCGGCGTGCTCGTGTTGCGCTACAAGGAGCCGGAGCGGCCGAGGCCGTTCAGGGTGCCGCTCGTCTGGCCCGTTTGCGTGCTGTCGGCCGCCGGGTGCGTTTTCATCATGTACGGGTTGCCGGGCACGGCGTGGGAGCGCTTCGGCATCTGGCTGGCCATCGGCCTCGTCGTGTACTTCGCATACGGCTTCAAGCACAGCAAGCTGCGGGCGTGAATGACGCGGCACGCGGCATGGCTTCCCTGAGCGGCGTTCGCGTCCTCGATCTCACGCGCCTGCTCCCGGGGGCGTACGCGACGCTGCTGCTCGCGGATCTTGGCGCCGAGGTGATCAAGATCGAGGATCCGCGCGGCGGCGACGGGATGCGTTCGCTGCGGTCGCAGCCGGACGGTCGCAACCCGTACTTCGAGCGCCTCAATCGAAACAAGCGAAGCGTGACGCTCGATCTGCGGAAGGCCGAAGCCGCCGCGGTGCTCGATGCGCTCGCGAGGCACGCCGACGTGATGGTCGACAGTTTCCGGCCCTCCACCGCGCGGCGGTTGGGAGTCGATCCCGGGACGATGCGCTCCCGGCACCCGCATCTCGTCTGCGGATCGATCAGCGGGTTCGGCGCGAGCGGACCCTATGTCGAGCGCGCCGCGCATGACCTCAACTATCAGGCGCTGGCCGGCCTGCTGCGGCCGCCGGCGCTGCCGGGGCCGCTGGTCGGCGACATCGGGGCGGCGATGCAGGCTGCGACGCGCATCGCGGCGGCCTTGTTCGAGCGCTCGCGAACCGGAGTGGGCAGCACGATCGTCGTGTCGATTCACGAAGCGGCGTTGGACTGGTCGATGTTTCCGACCACCGCCGACCTTGCCAGCGGTTGTTACAACGTCTACGAAACCGCGGACGGCCAGTGGCTGGCGCTCGGCGCTCTCGAATCGAAGTTCTGGAAGGGGTTCTGCGAGCGGATCGAGCGGCCGGATCTGATCCCGCTGCAGCACACGCCGGGGCCGGAGCGCACGCACGTCGTGAATGCCGTCCGCGCGGTCTTTCGCACGCGGACTCGCGCTGAGTGGCTCGAGCGGTTTGCGGGTGACGATGTGTGTCTCACTACGGTTTACGAACCGGAGGAGGTGCATCGCGATCCGCACGTCGCTGCGGCCGCGGGCAGGCATTCACCGCACACAGACGCTCCGGCGCTCGGCGCCGATACCGACGCCGTGCTCGAGACAGCGGGCATTGCCGCGGACCGGCGCGCCTCGCTGCGCGCCGGCGGCGTCATCTGAGCCGGGTCGGATACTGTATCCGACCCCGGATCCGACCCTGGGTCGGATACGGTATCCGACCCCATCGCCCGGTCGGGCGTCAGCCAGGCTTTCGCCCCGACGCGAGCACCGCGGGCATCGGGACGAGGAACGCATCGCCCTTCTCGTAGCGCTCGACACCCTGCCGGACGGCCGCGCGAATCGACTCGAGCGCCGCTGGTGTCTGCGCGCGCAGAACCGCCGCGGTGCGCACGCCGCCGCGCGAGATGGCGTCGAACACCGCATCGGACGCCGGTAGCCGCCAGGTCAGCGTCAGCGTGCGGACCTCAACATCGGAGAAGCCGGCGTGCTCGAGCGTGCGTCGGAATTCGGCCTGGTCACTGAACCGGAAGAACGGCGGACCCTCGGGGAGCGGCACGTCGGGATTCCCGAACTCGCGCAGCGCGGCAAGCACCAGTCCGAAGCCGACGGCCTCTTCCGGCGGCGCCCAGACGGTGAGCGCGTAGCCGCCGCCGCCCCGCAGCACTCGATGCGCTTCCGCAATCGCCGTGTCCGGGCGCGCGAGATGGAGCAGACCGAAGTTCATGACCACCGCGTCGAAACTGGACGCGTTGAACGGCAGCGCTTCCGCGTCGCCCTCGCGAAACGCGATCGCCGGATGCCGCCGCCTCGCCTCGGCAATCATCGCCGCCGAGAAGTCGAGGCCGACCA
>Ga0207641_10004576_pt1 | contig 11953 bp, 6 predicted proteins | sample KBSSwiS62_FD_184306 | JGI IMG/M metagenome (GOLD analysis project Ga0207641, IMG submission 184306) | Switchgrass rhizosphere microbial communities from Kellogg Biological Station, Michigan, USA - KBS Switchgrass S6-2 (SPAdes) (version 2) | ecosystem: Host-associated > Plants > Roots >... | reverse complement strand
AGGATTGCAGCTCGTCTTCCGCAGCCGCCGCATGGTTTTATCCCAATGGTATACGTTGCTCGCTTCAAAACGTCGCCCAGGCCTATTTCTCCTTCTATGAGAAATCCGGGTAAGTGGACTCGATGAGACGGTCGCTTTGGCGAAGACCCTTGCTCATCCATCTTTTTCTTGTCATTCATAACCACTCACAAAGAACCGACGTACCGTGCAATCGCTGTGTACGCAGTCCAAGCATTTAGCAATGGGGGAACAAGCGCCCGGCGGCGGGGCGTTGTAGCACGGGTGAGCCCTAACTTAATGATACTTGCGGACGCTTCCGGGAATTCTGACCATAAGAGTGCTACTGTACCCGTTACAAAAGCAGTTGCCGCACTCGTTCCACCAAATGGGAACGTTTTCCCGGTCGGATCGAGGCTAACGATGTTATGGCCCGGTGCCAGGAGGCCCCAAATACCAATGGACCGACCTAGATTCGAGAGCGCAACCGGTCCGCCGTCTATGCCGCAAGCCGCGACCGGAATCACCCATGGGTGGCGAACTATGGTTGAGCCTCCTAACATCCCTTGATTGCCAGCAGCTGCCACGCAAATGGTGCCCCTGCTTGCGGCATAGCTGAGCGCTTGGTTCAGACGTACATCTCCCCCTGACGATTCTCCTGTAACGCTCAGGCTCATATTTAATACGTGAGCACCTGCCTCAACACTCTGGGTAATAGCCTCAGCAAGTTCTTCGGCGGTTGCGGTGGGCATTCTGTCAGTAGGGCTCGGCGCTTCGGGGAAGATCGGACGTATCAACAAAGTGCAGCCAGGACAAATCGCCGGAGCCGCAGAATCTCGCTTACCAAAGAGAATACCGGCTACTAGCGTCCCGTGCATGCAGGCAGCACTTTTGGCCTGCATACATGTTCCATCTAAAGGTCCACCAATCTCGTGGATATTTTCACTGGCAATATCTGGATGGGTTGTGGCTACCGGTCCATCGATCAATCCAACCCTGATGTCGGCTCTACCGCTAGTGCGCTGCATGAGCCTAGTCAGATTGACCAGATCTAGTGCGGTCATAGCGAACTCGCTTAATCGATGGCAAGGGCCCAGGTACTCAGAGTTCCTGTTCGGAGGACAAAGCAGACTACTTCAATAGGGTCGAAATCGAGAATAGTACAAAGCTGCGCGCCGCAATATCGCGAGCTAGTTATAGCCCGCTGATCATAGGCCCACAATTTCCCTGACGTCAACAAAATATTTGAGCGCTTGAAGAGTTGTTTCGGCGGATCCCACCAGTAGTCATGAATTTGGCTTAAGGGTCGATCACAGTCGGGCATCAGGGACGCTAGTTTCAGGCTCAGCCGAGCGGTCACCTAGACCAGTGGTTCTAGGGAAGAACCTTCGTGACGAGCGTACTCAGAAGTTGCAGACATCGCGCGTGTACTTTCTGTCCGCGCTGGGCGCGCAGGATGGTATGCCTGCTCAACCCAGTCTGCTTCTGTAAAGTTTTAAGGGACATTTTCTTTAGTTGCTCTCGTAAGAGTTGGTTGACCGTGCCGGCACCTCGTTCGTACCTTATCAACGACGGCAACAAAGTACTGATGTCTTCCGCTTGTTCCCAACCGCGATCCGTTTCCTTCCCGATTAAACGAATTCCTGTCGCAACAATCGCGCATCTTCTAAGCACTCCTTTAGTATCGCTTTGACATGCCGTTCCGTTTGGCGCGAAGCTCTTGTATTCGGAATGCCGATGATATTGCGAGAAGATCATCTCGAACGTCTGCGGCAGAGCCATCTTTTCGTGTCACAGCGTCAAGCTCAGAAGGCCTCTGTCTAGCTATTACGATTCGAGAGGATAAGACCGCCGCACTAGATTCTACGTTTCTCCTCTCGCTGACGGCCGATCAGGCGACCGTGTTTTTCGGCCCGTCCTGAAATCTGACGATTTCCGAGTGGCACTGCGCCAGTTGTGTGCCGGTCGTAGCAAGTTGTCGGCGCGGCGTGATCATTTCGGACGCACCAGACATGGCGCGGGCTAGAACTGTTTCTCAACAGGCGCTAGATTCGGGAGAACCAGCGGTTCGTCCAGCGCTATTTCAACCATGTGTGACGGCAGAGCTTTGCTGGGGGTCAACCCCAATTCCTTGAGTTTTTCGGCCCTTCGTATAACGTTCCCGCTACCCTTGCTGAATTTGTTCAACGCGCCTTCGTAACTCTCTTTGGCCTGCTCCAGTCGCTCGCCAATCTTCTCCAAGTCGGCCACGAATCCGACTAGCTTATCGTAGAGTTCGGCGCCTCTGCTGGCAATTTCCTGAACGTTCCGCGCCTGGTCCTCTTGTCGCCAAAGGTAGGCCACAGTACGAAGGACAAACAAGAGAGTGCTCGGGCTTACGAGCAGCACGTTCCTTTTCCACGCCTCTTCCCATAGCCCATTATCCTCGGCAATCGCCAGCGCGAAGGCGGGTTCGATTGGCACAAACATGATGACAAAGTCCAGGGAGTGTAACTCGTGGAGAGCCTGATAGTCCTTCTCGGACAACTCCTTCATGTGACGACGGACGGAGGCAAGATGGCGATCGATTGCTGCCCGCCGGTCCGTGTCGCTTTCGATTTTGACAGATTCCTCGTAGTCTTTCAGCGACACCTTTGCGTCGACTACGAGATGTCTTCCCTCGGGGAGAAAGATCACAACATCCGGTTGGCCCTTGTGGCCGTTTTCATGCCAGTACGTTTCCCGGAGTTCGTATTCGTGACCTTTTCGCAAGCCCGACGCTTCGAGCACGCGCTCCAGCACCAATTCACCCCAATTGCCTTGCGCTTTACTTGATCCCTTGAGAGCATCCGTGAGGTTTTTGGCGTCAGTGGACACCTTCTGGTTGAGGGACATGAGCTGCCTGACCTGCTCACCCAAGGCGCTCCGATCTTTGCTTTCCTGTACGTAGACTTGTTCAACTTTTGCCTGGAACTCCTTAAGCCTCGTCCCCAATGGCTCCAGGATCTGCCCGATGTTCGTCTTGTTCTGTTCGGTAAAACGGATGGATTTTTCTTCCAGGATGTCGTTGGCCAGAGATTTGAAAGTGTCTGCTAGTTGTTCTTTCGCTTTATCGAGCAGGGCGAGTTTTTCCGTGGCCTGCTCACGCTCGGCAGCGAGAACGGTGGTTAGTTCGGCCAGCTTTGTTCTGAGCCCCTCCTGCTCCTGAAGGAGCTGATCGCGCTTGGCCGACAGTTCCGCTCTCTCTGTTTCGCCACGCTCAATCAACTTGCGTTGCGTTTCCACTTTGGATTCCGAAGCGCCCCATTTTTCGCGGAGATCAGCGAGTTGCTTATTTAGTTGTTGGGTCTCGACGAGAGCGTTCTGCTGGCTCTGACGGAGCTCCGGCAGTAGCGCGGCCTGCTCAGCCAGGGTGGATGCCCGGGTGCCTTCTTCTTCGACGCGCGTCTGTAGTGAGGAGACTTGGTTTTCTAGACTTGGGATTCTGGATGCGCGTTCGGCAAGTTGCGCGCAATGTTCTTTGGAGGCATTGAACTCGGCGTCAGACTCACTCAGTTTTGTCCCCAGCTCTCGAATCTGTTCCTGCTGTCGAGAACTTTCGCTGTTGAATGAAGAAACGCGCTCGGTCAGACGGGCGATCTCTAGTTGGCTGTCACTCCGAGCCTCAATGGTCGCTGTTTGAATTCGGCGCTTCAGCACAAGGTCTGCAAGAATTGCTCCGCCGAATAAACCGAACAGCAATGCAACGGCCAGGGGGACCATCCCGGAAAGTTGTTGCTCCATACTGCCTCCATGGGATTTGTCCCACGAAAAAATTCCCCCTCAGCATCGCAGTATAGTCCCATGTCTCATCGTTCTCACTTGATTAGCGAAGGCTAAGAAACGAAAGTAATCGATCATGGCGTGTTGAGACTGTGCAAAATTATTGATGAAAGCGGCCGATGAAGGATACATTCAGAGGCGAGTAACTTCGCGAAGACTAGATCATGAGTGCTTGCAGCTTTTATGTGGCAATGCGAAATCAAACACGACGGACTTCATAAATATCGAGTTGTAAAAGGTGAAACTCCGGCGATCATGCAACTCCGAGCCGAGATGCAGTTGAAGTCCTGGAACGAGCAGTGGGAACGTGTGCAAGGTTCGCGAGCGAAGAAACAGGCCCAACTCAAAGCGGCTCAGGCGAAGGAGACGAACAAGCAGAACGCGGCGGAGCGAAGCAGGGAGGCACAGGAAGAACTAGATGGCCTTGAGCATCTGCTCACGAGTGTCCTCGAACTGGATCACACCATCGATTGGGAACAGCTGAAAGACCGTTCCCCTTTTCCTTCTGCTGAGCCTGTCCGGCACAAGGAGGAACCTGCGCCGAGGGAGCCTGATATCAATGATCCGCAATTCCAGCCAGCGCTCAACTTCATCACCCGACTCATTCCGCCGATTCGCGACAAGGAGCACTCTCGTGTGAGCGGCTTGTTTCAGGGCGCCCGTCAATCCTGGCTCACAAAAAAGGCCGAAGCAGAAGGACGGAACAAACTGCACCTTCAAGAATTCGTTAATGCTCATGCGGCTTGGGAAGCAAGCAAGGCAGAGTGGCAGGAGGATCGTCGGGGGCGGAATGCTGCGATCGACGAATCCAAGCAGGCATATCTCGATCGCCGGCCCGAATCGATCCCGGAATACTGCAAGATGGTGCTGAGTACTTCCAAATACCCTGATACGTTCCCGTCTGATGCTTCTATCGAATTTGTGGAAGAGTCCCGTACCATCGTGGTCGACTACTGTCTGCCCGACATTGTAGCCCTGCCCATTCTAAAAGAGGTGAAATACATAGCAACTCGGGACGCGTTCCAAGAGGTGCATGTGAATGAAGCGTGGCTGAACCGTTCATACGATTCGGTCCTGTATCAAATCGCGTTGCGCTCACTTTATGAGCTGTTTCAAGCGGATGCGGCAAATGCAATTGACGCCGTCGTATTCAATGGCTGGGTTAACTCGGTCGATAGGGCCACAGGGAAAGAAGTGAACGCTTGCATTTTGTCGATTCAGGCTTCCAAGTCAGAATTTATGGACGTCAACCTCGCTCAGGTCGACGCAAAAGCTTGCTTCAAGAAGCTGAAAGGGGTCTCCGCCGCCCGGCTCACGGCTCTCCAGCCAGTCAGGCCCATTTTGCAGTTAAATAAGGAAGACAAAAGATTCATCCCAGCATACAACGTAGCGGAAGCACTCGACAGTTCCTCCAATCTCGCGGCCATGGATTGGGAAGACTTCGAACATCTGATACGACAACTGTTCGAGGAGGAGTTCAGTAGCGAAGGCGGGGAAGTAAAGATCACGCAGGCGAGTCGCGATGGGGGAGTCGATGCAGTTGTATTCGATCCAGACCCGATTCGCGGTGGGAAGATAGTAATACAAGCGAAACGATACACAAACACGGTGAGCGTCTCCGCCGTGCGGGATCTATACGGCACCGTTCACAACGAGGGTGCAAACAAGGGCATTCTCGTCACAACCGCAGATTATGGCCCGGACGCGTATGAGTTCGCGAAGGGAAAACCAATTACGCTCATCAGCGGCAGTGAGCTGCTATACCTTCTTGCGAAGCACGGCCACAAAGCTCGTATAGATTTGCGGGAGGCTCGATTCCTGGCGGTCGAAGCCGAGAAGACCTCAAGAGCAGCAAAGCCCTAGTTTTGCTTCGGCCGGCCAAACGAAAAACGTCAAGAATGATCCCCAATGCGGTAGTCCGTGTCCCTATCTGTTCTTTGCGGTGACTATTGTCACCAGTAATGCACCGGCTTTGGGCGTATGCTCGTTTGGTCTGCGGCTGACGAAGATTTTCTGACATATGAAGGCCTCTACCGGCGATTTCCTCTTATCGGCGAGCGACCTAAGCAATCACTTGGCTTGCCGTCATCTAACATCTCTGGACTTCGGTGTGGCTGTTGGAGAAAGATCCGCCCCAGAATGGCGCTCGCCTGACCTGTGGGTTCTTCAGAAGCGCGGCCTGGAACACGAGAATGCCTATGTTGCCTATTTAGCTGCCCAGAGACTATCCGTTGTTGATTTGCGGAGCACAAGCCAAACAGAGGCCAGCTCGGCAGTTATACCGGAACAGGAAACCAATTATGTTCCGTATCTGGCTGCTGAGGGATCATCTGTCGTTGACTTGTCCGACCCTGATATAGAGGAATCGGTTAGCGAGGTCGAAATTGCCATGCGGAAAGGCGTAGACGTCATAGTTCAGCCGACGCTCGTATCGGGACGATGGCATGGCCGTGCCGACGTGCTCCGGCGCGTGGATCGTCCGAGCAAGCTTGGGGACTGGTCATATGAGGTACACGATTGCAAACTCGCACTCGAAACGAAGGCGACCACGATCCTTCAGCTATCTCTATATTCCGAGTGCCTTGCTGCCATTCAGGGCGAATGGCCTGAGTACATGCACGTCGTTCCTCCAGGTGATGGATTCGTATGCGAGCAGCACCGGGTGTCTGACTACGCGGCGTACTACCGATACGTAAAACGTTGCCTAGAAGATGCCGTGGGAAACAACGGTAGCGCAACTGACACCTACCCTGAACCAACGCCGCATTGTTCAATCTGCCGCTGGTGGGCCGAATGCGATGGGCAAAGACGGAAAGATGATCACCTGTCGCTCGTGGCAGGAATCAGCAGGCTCCAGCAGAAGCAGCTCAGTACGTGGGATGTCAATGCCGTGAGCAGTCTGGCTGTTTTCCCCCTGCCCCTCAAAGAAAGGCCAAAACATGGCTCTGCGGGGAGCTATGTTCGCGTCAGGGAACAGGCTCGGGTTCAGGTCACAGGTCGCGACCAAAAGAAACTCGTCCATGAAATCCTTGATCTGAACCCCGAACATGGTTTTTTCCTCCTGCCCGAACCGTCTCCCGGTGACATGTTCTTTGATCTGGAGGGCGATCCCTTCATCGGTGGTGGCGGGCGCGAGTATCTCTTTGGATTCGTCGCTGACGACGACTCAGGAAATTCCGTCTATAGCTCTCAATGGGCGGTGAATGCCGAGCAAGAAAAACGCGCGTTTGAGGCGTTCGTTGATACCGTAATGGCTCGCTGGGCGAAATGTCCTGCGATGCATGTCTATCACTTCACCGGCTACGAGTCCGGCGCACTCAAGAGACTGATGGGCCGCTACGCTACTCGCGAAGATGAAATCGATCGCATGCTGAGAGCCTATTTACTGGTGGACCTGCATACAGTCACGAGACGGGCTGTCCGGGCAAGCGTCGAGCATTATTCCCTGAAAGCGCTGGAACCGTTCTACGAATTCGAAAGAAAGACGCCTCTCGAGGATGCACGCACCGCCTTGCGACAGGTGCAGCACGCGCTCGAACTTGGCGAAGCTGCGCAACTGGACCCGACACTCCAAAATACAGTGGCCCAATACAACGGCGACGACTGCCATTCAACTCGGAGATTGCGCGACTGGCTTGAGACGGAGAGGTTTCAACTGGAGCGGAATGGACATCCAGTCCCACGACCCGCACGCCCCGATGGAGCACCGTCGGCCGTGCTCGATGAGCGTCAGCAACGCACCGCTGCGCTTGGTGCAGCCCTTCGCAACGGCATCCCTGCTGACCCTGCTGAACGTAATCAGCAACAGGCCGCGCGTTGGCTGCTTTCCCATCTCCTCGACTGGCATCGGCGCGAAGTGAAGTCCGAATATTGGGAATACTACCGGCTTGGTTCGTTGTCCGATGAAGAACTTCTCGATGAGCGCTCGGGTCTCGCGGGACTTTCATTCGTTGAAAGGCTAAGCATCGAGCGAAAGATACCTACGGATCGCTATTCGTTTGAGAAACAGGAAACCGATCTACGCGCCGGCGAAGAGCTTCGCGCCAAAGAGGAAAAGATAGGTAAAATTGTTGAGATCGATCTTGCTTCCCGCCTTGTGGACATAAAAAAGACCAAGAAAACGTCCGAGGTCCACCCGACTGCTGTTTATGCAAAAAACATAGGCCCCACAACGGACGTTCTATCCAACTCTCTCTTGCGTATCGGTACGTGGGTTGAAGCGAATGGGCTCGATTCCACAGGACCATATCGTGCGGCCCGCGATCTGCTGCTACGACTTCCTCCTAGATTGACAGGCGGTTCAGCAACATTGCTGGCTCCTGGTGAACAGACTCTGGCCGCGGCTAAACGTGTTGGCACGCAGCTGGACCATTCCATACTCGCCATCCAGGGACCGCCGGGCGCAGGGAAGACCTATACGGGGGCGCGGATGATCTGCGAACTCGTACGCCAGGGCAAACGCGTTGGGATTACCGCCACCAGTCACAAAGTGATCAGAAACCTTCTTGATGAGGTTGTGAAAGCCGCAGGCGAGGAAAAGCTGACAGGCCTCAGATGCGTTCAGAAAGTAAGAGATACAGACAAACCGGAGCACGACCCGCCACATATTCAAACAACAGTAGAGACGCGGGAGACGCTCGCTGCCTTCCTTGCCGGGGCGCAAGTCCTTGCAGGAACCGCGTGGCTGTGGGCACAGGAAGATTATTCAGAGGCGGTTGATGTGCTTTTCGTGGACGAGGCCGGGCAGATGTCCCTTGCGAATGTGCTCGCAGTTTCGCAGGCCGCGAAGAGCATTGTCTTGCTGGGCGATCCGCAGCAACTGGAGCAGCCCCTTCGTGGCAATCATCCGGCAGGTGCCGATGCCTCAGCTCTCGAACATCTGCTTGCCGGGGCAAAGACGATGCCGCCCGGTATGGGTATCTTTCTAGAAAAGACGTGGCGCATGCATCCGAAGCTCACGCAGTTTACGTCTGAAGCATTCTACGAAGGACGCTTAAGGTCGCGCGACGGACTTGAAAATCAGGCGATCAATGGGCATCCTTGGCTCGGGGATTCCGGCCTCTACTACATCCCGGTCGAACATAAAGGCAACCAGAATGCTGCGCCGGAAGAAGTCGAAATCATCGTCGATCTCGTTAGCACCCTGACAAAGGCGGAAGTCAGATGGATCGACGACAAAGGCAACGGCCGCGATCTGCAGATCTCCGACATCCTTGTGGTCGCGCCATACAACACACAGGTTTTCGATCTCGCGGCGCGCCTCCCATGTGCGCGCGTAGGCACAGTAGACAAGTTTCAAGGGCAGCAGGCGCCTATTGTGATTTATTCAATGACCACTTCATCACCCGAAGATGCACCACGAGGAATGGAATTCCTTTACAGCCTCAATCGGCTCAACGTGGCCACTTCACGGGCAAAGGCAATGGTGGTCATTGTCGCAAGCCCTCGGCTACTTGAGCCCGAATGTCATACACCACGCCAGATGCAACTCGCGAATGCATTGTGCCGCTATGCCGAACTCGCAACAGTAGCGCATCCTGTGTCGTTCTGATTGGTCCACCGGAATGGGTTGACGGACGACAAGGTTTCTGATGGTCCAAAGGTGCGGGGGATCGGTCATCGCGTTGTCAACGGAGATATTAAGCCAAGTCTCGCCGAAAGTTTAAAACATGATGGCGCATAGCGACTGGTTCGACAGTCGGTCGGCCCGCTCTGAGGCGAGCTCGCATTCGTTCCGAGTCAGGAAAAAAGGCGTCCGGGAAGACCCGTTCGTGGTTTTGACTTCTATCAATCGCTCGTCCCCTGCTGGGATAAACGAGAGAATATCGTAGCCCGCGCCATCGTCGACGGAGATCCACCGGACTCTCCGGGCCAGGTCCGGCCGCTCTGCCTCAGTGAGCCTGCGCCTCTCAAGGTCCACAACAAAAGATTCTCCAGCTTCGCCAAGCAACTGGTTGCGGTGATCCCGTTCCACAGGGTCGAATTTCTGGACAAGCCTTCGCAAACGTTCCGGAAGAGGCGTATCCGTAACGATCGGCGGAGGGACAAAGATTTCAGTGGGCAAAGGCGCAGCGGGTTGCAGAATTGTAGCTGGTTCAAGTGTGGCCGGGTACTTGGTGAGGTAGCGATCTATCGCATCGAAGATAGCATTCTGGTAGTTCCGCTTTGGTTGTAGTCGAGAATCCAGGACATTCCCAGTTCGTCCAATACCGCCGAAATATTCTGGTGCTTGAACTCGACGGAGCGATGCGTCCGGCTAATCTGCACCATAAGAGCCGCGCTATGCCGGGATTTTACATAGGGCTGTCCTGCGAGATCGGCTGCCAGCATGGCGAAATAATCGGCGACGATGACATCGAGCTCATCGCCCTGCCAATCGTTCCGATTTTCGCGTCGTCAGCCATTTATCCTGCTGCTCTTCCGAGAAAACGTTTCACTGTTCTTAGCGCGCCAGCGGTGTCTTTCAGCTCGCATTCCCAGATAATCAGCGATTTCCAACCGTCTGCGCTGAGTGCTGCAATATTCCTGGCGTCCCGCGCCTGATTGCGCTGAAGCTTCGGAAGCCAGTAATCAAGGTTTGTCTTGGGAACATGCGCGGCCTTGCATCCCTGATGCGAGTGCCAAAAACATCCGTGAACGAAGATGACCTTGTGCCGCGAAGGAAACACGAGATCAGGTTTTCCAGGAAGGTCTTTCCGGTGCAGCCGAAAACGGTAACCCAGCTTGTGGACCAGAGAGCGAACCGCCAGCTCGGGAAGCATGTCCTTGCTGCGGATGGCTCGCATATTGGCACTACGGTCCAAGTTCTAGAGCTCCGCGATGATGGCCTGTTCGTATACTTTGGCGGGGGGCAGGTTACTGGGAGCGGTAAAGGCGAGCGCGACCTGGTCAATGGTCGTGGTCGATTGCCCGCCCAGTTCGAGTGCGCGGATCTGGCCGTCAGGAACGGGAGGACCTACGTCGTATCGCATCAAAGTCACCGAGCCCGCCTGCTGATGGATCTCCTCCAGCTTACCGCCAAGCCGTTCGGCAATCTTGTTGTAAACCGGCGTCGGGCAGATGAAGAAAAGCCCCTTCTGGCACAGCGGCTCGCGCCGCAGCACATGGCCCTTGTAGATGATCTGCGGAAGAATGCGTTTGTTCACATTCTCCCAGTTCGGCCCCGCCGTGCTGTTGCCCTTAAATGTGCGGCCATCGAGATAGGCCTTTCGCTCCGCACGGTAATTTCCGGTGGTGTCGATGGACTGCACTTCGATGGCGACGAACCCCAGCAACTTTCCGGCGGCATCGGTGTGCGCCAGAATCCAGTCAACGAAATATGCGCCTGCCTTCCCGCCCGCTTTCTTGGCGCGGCTCGGCAGGCGCAATTCTTTGCCCCAGCGTTTTCCAAATACTGCTATCGCGGGTATGCCGGGATTCTTGGCGCGGTAACTGGCGATATCGTTTCCCGCGATCAGATCGATGCCGCTACCGAATGCCTGCACGGCAACATCTCTGAGAACCTTGTAGTCGTCTGAATAGAGACGGACGGGACAGCAGATGACGGGTCCGCTGGTCATGGGCTTGAGTGCGCACATGCCGCTGATGGTGCCGTCACTCAGTGTTTTCGTGCATTTCTGGCCGAGGAACGGGCATTCCAGAGATTTCCGGGCTTTCTTTGCCGCGGGAGACTTGTCGCTTGGGCTGTAGCCGAAAAGCTCTGTAATGTTGCTAGCCATGCGCTGCTTCTGCTTCCTCCAGAGCCGCTGGGACGGCACCGTGCGCTTCAAGATGAGCACGTATCTGTTCCGCGATGGCCTTGGCCATCAGCACGGGAACCGCGTTACCCACCTGTTCGTATTGCGAGACGCGGGTCCCCAGAAACTGATAGGTGTCGGGAAAAGATTGAAAGCGCCCTGCTTCACGCACCGTGAGCGAGCGGTCCTGGTCGGGCAGGAACACGGTGCCCCAGTGCGGATCGCATTTCGTCATGACGGTGCCAGCGAGGCCGTTGTTGCGCAGCCGGCCGTAGCGCTTGGTGTGGTCCGACTTGCGCGCGCGCTGCATGCCCTTGGGCAGCATGTGGTGGGGAATATCGCGCCAGGAGCCGCCCGGCTTCACGAATTTCATGCGCTCGGCGTTCTGCTTTGAAAGTTTCGCCGCGAAATGATTGTAG
>Ga0207641_10004573_pt1 | contig 11961 bp, 9 predicted proteins | sample KBSSwiS62_FD_184306 | JGI IMG/M metagenome (GOLD analysis project Ga0207641, IMG submission 184306) | Switchgrass rhizosphere microbial communities from Kellogg Biological Station, Michigan, USA - KBS Switchgrass S6-2 (SPAdes) (version 2) | ecosystem: Host-associated > Plants > Roots >... | reverse complement strand
ACCAGGCCCGTGGGCTGACCCGCACCGCCTCCGGCGCAAGCGGCAGGTTGCCGGTCGGAGGTGCATACAGCGCCCCGGTCTGCAGCACGGACGATGCCTCCCGCGCCAAGACCGTGTAGGAAGTCAGAAGGCGGCGCAGCGCCGCCTTTCGCGCGTTCTCCGCCTCCTCGGTCGCGAGGCGCTCGCGCGCATAGTCGCGCAGAAGGTCGTGGAAGCGGTACCGGACCAGACCGAGCGCGTCGATGCCCGACACCTCAAGCAACTCGGCATCCACGAGTTGCTCGGCCATCGCCTCTGCGGCGGCGACGCTAACGTCGGTCAGGTCTGCCAGGTTCCAGGCCGGAAAGGTCGCGGCTTTCAGGAGCCCCAGCATCCGGAACGCACGTTTCTCGGCATCGACCCGGCTGTCATAGCTCAGCGCGAGCGACGCGCGAACCTCCAGGTTCCCGACCTTCAGCAGGTCCAGCCTGTTCTGCTCGTTGCCGAGCCGGTCGGCAAACCAGTCCAGCCGCCACGCCGGCCGGGAGGCGAGCCTGGCCGCGACGATCCTCAGCGCCAGCGGCAGGAACCCGCAGAGCCGGGTGATCCGGCGCGCCGCGTCCTCCTCGGCGGCGAGCCGAGACGGCCCGATGACGTTCCGGAGCAGGTCCAGCGCGCTGTCAGGGTCCATGACGTCGAGAGATTCCGAGTGACACGAGGACAGTCCCACCAGGCGCGACCGGCTGGTGATGAGCACGCCGCACTGTGCCGCGCTGGGGATGAGGTGCTCGACCTGGCGTTCGTCCACCGCATTGTCGAGGAAGACGAGAATGCGGCGGGTGCTGGCGCGGCTCCGGAACATCCGGGCCCGGTCGTCCAACGACTCCGGGATGTCGTTGTCTCCCGTGCCCAGCCGCCGCAGGAAGCCGGCGAGCACGTCGGCCGGATCGAGAACCTGGTCCTCCACGCCCCGCAGGTCGATGTACAGCTGCCCGTCGGGGTAATGACGCGACACCCTATTAGGGCTTTGTTAGGTCGTTGATCGTCCGGTTTCTGGGTGCGGGTCTTCGTCTGGTTGGCTGCTTAGCTGTGACCCCGGAGGAGATGGCGGCGGTGCGTCCGGTCGTGGAGGAGTTCGCGGCGCGGATGTTCGCGGACCTGCCGCGTAAGGACCAGCGGGCGAAGGGTGAGCTCTACCTGCGTGGGCTGCTGCTCGACGGGAAGCGCAAGAGCCTGGTGCCGATGGCCGAGCGCCTCGGGGTCGATCATCAGGGGTTGCAGCAGTTCCTGCGGAACTCGACCTGGGAGTACGGCGAGGTCCGCCGACGGTTGGCGGGCTGGGCGGTGGACTTCGTGCGGCCTGAGGCCCTGGTCATCGACGACACGGGCTTCCCGAAGGATGGCTCGGCGTCGCCGGGGGTGGCCCGGATGTACTCCGGCGCGCTGGGCAAGGTCGGTAACTGCCAGATCGGGGTGTCCGTGCACGCGGCGACCGACTGGGCGTCCGCGGCGCTGGACTGGCGGCTGTTCCTGCCTGCCAGCTGGGACGACACCGGCGCCACCGATCCGGCCGAGGCCGCCGAGGTCCGTGGCCGCCGGGCGCGGGCCGGGATCCCGCAGGACGCGCGGCACCGCGAGAAGTGGCGCCTGGCGTTGGACATGCTCGACGAGATCACCAGCTGGGACGTGCCCGCCCGGCCGGTACTCGCCGACGCCGGCTACGGCGATGCCGCCGAGTTCCGCCAGGGCCTGACCGAACGCGGCCTGGTCTACGTCCTTGGCGTCACCCACACCGCCACCGCCCACCCGGCCGCCGCAGAGCCCGCGTGCGCGCCGTACTCCGGCAACGGCCGCCCGCCGGTGCCCGCCTACCCCGACCCGCCGGCGACGTTGAAGGCCCTGGTCATGGCCGCCGGCCGCAGCGGGCTGCGGTGGGTGACCTGGCGGCGCGGCACCCACAAGACCCCGGACAACCCCAAAGCCCTGATGCGCTCCAGGTTCCTGGCCCTGCGCGTCCGCCCCGCCGCCCGCACGATCCCCAGAGACGCCGGCCGCAGGCTGCCCGAGTGCTGGCTGCTCGCCGAATGGCCACCCGGCGAGCCCGAACCCACCGACTACTGGCTGTCCACCCTGCCCGCCGACATCCCGCTACGCCGTCTCGTGCGACTCGCGAAGCTGCGCTGGCGGATCGAGCACGACTACCGCGAACTCAAAGACGGCCTCGGCCTCGACCACTACGAGGGCCGCTCCTTCGACGGCTGGCACCGCCACGTCACCCTCGTCTCGACCGCCCAAGCCCTCTGCACCCAACTCCGCCGCACCCCAAAAGCCCCTGCGCCGGCCTGACCCTCTACGGAGTCCTCCGCATGCTCCAGACCCTGCTCAACGTCTGGACCGGCGCCTGCCGCACCTGCCACCGCCCCTACGAACCGTTACAGGACCAGCCGCTACAACTCCTCGGAGTCACCTAACAAAGTCCTACTAGGAGCTGACGCTCGCAGAACGACTGGCCACGGTCTGGGAGAACGAGTTACAGCACGAGTTCGTCGCGACCATAAATGATTGTTGGGCGACTTTCGTCTGGCTTGGCCTCGCCCCCGTAGCTGCCAACTGGAACCTCGGGTCGGCATGTCCCTTTGACCGTCTTAGGAAGTTATAACCATGAGCAGCCAACCGGAACCAACTACCTGGCAGCAGCCGGCCGGCGCCACTTCTCCGAGCGAGGACGGGATCAACCGACAGGCCGCGCACTGGCGGGAACCAGCCGACGCTGGGCACCCGCTGGCGGGCGGTCGGGTCTCGGCCGGCGCGACCCGCTCCAAAATTGCATTCGTCTGCTCGCCTGCTGGGCAGCAGTGGACGGGCATGGCTCGAATGATGTTTCAAAGTGAAAATGCATTCCGCAATATGCTGTTGCGTTGCGACCGTGAATTTGCCCGGCTCGGCGGAACCTCCGTTATCGACGAGATTTTCTCTACCAATCCCCGGTTCGATCTACCTCGCCACTTGGCGCCCATCATTTTCGCAAACCAGGTCAGTATCGCTGCCTGGCTGATAGATCAGGGCCTCGAACCTGACATGGTGGTCGGCTCTAGCGTGGGCGAGTTCGCCGCCGCCGTGATCTCGGGGATCCTTACCCTGTCCGACGGTGTACGTCTGGCGTTTGAGTTCGGTCGGATCACACAGCCGCTTGTCGGACACGGTTCCATGATTGCCGTCGACCTGTCCCGCGAGGAGCTTCGTCCTTTTCTGCGCGAGCGGTACAGTTCGGTGGCCGTGGCTTCACACAGCGGTCCGCGATCGACCGTGCTGGCTGGCGACCGGTCGGAAATGGCGACGTTGGCCGACGAACTAAAGACGCAGAACGTTGATTGCGTCCTTCTCCCAATTCCATGCGCCGCGCACAGTCCTGCCATGGATCCAATCCTGGAAGACCTTCGGCATGCCCTCAAGGGCCTGACGCCGAGGCCGGGCCATCTCCCTATGATCTCGTCAGTTACCGGGCTGCCAGCGGCCTGGCAAGATATCGATTCGAATTATTTTGTCAAAAATGCCAGGCAGCCGGTCCTGCTTTTCGAGGCTATCGAGCGGGCCCTCACCGAGGGGGTCGATATCCTGGTTGAGATCGGGGCCAACCCTGTTCTCCTCTCGGCGCTGCAGCAGACAGCAGACGCATTGGGTAAGCCTGTGACGGTCATCGGGACAATGAGCCGCGGCGAAGACGATCGCGTCGGGCTAGTCAATGCGGCGGTCGAACTTTCCCGCTTGACAGGTGGCCGCGCCGACCGCCGGCTGGGCCGGCGGTCGGACAGGAACGGCGGCCTGTGGCTGCAGCCGCGTAGGTAGGATTCGGCATTCCAGACAGACGAGGATCGTTGTCGTGAACGAGATGCATCTCAATTCGAACGCCCGAGATCTTGCCCCTGGACTACGGGTCTCGACGGACGGGGACTGCCGCCTAACATGGGGTGGAGATCCTCGAGCGGCTGTCCGGGGTCGAGGGGGTCGTGCGGGTGGCGGCCGATGTGCCGCCGCCGGCTGGGTCGATCCTGCTGGTCGATGTGGGTGGCACCGCTCTGTCGGAGCGGGCGACGCCGCTGGATGCGGCCGAGCTGGTCGATCTGGCCGGGTCGCTGGCGCGGACGGTCGCGGGTATACACCAGCGGGGTGTGGTGCATCGGGACATCAACCCGGCGAACATCGTGGTGAGCGGGCAGGAGGACGCGCCCTGTCTGATTGACTTCCAGCTGGCCACGATGTCCGCTCCCCTCGAGCCGGGGTTCGCGCACCAGAGCGGAATCGTGGGGGCGTTGCCGTATCTGGCCACCGGAGCAGACCGGCCGGACCGCTCGCCAGGTCGACCAGCGGGCCGACCTGTACGCGCTCGGGGCGACCCTGGACGAGCTGGCCACCGGGGCCCCGCAACGGCGACGAGATGGGACGCGCGGCCACCGGCTGAGACGAGTTGCTCACCTCCTCGACATGACCGGCTCGCGTGGGATGTGAGCCTTTCATCAGTGTTGGCCGGCCGGAATCGGGAATCGACCGTAGACGTTGGAAGTGCACGAAGGTGCTGTTTCAGGGCTTCTTCCGCCCATGAGCACCCGATGACCGGGGAGGCGCCGTGACCGTCGTCGTCGAGAGTCCGGCGGTCTCGTACCGCTGTGCGCCATGGACGCTGGCGCAGGGAGTCGACCCGATCGGGTCGGCGCTGACCTGCGACACGTTCGTCCTCGTCGAGACGCCGCCGCCGTGGCCGCACGACATCGGCGAGATCCCGGTCTTCGCCCAGCTGGGGCATCGCGGGCTGCGCCGGACGCGGCTGCTCGCCGTACGGCCGGGGCGAGACGCCTCGGCGCCGGGCGCCACCGCCGGCGTGGCGGTGACGATCTGGCGGAGGTCCGAGACCGGCGCCTTCACGGGCACAGATCACGTGGTCCCGGCCGAACGGCTCGTCGACGAGGTCACCCGCCTGGCCACGGCTCCGCTTGAGGACGGCCGACCGGCCGGGGAAGGCCAGCCCGCGCCCGCCGAGGTGCTGCTGTGCGGGCACGGGAGCCGCGACGTCTGCTGCGGGCGGCTGGGGACCCGGCTCGCGCTGGACGCGGTCGGTTCCTGGCCGGACGTCCGGGTCCGCCGCTGCAGCCACACCGGCGGCCACCGCTACGCGCCAACCGGCTTCACCCTGCCTGATGGGCTCGCCTGGGGCTTCCTCGACGGCCAGGTCCTCGACGCGGTCGTACGCCGCTCCGGCCCGCCGCCGCTGCGTGGCCACTACCGCGGCACCACTGCGCTCGACCAGTGGGGCCAGGTCGCCGAGCGTGAGCTGTTCGAACGCTTCGGCTGGGCTTGGCTGGACCATCGGCTGACGTCGGCCAGCACCGATGTCGCGGCCGACCGCCGCTCGGCGACAGTCCACCTCGCCTGGGACGGCCCCACCGGCCCGGGCGCCGCGACGGCCATCGTCGAGGTCGCCCGCGACGTCCCCGTCCTCGTCTGCGGCGAGCCCCCTGAAAACGCGCGGAAGAGCTCACCCGAACTGGCCCTGCGCTCACTGGACCTGCGCACCCCCTGACCGCCCGTCCGCCTGAAAAGCGGAAGGTCGGCGGTTCGACCCCGCCCCTGCCCACCACCTCTGACCTGCGGTTTTACCCCGCAGTAGAGATCGTTTAGCCGCTTTTGTAGATCGTTATGTAGCAACGGCTGTAGCAACGCCGACCGCATGCAGCCGGCGGACGGTCACCTATACACCCCCGCTGACCTGCACACACGTTTCCGGCAGACCGTCCGCTTCAGGACAACACGGTAAAGCCGGCTCTCGCCCGTCGCGGTGCCGCTCCGATCGCGTCCGACGTTCCGCAAATGTCCTGTCAGGCATCCGCTTCCGGACCCAGACTCGGCGCTGCTCCGCGTTGGACGCGCTGCTGAAGGCGTAGGACCTGCGCGTCCACGCTCGCGGTCCAGCTTGCCTCGTGACTCTCGGGACGGACGCCGGCCGTTGCTACATCGGTAGCTACAAATGCGCCGCAGAACCTGACGGAGCCAGCTGATGCAGCCGTCCTACCTGCGCCGACGTGCGCAGCGGAGCGGCCGGACCGTCCGTTTCAACGGCGGACAGTCCCGGGATGCCGGGCGGCACGGACAGAAATCACCAGGGTGCGGCTGCGCGCCTCAATTGGCGCTGTTGCATTGAGCTGGTCCTGGGCAGGGCTGGGATAGGCTGGTTGGCTGGTCAGAGAGCCAGGGCGAGTTCGGTGAACACTGCTGCGAGTCGGCGATGGGGTTCGGCGTCGACGCCGAGTTCGTAGTGGCCGCGGCGGAGATTCTGAACGAAGGCATGCCCGGAACCGATCACCTGGGCGGAGCGTAGCCGTTTGAGCCCTCGCATCGGCCGCAGCCGTGCCTTCAACCGGCCGTGATCGACTTCGACCTTGTTGTTCGCGTACCGAGCATCCACGTGGTGGGCGGCGGGGAGCAGTTCGTCGAGAACCCGCGGGTAGGCAGCGGCCCGGTCGGTGGTCACCTCGACCGGCCGGCGGCCGTGGGCCAGCGCCCGGGTGAAGAAGCGCCAGGCCGCGGCGAGATCCCGTTTCTCGGAAGCGAGCACATCGATGACCTGCCCAAACTGGTCGGTCGCCCGGTAGAAGTAGGTCCAGCGCCCGGCGACCTTGACGTACGTCTCGTCCGTGTACCACCTGTCACCGGGGCTGTGGCGACACGGCCGGGCCGCGTCGATCAGCAACGCCGTGAACCGCTGGACCCACCGGTAGACGCTCACCTGATCAGCGGTGATGCCGCGTTCGGCCAGCAGTTCCTCGACGTCTCGATAGGACAGGTTGTAGCGCAGGTACCACCGCACCGCCAGCGTGATGACCTCCGGCGGGAACCGGAACCCCGCCAACTCGGAGACCGGAACCACGGGACGGGCACGCCGACGATGCACCCGTCGATCATGCCTGAGCGGCGGGCCCGATCGCTCTACCCCGCCGACGCAACAGCCCCCTCCCGGCTCAGCGGCACCCTCGCCGCGGCCAGCGCTGACCACCTCGTCTACCTCTGGTAACGCGCCCGGGAGCCCCGGCGGTCGTCACCATCGAAGCCGCCAGCCGTGACCTTCGGAGTCGCAGCCGCGTGTCCGACTCCGACGGTCATGCACAGATCAGCCCGGGGTCTGGCCGTCGTTCGATTCCTCCGCCGCCACGATGGCCTCGACCTCGTCGAGGTCGTCGGACGTGAGCTTCCAGTCGGCCGCGGCGGCGTTCGCCGTGACCTGCTCCGGCCTGGTCACGCCAGTCAGCACGGAGCCGACCAGCGGTTGTGCGGCGAGCCAGGAGACGGCGAGCTCAAGCAGGGAATGGCCGCGCTTCTCGGAGAAACTCGTCAGCCGCTCGACCGTGCCGAGCCGTGCGTCGGACAGCGGGGGCCGTCGCGCCATGAGCCCGTCGCGGAGCATCTGGCTGACGAGGCCGTCGGCGCCGAGACGAGAGTCCGCGGGCAATGGCTCGTCGCGCCGGTACTTCCCCGTGAGCAGGCCGTTGGCGAGCGGGAAATACGGCAGAATCCCCACACCGCCGCGGTGCGCGGCATCGAGCACCTTCGGCGACGGGCGCTCGAGCACGTTGTACTGCACCTGGCAGGACCGGAATGGCCGCAGGCCGGAACGTTCGGCTACACCGGCCGCCGCGTCGAGCAGGTCGGCGGGCAGGTTGCAGCAGCCGACCTCGCGGACTTTGCCGGCGCGTACGAGGGTGTCCAGTGCCTGCAGGATCTCCTCGACCGGGGTGTCTGGGTCGGGCTGGTGCTGCTGGAGCAGGTCGATACGGTCGGTCCCCAGCCGGCGCAGGCTGGCCTCGACCGCGGCGACGATCCGCCCCGCGCCGCGCTGTGCCGGCTCCTGTTCGCTGATGTTAAGAAACTTCGTCGCTATCACCGCCTCGTCGCGGCGACCGCGCAGAGCGACACCCAGGAACTCCTCGGAATGCCCCTCACCGAGGTAGGACGTAATGCTGTACTCCTCGGCGGTGTCGAAGAAGTTGATCCCGAGGTCGAGCGCGGTGTCGACGATCCGAGTGACAGTCTCCTGGTCGCATGGGCGGCCGAAGAAATCCGTGCCGAAGTTGTTGCCGCCGATGCCGACGACCGAGACGTCGAGGACGCCGATCCGGGTGCGCCTCACCGCGGCGACCGCTCTGCTGCGTGCGACCACACTGCGCTCGTCGCCTCCGGCCGGGAGAAGACCCTGCGGAGGGCCGCTAACGGCCACGGGTTCTGCATACTCATGCCTCCAGTGCCAGCCGGATCTCCTGCGCGTCCCGGTCCGCGCTCGTAGCGTGAACAGACGGACGTTCCTACTCTGACACGCTGCCTTCTGGACACGCACACATTTGCCGTTCGAGTGGAACCCTTGCCGAGCTGCCGGCCCGCCAGCGTTCCGCGGTCGTCCTGCGTCGCTACCTCCAGCCGTCCGAGGCGGAGGCAGCCGAGGCGCCGGGGTCCGGATCGGCACGGTGAAGAGCCTGACGTCCCGCGGACTCTCCCGACTGCGGCGGTCCCGGCGAGACTTGTCGGCACCGTCCCGCCCGGCGGCGTGGACGTTGCGCGTGACCGGCGCGAGCAGGCCCGCCGCCTGGCGCATCAGGCGTTCGACGAGTCCAGACTGGCCGCCCAGCTGGACGCGGGAGTCCGCGGGCGGATCATCTTCGGCTCCGGCAATCGGGTGGGCACCCGGATAAGCGCCCTCGCCGAGCAGGGCGTGGCTCCGCCCAGGCCGGTGCTGGACTTCGGCGACGTCGATCCGGGTGGGATTCGCGCGGCGCAGCTCGCCGTGTCGACCGCGTCCGCTCTCGACTGGCCGGCCGTGCGGCCGAGCCGGCGGCTGTACGAGCTCGCGCTGGCTTCACCGCACGCCTGGCCGGATCACCAGCATCCGCCGACACGGTGGCCTGGGCCGCCCGCTGGCTTGGCGGCAACCTGGGCACACAGATTCGCCGGTGCCTCGCGGCCGGCGAAGCTGTCCGCCAGGAGGCGGTCGGCTTGGAGATACTCCAGCGGCACTTGCCTGCGCTGACAGCAGACCTCCGTGGGCCGATGGACTAGCAGCGTGATGGCACCCGCCCTGCGAGGTTGACGAGGACGGACCGGGCAGCGCTGACGCGTTCGGGCCATCGGGTGGGGGTGGCTACCGCCACAGGCGCGGCATGGTGGTGTCTGTGGCGCTGGCGGCGCAGCAGGTCACTCTCGACTCTCCCCTGCCCTGCAGCCTCCGAGGAACAACGCCGAACCGTCGCCGGGCGCGGACGATCACCGCAAGCGCGGTAGCTCGCAGGGACATCGGGCGCGTCAATTCGTGGCCGGTCTCGGCCGAAGGACGCCTTGGCGGGGATACCGACAAGAGAACACCGGGCGTCCCGGCGACCGACTCGGCTTCCTGATCGGTCGCGAACTTCCGGTCACCGATTGCCGTGGACATATTGCGGTCGACAACCGGAAACGTTACACTCTAGACATCCTTAGTTACAGTATGTAGTCAGTCGCTAGCCGTCTACGGGTGGGTGATGGCGCGCAGCTCGGGTTCGTCAGGTGGCTCGTATAGGGAGTGGATTGCTGCCGAACGTGCGGCTCAGCGGGAACGCGAGCGGCGCGAGCGGCAGGCAGAGAAGGACCGCATTGCCGCAGAAGTGGCGGCGCGCGATGAGGAAGCCGCCGCGAAGACTGAGGCAATCAACCGGAGTATTCTCGAACTGGAAAATCTGCTGCGGTCCTCTCTCGACCGCGATCCGCGCATTAACCTTGACTCTCTGAAGATTACAACCAAGGTTCCACCGTTGAATCTTGGATCACTGGCAGATCAAATTCCGGAACCTAAATGGTCAGACTTCGCACCAAAGCCACCAATCGGGCTTACCCGGATGTTTGGCGGCGCCCGCCGGTATCAGACTTTACATGACGAGGCCGAGAGTGCGTTCGCCACGGCCAAGGCCGCTCATCAGCAACAGGAGGCCACGAGACAGCGCAAGCTTGCAGAAGCACAGGCCGCGTGGCGCAAGAAGTCCGCCGACGCGAGACGTAAGGTCGAGGCCCACAATGCGCATCTCGACAAGATTTCCGTCGGCTTTCGCGCGCACGACCGATTTTCCGTCAGCGAATACCTGCAGATGGTACTCGACAGCTCTCCCTACCCGGCTCCTTTTCCCACCGAGCGACACGTTGGTTACGTGCCAGAATCATCGCTCGTGGCAGTCGAGTGGTTCCTGCCGACCTTCGACGTCGTCCCAGAGTACAAGATCTTCCGGCATGTAAAGACGCGCAAGTCTGTGGAGCCCGTCGACCGTCCCCCGGCGGACGCGCAACGCCTTTACAACTCCGTGATTGCCCAGGTCGCTGTGCGTACGATCCGCGAGGTGTTCACGGTAGCCCCGGAGAGCATGGTCAGCACTGTCGTATTCAACGGCCACGTCGACACCGTCGACCCGGCCACTGGCCGCAAAATTAGGCCGCCGCTCATCTCGATGCGTGCGACAAGAGACAAGTTCGACGAACTCGTGCTCACCGAGCCACGGTTCGATCCGGTTGCGTCGATCAAGCGACATTTCTTCGCGGCTATCTCCCCCCACCCGGAGGAGCTCAAGGCTATCGAGCCGGTGATGCCGTTCAGCAGGGCAGACCCACGCGTCATCGAAGCTATCGACGTAATCTCCAGCCTCGACCAGCGGCCCAACCTGCTGGATTTTACTCATTCGGAGTTCGAATCATTCGTCCAGAACCTGTTCACTAAGATGGGTTATGAGACGGATCAGTTCCGATCGAGCGGTGACGGAGGCGTTGACTGCATGGCCTACAAGCGTGATCCCGTCGCGCCAATGAAAATTGCAGTTCAGGCGAAGCTGTACACGAGAACGGTTAAGCCGGGCCACGTCCGTGAGCTGTACGGCACGATGCTCGACGAGGGGGCAACCCTGGGAATCATGATTACTACGTCTGGATATGGCCCTGGTAGCGAGGACTTTGCCAACGGCAAGCCCCTGCACCTTATCGATGGGCCCGGCCTGATATCGATCTGTCAGGAACATGGCATCCCTGCCCGGATCCTTGGCCTCGGCACGCGCAAGCTTAGATCGTGAATCCACCGAACATCTCGGCCAACGACGCTGACCCCACCTCAGCCGACGCATCCAAGCGCTCGATGTCCCGGCAGCGCGAACAGGCCTTGGTCCGGGCGATGCTCCAGCTCCAGGTAGGGATCGACCCGGACGATCCTGGATCCGTTCTTGATCTCACGGCGCTTGGTTTCGTCAACAACGTCTGGCGTAACAGCCCCGTCGAGGACTGGCATAGCGAGGGGCGGCTTGACGACGGTGACATGCTGCGGATCAACGCGCATACCAGCTGGAGGGTCCGGGAGATCATCCGCCGCTGGCGCCGTGAGCAGGGGATCGACCCGGATCAGCAGCTGTCGACATGGGAGATCCTCGACGTGGAGGACGTCAGCTGGCTGGCGGTGCGGATCTGGCGATGGCTGGTGAACCCCTCCCGTCAGCTTGTCACGGGATCGACCCTCGCGAAACTTGCGGGGACCGACCTTGACGAGTACGGCGACCATGCCGAGCAGGTGATGAGCGGCTTCCTGGCGTCCGTCGAGGAAGACGGGGTGGGCTACGCCTTCTGGCGCGCCGCGGCCCACGGAGGTCTGGCCTGCACCCACTGGTGGGGAGCACCCAGCTGGCCACAACTGGTCGACCGGTTCCTACACGCTCTGGACACGCCCAGTGACGCGCACTGGCGTGACGCCACTCGCTGGGAGGAGATCGTGGGAGCCGCACCTCCGCAGGCTGTGGACCGCACCGGGCTGCGGCGTCTGCTGACCAGCAGGCCCTGGACACTCAGTCGGCCACGTCCGGCGGCGTGGTGTACGGAGAGTGACGACGCGTGATCCTGGTTGTAGGTTATGCGGCGAGGGCGTCGGTGGTCACGCTGATCTCGGGT
>Ga0207641_10004572_pt1 | contig 11962 bp, 27 predicted proteins | sample KBSSwiS62_FD_184306 | JGI IMG/M metagenome (GOLD analysis project Ga0207641, IMG submission 184306) | Switchgrass rhizosphere microbial communities from Kellogg Biological Station, Michigan, USA - KBS Switchgrass S6-2 (SPAdes) (version 2) | ecosystem: Host-associated > Plants > Roots >... | reverse complement strand
AGATGAGCCGTCCGGACCGCTGCGGGGGGTAGCGACGCCGATCACGCGACCACCGCCCGCGGCGAGACCCACACGGGGTTGTTGTCGAGCGCGAACGCGCCGACCTTCGAGATCAGCAGCGCGCGCAGCAGCTGCTCGGCGATCGCCTTCGCGGCCGGCGGCGGAACGGCGTTGCCGATGCGCTCGCGGTACTTGGTGTGGCTCTTGCCCGCGAGCACCAGCGGCTTGCCGTCGACCACCGTCGGCAGCCCCTGCAGCGCGGCGAGCTCGAGCGTCGTCACCGGCCGGTGCCACGTCCCGTCCGCGGCGATGATGATCGGCATGAACGGCGGCGCCTTCTCGGGATCGATGCGCGGGTCAGCGACGGCGGCGAACCCGTTGTCGACGTTCATCGCGCCGGTGATCGTCGCGGCCGCCTCGTGCCAGCACAGCACGCCGTAGGCACCCGACCGCGGCGCACAGCCGAGCTCGAGCCAGGCGCGCACCTCGTCGCGTGTGAGCCAGTCCTGCACGCGCGGGTCCGCGACCTGGAACGCGCCGGCGTGGATCTTCGCGCCGCCGGTGACGACGGGGAACGGCTCGGTCCACGGCGTCACGCCGGCGACGCGCTGCCACGCCGGCTTGCTCGGCCGGGGGTCGGCGACCGCGAACCGGCCGTTGTTCGGCAGCGACTCACCCGCGACGGTGCCACTCGGCTCGTCCCAGCTGGTGATGCCGAGCCGGCCGCCGCCCCACCGAGGATCCGCGACCGCGATCGCGCCGCCGCTCACGCGGCCAGCGCCGGTCACCGTGTGGGCGGGCCGCTCCCACGGGCCGACGCGCAGCACGTTGGCGAACCAGTCCGGCGCGCGCGGATCCGCGACGGCATCCGCGGCACTGCCGCCTGGCCCGGTGACCGTCTCCGCCGGCGCGTCCGCCGACGTCACCGGCTGCCGGCTAAGCTTCTTGCCGCCCTTCTCGCCGGGCTTCAGGACGCCGGCGAGATCGCGGTAGTCGCCGCCAGCCGGGATCATCGCGAGCCGCACCGTGTTCCTCCACGAGAGCTCGGGCAGCCGATGGAGCGGACCGCCGGTGATCACGTCGCCCGGCATCGGCATCGGCCCGAGCACCTCGCCGCACGCGCGCACGCGGAGCTTGGCCGGCTCGTAGACGACTTGGCCGAGCTGCGCGCGGTGGCGCCACAGCATGAACCAGCGGCGCCGGTGCTGCGCGAGGCCGCCCAGCTCGCCGCAGTCGTGCGTGCCGAGCGCAACCGCGTAGCCATGGGACTCGCCGATCGCGACGCTGCGGCGCACCGTGTCGCGGCCGCGGCTCCGGATCCTGGGAACATTTTCGGCGAAGACGAGCATCGGCGGCATGTCCCAGGCCGAGACGATCAGGAACAGCGCGCGCTCCATGAGCGCGTTCATCCGCTGGTACTTCTCCTCGGCGGCACGCTTCGCGGGAAGCAGCCCCGACATTCCCTTGCACGGCGCCGACATCATGACGAGGTCCGGCGCGCGAGGACCGAAGAACCGACGCAGGTCCTCCGGCTGGAGCTCGTGCACGTCGGCGCAGAGCGCAGGCGCGCCGGTCAGCATCTCGAAGTCGCGACACGCGAGCGGGTCGATGTCGATGCCGCCGAGCGTGGTGAACGTGGCCGTGGTGTGGCCGACGGTGGCGAGCGCCGCGGCCGCGCCGATCGCCTTGCCGCCCAGCCCGCAATAGATGTGCGCGACGGTGAAGGTCGTGGTGGTCATTGCGATCCTCCGCTCTCGCCTTGAGCTGCCTTGCCGTGCGCGGGACACAGGTCCTGCTCGCCGACCCGAACCGCGCACTTGCGGCAGAGCGTCCGGCTGCACGTCTGCCCGACCTTCGCGCCGCGCAGCGGGTAGTCGCAGAGCAGCTCGTGCTCGCGCCGGCCGCACACGCTGCAGGGTGCGCGGCGGCGCCGACCACGCGAGCAGGTCGTGACGGTGACGCCGTTGCCGACGTCGGTGTGGGTGCAGGTCATCGGGCACCTCGCTTCGACGCGCGCCGGGTGCGGCGCTTGCTCTGCGCCGCCCGGGTCTGCACCGCGCGCCGATCCGCATCGAGGATCGTGACCGCCAGCTCGACCACGCCCTCGGTGACCGTCAGCTCACCGTGCGTGATCAGCAGGAGCACGTCGCCCTTCGGCGTGTCGCGAACCGCCGCCTCGACACCGGGGCCGACGCGGACACGCCGCCACGGCGAGCCGGGGGACGCCAGCGCGGGCGGGACCGAGCAGAAGAGGTGCAGGCGCGCGGTCAACTCCGCCGCGGCGACGTCTCCGGCGGGTGCGGTGACCTGCACCGTCGCGGCGCCGACCGAGAATTGCCGGATCCGCGCGCCATCCGCGCCGGGCCCAAGCTCGGTGACGCACGTCGGGCTGGTCGCCGATCGCGCCGCCGTCATGATACGGCTCCGGCATGCCGCTGATCAGGGTCACCCTCACGCCGTTCCTTGCCGCGCTGCCGTTCCTTGCCAGCGCGCTCAACCTCTACCTGTTCTTCGTCGGATGGGAGCCGGTCTCGCTGCTGCTCGCCATCGCGTTCGGCTGTTACACGTACGTCCTCCTCAAGAGGGCCCACGTTCTCGTCCAGGGCAACCTCGTGTACTCGCGGAGCGGGCTGGGTTTCTCGGTCACGCTGCTGCGCTTCGCCTCGCCGCACGACCTGCAGATCGACGGCCGCACGCTGTGGGTCCAGACCAGCGAGGGCCGCAAGCGGATCAGCGGGACCGCGGCGAACAGCCGGCACTGGCGCCTGCTCGGCGAGGCGATCGCCGAGGCCCAGGCTGCAGCGCCGCGGACGGTCAGCGCGTAGCGACGCGTGCTGGCTCATCGCCGCCCCTCGCTGCAGTGAGCGGTGAACGCCGAGCAGGCCGCCGGCGCGGCGCCGCAGACGCACGCACCCGCCGACACGTAGCGGCGGGCCAGCGGCGCTGCGGAGCGTGGCAGCGGCGACGGGATCGTCGGCCCCGGCGCACCGCAGGCGACGAGCGCGACAGCGATCAGGGCCGCGAGTGCGGAGGCGAGGATGGGTTCCGAATGGGACTGCATGGTGGGATCCGGGTGGCCGCTCGGCGGAGCGGCGCGGTTACGATTCGGTGGGTGTGAGCTCGCAAGCGAGCGCGTCGGCGGTGAGGGCTGAGCGGCGGCCGCGCGGGCCCGGCTCGCGAGCGCGCGGCACCAGGCCGGCGCGTTCCTCGCGCGTCGTGCCGACGCGCGCGAGCCATTCGTCGGCCGGCCAGAGTCGCTCGAGCGCCGCGCGGTCGAGCTCCGGCTCGCCGATCGGCGCGTCGAGGGTGTCGTCGAGGTCGGTGAAGGCGGACGTCAAGCGACACCTCGGAGCCGCGATGACTGGCGTCGCAAGCTCGCACTCCACTCCTGCGCCGCCGCGGACTCGTCGTCATGCGTCGGCAGGCCGAGGCCGTCGAGGATCTCGTTGTCCCAACCCACGTGCCGCGGCGCGCCGCGGTTGTAGCGAGGACGCAACCCGCGGATGAGCGCGCCCTCGTAGTAGCCGTGGACCCGAACTGGCAGCGGCAGCCACAGCGCACGGTCCCAACGCTTGGCGTCGTGCGGCTTGCTGGTGCGCCGATCGAGAGTGTGATCGTACAGGCGCGAGTCGAGATCGGTGCTCGAGCCGACGTAGACGATGTCGGCCGCATCAACGAGGAGATAGACGCCAGACTTGAACGGCAGCGTCCGGTCGCGTAGCGCGGGCGGGCGGATGCCGCGAAAGCTCCGCTCGATAATCGTGAGTGGGGAGCTCACGGTGCCGTTACCCCGTAGTGACGCGACCCACCTGCACGGACGCACCGCTCTTGCGTCCGAAAGGCAACGTGCCCATCGATGCAAGAGCGCCTCGAGCAAACGCGTGGCGAACCCAGGAGAGATGAAATCACGGCGCGAACCTCTCGAAGATCTCGCCGGCCTCGGCGTCGACCGCGACCATGATGGCCGCCACGTCATCGGCGGAGAGCTTCGTGCGCCCGTTCAGCAAGCGCCAAACACGGAGTTCGGACCAGCCGGTTCGAGCCGCGAGTTGGGCGTTGGACACACCTTCGCGTCTGACGACCGCTCGTACTCGGGCGTAGATCGGCTCGCACTTGGCTCGCATCCGACGCTTGCCCATGACCGAACGCTTACATTTTTTGAAACATCGGCGCAAGGGCGCTTCAAGAAATGAAGCACAGGGCCGCGATACGCTTGAAGGTGTCTCCGCAGAAGGTAAGCCGCTCGCCCGCGCCCAAGGTCCCGGCGGCGTATGGGCGACTGCTCGTTGAACTCGCTGCCCGGTACGGAATGGATCGCGACCAGTTCGCCGAAGCGGCTGGGTTCGCCCCGATCACCGCGTGGCGCCTGGCGAAGGGGGAGGGATCGGTGAAGGCGGCCAAGGACGCGCGAGCCCTCCTCATTTCACGTGGTGCAACGGTCCCCCCTGTACCTGTGGATGACGATGACTGGACGCCGCCGGCCGATGATGCTCGTGCGCCACGTCCCGGCGATTCCACCGAAGAGACGATCCGCAAGAACCTGATACGTTTTCGAGAAGAAGCGGGCTACGACCAACTGGGCGCGGCAGACGCGAGCGGCGTTCCCTTCGAGACACTTCGAGGGTATGAGGGCGGTGAACTCGAGATTCCTAATGGCGCACTGAAGCTGCTCGCGTCCGCCTACGGTCGTCGCCCGGGTGATTTCTTCGAGCTCTCCCCTGCGCCGCCAGACCTCGATGCCATCCCGTTGATCAACTATCGCGTGCGACCGGGGCTCCAAATCTCCGACGAAGACAGGACCCGTTTGCGCGAGCTCGAACATGAGCTCAACGCGAAGTACCGGCAGGCCCGGGACGCCGCAACCAAGCCTCCTGGGACCACGCGGCGAAGCCACAAGGCGAAGGGAAACGTCATCAAATCACGAGCGTAGGCGGTCGTTTTCATTTTTTGAAATTTCGACTTGCAACGCTGCCCGTGACTTCATAAAGTGAAGTCCATGCAGCTCACCACCGCGCCCCTCGCCGCCCCGGCCCGGCCGCGTATCTGGTCCGCCGACCTCGTCGAGCACTGCGCGGCGATCGCGCAGGAAGCGGTCGACTGCTCGGGCGATGCTGCGCACTGGCAGATCGCGCTCGACATCTTCGACGAGATGCTCGACGGCACCCGGCCCGAGGACGAGCTCGACTGCTGGCTCGACCAGTACACCGCGGGCAGCGACGTCTACGCCGACGAGCTCAGCCGAGCGCGCTCGCCGTCCACCCGGTTCCGCACGCGCTCGATGGAGTCCGAGTGCGCACGGGAGGCCGCGTGATGTCGGCCGCCGCTCTCGCCGTCGCGACCGCCCCGCACAGCCCGACGTGCGCCTGCTCGTCGTGCCGCAGCGACCTCGCCACCTGCTCGATCGCGACGTTCGCCGCGACGGTTCACGCCGCCGCAGCGCAGCTCGGCGCGCACGGCCGGTTCGGAGCGCGCAAGGTGTTCGTCTGGGCGCTATACACCGCGCTCGTCGACGCCGGTCACAGCATCCCGCTCGACGAGTTCAGGGCACGGCTCGTGCTCGCGGCGAGCGGAGGCCACCTCGATCTGGCGCGGGCTGACCTCGTCGCGGCGATGCCCGCGGGGATGGTCGAGCTGAGCCAGGTCGACTCCGGCGTCCAGCAGTTTCACTTCGTGATCGACAGCGCGGCAGCCGAGCCGTGGGCCGCCGCACAGGAGGCGCAGCCATGATCACCGAGACCACCGCCACCGCCACCGTCAGCCCGATCCGCGTCATCGTGTGTCGCGTCGGCCTGCCACCCACGGCGCAACAGCTCGTCCCCAACGAGCGTGGCGACCATCTCCCTGCGATGCAGGCGATCGTCGGCGGCCACGTCGAGCTCCTCTCCCTCGAGAGCGGGCTCGATCTGTGGTGCAACGAGGATGCGCTCGGCCTGCAGTTGCCGCTCAACGCCATTATCGCAGCGCGGGCGCCCGAGGTCCCGGCCGGCGTCGAGCTGATCGAGCTGGGCGATGACCTGGCGCGGCCCGGAGAGATGGGCGAATGGCGCATCCACGGCGACTTCTTCGTCGCGCGCAATCGCGGCGATGACGTTGCGGACGTGACCGACGGCGACATCGCCGCGTGGACGGCCGCGTGGCTCCGCGGCCGTCACCTCCAGTGCGCCCTCGAGGTCGAGTCGTGAACGCCGGCTACTCGCCTCGCGTAGACGCCCTGCTCGGCCGGCTCGGCTCGGACCTCACCGAGCAGGACTTCGCGGCGCTCGCTCTCGCCTGCCTTGACCAGGCGGGCATCCCGGTCGAGACGCAGCGGCGCATCACCGAGCTCGTCGAGGCCGCCGAGCGTTGATCTACCAGCACCACTGACCACCAACGCGAGCGCTCGAAACACTCGCGCTCGACCACCACCAGTTTTGCATCGCCCCGATCACGGGGAAGGGGACAGCTATGTACCGGGAGACGTTGTGAAGATCGACGCCAAGCAGCTCCATCTGACGGCACGGACCCTCGCTGAGACGGCCTCCCACATCGCGGGCGGCAACACCGAGCGCAACCACGACGAGCTGTACGCACTCGTGCATGCCCTAGCCGGGATGCTGGTGCAGATCACCGCGCACCTCGAGTCGGACGCGCCCGTGGCGTCCAACCGCCACCACTGACCACCTGACGCGAGCGCTCGAAACGCTCGCGCACCACCACTTCGAACGACCCCGATCACGGGGAGGGGGACAACCATGTCTACGTCTACAGAGTCCGCGCCCTCGAGCGCGGCCACCGACCTGACCGCCGCGATGGAGCGCGTCCAGGCCGCCATCGGCCCGGGCGAGATGATCCCGAGCGAGGACGTGCCGGACACCGGGCCGCTCGGCCCGCCGCGCGTCGTCCTGCAGCCCCGCGATCTGCTCGCCGCAGGCCCGACCACGCGGCACGAGATCGCGGATGTGATCGCCGACGTTGCACGCCGCACCCTCGCGCTGGGCGGCGACCTCGAAGCGCTCGCCCGCGAGATCGGCGCCAACGCGGCGCAGATCCTCACGGTCGGCGACCCCGTCGAGCGCTTCGTCGCCGCGGCCCGGGCCTTGAGGCCAGCGAAATACGCCTCGGTGCAGGTGTTCGAGCGCGGGGCGTTGGTGACCATGCACGTGGACTCCGATGAGGATCTCCGGACCATCGTTGCTGACCTTGGTTGCACTGAACCTCACCGGCAAATGACCTCGACCAGCGAGTGCCTGCGCGCGGAGCGGGGCAGCTGGAGCGACCCGGTCCGGGTCAACGTCTTCGGGCCGTTCCGCGACCTTCCCGCGCCAGCACAGCCCGTCAGCACGGAGCGTGCAGCGTGAGCGCCGCGTCGGCCCCCGTCGTGCTCCCCGAGTCGACGGTCACCGTCACGCTCGCCACCGCCGACGCGCTCCACGCCGGCCACCAGATGCGCTCCATGGCGCGAGGCGACCGCTGCGGCTCCTACGAGGACAATGAGCTGTTCGCGCGCGTCGGTGGCCAGCTGACCGCCGCGGCGCGGACCAGCGCGACGAGCGCCGGTGAGACCGTCGAGGCACCGGCCCTGACCGCACCACGCGGGCCCCGAGTCTGCATCACCGGCGGCCCCAAGACGGGCAAGACGACGCTCGCGCGAAAGCTCCTCGTACAGTTGATGCGCGAGCGCCCGGGCGCGCACGTGTATCACACCGACGACCTCATGGACCTCGACTGGTCGGCGGTCTCGCAGCACGTCGTCGACCACTGGTTCCCGCAACCGGGCCCGTGGGTCCTCGAGGGCGTCGCGGTCAGCCGCGCCCTGCGCAAGTGGCGCGACCAGCACCCCGCCGAGGCGCCGCCGGTCGACCGGGTGATCTATCTGCTCGAGCCGCACGAGCAGCTGACGCCCCGCCAGGGCGGGATGGCGTCAAGCGTCGCGACGGTGCACGGCCAGATCGAGGCGTGGCTGGCCGTGCACGGCATCAAGACGGAGCGGATGTCGACCACGATGCCGCCGGCCGCCGACGAGCTCGCGCCGTCGGCCCGCAACGTCGAGGTGCGGTGATGGCGACGTCCGAGACCCGAGCCAAAGCTGTCACGATCCACGTCGACGAGTGCCTCGAGATCGCGCGGCGGATCGCTGCCGCCGATCTCCCGTTCGGCATCAACCGCAGCGAGCTCGCGGCCGCCACGATCCTGTCCCTCGCGATCAAGGACCTCACCGAGGACATGACCGCGACGTTGTCGACGCTCGACGTCGCGATCCACAACGCCGCGCAGCGGCTCTCGCCGTAACGCTTCGCCTGCTCCTTCCCCACTCCCACGCACGCACCGACGCGTGCGCCACCCACGCATTGCTCTCAGGAGATCAATTCATGTCTGCCAGCGTGCCAGGTACTGCCCGCGATACTCTGCATGAGATCGCACTCCTCATCTCAGCTCATGGCCTCGGCGGCCAGCCAGCGCCGGATCTGGTCTATGCGCTGCAGCTGTCGGCGGAGATCGCCGGTGAGCTGCCGTTGTCCGTGGCCGACGTCGCCTCCGGTGTTCTGCTCGTCGAGCAGCCGCGCGCGACCGGCGCGCCGGATGCGATCACGGCGCGTCGCAAGACCTGCGTCGAGATCCGCGCGCTCATCGGCCCGACGACGCCCGGCGTGCCGGCCCGGCTCGCGGCGGTGTACCGCGCTGTCGAGCGACAGTTGTTCGGCACGACGATCGCGCGAGAGGCCGCGATCGCGGCGACCGCTGGTCGCGAGGCTTCCGAGATCGAGGCGCTGATTGATGGCACGTTCACGCGCGGCACGCTGACCTACCGACGCGACCGCGGCGATTGGCTGCTCCAGCTCGCGTCGATCACCGCGGTGATCGACGGCCCACGACCGCCCACCAACGGCGATGGCTGGACGCTCGTGGATCAGCTCCTGCCGATCGTGCGACCGCTTCTCGCGTCCATGCTCACCGGGCCGCAATTCCAGATCTCGATCGTCGATCCGGACGGCGTCGACATCGTCGGCGAGCGCCCGCCGGGCGGCCTGACCCTGGCGTTCCTGAGCTCGCTCAACGGCGAGCTCAGGAAGAGCGTGCCGAAGTCAGGGCCACCGATGTCGGCGCTGATGCTCTAGGCGCGCTTCCGGACATCCGCTGACCGGGTCGCCACGTGCGCACGTGCTCGTCACGTGCGCTGTAACAGCCCGCTCAACACCACCGCTTCGCACCAGGGGACCGAGGGGACTGCCATGCACCGAATCATCGACATCACCGACAACCACACCGAGCGCCGCCGCGTCAAGACGACGAGCGAGCTGCTCGACGCACACACTGCTGAGCTCGACGCCAAGCTCGCGCGCCGCCGCGCCCGGCCCGAGATCGTCGGGGGAGGATCGCTGTGAGCGCCCAGCTGCGCTTTCGGTTCCTCGAGCTGCACGCCACGCTCAAGGTCACCACCCGCAACGGACAGACCCAGGCGCAGCTCGTCGCGGTGCGCCGGGCCGAGCTCACCGTCGAGCTGATCGACGACATCGAGTCGGTCGACCAGCCGCTCGCCGGAGCCGGCCGATGACGGCGCGCACCGACATCACGGCCCTCGTCGTCGACTACTTCGCCGCGCTCGACGCGCGCGACGCGCTCACCGGGCGCGAGGACATGCGGACGATTGCAGAGGTCCGCGAGGCGCTGCACCGCGCCGGGGACATGCTCCGCAACGCCGCCGGTGTGCGGCCGGCGGATCCGCTCGCGCACGCCCGGATCGAGGACGCGCTGCGCAATGTTGGGCGCCATCACCTGCCGGCTGTCGACTGGGAGCAGCAGGTGTGGGCGCGGGTCCAGGCGCCGCGCGCGAGCTGGGTCCGGCGCGCATGGCGCCGCTTGACCGGGGGGCGGCCGTGATCGAGTCGCGGCCCGAGGTCCAGCCGCGAACCGCGCGGCGAGCAACGGAACCGACGCGACCGCCAGCGCTGATCGTCGACGATCAGGCGGATGGCGAGTCGACGCAGGACCAGGAGCTGACGCAGCTCGGGATCGTCGTGGGCGTGGCGCGAGCGCCTGAGCAGGTCGCGCCGACTCCGATGGCCGACGCGCCGACGAAGCCGACGACGTTCACGCGCTGGCCGGCGACGCGGCCGCCCGCGCCGACCTACGTCGAGCTTGCGGACCGCGTCAACCATCTCGAGGCGCAGCTCGCCGATCTACAGGCCCGGCTCGCGCGCTCCGAAGCGGCTCGCGCGGACGCACAGCGCTCGCACGCGGATGCGCTCGCCGACCTGTGCGCGCGTGACCGCCGCGACCAGCAGGCGTCCGCCATCCTCGCTCGCGCATTCGACGTCGCTGCGCGCGCGATCACCGGGATGTCGGCGGTGGAGCTCACTGCGCACCTGGTCGATCCGCAGAGCACGTCCGGAGGGTCCACGTGAGCGTCATCGTCGACATAACTCCGCACATCCCCCTGGCCGCACTGATGGGCTCGCTCGCGGGCGGCGTGCTGTACGCCGTCGGCAAGCTCGCCGAGCGCCTCGCCGAGCGTCATTGGGCTCGGGTCGCCTCCAAAGCGGCCCACGCTGCGCCGTCCGACCATCCACCTGCCCCAGCCGGCCCCGCCGCCTCGCCCGCGCCACGTCGAGACGGCGTGCCGACGCGCGCGCTCACCGACGTCCCCACCACCGCCTACCGCCCGGAGCGGCCATGACCGCGCCGCGCCTCACAGCGGCCGAGCTCGCCGCCGCGATCCGCAGCGCGCCGGCAGATAGCCCGCTCGCCGAGCTGTCGCGCTGGGTGATCCGCTACTTCGACGTCCTCGACGCCCACCGCGTAGGCGCTGATCCGTATCGGTCTGACGGCCTCCGTCGCAAGCTCGATCGCGCCGAGAGTGCCGTTCGCGCGGCGGTGGCACTTCCCTCGAGCGAGGAGCCCGACAGCCCGCATGCCGAGCTGTCGCGGCTGGTGATCCGGTACCTCGGCGTCCTGGACGATCACCGCGCAGGCGGTGATCCGTATCGGCCCGACGGTCTCGGTCCCGCGCTCGACCGCGCCGAGTGGGACGTCCGCAAGGCGCTCGGTCTGCAGTCCGCCGATGACGATGAGCGCGAGCCCCTTCCGCTGCTCGACGTACTGCGATCGGCCCGCGCCGCGCTGCAGCCCGATCGCGCAACGCAACAGCGGGTCTGGCGACGTCTGCAGGCCGCGCAGTCCGCACCGCTACCGTGGTGGCGCCGCGCGTGGCGCCGGCTCGCGCGCCGGAGGCGGTCGTGATCGGCGTCGTGATCGCGCTCGTCCTCGCCGTGCTGATCGCGCTGATCGCCGGCGTGTACATCGGCTATTGCGTCGGCGTGCTGCACGGCGCCGAGCGTGCAGCGCGAGGAGACATTCCGGCACAGCCCCGGCCAGCGAAGTCGGCGACGTGGTTCGCGGCCACGCCGGGGCGCTGGGCCGCAATCACGCGGCCCGAGGAGGACAAATGAAGAAGAACAAGAAACATCTGCAGTTGCAATTCGGTCGAGAAACGGTGCGCAAACTCGCTGCGAGCGAGCTCCGCACCATTAACGGCGGCGTCAACTTCGTCATCGAATCGGAGTGTGATGCCAGCGCAATCCACCACTGCTGGCCCGACCCTCCTTAAGAGCTGCGCTCGCGAGGATGACGCCGCGCGAGCTGACCATCTGAGCGTCTGACAGCAGTACCGCGCTCGCGAGGGTGACACCGCGCGAGCGCGCCAATGGAGACGAGGACACCGTATGACTCTCATCGCCTTCCTCTCACGGGCCGTCGTGGCATTCGTGCTTTCCCGGCTGATCATCCGCGCCGCGATCCGCGTCATCGCCGACGCGTGCGAGCGGCTCCGCCTTCCGACCGCGACGGCCCGAGCTCGCCGTCGGGCGGAGCGAGAGCAGCGGCTGGACATCACTCCAGCGCTGCGGAGGGCGGCCCGATGAGCGCGCGCGACGAGTACCGCAGTCTCCTCGCCGACCAGTAACGCGATGCGATCGAGCGCGCCCAG
>Ga0207641_10004568_pt1 | contig 11965 bp, 9 predicted proteins | sample KBSSwiS62_FD_184306 | JGI IMG/M metagenome (GOLD analysis project Ga0207641, IMG submission 184306) | Switchgrass rhizosphere microbial communities from Kellogg Biological Station, Michigan, USA - KBS Switchgrass S6-2 (SPAdes) (version 2) | ecosystem: Host-associated > Plants > Roots >... | reverse complement strand
CGACCTTTCGTCGTTGCCATCGCGGCCGCCGTTGCTGAGGGTCTTCGTCCCTCGTCGTCCGCTGTGAGCATGGATCAGATTCGCAATTTTTCGATCATCGCCCACATCGACCATGGCAAATCGACCCTCGCCGATCGCCTGATCCAGCGCTGTGGCGGCCTCTCCGACCGGGAGATGGAAGCGCAGGTGCTCGACTCCATGGAGATCGAACGCGAGCGCGGCATCACCATCAAGGCGCAGACGGCAGCGCTCGAATACGTCGCTCGCGATGGCCGCACCTACCAGCTGAACCTGATCGACACCCCTGGCCACGTCGATTTCTCGTACGAGGTCAGCCGGTCGCTGTCGGCGTGCGAGGGCGCGCTTCTCGTCGTCGACGCGAGCCAGGGCGTCGAGGCGCAGACCGTCGCCAATTGCTACACCGCGCTCGACCTCGGTGTCGAGGTGGTTCCGGTCCTCAACAAGATGGACCTGCCCCAGGCCGACCCGGCTCGGGCGCGGGCCGAGATCGAGGACGTGATCGGCATCGACGCAGACGACGCGATCCCGTGCAGCGCCAAGACCGGCGAAGGCATCGACGAGATCCTCGAGGCGGTCGTGCATCGCATGCCGGCGCCGCGCGGCAACCCTGACGGTCCGTTGCGCGCGATGATCATCGACTCCTGGTTCGACAACTACGTCGGCGTCGTCATGCTGGTCCGCGTCGTCGACGGCCAGCTCGCGCGCGGCGAGCGGATCCGGATGATGGCGAGCGACGCCGTCTACGGCGCCGACCAGCTCGGCGTGTTCACGCCGAAGGCGGTCGCGCGCGACCGCCTCAGCGCCGGCGAAGTGGGTTTCCTCATCGCCGGGATCAAGGAGCTCCAGGCGGCCAAGGTCGGCGACACCATCACGCTCGAGAAGAAGCTGCCGAACAACGCAGGCGTCGCGACCGAGCCGCTGCCGGGGTTCAAGGAGATCCAGCCGCAGGTCTTCGCCGGCCTGTACCCGACCGAGGCGAGCGAGTACGACCAGCTCCGCGACGCCCTGGAAAAGCTCAAGCTGAACGACTCATCGCTGCGCTACGAGCCCGAGGTGAGCCAGGCGCTCGGCTTCGGCTTTCGCTGCGGCTTCCTCGGCCTGCTCCACATGGAGATCGTCCAGGAGCGCCTCGAGCGCGAGTTCGACCAGGACCTGATCACGACCGCGCCTTCGGTCGTCTACGAGGTGCAGCTCAACAGCGGCGACCTCATCAAGATCGAGAACCCCTCGAAAATGCCGGACCTCGGCCGCATCGCCGAGATCAGGGAGCCGATCGTCACCGTCCAGCTCTACATGCCGCAGGAGTACGTGGGGCCGGTGATGACGCTCGCGAACCTGAAGCGCGGCGAGCAGAAGAACATGGCGTACCACGGCCGCCAGGTGCTGCTCACCTACGAGATGCCGCTGGCCGAGATCGTCCTCGACTTCTTCGACAAACTAAAAAGCGTCTCGCGCGGTTACGCGTCGATGGACTACGCGTTCAAGGAATACCGGGCCGCCGACGTCGTCAAGGTCGACATCCTGCTGAACGGAGAGAAGGTCGACGCGCTCTCGATCATCGTCCACCGCAGCCAGAGCCAGTTCCGCGCGCGCGCGGTGGTCTCGAAGATGCGCGAGCTCATCTCCAGGCAGATGTACGACGTCGCCGTGCAGGCCGCGATCGGCGCCAACATCATTGCGCGTGAGACAATTAAAGCGCTTCGCAAGAACGTGATCGCCAAGTGCTACGGCGGCGACATCACGCGTAAGAAAAAGCTGCTCGAGAAACAGAAGGCCGGCAAGAAACGCATGAAGCAGATCGGCTCCGTCGAGGTGCCGCAGGAGGCGTTTCTGGCCATTCTCCAGGTGGATGACTGATGGGTTTGCTGACCGGCGTGCTCTATGCCTGCCTGACCGTCTTCGGCCTCGGCTGGTACTTCAATCGGTGGTCCGGCAACTTCTCGCTTCTCCTCTTCGTCCTCACCGTCGTCACGTTCGCCTACTGGCTGGCCGAGCGTTTCTATTTCGCGCCGCGCCGCCTCGCCGCGGTCGCGAACTTCGAGCAGCAGGACGCCGCGCGGCGCGAGCAGCTCGCCCGCCAGGGCATCACGCGGGTCGACGACAACGTCGCCGCGACACGCCAGGCGCTCATGCTGCAGCCGTGGTGGCTCGATTGGACGGCGGGCCTTTTCCCGGTGATCCTGGTCGTCTTCCTGCTCCGCTCGTTCCTGTTCGAGCCATTCAAGATCCCGTCCGGATCGATGATGCCGACGCTGCTCGTCGGCGACCTCATCTTGGTCAACAAGTTTCACTACGGCGTTCGCCTGCCGGTGATCAACAAGAAGATCATCGCCAACCACGACCCCCAGCGCGGCGACGTGATGGTCTTTCGCTTCCCGAAGGATCCGAGCACCGACTACATCAAGCGCGTCGTCGGCGTTCCGGGCGACGAGGTCGTGTTCCGCAGCCAGCAACTGTTCCTGAACGGTCAACCGGTGCCCACCGAGGCCTTGCCGCCGCCCGGCTTCTACGACGAGGAAGCACGTCGTTACGCTCCCGAGTTCAAGGAGAAGCTCGGCAACGTCGAGCACGGTATCCTCATTAATCCTCAATCCACGCAGTTTTGGAAAAGCCAAGAGGACAATCAATTCCCGTTCCGCGAGAACTGCCGTTACAGTGCCGAGGGCGTCGCTTGCAAGGTGCCGCCGGGCAACTATTTCATGATGGGTGACAACCGCGACAACTCGCTCGACTCCCGCTATTGGGGCTTCGTTCCCGACGAGAACATCGTTGGCCGCGCGTTCTTCATCTGGATGAATTTCGGCGACCTGAAGCGGATCGGGTCGTTCCGCTAGATCGCGCACCGGTTGCCGAGAGCAAAGGACGGGGAGGGCGGATGATCGGTCGAGTCCACAAATCCAGCCGCCAGCGGGGTGTCACCCTGTTCGGCCTTCTCTTCTGGGCGGTGGTGGTCGGGTTCCTCGCCCTGATCGGCATGCGTGTGCTTCCGGCCCTGAACGAGTACTTCACGATCAAGCGAGCCGTCAACAAGATCGCCACCGAAGGCCTGCAGACCGTCCCCGAGATTCGTGCCGCATTCGAACGGACGAAGCAGATCGAGTACTCGATCACGACCATCGGTGCGAAGGACCTGATCGTGACCAAGGAAAACGACAAGGTGGTCGTCGCGTTCGCCTACGACAAGGAAGTGGAACTTGTGAAGCCCGTCTTCCTTCTTATCAAATTCGAGGGCCGCTCCCAACCTCATTGATTGGTCTCGCGGCCCGCCCATCGAACGGAGCCGTTTTCACGCATGGATTCCCGCCTCGACGCACTGCAGCAGAAGATCGGTCATCGCTTCGCCGATCCGGCTCTGATGGAGCGCGCCCTGACGCATCGCAGCTACGGCGCCGACCACAACGAGCGCCTCGAGTTCCTCGGCGACGCCGTCCTGAGCCTGGTCGTCTCGAGCCTGCTGTTCGACCGTCTCGGCGATTCCGACGAAGGTGACCTGACCCGTGTTCGCGCCCACCTCGTTCGCGAGGACAGCCTGTACCGGGCCGCGCTCCAGCTCGGCCTGCCCGAGGCGCTTCGCCTGGGCGAAGGCGAAGCGCGGGGCGGCGGCGCCTTGCGCTCCTCGATCCTCGCCGACGCGCTCGAGGCGCTGATCGGCGCGACCTTCCTCGACGGCGGGCTGACGGCGGCGCGCAACCTCGTGCAGAGCCTGTTCGGCGAGGTGATCGACACGACCGAGGTCGCGAGCTGGGCCAAGGATGCCAAGACCGAGCTGCAGGAATGGCTGCAGGCGCGGCGCATTCCGGTGCCGAGCTACCGGATCATCGCCACCCGCGGCCAGGCCCACGCCCAGACGTTCGAGGTCGAGTGCGCCGTGCCGGCGCTGAGCCTGCAGGAAACCGGCGAGGGCAAGTCGCGCCGCGCCGCCGAGCAGGAAGCGGCGCGCCGGATGCTCGACGCCCTGCGCGACAGCGACGAGCCGGGAAGCCCGCTCCGCTCCTGAATGCGCTGCGGCCTGGTCGCGATCGTCGGCCGGCCCAACGTCGGCAAGTCGACCCTGCTGAACGCGCTGGTCGCGCAGAAGATCAGCATCACCTCGAACAAGGCGCAGACGACGCGCCATCGGATCACCGGCATCCGCACGCGAGGCGAGTCGCAGTTCGTGTTCGTCGACACGCCGGGCTTTCAGACCCGCCACGTCGCCGCGCTCAACCGCTCGCTCAATCGCGCCGTGACGGGGACGCTCTCCGACGTTGACGTCGTCCTGCTCGTCGTCGAGGCGGGTCGGTTCAGCGCCGACGACGCAGCGGTGCTCGCCCTGGTCGACAGCGCCAAGCCGGTCCTCCTGATCGCCAACAAGCTCGACACCGTGACGCGCCGCGCCGATCTGGCGCCCTGGCTGCAGGAGATGCAAGCGCGCCACGCCTTCGCCGAGTTCGTGCCCATGGCAGCGACCAAGCCTGCCGACGCCGAGCGGCTGCTGACCATCGTCGAACCCTACCTGCCGGAGCAGCCCTGGCTCTACGACGAAGACGCGCTCACCGACCGGAGCGACCGCTTCCTCGCTGCCGAGGTCGTTCGCGAGAAGCTGTTCCGCCTGACCGGCGACGAGCTCCCGTACACCTCGACCGTCGTCATCGACAACTACGAGGAGGAGGGCAACCTGCGCCGCATCGCAGCGACGATCGTCGTCGAGCGCGACGCGCACAAGGGAATGATCATCGGATCCGGCGGCGAGCGCCTGAAGCGGATCGGCTCGGAAGCGCGCCAGGAGCTCGAGCGCCTGCTCGACGCCCGCGTGTTCCTGGAGCTCTGGGTCAAGGTGAGAAGCGGCTGGGCCGACGACGAGGCGCATCTCCGCTCATACGGCTATGACTAGCCGCGGGCGCGGCGGCGCGCTCCCCGGCGTGCGCTGACGTGGCCAGCCGCGCCGCTCGCAGCACTGCCCTTGCGGCGTACGTGCTGCACCACTACGACTGGAGCGAGTCGAGCCTCATCCTCGACCTGTTCACGCGCGAGCAGGGTCGCATCGCGGTCGCCGCCAAAGGCGCGAAGCGCCCGTTCTCGCAGCTGCGCGGCGTTCTTCTTCCGTTTCAGCGGCTGCAGGTCTCGCTCGGCCGCCAGCCTCCGGGCGACGACGCGCGCGAGGTGCACACGCTGCGCGGCGCCGACTGGGCGGGCGGCCATCCGATGCTCGGCGGTGCCGCGCTTTTCAGCGGCTTCTACCTCAACGAGCTGCTGATGAAGCTGCTCGCCCGCCACGACCCGCACGCGACGCTCTTCGACGCCTATGCCGACACCCTCGGCGCGCTCGCCCAGGGCGACGACGCGGCGACCCAGGCGGCGCTGCGCGCCTTCGAGCTGGTGCTCCTGCGCGAGATCGGTCTGCTGCCGGACCTCGGCACCGAAACGGCGTCGCATCGGCCGGTGCGCGCCGATCGGCGCTACCTCGTGCTCGCCGACGCCGGCGTCGTCGAGACCGCCGACGAGAACGAGGCGACGGTCAGCGGCGCGACGCTCTCCGCCCTCGAGATGGCGCTTCACGCGGACCTGACGTCGCTGCAACAGGTCGCTGCCGGGGCCCTCGCCGAGCTGCGGCCGCTCCTGCGCGCGCAGCTTCACTATCATCTCGGCACTTCGCAGCTGCGCACCCGCCAGGTCATGATCGAAGCGCAGGCGCTGGTTCACTGAACCCGATGAATCCCCTCGTCACCACCGGGCAGGACCGACGTCGCGATGCCACCGCGCTCTCGGTCAATGTCAACAAGATCGCACTGCTGCGCAACCAGCGGCCGCTGGCCATCCCGAGCGTCGTCGGCCTCGCCCGCATCGCCCTCGAGGCAGGGGCGCACGGCATCACAGTGCATCCGCGTCCCGACGAGCGCCACATCCGCGCCGTCGACGTCCGCGAGCTCGCCGCCTTGCTGAAGGACTGGCCCGACGCGGAGCTCAACATCGAAGGAAACCCCTACCAGAACCTGATGCCGCTCGTGCGCGAGCTGCGCCCGCACCAATGCACTTTCGTCCCCGACGACGTGGCGCAGGCAACGTCGGACCACGGCTGGGATCTGGTCGGCGACGACGGTCGCCTGGCGCCGCTCGTCGCCGAAGCGCGCTCCTTGGGCATCCGGGTCAGCCTGTTCATGGACGCCGATGCGGGCGCGATGGCGAAGGCGCAGGCGATCGGCGCCGACCGCGTCGAGCTCTACACCGAGCCGTACGCGCAGGCCTGGGGCACGCCGGCTCAGGCAGCGACGCTCGCCGCCTTCAGCGCCGCCGCGCGCGCCGCCCAAACGGTCGGCCTCGGCGTCAACGCCGGCCACGACCTCAACCGCGACAACCTCGGCGCCTTCCTCGCCGCCGTCCCGCGCGTCCTCGAGGTCTCGATCGGCCACGCCTTCGTCGCCGACGCGCTCGAGCTCGGCATTGCCGAGGCGGTTCGCGCCTACCGGCGCGTCATCGAGTCGGCCTCGGCACCGTGACCGCGGCGCTTTCGCTCGTGCGCCGATGATCTTCGGCGTCGGCACCGACCTCTGCGACGTGCGCCGCATCCGCGCCGTGCTGGCGCGCCGCGGCGACCGCTTCGCCGAGCGCGTCCTCGGGCCGAACGAGCTCATCGTCTTCCACGCCCGCCGCGCCCAGCTCGAGGAGCGCGGCGTCCGCTACCTGGCGACGCGCTTCTCGGCCAAGGAGGCGTTCTCGAAGGCGATCGGCCTCGGCATGCGCACGCCGATGACCTGGCGTGGCTGCGAGGTGGCCAAGCAGCCGAGCGGCAAGCCCGAGATCCGGCTTCATGGCGCGCTGGCCGAGTGGTTCTCGACGCGCCGCCTGCGCGCCCACGTGAGCGTCACCGACGAGGCCGACTATGCGGCCAGCTTCGTCGTCGTCGAACAGGAGTCCGCACGATGAACCACGCCCACGCGCCGGTCATCCTCGACGTCGCCGGCCTGGCCCTCGACGACGACGATCGCCGCCGTCTCGCCCATCCGCTCACCGGCGGGATCGTCCTGTTCGCGCGCAACTGGCGCGACCGCCGTCAGCTGACCGAGCTGATCGCCGAGGTGAAGTCGATCCGCAACGACCTGCTCGTCTGCGTCGACCACGAGGGCGGCCGCGTTCAGCGCTTCCGCAGCGACGGCTTCACGACGCTGCCGCCGATGCGCGTCCTCGGCGAGATGTGGATGGACGACGGCGGCGGCGGCCGCGGCGCCGGCGCCATGCGCGCGATGGAAGCGGCGCGCGCGACCGGCCACGTGCTGGCTGCCGAGCTGCGCGCCTGCGGCGTCGACCTGAGCTTCACGCCGGTGCTCGACCTCGACCACGGCGGCAGCAGCGTGATCGGCGACCGCGCCTTCCACCGCGACCCGCGCGTCGTCGCGATGCTGGCGCGCGGCGTCATGCACGGTCTGCTACAGGCCGGGATGCACAACTGCGGCAAGCACTTTCCCGGCCACGGCTTCGTTCGCGCCGACAGCCACCACGAGATCCCGTTCGACGACCGGCCGCTCGATCGCATCCTCGCCGACGATGCGCGGCCCTACGAATGGCTCGGCGGGGCGTTGGCGAGCGTGATGCCGGCGCACGTGATCTACCGCGAGGTCGACGAGCGCCCGGCGGGCTTTTCTGCGCGCTGGCTGCGCGAGATCCTGCGCAACCAGCTCGGCTTCGACGGCGCCATCTTCAGCGACGATCTGAGCATGGCCGGCGCGCGCCGCATCGCTGATAGCGAGGTCACCTACGCCGAGGCGGCGGCGCTCGCCCTCTCGGCGGGCTGCGACCTGGTGCTGCTCTGCAACCAGTCGGTCGACGGCGGTGCCGCCGTCGACGCCCTGCTCGACGAACTGGTCGAGGCCGAAGCGGCCGGCAACTGGCAAGCCGACCCCGACAGCGAGGCGCGCCGCCTCGACCTGCTGCCGCAGACGGCGCCGATCGTCTGGGACGATCTCATGCACAACGCCGCCTACCAGCGCTCGCTCGAGCGGCTGCCTTAGCGCGGGGCAAGAAAAAAGGCGCCGCGGGCGAGCCCGCAGCGCCTCATGTCAGCGGCGACGGCCTAGAGGCCTTGCGTCTCGCGTGGCGTCGTCTCGAACGGCAGTTTGACCTGCGCCAGGTCCTTCTTGGTCTCGACCAGCACGAGCGGACCGTCGTCGACCGCGGCGACCGGCGGGATATCGCGCGGGACGCGGATCGGCTCGGCCGTCTCGGCCAGCGCCGCCTGCGCGGCCTGGATCTTGGCCGCGTCCGAGTTCACCCATTGGAGCCCCGCCGACTCGGCGACCGCGACGAGCGAGTCGAGCGGCAGCGCGTACGACGTCGTCGCTGGCGCCGCCATCGCGACGGGCGCGGGGCTGGCGCTCTGCGCGGTGCGCTCGACCACCGGCGCGGACTGCGCCGGCGGCTGGGCACGCCAGGGATCGGACGCGGGCTCGCGCGGCATTTGCTGCTCACTCCGCGGCGGCGCCTCGGCGCCAGCTATCGGCGCGTCGCGGCGCGCCTCGCGGTCGGTCTCGCCAGCATCGAGAGCACTTAGGAACGGAACGAACATCGGATCCGCAGATTCGCCCCGCTCCGGGGCGAATGCCTCGCTCCCGATCGGTTCGCCTTCGCGAGGGGCGCGTTCCCGGTCACGCCCACGCCCGCGCCCGCGGCGACGGCTGCCTTCGCCGCGCGGCTCAGCCGTTGCGCCTTCGCCGGCCAGCACGCCGGCGCTTTCGTCGCGTGGCGCGTCGGTCGCGTCGATCGCGCTGCCTTCTCGCCCTTCGCCGCGAGGCGACCAGAACTCACCGCCCAAGGCGGCATCGGCCGACGACGTCGTCGTCTCGCCCGGCGCGCCGGCTTCATTCGCGCCGTCGTTGCGCTCGCCCGGCCGTGTGTCATCGCGGTCGCGTCCGCGCCCGCCGCGTCGGTTGCGGCGCCGGCCGCCCTGGCGATCGCCCTGGGCGGCGTCGCCTTCGGCGGCCTGCGGATTCGGCAAGGTGTCGACGAACAGCGGGTTGGTGCCTTGCTCGTCGGTCGCGGCGAGCGCGCCTTCGCCGGCGCTGCCGGCAAGGCGAGCGGCGCCACCGTTGCGGCCGTCGCGGCGGGGTTCGCCGCGGCCGTCATCGGCGCGCGCTTCGTTTCGCCCGCTGCGCTCGCCGCGACCGCCACGACCGTCGCGCGATTCGCGCGGCTCGCGGCCTTCACGCGTATCGCGCGCCTCACGGGGCTCGCGCGGCTCGCGCGGCTCGCGTGACTCGCGTGACTCGCGTGACTCGCGCGGCTCGCGGCCTTCACCCGGCCCGGCTTCGCCGGTCCGCGCGGGATCGCCCGAGCGCTCGCCGCGGCGGCCGCGGCCCTGGGCCTCGCTGCCTTCGGCAGCCCGCTCGCCGGACCGTTCGCCCCGTTCGCCGCGGCCGCGGCCACCGCGTCCACCGCGCCCGCCACGATCACCTCGATCGCCGCGCTCACCGCGATCGCTTCGCTCGCCGCGATCGCGGCGCGGCGCTTCGCCGCCCGGCGCCGTTGCCGGCGCCGGGAGCGCCTTCAGCGCCGGCCTTGCCGGCTCTTCCGCCGGCGTCCCGAACAGGCCCTTGACCCAAGCGAAGAAACCGCCGCCCGCGGGCGCAGGCGCCGGAGCTGCCGGCCGCGCGACCGGGAGGCGCTGTGCGGCCGGGGTCGCCGCGGCGGGCGCGGCAGCGACCGGTTGCGGCCGCTCCGCCGGCTTCGGCGCCGGCGTCTCGGGCAGGATGCCCTTGATGACCGGCTCCTGCTTGGCCTTGGTTTTCTCGCGCCGCGTGATGCCGACTTCCTCTTCCTGCTCGTCGACCATGGTGTAGCTCGCCTGCAGGTTCTCGAGGCGCGGATCGTCGTGGCGCAGCCGTTCGAGGCGGTAGTTCGGCGTCTCGAGGTTCTTGTTCGGAACCAGCAGTACGGTGACGCGCTGCTTCAACTCGATCTTGGTGATCTCGGTGCGCTTCTCGTTGAGCAGGAACGAAGTCACCTCGACCGGCACCTGCACGTGCACGGCGGCGGTGTTGTCCTTCATCGACTCTTCCTGGACCATGCGCAGGATCTGCAGCGCCGACGATTCCGTGTCGCGGATGTGGCCGGTGCCGTTGCAGCGCGGGCACGTGATGTGGCTGCCTTCGGAGAGAGCGGGGCGCAGGCGCTGGCGGCTCATCTCGAGCAGGCCGAACTTGCTGATCGAGCTGAACTGGACGCGGGCGCGGTCGGAACGAAGTGCATCGCGCAGGCGCGTCTCGACCTCGCGCCGGTTCTTCGACTCTTCCATGTCGATGAAGTCGACGACGATCAGGCCGCCGAGGTCGCGCAGGCGCATCTGGCGCGCGATCTCGTCGGCGGCCTCGAGGTTGGTGCGGGTCGCGGTCTCCTCGATGTCGCTGCCGCGCGTCGAGCGCGCCGAGTTGACGTCGACCGAGACCAGCGCCTCGGTGTGGTCGATGACGATCGCGCCGCCCGACGGCAGGTTGACCGTGCGCGCGAAGGCGGTCTCGATCTGGTGCTCGATCTGGAAGCGCGAGAACAGCGCCGCATCGTCGCGGTAGCGCTTGACCTTGTGCGCCGTCTCCGGCATCACATGGGTCATGAACTGCTGCGCCTGCTCGTAGATGTCGTCGGTGTCGATCAGGATCTCGCCGACGTCGGCGGTGAAGTAGTCGCGGATCGCCCGGATGACGAGCGAGCTTTCCTGGTAGATCAGGAAAGCGCCCTTGCTCGCCTTGGCCGCGCCGTCGATGGCGGTCCAGAGCTTGAGCATGTAGTTGAGGTCCCACTGCAACTCGGGGGCGGTGCGGCCGATGCCGGCGGTGCGGGCGATCAGGCTCATGCCTTTGGGGTATTCGAGCTGGTCGAGGTTTTCCTTGAGCTCCTCGCGGTCTTCGCCCTCGATTCGGCGCGAGACGCCGCCGCCGCGCGGGTTGTTCGGCATCAGCACCAGGTAGCGGCCGGCGAGGCTCACGAAGGTGGTCAGCGCCGCGCCCTTGTTGCCGCGCTCCTCCTTCTCGACCTGCACCAGCAGGTTGTCGCCTTCCTTGATCGCGTCCTGGATTCGCGCGGTGCGCGCATCGGTACCTTCGCGGAAGTAGTTCTTCGAGATTTCCTTGAACGGCAGGAAGCCGTGGCGGTCCTCGCCGTAGTCGACGAAGCAGGCCTCGAGCGAGGGCTCGACCCGCGTCACGACCGCCTTGTAGATATTGCCCTTCCTCTGCTCCCGACCCTCGATCTCGGTCTCGAAGTCCATCAACTTCTGGCCGTCGACGATGGCGAGGCGACGCTCTTCGGGCTGCGTCGCGTTGATCAGCATGCGCTTCATCTGCACTCCTTCGACGCGCTCCCGATTGCGGGCCGCGCGCCACAGCGCTGCACCGGGCAGGGCCCGAAGCAGCTACACAGATGCACGAGAAACGAGAGGAACCGAAGGAATCGCCCTGGACTGACGACGAGCCGGTGCGGTCAGGCGACCGCGGGCATCGCCAGCGTTGGCGCGCGCGAGACAGTGGGAAAACGGCTGGGTGGCGAGCTTCCGGTCACTGGACGCAGGGCTGCAGCGCTTGGCGCGAGACGACGGCGCGAGCCGGGTCTTGCGTTCGTCTGCGGCCGGGAAACCTTGTCGTGGATTCTTTCTTGTTTGCTCTGCCGTCGCGTCTCGGAGCCGCGGCGTCGCGTGGGGACGCTGCCTGCCCGGGCGACGCGACGTTGCATCACCGCTTGGCCGGAACTGGATCCGACCGCTCCTCCCTCGGCCGCGCGGCGCGTTAGCTCGCCGCTAGACTCTGAAAAATCAACAACTTGGGCGAGAGTGGAGCAACGCATTATAAGGCGCAAAGGCGCCGCCAAAGCGGTCCCGCCGGTGCTGCCGCCCGATCATGCCGACGCCGCCGCGCCGCTCGTGCGAAACGTCCGCATCGACGCCGGCTCGGACGGGCAGCGGCTTGACAACTTCCTCGCCAAG
>Ga0207641_10004565_pt1 | contig 11968 bp, 8 predicted proteins | sample KBSSwiS62_FD_184306 | JGI IMG/M metagenome (GOLD analysis project Ga0207641, IMG submission 184306) | Switchgrass rhizosphere microbial communities from Kellogg Biological Station, Michigan, USA - KBS Switchgrass S6-2 (SPAdes) (version 2) | ecosystem: Host-associated > Plants > Roots >... | reverse complement strand
GTAGGCGTCAGCCCTGCCCAGCCCTTTTAGTTGGGCCAGGTACATGGCCTGTTCGCCGATTTTCATTTTTTTGTATAATCCTCTTTCTTCGGGCATATAGCCAATACGCAGCGCATCTTCTTCGGGGTGGAATTTCCTGCCATCAAATATGATTTCGCCTTCGTCGGGAAAAAAAATACCGGTGATCATCCGTAAAAGCGTTGTCTTGCCCGCACCATTGGGACCTAAAAGTCCAAAGATAGTTCCCGGTTCAATGGAAAAGCTGATATCATCTACGGCTTTCTGGGTGGCATAATATTTTTTAAGATGATTGACTTGCAGGAGTGGCATGGAGTGAATTTTGGCAAAGATAAGGCTGGGTTTCCGGCTGCCATTAAATCAGGTAGCCGCTAATAAGACGTTTATAGTGTTATATTATTACAAATGCCCTGACTTTTTTTATTGTGCAGGCAATACTTGTGGAAGAAATCATAGGGACAATTCATCGTGGGGTTAAAATAATTTAACAAGGGCCGGGTCGTTAACCGCTATTTCAATAGTTCATCCATATTGCGGTTATTGTCAATTTTTCCCTTTGCTTCCAGCATGCGCATATCTTTGGCATCCTGTAAAAAGTTGGAGGCAAAAATAAAATCGTTCAGTTTCTGATTTTTGCTGAATATAATGTCCTGGTTGCTGCCTTCCCATTCTTTTAATCCCTCGTACATGTAAATGATGTGGTCGCCGGTTTCCATTACACTGTTCATATCGTGGGTGTTGACAACAGTTGTGATCTTAAATTCACGGGTAATTTCCTGTATCAATTTATCAATGACCATTGAGGTCTGCGGGTCCAACCCGGAATTGGGTTCGTCACAAAACAAATATTTGGGGTTCAGTACAATGGCCCGCGCAATGCCAACTCGTTTTTTCATACCTCCACTGATTTCTGCCGGGAATTTCTTATTGGCATCTTTCAGGTTTACCCTATCCAGTACTTCATTAACGCGCTTCTTTTTTTCACTATGGCTCCAGGTGGTAAACATATTCAGCGGGAACATAATATTTTTTTCAACCGTCAGGCTGTCAAACAAAGCAGACCCCTGGAACAGCATACCGATCTGCTGCCTGAGTTCTTTCCGCTTTTCATCATCCATTTCAGAAAAGTTAACGCCGTCGTAGATGATATCTCCCTGGTCGGGTTCAAACAGCCCCACCAGGCATTTCATGAGCACGGTTTTACCACTGCCGCTGGTGCCAATGATGAGATTGCACTGTCCTGCATTCAGTTTAGCACTTACATCGTTCAGCACCACTTTATCGCCAAATGTTTTGCGTATATTTTTGAACTCAATCATAATTTAACCTGCTGGACTGCTCAACAATAATTGGGCAAGCACGTAATCTGCAAAAAGTATCATGATACAACTCACTACTACAGCTTTTGTACTGGCCCGTCCAATCTCCAATGCACCGCCCTGTACATGGTATCCAAAATAAGCCGGTATGCTGGATATGATAAATGCAAAAGTATAAGCCTTGATAATGGCGAACCATACATTGAACGGAACAAAGTTTTGCAATAGCCCCTTATCGAAATCGAACGAAGATAGAATGCCTGAACCCAGTCCGGCAATTCTACCGCCCCAGATACCGAGACACGCAGATAATACCACCAGCATGGGAATTACTATCAGGGCAGCAACAATCCTGGGCATAACCAGGTAAGTCTTGGTGTTGATACCCATTATTTCCAGAGCGTCGATCTGTTCGCTTACGCGCATATTGCCCAACTCACTGGCTATTTTACTGCCTACTACACCGGCCAGTACTATACACACGAGAGTAGGAGCAAATTCAAGAATTACAGTATCCCTTACAATCTGGGCAATGCTTGCTTTGGGAATTAGCGGGCTCACAAGCTGGTAAGCAGTTTGTACCGCCGAAACAGCTCCCATAAAAAAGGAAATAATGATAACGATGGGCAGGGACCCGATACCGATTTCAGAACACTGGTGCATAAACTCTTTCCAGTATACCCGCATGTTCTCTGGTTTGGAAAACATGCCTTTGAGCATTAAGAGGTAGCGGCCCAGTTCTGTAAAAAAATTCATATCGGAGTATGTGTTAAGGTTTAAAGCTTAAGGTCTGATACCATATACCATTTTAACGTCGCTAACTTTAAACATTAAACGTTGATCTTTAAACTTTCTTCTGCCTGTAAATTAATACCTATTCGGCACTTTATTACATGTCTTTACTTACTTTCCTGAAACCTTTCCACCAGCTTGTTCTTTTCATAGTTGAAGCTGTTTCCGGCATGGCGGTCTTACATTTTATTTGCGCATCGATAACAGTAACCAGCGCCATATTATAAATAGCGCGCACAGAGCTGCCTAACTGTAATACATGAACGGGCTTTTTCAGCCCCAGTAAGATAGGCCCGATAGCATCGGCACCGCCTACTTCTTTCAGCAGGTTATAGGCAACATTTCCCGCTGCAAGGTTGGGAAAGATAAGTGTGTTCACGTCCTGGTCTACCAGTTCGCTGAAAGGATAATTATCACGAAGTATTTCTTTATTAAACGCCACGCTGGCCTGCATTTCACCGTCTACCAGCAGCGAAGGGTTTCTCTCTTTTACAATTTTCCTGGCTTCTGCTACCAGCCTGGCTTCGGGCGAATTACTGCTGCCAAAATTAGAATAGCTTAACATGGCTATCCTGGGCGTAAGATTGAAGTTGCGCACTTCTTTTGCCACCATCAAAGTAATATCTGCCAGTTCTGCTGCTGTAGGATTGAAATTAACCGTAGTGTCGGCCATAAACAAAGGCCCCCGTTTGGTAAGCAGCAGGTACATGCCGGCTATTTTTTTAACGCCGTCTTCGGTGCCAATTACCTGCAAGGCGGGACGGATTGTTTCTGCATAATTCTTTGTAAGTCCCGAGATCATAGCGTCTGCTTCACCAGCTTCTACCATACCGCAACCAAAATAACTGCGGTTTTTCATCATCTTGGCGGCATCGTATAAATTCAAACCTTTGCGTTGCCGTTTGGCAAAAAAACTGTTGCCATATTCTTTGCGCTTTTCATCATATTCATCCAATTGCGGATCTATAATGGGCATATCTTCCAAATCTATTCCGTTGCTTTCTGCAATGGCACGAATCTTTTTTTCATTGCCCAGTAAAATGGGGTAAGCGATTCCTTCGTCGAAACAAATCTGCGCGGTTTTCAAAATTTTCAGGTTATCTGCTTCGGCAAAGATGATTCGTTTGGGATCGCGCCGTGCCTTATTACCAATGATGCGTATCAGTTGATTATCGAGGCCAAGACGTTTATTCAGTCCGATGCTGTATGATTCCCAGTTCGCAATCATTGTTTGTGCTACGCCGCTTTCAATGGCTGCTTTAGCAACTGCCGGCGCCACGGTAGACAGCAAACGCGGATCAAGTGGTTTGGGAATAATGTAAGTGGGTCCGAAACTGATGGTCTTTTCGTTGTAGGCCATGTTCACAATATCGGGTACCGGCGATTTGGCCAGCTCTGCCAGGGCGTGTACCGCTGCAAGTTTCATCGCTTCGTTGATCTGGGTGGCACGCACATCCAGCGCGCCGCGAAAAATGTAAGGGAAACCCAAAACATTGTTTACCTGGTTGGGATAGTCGCTACGCCCGGTAGCCATGATCAGATCCTCACGGCTATCCACAGCCGATTCATAAGCTATCTCAGGATCGGGGTTGGCCATTGCAAAAACAATGGGTTTTTTAGCCATGCTTTTTACCATATCGGGACTAACAACATTGCCAACGCTTAATCCCAGGAAAACATCGGCGTCTTTCATAGCGGAGGCCAGGGTGATATCTGATCTTTTTACGGCTACCAGTCTGCGATCGTCGTCAAGGTCGGCACGTTGATCGTGAATGACGCCTGCAATATCGAACAGTATAAAATTCTCCGGTTTAGCGCCCAGTGCGAGATATAATTTCACACAGGCCATGGCCGCCGCACCCGCGCCGTTCACCACAAACCTTACCTTATCAATTTTTTTCTTTTGAAGTTCCAGTGCATTCAACAGGGCTGCACTGCTGATGATGGCAGTGCCATGCTGATCATCGTGCATCACGGGGATCTTTAACTGATTGCGCAACTGCTGCTCAATATAAAAACATTCAGGGGCTTTGATGTCTTCCAGGTTGATGCCACCAAAAGTAGGTTCCAGCGATTTGACAATCTGTACAAATTTTTCCGGATCCTTTTCATTGATTTCAATATCGAATACATCAATATCGGCAAAGATTTTAAACAATACGCCCTTGCCTTCCATAACAGGTTTGCTGGCTTCCGGACCGATATCGCCCAAACCAAGCACTGCAGTACCTTTGGAGATAACAGCAACCAGGTTACCCTTGGCAGTATATTTATAAACGTTTTCGGTTAAAGCATAGATTTCTTTACAGGGCTCTGCTACACCGGGCGAATAGGCCAGCGACAGATCGCGCTGGGTCTTGGCTTCTTTGGTGGGTACCACTTCAATCTTTCCCGGCCTTCCTTTGGAATGATACTCAAGCGCCTGCTCCCGTCTTAGTTTTTTTTGCATAGGCTGTTCAGAATGGCGTGCAAAGTACGAAAATATAGATAGATGGAATGTGGCTGCATCAGGCGGGTATATGATCAACAAATCTGAACAACTGCCCCCGATAATATCCGCGTTTTTCCACAACGACAATTGAATTTACAAATACCAGTTGCCAACGCCATTAACAGCGGGTGAAGCTGTCTGCAATGGATGAGATGAATTAGATTATGTCGTATATTCAACACGGGACGATTACGATAAAATGATCCTTACCCTTAGTAGACACAAATGTTTTTATCCATTACATAAATCCGAATCGGTATCTGATACGCATGAAACAGTTTGTTATTATTATTGTATTGGCGCTGGCTTGTATTGGTTCGGATGCCCAAAAGGTTACTTACTTGTTTATTGGTACTTATACTGATGGCAAACCTGCAAAAGGTATTTATGTGTACCGGATGAATATGCAAACAGGTGGACTTACTGCCACCGGCAACGCTGAAAATATCACCAATCCGTCTTTTTTGAGCCTGTCTGCCAACGGCAAATATTTATATGCCTGTACCGATACAAAAACGGCTGTTGCCGGCAGTATAAGTGCTTTTTCCGTTGACAGTATAAAAGGTCGTATCAATTTTATCAATAAAGAATCAAGTGAAGGAGCAAACCCCGTTTATGTAGCGGCCGACAAAACCAACCGGTTGGTGATTGCAGGCAATTATACGGAGGGCAATGTTGCAGTGCTGCGCACCAATCAAAACGGCAGACTCCATGCCGCCATTCAAACCATACAGTTTACAGACAGCAGCATCAATAAAGACCGCCAGGACAAGGCACATATTCATTCGGTTATTTTTTCTCCCGGTGAAGACTATCTATACCTGCCAGATCTTGGTGCTGATAAAATCCGGGCATTCAGGTTTAATAAGGCAAACAAGCAACCACTTGAAACCGCTGATCCCTTAACAATAAGCACAGTAAAAGGAAGCGGCCCGCGCCATATGGTTTTTCATCCCAACAAAAAATTTGCCTATTGCATCGAGGAAATGGGCGGATCGGTTTCTGTATACAGTTATAACAAAGGCCTTTTATCGCCGCTCCAGCGAATAAATGCAAATAAAAGCAAGGCGGCTGAATACAGCAGCGCGGACATTCACATTTCGCCGGATGGATTGTTTTTATATGCTTCCAACCGTATTGAAAACACCATTGCTATATTCTCAATCAATGCCTATGGCAAACTCAGGTTGCTGGGGCATGAAGCAACGGGGGGAGAAGTTCCCCGAAATTTTTGCATTGATCCCGACGGGCGGTTTTTATTAGTGGCTAATCAAAGCAGCAATACCGTGGTGGTGTTTAAGCGAAACGCAAAGTCGGGCCTGCTAACACCTGCCAATATACAAATCGCTGTTCCCGCTCCATCCTGTTTGCAAATGCGCACCTACCGGCAATGAAAACTGCGATCTGCTGAACTCGAATAATTGCTGCAGGTTGCAATAGAGCTGTCTGGCAAAAAATCTGTCAGTCGGTTTATGGACTTGTTTGTATCCCCCAGTTAACTTTTATATTGTGCTTCGCTGCATATGGCTTGCCCGCGTCTGTCAGTTTATTAAAGCGTGCTTCAAATCCCGCGAAATACTTATCACTGATATTTTTTGAAAACAGGGCTATCTGTTCTTTCGATGCGCCCTCATCATATAATTTGGCCAATTGCAGGTATTCTGTTTTGTATACCGGCAACACATAATCGTACAATGCAACAGAGGCACGTAACATATCCTTTGTATCGTTTGTTTCTTTGAGATTCTTAATTTTTGTATAGGCCTGGTCAAGGAAAATGATCTTGTCCTCAATTATCTCTTTTCGTTTCATGGGTGCAGTTTGATCTTTGCTCCCTTCCACCAATTTTACAGTAGGTTGTTCAAGCTGGCGCTGCAATCCTTCGCCTGCAAAGCCCATCATCATATTGCAGTTCAGCACAGCCTGGTCGAAATAATTTTCAGGCGTGGCCATATTGCATGCAGTCAATAGCAAAATAGCCAGGTTGACAGCCAACAAAAAAGGGGTATTTCTTTTCATGAGTTCTTATTATAGTTGTTATAGGTGATTTAATTGAGTTGCAGGTATGTATTGGTTGCCGCCCGCAGCCGCCTTCTTTGCTGCAGCACCTGGTTATGAATATTAATATTCCATTTTCCACCTGGCGTTTGGCGAAGATGCGCAGGAAATGCCAGGTTTGCAAAGCTGAATACCTCAAAGGCGCTTATATGCAATATAAACGGGCTCAACTGCAATTGTAGTGAAGGAAGAATTATTGAGATTTGGGTAGATTTGCGCCACTGGATGTTATCGGAATAGCAGGAGATATTTTAGTTATTTATTTGCTTTAAAACCTTTGTTATACGGACAGCCCTCCTCGACAAACGTTGATAATCAAGCCATAAGCAGCCGCCCAGGCAATTGGCGAATAATTCAGCTAAATAACAATTCAATCTTTCGTTTCTACTTTTTTGTATAAATTGATTTGTATCTTTGCGAAATGAATACTGAAATTTACCCTATAGAGAAAAAAGGGCCGGATGACAGCCTCAGCACCATTGAGAGAACTGTGCTCAGTGATTACAAATACGGATTTGTTACCAATATTGAAGCTGATGAAGCGCCCAGGGGTTTGACAGAAGACACCATTCGTTTTATTTCCGCAAAAAAGAATGAACCCCAGTGGATGCTGGACTGGCGGTTAAAGGCATTCAGGTATTGGATCAGCATTGCAAATCATGAACCCACCTGGGCCAATATAAAATATCCGGCCATCGATTACCAGGACATTATATATTATTCAGCACCTAAGCAAAAGATAGCGATTGATAGTCTGGATAAAATCGATCCTGAGCTCAGGAAAACATTTGAAAAGCTGGGTATATCACTCGATGAGCAAAAGCGGCTGAGCGGGGTAGCGGTGGACGCTGTAATTGACAGCGTTTCAATTGGTACTTCTTTTAAAAAGCAACTGGCTGAATTGGGTATTATTTTTTGTTCAATGAGTGAAGCCATACAGGAACATCCTGAACTCATCAAAAAGTACCTGAGTTCTGTTGTACCGGTTACAGATAATTATTTTGCCGCCTTGAATGCAGCCGTATTCAGTGACGGCTCTTTTTGTTATATACCGGAAGGCGTTCGTTGCCCCATGGAATTGTCTACTTATTTCCGTATCAATGCAGAAAACACAGGCCAGTTTGAAAGAACCCTGATTGTGGCCGAAGCAGGCAGTTATGTGAGCTACCTGGAAGGTTGTACAGCACCCATGCGCGATGAAAACCAGTTACATGCCGCTGTGGTAGAACTGGTTGCCATGGACAACGCAGAAATAAAATATTCAACTGTTCAGAACTGGTATCCGGGCGATAAACAAGGCAGGGGAGGTATCTATAATTTTGTGACCAAGCGCGGTATTTGCCGGGGCGATAATTCAAAAATTTCATGGACCCAGGTGGAAACCGGCTCTGCCATCACCTGGAAATATCCCAGCGTTATTTTAAAAGGAGATAATTCAACCGGTGAATTTTATTCTATTGCCGTTACCAATAATCACCAGCAGGCAGATACCGGTACCAAGATGCTGCATGTTGGAAAAAATACCAAAAGCAGGATTGTATCAAAAGGCATATCGGCCGGCGTAAGTAATAACAGTTATCGTGGTTTGGTGCAGGTTGGAAAAAATGCGGCCAATGCGCGCAATTTTTCGCAATGCGATTCATTGTTGCTGGGTGACAAATGTGGTGCCCATACTTTTCCCTATATAGAAGTAAAAAACAATACGGCCGTGGTTGAACACGAAGCCACTACGTCCAAAATCGGGGAGGATCAGATATTTTATTGTAACCAGCGCGGCATCGATACAGAGACAGCGGTAGCACTTATCATAAATGGCTTTGCCAAAGAGGTAATGAATCAACTGCCAATGGAATTTGCCGTAGAGGCGCAGAAATTGCTGGCCATTAGTTTGGAGGGAAGTGTTGGTTAGTTCATTATAGTTCTTAGATCATAGTTCTTAGTCCATAGTCTGGAGTCCAGCTAAAGGATATATTATAATTGAACAAGTTTTGCTAAAAAAATAACGAATCAAAGAGAATAAAATAATAATAAAAGCTATGCTGACCATTCAGAATTTACATGCAGGTATTGAGGAGAAACAAATATTAAAAGGAATCAATCTTGAAATAAAACCAGGAGAAGTACATGCCATCATGGGCCCGAATGGTTCCGGCAAAAGTACATTGGCTTCTGTATTAGCCGGAAAGTCCAGCTATACGGTAACAGAAGGTACAGTTGAATTCTTAGGAAAAGATTTACTGGAGCTATCGCCGGAAAAAAGGGCCGGAGAGGGGTTGTTCCTGGGCTTCCAGTATCCCGTGGAAATTCCGGGATTGAGTACTACTAATTTTATAAAAACCGCGGTGAATGAGGTTCGGAAATACCGGGGTGAATCGCCATTGGATGCCGTGTCTTTTTTGAAGCTGATGAAAGAAAAAATGGCATTGATGAATATCGACCAGTCTTTGCTCAGCAGACCCTTGAACGAAGGTTTTTCAGGTGGTGAAAAAAAGCGCAATGAAATTTTTCAGATGGCCATGCTGCAGCCTAAACTGGCTATACTCGATGAAACAGACTCAGGATTGGATATTGACGCTATCCGCGTGGTAGCCGCCGGCGTAAACAAATTGCGTAATAAGGACAATTCGGTATTGCTGGTTACTCACTACCAGCGCCTGCTGGATTATATCGTGCCGGATTTCGTACACGTATTATACAATGGCCGTATTGTAAGATCAGGAACCAAAGAACTGGCATTGGAGCTGGAAGAAAGAGGTTACGACTTCATCAAGAATGAGGTGAATGTAGGCGAGGAAGCATAGCAGGATGCTCAGGGATTACGCAATTGAAAAAAACACGTGCGTTAAAATGGCTTTTCTCTTGTTAGGCCCAAAAATTAAAACATGAACACAGCATATATTAAAGAACATTTTGAACAGGTACAGCAGGCAGACAAAAATAAAGAGCTTGATACCGTGCGGCAAAACGGGTTTAACCTATTTAATCAATTGGGAATTCCCACCTCGAAAAATGAAGAGTGGAAATACACGCGTATCGGGGGCCTGTTTAATAAGGAATATGTTTTTGCCGGTGCCACAACTACTGCATTTGATACTGCCAAACTGGATGCGATCCGTTTGCCCGGCCATGAAGAAGCCAACGAACTGGTTTTTGTAAATGGTGTTTTTTCCTTTGAACTGTCTGTTATCCGTTCTTCCTCGTTGCATGTACTGCCGCTGGAAGAAGCTGCCAGGAATGAATATGCTGATATTGTTGCTGCCAACCTGGGACATAGCGCCAAATACCTGAAAGACGGTATCAACGCGTTGAACACCGCTTTTCTGCAGGGAGCTATTTTTATCCATGTAAAAAGAGGAATGTTAACCGAGCACCCGGTGTATATCTATCATATTTCGGATGCCGGCACAGAAAATATCCTGTCGCAACCCCGCAGCCTGGTGCATATCGCTGAAAGTGCGCAGGTGCAGATGGTAGAGTCTTTTTTTACCATGGGCATTGCTGAAAGTTTCACCAACCAGGTAATGGAAATAGTAGTGGAGAAAGATGCGCTGCTGGAGTTTTATAAAATTCAGAATGACGCGGCTACTACCAGCCAGGTAAGCACCACGCATATACGGCAAACCGGCAAAAGTTACACGCATGTTGTTACCATTTCATTAAATGGAGGCATTGTGCGTAATAACCTGAATGTGGTGCTGGAAGCAGCATACAGCGAAGCACACCTGTATGGGCTGTATTTCCAGCAGGGGCAAACACATATCGACAATCATACTGTGGTGGATAATGTGAAGCCAAATTGTTTGAGCAATGAATTGTACAAAGGCATTATTGATGACAAGGCCACTGCTGTATTCAATGGCAAAATATTTGTACAACCACAGGCACAAAAGACCAATGCCTATCAATCCAATAAAAATATATTGTTATCGGCAGATGCCAGCGTAAATACCAAGCCGCAACTGGAAATTTTTGCAGACGATGTAAAATGTTCGCATGGTTGCACCATTGGCCGCCTGAATGAAGAAGGATTGTTTTACCTGCAATCAAGGGGTATCAATGAAACCATTGCCCGTTCATTGCTGGTGCATGCTTTTGCGGTGGATATTCTGGAACATATTAAACCCATTCAAATCCGTGAGTATGTAAACAGGATGATTTCCGAACGTTTAGAATTTGATATTGCATGATACAAACAGCACCATCCATACAAAAAGGACTTGATATAGATGCTATCCGTCGGCAGTTTCCCGTTTTAAACCGGAAGGTAAAGGGCCAGCCGCTGGTGTATTTCGACAATGCAGCGACTTCGCAGAAGCCGCAGGTGGTTATTGATGCACTGGTAGATTATTATTCGGGTTACAATGCCAATATTCACCGTGGTATACATACCCTGGCAGAAGAAGCTACCGCCGCGTTTGAAGCTACCCGTGATACGGTTAAAACTTTTATCAATGCCTCTTCGCGGGAGGAAATTATTTTTACCAGGGGTACCACCGAAAGCATTAACCTGGTAGCTTATACCTGGGGCCGGCAAAATATAAAAGCTGGTGATGAAATTATTATTTCTACCATGGAACATCATTCCAATATTGTTCCCTGGCAGGTATTATGTGAAGAGAAAGGCGCTGTCCTCAAAGTAATTCCCATTAATGAAGAAGGTGAATTGCTGATGGATGAATACGAAAAATTATTAAATCCGAAAACAAAACTGGTTTCCATTGTGCATGTTTCCAATGCACTGGGTACCGTGAATCCTGTTAAACAAATAATAGATGCGGCGCACAGAACTGGTGCCGTGGTTTTAGTTGATGGCGCGCAATCTTCGGTACACCTTGATATAGATGTACAGGCAATGAATGCCGATTTTTTTGCTTTCTCTTCTCACAAACTATACGGACCAACCGGTGTAGGCGTATTGTATGGCAAAAAACAATTATTGTTGTCGATGCCGGTCTTCCAGGGCGGGGGAGAGATGATAAAGGAAGTGAACTTTAATAAAACAACCTACGCCGACCTGCCATACAAGTTTGAGGCGGGTACACCCAATATCGCGGATACGATTGCTCTTAAAACCGCTATCGATTTTATTAATAAGCTGGGTAAGGAAAAAATCAGGCAGCATGAAAATGAGTTACTGCACTATGGCACTGAACAATTGCAGCAGATACCGGGTTTAACCATTATTGGCAGGGCAAAAGAAAAAGTAAGCCTTATTTCTTTCGTAGTAGACCAAGTACACCCCCAGGATATTGGTATCCTGCTCGATAACCGTGGTATTGCCGTGAGAACA
>Ga0207641_10004564_pt1 | contig 11968 bp, 9 predicted proteins | sample KBSSwiS62_FD_184306 | JGI IMG/M metagenome (GOLD analysis project Ga0207641, IMG submission 184306) | Switchgrass rhizosphere microbial communities from Kellogg Biological Station, Michigan, USA - KBS Switchgrass S6-2 (SPAdes) (version 2) | ecosystem: Host-associated > Plants > Roots >... | reverse complement strand
ATCGCCGGAACGAGAATGTCGAGTCCGACGACGCGAGGAATTGCTGAAACGTGCCCAGCTAGTTCAATCGCACGCGGCCGTTCGCCAATCTCGGCATGACGCGAACGCCCTCGCCGAATTGTGCGAAGCCCGGCTGGGCGAGAAGACCGGGTGCGGTGACGGGCGTGTAGAGCTGGTCGATTGACGGCCCCTTGTCCGTGTTAGCGCCGCCGACGTCCACGAAACGGCCGTTTGCCTCGCCGACGAGCGACAGATTCAGCCGGCCGAGACGGTTGATGGGGTAGATCGCGCTGGTTCCCACGATCGCCTGCTGCATCTCGAAGATCGATTTCATGCTGGGGGTCGTGTTGGGGCCGAGGCCGAAGTACGAGACGGTCGGCAACGAGATGTTTTGCGCGTAGATGTTGAACACCGGATAGGGGCTGATGCCGGCGGACGCATCCGATCCGGCGCCCGCACCGACGGGGGTCGGCAGCCGCACCCCCGTGCGAACCATCTTCAGGTACGCGCCGGCTCTCCACGCGCCGCCGGTGGCGCCGACGACGTCACCGCTCCAGCTGAATCGCCATTTTTCACCGATCGGGCGTTCGGCGACGATCGCCGGTCCGAACGCGAACCCGTTCTGCGGCGCGATGCTGCCGATGGCGACGTGCACCGGGTGATCCGTAGCCAACGTCGAGGCGCAGCTCACGAACGTCTTGAAGCTCTTGCAGCCCTCTTTGAGCGCTTCGCCCTCGAGTCGAAACTCGGCCCCGAGCGTGCTCTCGCCTTGCGCCAGCGCGGGCGCTGCCGTCAGCACGCACGCGATGATGTTGATGATGATGCGCATGCGTCAGCCTCGCTTGCGGGCATTGCGCCCGCGCTTCCGTACCGCGGCCTTCTTCGGCGGTTTGCGGCCGGCGGGCGCTGCGCCTCCGCCAGAGGCGCCAGGTTCTTCCATGTGGTTCATCATCCGAGCGCTGGGCAGCGGCACGTGTGCGGCCTGCGGATGCAGCGCCCTGGTCAGCTCGTGGATACGAACGGCGACCTGACCTTCGGTCAGCGGTTTCTTCCGTTTCTTCTGCGGCGGCGCGTACTCACCAGAGGCCGTCTCGAGATGCTCGAGCTGCGCCAGCAAGAGGCCCGACGCCGGACGATTCTTGTTGAAGGCACTCTTCGGGGTCTTCGGAACGCGGATCTTCGTCACAGCCATCGTGGTTGCCTTCTGGGTTGATGGAAATCAGAGGGTGAATTCCGGACAGTCCGGCCGCATGACAGGCAGCGTCAGAAGGTCGAGGAATGTTTCGGCCGCCGCTTCGCGAGGGGATCGGTCGTTGTCGTTGAAGTCGGGTAGCAGCCACTTCGACACCGTGTTGGGGATCGAGGCGTGCTCGAAGATCCGCTCGGTGCCGTCGGCCCGCTTGTGCACGACGGTGCCTTTCTGCACCCACGGCGAGACCAGGATGGCCGGGACGCGCACGCCCAGGCGATCGAAATGAAACGGCTCGCCGGTTTTCGTCGCGTTTGGCTGCGCCACGAAGCCATCCGGCATGCACGCCGGGGGAGGCACGTGGTCGTAGATGCCGCCGTGCTCGTCGTAGGTGATCAGCAGGGCGGTGCTCGCCCAGAGCGCCGGATTCTTCCGGATCGCCTGGTAGACCGACGCGATGAACCGCTCGCCCTCGGCGACGTGGTGATCTGGGTGTTGATCCGACGCGATGAGGTTGCCGCCGGGGCCGTCGTGGTCGCTGTAGTTCGGCTCGACGAAGCAGTAATCGGGGAGCGTTCCCGCTTTGCAGTCTTCGAGAAACTGCGGATAGGTGGCGAACAGCTGTGGCTGGTTCTGAAGCAGATTCACCACCTCCAGCGTGGAGCTGACCTGGTCGAAGTAATACAGCTTGGCCAGCTTTCCCTTGTCGAGCACGCGGTCGTAGATGCTCTTGAACTTCTGGTTGGCGTAGAAGAGCTCCATGCCGACGTGGCCGAACGAGGTCCCGTAATGCGCGAAGGCCCGATTGCAGAGCGTCGGCCCGGGAATCGACGCAAACCACCGGTTGAACACCGCGTACTCGCGCGCCAGCGTCGTCAACACCGGCAGCTTCTCGGGCGCGAAGTAATACATCACATTGCGCGAGTGATCGACGTTCCTCTGCTTGTTGAAGTAGCTGGCGATGAAGCCCTGCATGCCGGGCTCGTCGCCGCCGTTGAAGATTTGCTGGTCGACCGGCGCGAAGTCGTGGTCGGGATCCGGCGTCAGCTGGCTCTGATACTTGGCCTTGGGCTGGACCTTCACAATCGTTCCGGTCGTGTCGGGGTTCGATTCGTCGCCCCGAAGCCCGTCGATCGCGTGGTTCTCCTTCCAGAGCCCGCCGAGCATGTGATCGAACGAGCGGTTTTCCATCATCAGCACGACGAGGTGCTTGAGATTGTCGAGGCCTGGCGGCATCAGAGTCTCGGCTCCAGAAAAAAGTGACTCAGCTATGCGGTGCGAACCTTTGTACCATGGATTCCCATCAGGCCTTCTTCACAGATCGACGCAGAATCGTCATCACGGCCTGAAAACAACTCGTCGGCCGCATCAGCGAACCACATCGCCCGCCTCATTAGCTCGACAGTAGCGGCGCTGTCGACTCCGTTTCGTTTTACAAATCCAAACCGACGAATGTCATCGTGAACATGCCCACATGTGTGAACGTATGATCACGACATCCCAACCATCATCGTTACGCCGGAGGAATAGTGGCCGAGAACATTCCCGAACTGAGAAAACGGCAGCCTGCCGCGCACGGCGGAGGCGTGCGCGGCGATCAGTACGTCACGCGGTCGTCGCTCTTCGAAGGGCGCTTCGGCCGGATGTTTCGATCGCTGCCGCCGGCCGCCTGGCCGGTCGAGGCACTGATGACGCTCGGCGCCACTGGCAACATGACGGCGGAGCCCGAAACCGGCGAAAAGGATCCGCGGCTGCCGGCGGCCGCGAAGGAGAATCCGAAGAAGCGGATCCATGACGACGAGGAAAACGCGGGGATCGCCGCGGGGTACACGTATCTCGGGCAGTTCATCGACCACGACATCACGTTCGATCCAGCCTCCAGTCTTCAGCAGCAGAACGACCCGATGGCCCTGGTCGACTTTCGCACGCCGCGGCTGGACCTCGACTCGGTCTACGGTCGCGGGCCCGACGAGCAACCGTACATGTACGACGGGAGGAAATTCAGGCTCGGGCGGCCGCTCTTCGATCTGGACCAAGCGACGAAAGCCCGGGATCTGCCCAGGTTCGACGATCCGAGCGATCCGAACGGTGCCAAGCGCGCGCTGATCGGCGACAAGCGAAACGACGAAAACGTCATCATCTCGCAGCTGCATGCCGCCCTCCTGCAGTTTCACAACAAGCTCGTCGACGACCCGGCCAACCAGACCGCGACCTTCCAGGAAATCCAGCAGCACGTGCGCTGGCACTATCAATGGATTGTCGTCAACGATTTCCTGGTGACGATCTGCGGCGAGGATGTCGTCAACGACATCCTTCCGCACCGCCGCAAAAACTTGCCGATCTGGAAGAACCCGCCGCGGTTCCAGTTGTATCGGTGGCGCACTGATCCGTTCATGCCGATCGAGTTCTCGGCAGCGGCCTATCGCTTCGGTCACTCGATGGTCCGCCCGATCTATCGCCTGAACACGCGGCTGAACGGCGGCGACGATCCGCTCAAGGCGACGCCCGATGAAATCGAGCGCGGCCTGGACGGCCGGTTCTTCATCTTTGCTGGCGTCCAGCGGCGCGGCCTGAATGGCTTCGGCGAGTTTCCGAAGCAGTGGGCGATCGACTGGAGCCTCTTTTTCGACGTCAAGGGATCGATCAAGAACGTCGGCAAGCGGCGGGTCCAGCCGGCGTACAAAATCGACACGTCGCTCGTGAACCCTCTGGGCTTCTTACCGGAATTCTGCCAGCCGCCGCGCGCGCCGCAACCGCCGCTGACGGTGGACCAGCTGCATTCGGTCCCGATCGATCCGGTGAACAACCCGGCCAACCTCGCGCAGCGCAACCTGCTGCGCGGGCTGCGCATGGGGCTGCCGAGCGGCCAGGATGTCGCGCGCTCGATGGGGATCGAGCCGATCAGGGATCGCGATCTGCGCGTCGGCAAGGCGGTGGTCGACGAGTGGGACAGTAATGCGACGCTGGCCTCGATCCACGACAGCTTCATTGGACGCGCACCGCTCTGGTACTACGTGCTCGCGGAGGCGCAGTACGAGTGGATCCAGCGGGCAACCGGCAAAGGCGGCAAGGGCGACGAAGAACCGCTCAGGCTCGGCACGATCGGCGGGCGCATCGTCGCCGAAACGCTGCTCGGCCTGCTCTGGGGCGATGGCCACTCGTATCTTCGCCAGGCGCCGAACTGGACGCCGGCGACGATTCGCAGCATGGGGGACCTGATCGACTTCGCGTTGACCTGATTCGCTATGGCAGGGCGAACGCGACGACTGAGCTGCCCGACGGTGCCCCGTTCTTGCCGCCGCCGCAGACGATGACGACGAACTGCTTGCCATTGATGCGGTAGGTGGCGGGGGTCGCGTTGCCGGCCGCCGGCAGCGTCGTTTCCCAGAGCAGCTTGCCGGTGAGCTTGTCGAAGGCGCGGAACTTCTTGTCGAAGTTGGTCGCCGCGATGAAGAGCAGGCCGCCGGCCGTCGCAATCGGCCCGCCGTAGTTGTCGCTGCCCGTGTCTTTCATGCCCTTCGCGGCGAGCTCGGGATACTCGCCGAGCGGAATTTTCCAGCGGATGGTGCCGGCATTGAGATCGATCGCGTTGAGCGTCCCCCACGGCGGCGTGATCGGCGGGTAGCCGTCAGGATCCCGGAACAGCGTTTCGCCGTCGATGCGGTATTTCAGCCAGCTGGGATCGCTGGTGACCCTGGGGTCTGCGCCTTTGTCACGCCCGGTGATCAGGAACTCCACGAGGTCCGCGATGTTGCGCCCGCCCATGTCCGGGAAGCCGGGCATCCGTCCGGTGCCCTCGCGGATGACCGTCGCGATCTGGTCGCGCGTTCGACGGTCGCCGATGCGTTCGAGCGACGGCGCCGCCGGAGAGCCGGTCCGGTCCTCGCGGTGGCAGCTGGCGCAGTTCACCTTGTAGAGCGAGGTGTCGTTGTTCGGGATCAGCCGCACGATCCACGGCATTTCGTTCGAGTTGACGTAGAGCAGCGCGTTCTGCGGATCGAACGCCGCGCCGCCCCACTCGGCGCCGCCGTCGAAACCCGGAAACACGATGATCCCGCGCTCGTTCGGCGGCGCGAACATACCGGTGCCGAGTTGCTTGAAGCGCGCGAGGACGGCCTCATGCGCCTCGGGCGTGCGCGTCGTGAGCATTGCCGCGGTGAGACCCTGGCGCGTGAACGGCGGCGGTTTGAGCGGGTACGGCTGCGACTCGGCCAGCTTCTCGCCTTCAATCTCTGACGGTGGGACCCTGCGGTTCGCCAGCGGAAACAAGGATGCGCCGGTCCGGCGATCCAGCACATAGACATAGCCGAACTTGGTGACCTGCGCGACCGCCTCGACGAGACGGCCGTTGCGCCGGACCTTGACGAGATTCGGCGCCGTCGGAAAGTCCCAGTCCCACACGTCGTGCCGGATGCCCTGGAAATGCCAGACCCGCCTGCCCGTGCGGGCATCCAGCGCAATGACGCAGTTCGCGAACAGGTTGTCGCCGTGGCGATTGACGCCGTAGAAGTCGAACGACGCGGACCCGGTCGCGGCGAACACCATCGCGTTCGCGGTGTCGACCGTGACGCCGCCCCACGCGTTGGCGCCGCCAATCAGGCCGTGGGCGTCCGGCGGCCAGCTGTCGTACGCGAATTCGCCAGGTTGCGGGATGGTGTGGAAGATCCAGCGCAGCTTGCCGGTGTGGACATCGAACGCGCGGATGTGTCCGGGCGTTCCGGGCAGCGTTTCCGGAACGCTGCTGCCCATGATCAGCAGGTCCTCGAAGATCGCGCCTGGCGTGCTGGCGCTGACGCTGGCGCGATCGGGCGGCATACCGAGCCCCTCGCGCAGGTCGACGCGTCCCTCGACGCCGAACGACGCGATCGGCGTCCCCGTCTTCCGATCCAGTGCCCACAGCCAGTTGCGATACGTGACAAAGACCCGGTCGTCGTGGACGGTGACGCCCCGGTGACGGAATCGCGCACCGCTTGGCGTGCCGCCGCTGGGGTCGAACTTCCAGATCTCTCCGCCGCTGCCGGCATCGAGCGCGACGACCTTCAATGTCGGCGTCGTCACATAGAGCATCCCGTCGACGACCACGGGATTGCTCTGCATTTCCGAGCCCTTGAACGCATCGTGCGAGTCGTACGTCCAGGCCACCTGCAGCCTGGCAACGTTGTCGCGGGTGATCTGCGCGAGCGGCGAGTAGCGGATGTTGTCGGCGCCGCCGTGCATCGGCCATCCCTCGTCTCGCTGTTGCACGAAGACGGGCTGTCCTAGCAGCAGGACACACGCAGCGAACAGCCACGCTCGATTCATGAAGGCCCGGCTATTCTGATCCATCGGCGCGCCCGATGTCGACCGATCGGTTTTCACCCGTTCCGCGGACCCGTACACGCCACGGATTGCAGCAGACCTCGCAATCCTGCACGAACGTGCCGCGGACGTCTGGCTCGAGATAGATTTCGACCTGCTCGCCGCAATAGGGGCAGGTGACGGTGAACTGTTCCAACGTTAAAACTTAAAAGGTAAACGTTAAAACCAACAAGACAGCCACACTGCGACGCGTGACTGTCACTTCTTCGCTTTTCGAGTTTAACTTCTAACTTTTAACTTTTCTCTTTTAACTTTCGACGAGCGAGGCGGCGTATTCCTCGTAGGTGCCCTTGAAGTCCTGAATCGCGCCGCGATCGAAGTGCCACACGCGCGTGCCGACCTCCTCCATCAGATCTTCGTCGTGCGTCACGAGGAGCACAGTACCGTCGTAGCGCTGGAGGGCGATATTGAGGGCGTTGATCGACTCGAGATCCAGGTGGTTGGTGGGCTCGTCGAGGATGAGCACGTTGGGTTTCTGCAGCATGATCCGGCAGAACAGCAATCGCGCGGTTTCGCCACCCGAGAGCGCTTCCGTCGGCTTCAATCCTTCTTCGCCGCTGAACAGCATCTGGCCCAGCAGACCGTGGATGTCCTGCCGCGACGCGTCGGGATCGAACCGGTGCAGCCATTCGACCGCGGTCAGCCCTTTCTCGATCGCCCCGGTGTGATCCTGCGGGAAGTAGCCGATCGACACCTCGTGCCCCCAACGGACCGAACCGGAGTCCTCGGCCAGCAGACTCTTCAGCAGCGTCGTCTTGCCGAGGCCGTTACGGCCTACGAGCACGACTTTCTCGCCGCGATTGACGATGGCGCCGAAGTTCGTGATGACGGAAACGCCGCCGAAGGCCTTGGTGACGCCCGAGCACTCGAGGGCGACCCGGCCGGAGGGACGATTCATCGTGAACCGAATATAGGGCCGCTGAATGTTCGAGCGTGCCAGCTCGGTAGTCTGCAGGCGCTCGACCTCTTTCTTGCGCGACATCACCTGGCTGGCGCGCGTGCCGGCGGAGAAGCGCGCGATGAAGTCCTGCAGCTGCGCGATCTTCTTCTCGCGCTGCTCGTTCTGCGATTCGACACGCGTGCGGATCTGGGTCTTGGCGAGCACCATGTCGTCGTAGCCGCCGGTATAGGTGATGATGGTCTCGTAGTCGATGTCGGCGATGTGCGTGCACACCGCGTTGAGGAAGTGGCGGTCGTGCGAGATCACGATCAGCGTGCCGTCGTACCGGACCAGAAACTCCCGCAGCCAGTGGATGGAATCGAGGTCCAGGTGGTTGGTCGGCTCGTCGAGCAGCAACGCCTCGGGATGGCCGAACAACGCCTGCGCGAGCAGGACCCGGACTTTCTGACCGCCCTGCAACTGGGCCATCGTCCGCTCGTGGAGCGCTTCCGGAATGTCGAGTCCCTGCAGGAGAATCGCGGCGTCGCTCTCGGCGGTATAGCCGTCTTCGTCGCCGACGATCCCCTCGAGCTCGCCGAGACGCATGCCGTCCGTGTCGGTCAGCGCCTCCTTGGCGTACAGCCGCTCCCGCTCTTCGAGCGCCTGCCAGAGCCGGCGGTTGCCCATGATCACGGTATCGATCACGCGGACGCGATCGAAGGCAAATTGGTCCTGCTTGAGCACGCCCAGCTTAGCCGGACGGTCCACGGTGCCGCGCTGCGCATCGAGCTCGCCGGTGAGCAGCTTCATGAACGTCGACTTGCCGGCACCGTTCGGCCCGGTGAGCCCGTAGCGCCGACCCGTGGAAAACGTGGTGGTGACATCGTCGAAGAGCAACTTCGACCCGAACCGCATCGAGACACCCTGGACTGCAATCATCGCGCGCGAGGCATCCTTCCTGAAAAATGGAGCGAGAGGAACTCACTATTGTAACATTCGACGACGTGCTCCCCCCTTTACTGCGCCGGTTACGACGCGAGGACGGAATGCAGAGGTTGTCCGCAATCGTCACGGTCTTGCTCACTCTTGCGGGCACCCCCGCGGCGCAGAGCCCGCCGCGAGAGGCCCTCGTGCGAGGGGAGAAGTTCTGGGATCAGCGGCTGGCCAGGAGCGCCGTTGCGGCGCTGGAGTCGGCGGCGCGCGATCGGGTGACGGCCGCCGAGGCGCACGAAGCACTCGGACGTCTCTACACCTTCAAGGGCTGGCAGCAGGAAAACGTGTTCCCGGGATGGCACGACGAGCCGTCGTTCCGCGCGAAAGCTCTGTCGGAACTGCGCGCGGCCGTCGCCGCCGATCCTTCTCGCGGGTCGGCCAAGGACGCACTGCGGACGGCCGAGACGTTCGATGCGGCTGAGAGCGTCGATCCGGCCCCCCCGCGGCCCGAGATTCGCGCATTCGACGCGAAAATCGCCAGCGCGGCAAACGTGCCGGATCTGCTCGCTGCGATTGAGCAGCGGGCCGCGGCGCAGGCCGACCCGGCACCATTTTTCGCCGGCGCGCAGTCGCTGATCGATCGTGGCGAATACGATCGCGCGATTGCGATGGCCGAGCGGGGCGGCACTGCCTCCGATCGGTTCATCGACGAAAACCTGAGCGCCTACCAACTGACGGGCAAGTCCCAGGGCTCCTATGCGCGTGGACGCGCGACGGCCGCAGATCTGGTCGGTTGGGCGAAGTTCCAGAAGAAGGACTACGCGGGAGCCCGCGACAAGCTCATGGAGGCCGCCCAGCTGTCCCAGGACCAGGATTTTCTGAACCAGTTTCATCTGGGCGAGCTCGAACGCGCACAAAATGCGCCCGCCCGCGCGCGCGAGCGTTATCTGACGGCGCTGTCGCTCGCCGGGGGCCCGCCGCCGCTCCGGCAGCGGGCGACCGAAGCCCTCACCGGTCTGGAGAGCGCGGCCGTCGCCGTTGGATTCGACGCATGGCTCGAGACCGAGTTGACGCGCCGGCGCGACGAGCGAAAAGCCGAGGCGCTCAACAGCCTCGTCGATCGACCGCTCCCGAAGCTGCCGCTCACCACTGTCGACGGCCGCCCCTACGACGCGAAGAGTCTGCAGGGGAAAGTGCTCCTGCTGAACTTCTTCGCGTCCTGGTGAGGGGCCTGCCGTGCGGAGTTACCGCACCTCAAAGCGTCTTACGCGAAATACCAGAACGACGCGGGTGTCGCGTTCCTGCTGGTGAGCATCGACGAGGACACCAAGCGCTTGCAGCGCTATCTGAGCGAGGCGAAGTTTCCGTTTCCGGTGGCGCGCATCGACGCGACCCAGGCGCAGCAGATGATGAGGTTCGACAACACGCCTTCCACGTTCTACGTCGATCGCAGCGGGATTGTGCGGTATCAGATCACCGGCGGCGAGGCGCACGGCGATTCGCCCGCGCGCGTATCGTGGTTCATCGATCAGCTGAAGAAGTAGCTCGGCCTCAGGACGCCTTGGCGATGCGGTACAAGTAGGTGTCACTGCGAATGAAGAACGACCCATCCGCGACGGCGATTGACGCGAGCGTGGCGCCGTCCAGCGAAGCGGTTGCCAGCCTGACGAACGCTTTGCCGGGCGCGATCGCCGTCGCAACGCCTTCCTCGTTCAAGAAGTAAATCCGGCCGTCTACGAACACCGGTGATGCGGAGTATTCGCCGCCAAGGCGCTGCTGCCAGTGGGTGTCGCCTGTCCGGGCGTCCAGGCAGGAGGCGATGCCGCCGTCGTTCACGACGTAAATCTCGTCTCCGACGATCAGCGGCGAGGGCGTCAACGGGGCCGCGCGACGAAGAGTCCACGCGACGTGCGTTTTCGTCACGTCGCCGCTGCCGTCCGGGCGCACGGCGATCAGCGTCGGCTGCTGGAATCCGGTCGCGATGTACACGAGGCCGTGACCGGACACCGGACGCGGCACGTTCGAGAAGCCATCGGCGTAGTTGACACGCCAGAGTTCCTTGCCGGTCTGCGGATCGTAGGCGGCGGCGCGATAGGCACCGACGCTGACCACCTGGTCCTGTTCGCCGACGCGAATCAGCAACGGCGTCGTATACGCCTGGTCCCACGGCTGACGCCGCCACGTCTTCCACCGGACCTTGCCGGTCCGCTTGTCGAGCGCGACGACGAAGGCCTGGTCGCTGCCGTCGCAGCTGAGAATCAACAGATCGCCGTACAGCATCGGCGAGCCGCCGTTGCCGTGCTGCGACTGATAGGGCAGCCGCGTCTTCCAGACGATGTCCCCAGACGCCGTCAGCGCGGCGGTGCCTTCGGCGCCGAAGTGGACGTACACGCGTTCGCCGTCGGCAATTGGCGTGGGCGACGCGTGACTGTTCTTAGCGTTCAACAAGTCAGCGCTTCGCAAGTGAAAAACTTCGACGTTGATCGCTTCGCGACCCGTCTCCACGTCGTAGGCGACGGCACGCAGCGACGCGCCGTTGGCTTTCACCGACGTCGTCAGCCAGACGCGGCCGCCCGCGACCACCGGCGACGACCAACCGCGGCCAGGCACTGCGGTCTTCCACTTGACGTTGCGCGATTCGCTCCAGTCGAGCGGCAGCCCGCGTTCCGAGGAATGCCCCTGGCCAGTCGGACCGCGGAACTGGGGCCAGTCCTCGGCACGAACGCCCGCGCGGCTGAGGACAAGGAGCGCCACGAAGGCGAGGTATCGCCGCACGACTTGATTCTACGACTGCTCGCGGCACTGCCGGGGCCAGGGGCTCGGAGTTAGGAGTAGGGGCTAGGAGCTAGGGGCTAGCTGTGGGGTTCGCGGCTGGCTGTCGGGTTCGGCGCTGATGGTTCTTGCAGCGGATTCAGCTAGCCGCAAGCCCCCAGCCCCGATATCTTTCACCGATGCGCTGGATGACATCCGCGATTGCCATTCTCTTCACGACCGCCGGGCTCGCCGGGCAGGTCCCACGCCCGGCCATCATCGATCTCTGGACGAGCGGCAAGCCCGCCTTCGGCATCTATGCGCCGAACGAGAACGCCGGCCCGCGCGGACAGGGTCCCCGGCCGGCGGTGTACACCCGCGAAGGCGGCGAGAGGCTGGCGATGAACCCGCTCTACGACTTCGTGTTTCTCAACCTGGAAGGCAGCTACGACGGAGCCGCGATCAAGGCGATCGCGGACGGATTGCGGAGTACCAGCGCCGCGGGCCGCAAGGCGCTCATCGTCCGCATCCCGCCGATCGAGAAGGATGGCGGCGACGCGACACGGGCGCGCGTCAAGGAGGCGTTCGATGCCGGCGCCGACGGTGTGACGATTCCCCACGTCCGCAGCGTCGACGAGGCGAAGCAGGCGATCGGTTTCTTCCGCGACGCGCGAGCGAACGTGTGGTCGCCGGCGAATCGCAACGGCGACCGGATCGCGATGCTGATGTTGGAGGATCCGGCCGCAGTGGCGCAGGCCAGGGAGATTGCCGACCTGACGGGTTACAGCATTCTCGCGTGCGGGATCGGCAGCCTCGCCCAGGCGCTCGGCGGCGATCGCGAGGGCGCCGAAGCAGGC
>Ga0207641_10004561_pt1 | contig 11973 bp, 8 predicted proteins | sample KBSSwiS62_FD_184306 | JGI IMG/M metagenome (GOLD analysis project Ga0207641, IMG submission 184306) | Switchgrass rhizosphere microbial communities from Kellogg Biological Station, Michigan, USA - KBS Switchgrass S6-2 (SPAdes) (version 2) | ecosystem: Host-associated > Plants > Roots >... | reverse complement strand
CCGGGCTGCTGGCGGACTCCGGCGCGGGCAGCGTCGGATGGCGGCGGCTGGTGCCGGTGTGTGCCCACTGCGCGGCGGACCGGCCCACGCTGGACCCGCTGCGGTTCGGCGAGCTCGCCGAGGTCGCCCAGGTGGTCCTGGACGGGTCCGCGGGTGGCCCGGCCGTCCCGGCGCAGCGGACCGTGGAGCGGGCGGCGGCCCCGGCCACGGAGGACCCGGGCAGCGTCGCCGTGCTCTCCGCCGAGGTCGCGGTGCTGCACGCCCGGCTGGACGAGGCCCTCAGCCGGCTGGACGCGCTCGCCGCGAAGCTGGAGGGACGCTAGGAGCGCGCTGAAAAGCTCGGGCCTACTGCGCGCTACGGCCGGAGCTTTTCAGCACCCTCCTAGAGCCAGGCCGGGAGGTCCGGCAGGCGCACCCGTTCCCCCGCCGCCGTCGCGCGGAGGCGGCGGGAGGCGCCCCGTCCGGACACCCAGGCGGCGAGGTCCGCGACCGGGCCCTCGACGGTGACCGGTCCGGCGCCTATCGTCCAGGTCTTCTCCGGGTCGTCGGAGGCCACCAGCCGCACGGCCGGGATCCCCTCGCGGGTCGCCAGCGCCGCCACGACGTCCCCGACCAGCTCGCACAGCATCGGACGCGGGAAGTCCTCGAACGAGGCGCCGACGTCCAGGTCCACCGAGTGGATCCACATCTCCCGCGCCCGCATCCACGCGATCTCCGTGGCCGCCACCTCGACGCCCTGGGCGTTGCGGATCCGCGCGGACCACGCCCCCTCGGGCATCGCCTTGACCACCTGGGCGAGCTTGTCCGAGGTCCGCACCACGTCCTCGCGGATCGCCGTGGGCTCCCGCCGGGCGCCCGCGGCGATCGCCTCGTCCCGCGCCTCGCGGCTCGCGTAGGCCAGCGTCTCCTCGCCGGTGCGGGCCCAGTGCAGCAGGTTCATCATCGCGTCCGCGTTGCGGGCGACGTGGCTGAGCACGTGTGCGCGCGACCAGCCGGGCAGCGCGGACGGGGCGGCGAACGCGTCGTCCCCCATCCGGTCCATGAGCCCACGCAGGTGCGCGGCGCCGTCCCCCGCCCAGGCGAGGGACAGCTCCAGCGTGCGCGTCATTTGACGAGTACGCAGCGGTTGCGGCACTCGCCCACGCCCTCCACCGCGACGACGATCTCGGCGCCGTCGGTGAGGTACCGCGGAGGCCTGCGGGCGTGCCCGACGCCGCCGGGCGTGCCGGTGGCGATGACGTCCCCCGGGTTCAGCGTGAGGATCGCCGAGAGGTACCGCACCAGCTCCACGGCCCCGAACACGAGCTGGTCGGTGGTCGAGGACTGCATGACCTCGCCGTCGAGCCTGCTCGAGATGGCCCAGCCGCCGCCGCTCGTCCCATCCCCCCCGAGCTCGTCCGGGGTGACCAGCACCGGACCCAGGGGGGTCGAGTGCTCGAACGTCTTGCCCTGCAGGAACTGCGAGGTCCGCCCCTGGAAGTCCCGCACGCTCACGTCGTTCAGCACGGTGTAGCCGGCGATCGCCGCCGCCGCCTCGGCGTCGTCCGCGTTCCGTACCGGCGCGCCGATCACCACGGTCAGCTCGGCCTCGTAGTCGACCTGCTCGGAGACCGCGGGCAGCTCGATGTCGTCGAAGGCGCCGACCAGGGCCGGGGCGTACTTCGCGAACAGCGTCGGGAAGGCGGGCGGCTCGTGGCCCATCTCCTCGACGTGGTCGCGGTAGTTCAGCCCGACGCAGATGATCTTCTCCGGGCTGGGCACCAGCGGCGCGTAGTCCAGGCCCTCGACCGGGTGCGACGGTCCCGCCGCGGCCTCGGCGTGCGCCCGCCAGTCCGGCCGGGACAGCAGCGCCCGCAGGTCCGCCTCGCCGGTCTCGGTCGCGGTCGTGCTGTCGACCCGGACGGCCCGCGTCCCGGCCGCGGTGCGGATGGTGGCCAGCCTCATCGCGTCCTCGCTCCTCGTCTCACGAGAGGAGTCTGCGCCACGCGCCGCCGGATTTCAGTGCCGGGGTGTCGGCCGGGGGATCAGATCGCCCCGCTCTCGTCGTCCGTGCCCGCGTGCCGCAGCGGGAGATCGTCGAAGACGGCGGGCGGCTCGCGCCACGGGTCCGCCCCGCCGTTCCGCACCGCCCGCCAGATCCGCTCCGGGGTGCAGGGCAGGTCGATGTGGGTGACTCCGAACGGGCGCAGCGCGTCGATGATCGCGTTCTGTATCGCGGGGGTGGAGCCGATCGTGGCGGACTCGCCGATCCCCTTGGCGCCCAACACGTTCATGTGCGTGGGGGTCTCGGTGGTCACGGCGTCGAACGGGAACAGGTCGGCGGCGCTGGGGATGTGGTAGTCCGCCAGCGTGCTGGTGACCGGATTGCCCTCGTCGTCGTAGAGCATCTCCTCGAACAGGGTCTGCGCGATGCCCTGGGCGAGGCCGCCGTGCTGCTGGCCCTCCACGAGCAGCGGGTTGAGCACGCGCCCGCAGTCGTCCACGGCGATGTGCGTGCGCGGTGTCACACGGCCGGTCTCGGTGTCGACCTCGACCACCGACAGGTGCGCGCCGAACGGGAAGGTCGCGCCCTCCTGCTTCTCGTCCACCGCGGCGAAGATCTCGCCCTCCGCGAGCACCTGGGCCCAGGTCACGGTGGCGCTCGGCACACCGGCGACGCCGAACACGCCGTCGGTCAGCTCGACGTCCTCCGTGCTCGCCTCCAACAGCGCCGCCGCCCGGCGGACCGCCTGCTCCCGCACGTCGTCCGCGGCGACGCGGACCGCCGAACCGCCCAGCTGCAGCGACCGGGAGCCACCGGTGCCGCCGCCGCGGGGCACCGTGGCGGTGTCCGACTGTTCGTAGCGGATCTTCTCGAACGGGATGCCCAGCCGGTCCGCGACGAGCATCGCGAAGGACGTGGCGTGCCCCTGCCCGTGCGCGGACGTGCCCGCCTGCACGGTCGCGGAGCCGTCCGGGTGCACGCGCACCGAACCGTACTCGCTGCCCCCGCCGCCCGCGGTGATCTCGACGTAGACGGCCAGCCCGATCCCGAGCTGCACCGGGTCCCCGGACTCGCGCCGGGCGGCCTGCTCCTCGCGCAGCTTGTCGTAGTCCCCCAGCCGCAGCGCCTCGCGCAGCGGGAGGTCGTAGTCCCCGACGTCGTACTGCGCGCCGACCGCCGTGGTCAGCGGGAACGCCTTCGGGTCCAGGAGGTTGCGGCGCCGCAGCTCCACCGGGTCCATGTCCAGCTGGAGGGCCGCGAGGTCCACGAGCCGCTCGAGGTGGGCGGCCGCCTCCGGACGGCCGGCACCGCGGAACGCGCCCATCGGCGTGGTCGTGGTCATCGCCGAGACGACGTCGTACCCGACCTTCGGGATGTCGTAGACGCCCGGCGCCATGACGTAGGTCATGTGGAGCGCCAGCGCCCCGCCGAAGCCGGCGTAGGCGCCCGAGTCGCTGATCACGCGACAGCGCAGCCCGGTCATCCGGCCGTCCCGGGTGAGCCCGAGCTCGTAGTACGCGACCTGGGCGCGGCTGTGCCCCATGGACTGCAGGTTCTCCGAGCGGGTCTCGACCCACGCGACCGGGCGCCCCAGCGCGCGGGCGGCGCCGACCGTCGCGGTGTGCTCGGCGATCATCCCCGCCTTGCCGCCGAAACCGCCCCCGACGTGCGGCGCGATCACCCGGACCTGCTCGGGTGCCAGGCCGAAGAGCTGGGTGAGCTGCCGCTGGATCGCGTGCGGCATCTGCGTGGAGACGTGGACGGTGAGCGGGAAGTCCTCCGTGGTCGGGTCCACGAGGATCGCGTTGCCCTCCATGGGGACCACGGCGAGCCGCTGGTTCACCATCCGGGCCCGGACCACGACCTCGGCCCCCTCCAGCGCCCCGGCTCCGTCCTGGACCCGCAGCCCCCCGGCCACGTTGCTGCCCAGCTCCGGGAACTGGAGCTCCGGCCCGGCGCGAGCGCCGCCTCGGCGTCCACGACCGCGGGCAGCGGGTCGTAGTCGACCTCCACCAGCTCGGCCGCGTCGACGGCGGCGGCCCGGGTGCGCGCGACGACCATCGCCACCGCCTCCCCCACGAACCGCACGCGGTCGGTGGCGAGCGGCGGGCGCGGGGTGGCGGGGTTGAGCACCATCAACCCGTGGTGGGCGGGCAGATCCAGGTCGGCGGCGGTGTACACCGCCACGACGTCCTCGGCGGCGGCCGCCTCGGTGGTGTCGATCCCCTCGATCAGGGCGTGCGCGAGCGGGGACCGGACGAACACGGCGTGCAGCACGTCCGTGCGCTTCGCCACGGTGTTGCCCACGAAGGTGGTGGCTCCGGTGGTCAGGTCCGCGTCCTCGACACGCCGCACCGCGGTCCCCAGAATGGATCCAGGCATGTGCCTCACCTTACGACGCGGAGATCGCGTTCCGCAGCGGCAAACGGGGGACCCTCCGCTTCTTGGTCGGTTTCGTGCCGCCGGGATCACGCCGCGCAGGGCACCGCGGCGCGCGGGGGCGGGGGTAACGTCCCCTCATGCCCGAGTTCCACCACACCGACGTGCTGCCGCTCGGGGACGACGCGACCGAGTACCGCGAGCTCGACCTTCCCGCCGGGAAGATCGTCGAGGCGGCCGGCCGGACGTTCCTCGAGATCGATCCCACCACGATCACCGGCCTCGTCCGGGAGGCCGTGAAGGACATCCAGCACCACCTGCGGCCCTCCCACCTCGCCCAGCTTCGCGCGATCATCGACGATCCGGAGGCCTCCGGGAACGACCGCTTCGTGGCGACCGACCTGCTGCGCAACGCCTGCGTCTCCGCGGGCGGCGTCCTGCCGATGTGCCAGGACACCGGCACCGCGATCGTCGTCGCCAAGAAGACCGAGACGGTTCTGACCGGCGGGGACGACGAGGAGGCCATCTCCCGCGGCGTCCACGAGGCCTACGACCAGCTCAACCTCCGCTACTCGCAGATGGCGCCGCTCTCCTTCTGGGACGAGAAGAACACCGGCACCAACCTGCCCGCCCAGGTCGAGCTGTACTCGAAGCCCGGGCAGAAGCCCTCCTACGAGTTCCTCGTGATGGCCAAGGGCGGCGGCTCGGCCAACAAGACCTTCCTCTACCAGGAGACGAAGGCGCTGCTGAACCCGAAGAAGCTGGCCGCCTTCCTGGACGAGAAGCTGCGGTCGCTGGGGACCGCCGCCTGCCCCCCGTACCACCTCGCCGTCGTCGTGGGGGGGATGTCGGCGGAGTACACGCTCAAGGTCGCCAAGCTGGCCTCGGCCCGGTACCTCGACACGCTGCCCACCGCGGGATCGGAGTTGGGCCACGCGATCCGGGACCCGGAGCTGGAGCAGCAGATCCTGGAGCTGACCCGGAACTTCGGGATCGGCGCGCAGTTCGGCGGCAAGTACTTCTGCCACGACGTGCGCGTCGTCCGGCTCCCCCGCCACGGCGCCTCGCTGCCGGTCGGGATCGCGGTGTCCTGCTCGGCGGACCGCCAGGCCAAGGCCAAGATCACACCCGACGGCGTGTTCCTGGAGCAGCTCGAGTTCGACCCGGCGAAGTACCTCCCCGAGGTGACCGAGGAAGAGCTGGACGAGTCGTCGGAGGTCGTGCAGGTCGACCTGACCCGCCCGATGTCCGAGATCCAGGCGCTGCTGTCCACGCTGCCGGTGAAGACCCGCGTGTCGCTCACCGGGCCGCTCGTCGTGGCGCGGGACATCGCGCACGCCAAGATCGCCGAGCGGCTGGACGCGGGCGAGGAGATGCCGCAGTACCTGAAGGACCACCCGGTGTACTACGCCGGGCCCGCGAAGACCCCCGAGGGTTACGCGTCGGGCTCCTTCGGCCCCACGACCGCGGGTCGGATGGACTCCTACGTGAAGCAGTTCCAGGAGGCGGGCGGATCGCTGGTCATGCTGGCCAAGGGCAACCGGAGCAGGCAGGTCACGGACTCCTGCCAGGCCAACGGCGGGTTCTACCTGGGCTCGATCGGCGGCCCCGCGGCCCGGCTCGCGCAGGACTGCATCCGCAAGGTCGACGTCCTGGAGTACCCGGAGCTCGGCATGGAGGCGGTCTGGCGCATCGAGGTCGAGGACTTCCCCGCCTTCGTGGTGGTGGACGACAAGGGCAACGACTTCTTCGCCGAGACCAGCACCCCCACCCTGCAGGTCACCTTCCGCACCTGACCTCTCCCGCGCCCCCGTCGCCCGCTCACCGCAGGCGGCGGGGGCCCTGGTCGTCCCGCGTGGGCGGCGGGCCCAGCACGACCCGGGCGCCGGTGACGAAGGCGCCCTCGGGGCTCGCCAGGACCGGGTCGAGGGCGAGCGAGCGCACCTCGGGGAGCTCCTCGGCCATCGCGCCGACCCGCAGCGCCAGGTCCTCCAGCGCCTCCAGCCGGGCCGGCTCCGAACCCCGGTAGCCCATGATCAGCGGCGCGGCCCGCGGTGCCCGGATGAGGGCCGCCGCGTCCTCCCTGGTCAGCGGCACGACCCGGAAGGCCCGGTCGTCGAGGAGCTGGGTGGCCATGCCGGAGATGCCGAAGGACACCAGCGAGCCGAACGACGGGTCCTCCGCCACCTCGATCACGCAGGACGGCCCCTTCGGTGCCATCCGCTGCACGTACACCTCGTCCTTGCCGGTGACCTCCCCCAGCTCGGCGTAGGCGCGCAGGACCGCCGCCTCCGAGCCCAGGTCCAGCCGGACCCCGACGAGGTCGGTGCGGTGCCGCCACCGGTCCCCCACCGCCTTGAGCGCGATCGGGTAGCCGAGCTCCTTCGCCGCCTTCGCGACCGGGACCTCGCCCCGCACGAGGCGGAACTCGGTGAGGGTGATCCCGAAGCAGGACAACAGCTCGACGGCCTCGTCGTCGGAGAGCGCGCGCTCGGACCCCCCGATCCCGAGCCGCTCCACGACGGACCGGGCGGCCTCCAGGTCGATGCCCTCGGGCTGCGTGAACTCGCCGACCGGCTGCTCTCGCCAGTCCGCGTACCGCGCGACCCGCGACAGCGCCTGGACCGCCCGCTCCGGGCTCGCGTACGAGGGCACCGAGCCCGGGCCCCGGGTGCCGTCCGGCAGCGGCTGGGCGAGCTCGTCCGGGACGCCCTCGACCGCCAGGAACACCGCGACGACCGGCTTCTCCGCCTTCGCCGAGGTCTCGCGGAGCACTCGCGCGTACTCCAGGCCCGGGGTGGCGATCGGCGGCACGAACACCACGACCAGCGCGTCCGCCTCCGCCGCGCCGTCCGCGGCCAGGGCCCGGTCCACCGCGGCGGCGAACTCCTCCGGGGACGCCGACGCCCCGACGTCCACCGGGTCCGCGGCGGACTGCATGCCCTCGTCGATCAAGGCGTCTGTGACCAGCACGTTCAACGCCGTCGAGTTGCCGACGACGGCGACCCGCCGTCCGCGTGGCAACGGCTGGTAGGCCAGCAGCAGGGCGGTGTCGAACAGCTGCGCGATCGTCTCGACCCGGATCACGCCGGACTGCTCGAACAGGGCCCGCACGCTCGCGTCGTCGATCGGGACGGCGGACTCGCGCAGCCGCGCGGGCGCGGTGTTGCGGCCGGACTTCACCGCCACCACCGGCTTGCTGCGCGCCAGCCGCCGCGCGAGCCTGCCGAACTTGCGCGGGTTGCCGAAGGTCTCCAGGTACAGCAGCACGACGTCGGTGGCCGAGTCCGTCTGCCAGTACTGCAGGAGGTCGTTCGCCGAGACGTCCGCGCGGTTCCCGGCGCTGACGAACGTCGACAGCCCCAGTCCGCGGGACTGCGCCGACGCCAGGATCGCGGTGCCCAGCGCACCGGACTGGCAGAAGAAGCCGACCCGGCCGCGGGCGGGCAGGTCCGGGGCGAGGGTGGCGTTGAGCCGCACGCCGTCGTCCAGGTTCGCGACGCCCAGCGCGTTCGGCCCGATCACCCGCATCCCGTGCGCCCGCGCCTCGGTGACGAGCTTGCGCTCCGCGCTCGTGCCGTCCGCGCCCGCGTCCGCGAACCCGGAGCTGACGACGACGAGCGCCTTGACCCCCTTCTCCAGGCAGGAGTCCATGACCTCGTCGATCCCCGCCGCGGGGATGGCCACGACGGCGAGGTCCACCGGGTCCGGGATGTCCGTGACGGAGGGGTAGGCCCGCACGCCGCGCACCGACCGGGCCTCCGCGTTGACCGGGTACACCGGTCCGCTGAAGTTGCTGCGCAACAGGTTCGCCAGCACGGCGTGCCCGACCTTCGACGGGTCCGTGGACGCCCCGATCACCGCGACCGACGTGGGGTGCAGGACGTTCGTGACGCTGCGCGCCTCGGCGGCCTGCTCCCGGGAGTCCCGCACCGCCAGCGACCGCTCCGTGGGGTCGATGTCGAACTCCAGGTGCAGCACGCCCTCCGCGAAGGCGCGCCGGACCTGGTACCCGGCCTCCCGGAACACCCGGACCATGGTGTGGTTCTCGACCAGCACCTCGGCCTCGAAGCGGCTCAGCCCGTTCTCCCGGGCCGCCGCGGCGAGGTGCTCCAGCAGGATCGAGCCCAGCCCGCGGCCCTGGTGGTCGTCCCGCACGACGAACGCGACCTCCGCCGAGGTGACGGGAGCCTGCGGGTCCTGGGGATCGGACAGGCCCTCGTACCGGCCGACGGCGATGATCTCGTCCCCGAGCAGCGCCAGGAACGCGACCCGCCGGTGGTGGTCGACCGTGACGAACCGCTCGAGGTCCCGCGGGGGGATCCGCGGGTAGGGCCCGAAGTAGCGCAGGTAGCGGGTGCGGTCGGAGAGGTGCTGGTGGAAGTCCACCAGCGCGTCCGCGTCCGACGGCAGGATCGGGCGCAGGTGCACGATCCGCCCGTCCGAGGCGACGATGTCCGCCTCCCAGTGCCGGGGGTAGGCGGGGCCCGCCTCCTGCGCCCGGCCCGCCCGGGGGGCGGCGGGTGCGGACGCGGCCGGGGCGGTGTCGGTCACGGTCGTGCCTCTCGTGACGGCGGTGCGGGCATCCGGGTCGGGGGTCGTCACGGCTCAGTCCCGCGGGTCGTCGGGGTCGAGGCCGTGCAGCGGGAACACGGCGCGGCGGGCGTCCACCAGCCCGACGTCCACCCGGTCCGCCTCGCCGTCCCCCCACGCGGAGTAGGACGGGTCGCCCTCGTCGGTCATCGACACCGGCAGCGGCATGCGGGTGAGCCCCGTGGCGTAGGCGGTCCAGTCCGCGGGGATCGACGTGGCGGGCTCGACGTCGCGGTCCAGGGCGGTGGCGAGCAGGTGCGTCCACGAGCGCGGCACCACCCGGAACAGCGAGTACCCGCCGCCACCGAGCACCAGCCACTTGCCGCCCGCCACGCGTTCGGCCAGCTCCCGCATCGCCCGGTAGGTGGCCCGGTGGCCGTCCACCGTGAGCTCGAGGTTGGCCAGCGGGTCCTCGCCGTGGGTGTCCGCGCCGCACTCGCTCACCAGGATCTGCGGCCGGAACTCCTCCAGCAGCGACGGCACGACCGCGTGGAACGCCCGCAGCCAGCCCGCGTCCCGGGTCCCCGGGGGGAGCGGCACGTTCACCGAGTAGCCCTCGCCGCGGCCCTTGCCGAGCTCGGCAGGCCACCCGGTGCCCGGCCACAGCGTGAGCGGGTGCTGGTGCAGCGAGACCGTCATGACGCGCGGGTCGTCGTAGAACGCGACCTGCACCCCGTCCCCGTGGTGCACGTCCACGTCCACGTACGCGATCCGCTCGTAGCCCTGCTCCAGCAGCCACGCGATCGCGACGGCGCAGTCGTTGTACACGCAGAACCCGGCGGCCCGCCCGGGCATCGCGTGGTGCAGCCCGCCCGCGAGGTTCACGGCCCGGTCCGCTCGGCCCTCCGCGATCTCTCGCGCGGCCCGGATCGAGCCGCCGCAGATCAGCGACGCGGCCTCGTGCATCCCGAAGAAGATCGGGTTGTCGTCCGTGCCGAGCCCGTGGCCCACGTCGAACGGCAGCTCCGGGGCCGAGCGCACCGCGGTGAGGAAGCCGGGCTCGTGCACGCGGAGCAGGTCCTCCTCCGTGGCGGGCTCCGGCTCGATCAGCCCCACGCCCTCCAGTACGCCGAGCTCCGCGGCCAGACGCATGGTCAGGTCCAGCCGCACCGGGTTGAGCGGGTGGTCGTCCGAGAGCTGGTAGCGGAGGAACTCCGGGGTCCAGACGACGGAGGTGCGCGGGCTCATGGTGCGGACCGTAGGCGAATCGCGGGCGGACGGCCACGGCCGGAGAGGGGGGCCCTCACCAGGCCACCGGCTCACCGGGCTCGGCCCCGGTCGCGACCGGGCGGGCGCGGTCGGAGCACCAGTCCGACCAGGAGCCCGCGTAGAGCGCCGCGGGTCGCTCGGGGCTGCGCAGTCCCGCGTACTCCAGCGCGAGGACCACGGACGCCGCCGTGACGCCGGACCCGCAGTAGGCCCCGACCGTCCGACCCTCGCGGACGCCGAGCGACCGGAACCGCTCCGCCAGCTCGGCGCGTGGCAGCCAGCGCCCGTCCGGCCCGACGTGCCCGGCCGACGGGGCGTTGACCGCCCCCGGGACGTGCCCCGCGCGCGGATCCACCGGCTCCCGCTCCCCGCGATAGCGGACCGGAGCCCGCGCGTCCAGCAGCACGCCGACGTCCGCCACCGCGGCCGCGCCCTGCGCGTCCATCACCGGCATCCGCCCGGGCCGCACGACGATCGTGCCGTCCTGTGGGGCGAGTGGGCCGGTGTCCTGGGGCAGGCCATCGGCCCGCCAGGCCGCCCATCCGCCGTCGAGCACCGCCACCCGGTCCGCGGGCAGCCCGGCCCAGCGCAGCAGCCACCAGGCGCGGGCGGCGACCGAGCCGTCCCCGTCGTCGTAGGCGACGACGCGGGAGCTGCCGCGGACCCCGCACAGCCGCAGCGCCCGCTCCAGCCGCGCCGCGGACGGCAGCGGGTGCCGCCCGCCCACCGCGCCGGGCGGGTCGGCCAGCTCCGAGTCCAGGTCCACGAACCCGGCGGTCGGGACGTGCCCCGCCAGGTGGTCCGCCCGCCCATGCGGTCCGCCGAGCCGCCACCGCACGTCCAGGACCACCGGCGGGTCGGCCGACCCCAGGGCCGCCGCGACCGCGGCCGGGCTCACGACCGGCGTGGTCCACTCGACCTCCTGGTCAGCGGCGTGACCAGGCGCACGTCCCGGTTCCCGGGACCGGCTCGACTTCGACACACGGACCATCCTGCACGGTCTATCCTCTGCGGTGGGCACACGTCGGGCGCGGACGGTCGGTCGAGAGGTCGACGTCACGTCCGCCCGGGCCTCCCGAGCGACCCCACCCACCACGCGGTGACCCCCGCGACGACCGTCGCGGGGACCTCCGAGAGCCCGCGGCCCGACGGATCCCTCCGGGCTGCACCGACACGCGACGACCAGTGGCGGAGCGGCGCCGACGCGCGCCCGACCGGCGCCGCTAGACTGCTCAGACGAACGAAGGGGCCGGCCGTGAACGATCTCATCGACACCACCGAGATGTATCTCCGGACCATCTACGAGCTGGAGGAGGAGGGCGTCGTCCCGCTCCGCGCGCGCATCGCCGAGCGCCTGGCGCAGAGTGGTCCGACCGTGAGCCAGACCGTGGCCCGCATGGAGCGGGACGGTCTGGTCGTGGTCGCGGGCGACCGCCACCTCGAGCTGACGGAGGAGGGCCGCGCCCGCGCGGTCGCCGTGATGCGCAAGCACCGGCTCGCCGAGCGCCTCCTGATCGACATCATCGGTCTCGAGTGGGAGCTCGTGCACGCGGAGGCGTGCCGCTGGGAGCACGTGATGAGCGACGCGGTGGAGCGAAAGCTCGTGTCGCTGCTGGACGACCCGCAGGTCTCCCCGTACGGCAACCCCATCCCCGGGCTCGACGAGCTGAGCGTCTCGGCGCCCGCCCCCACCCGAACCGCCGCGCCGCCGAGCCTCGAGGTGGGCCTGCAACGGCTGGACGAGTACGCCCGCCGCGGCGGCGGCCCCGTGCAGGTGCGGCGGATCGCCGAGCACGTGCAGGTCGACG